>WNGD01002105.1_pt1 | contig 21003 bp, 23 predicted proteins | sample 5400671 | NCBI WGS metagenome assembly WNGD01 (sample SAMN13153369, study PRJNA577476) | soil metagenome | isolation source: 40 cm soil or saprolite under grassland replicate 2 | place: USA:California | collected 2016-06-15 | reverse complement strand
TGACCGTTGATGATCGAGCCGGCCGGAATGGATTGGCCTCCGGTCACGGTCACCGAGGCGGGATTCTGTCCTGGGACCTTGCTCGAGCCCCCCGGGTTGGTGCAAGTAGCTGTCGGGATGGCCGTAGCCGTGAGCACGACTTGAACGTCCCCGTTCCCGAGTCCGTAGATCGTGCCGGCTGCCGTCAGCGTCAGGCCGTTATCGGTAAAGGTCGGCGGATTGCTCTTGTTGAAGTGGACATTGCCGGCGAGCACGCCGCTCGTGCTTATGGCCACGAGTCCGATCGCGGCAACTAGCGACAGTAGAAGTCTGCGCAATTTCTTACTCCTTAGCTTCAAACCGAAGAAAGGTTCAACTAAGCCGACCGCGCTCCCAGAAACAGTCCTCCATTCCCTCCATCAGAAGCTGGCCGCGACGCAGCAACGGTCGGGTCGATTTCGAAGAAGCACCCCTTCGGGTATGACCGCCTTCTTCGCTCCCGACGACCCAGGTCACTATTCATTCCAGCCGGCTGCCGGAGTGCCCATCCAAATGCAGATCTCGCCTGCAGATCGCTGCGGTTGCGGGTTTGCAAGACTTTCTCGAAGCGCGTTCGCAATGACTCAGGTTCCGTTGAGGTCGGACAAAACGTCCCATTGACACTCGCCTTACGCGGCCGTTACTTAGTCACATGGATCGTGATTGCAGTCTCCAACTGGCGTTTGAAACCGTAGCTCGCGGTGGAGGCAGGGTCTTCCGTATTTACTACGGGTCTTTGTCAAGGGTTCACGGTTCGGCGTTGACAGCATGTCGCGATTGGTCGCACACCCCAACAGGCTTGGGGGGCTGGTAGGTGGATTTGCTTGAACTATCCAGCGGCGAAGCCCAAGGGCCGTCCTTAAGCGAAACCTTCGGTGTGGTTAGAGCAGACTTCAACGGGGATGGCATGGTCGACCTGGCTGTGATAACGCCCGGAGGAGAGCTCGTCGTCCTACTTGCTGCCGAAGCAGGACTGTATCGCCAGTCCTTCCACTGCAAGCTTGGCGGCCAGGCACAAGGTCTGTACGCCGCCGATCTCGATGGCGACGGCGTGCTTGACCTTGCTGTCCAGCTCGGCGGTGGCCAGGGCTTCAACGTCCTTCGTGGTAAAGGCGATGGAACTTTCTCCCAACCCGGCGGCGCGCTGGCGGCGCAGCCAACCACCTGGTCACTGACACCTCGCGAACATGAAGTCGCTCGCCTTGCGGCTGGCGGCTACACATGTAAGGAAATAGCGGGCAAGCTAGGGATCAGCCGGCGGACGGCCGAGAGCCATGTGGAGGCCATCCGCTCGAAACTCGAGTTGAAGCACAAACGCGAACTGGTACACATCGGCAAGCCTCCAGGTAAATAGGCTCACAACAAGACTCGCGACTGAACGGCCCCGGTTCTGCTCCCTGTCGCCCCATCCCACTCGAGCAGGTCGTCTCGACGATACTGGCGATAACGGCTAAGACTCGCTGTTCGCTGCCAGTCGCCGTCCAGCAAAGTGCTGGACCCGGGGTTGCGCCGGTCAGCAGCGGGGACGGCCGGTTAAGGACGGCCGGCGTGGGGAACGGCGACGCGGACCGTTTCTATCTTCCCCGTCTGTGACCGGAACAGCTCGCCCATCCTTTCAACGCCGCGCCACTGGGCATTCATCAGGAACAGCGTCTTGCCATCTTCCCCGCCGAGCATGCACGCGAAGCACGCTGCGTCGTGATCGATTCTCTCCAGCACTTCGCCACCTTCGCGCACTCGCAGGCACACCGGTTGACCGCCTGAGACGCCAGAGCACCAGATCCCTGAGGTGCGCAGAAATTCCGTCGTCGATGATCGACGAGCATATGCAGGGCCAGCATCACCAGCACGGTGTCGGTTGGCAACGATCTCAAGTTTGAAGTTGCGGGCTTAGCCCAGCTACTCTCCGGCGTCGTGCTCTACGCGTCTATCTATATGTTGCTGCGGCTGGCGATCAGCTTGGCCGTCTTTCGAAGCAGCTCGGACGCCGGGCGCGACCTCGAGATTCTCGCCCTCCGCCACCAAGTCGCCGTGCTGCGTCGGCAGGTCAAGCGGCCGGACCTGCTGCCGGCCGACCGGATGATCCTGGCTGCACTGGGCTTGAGATTGCCGGATGGGCGCTTGCTCTTTTCTCCCGCCACGCTGCTCCCCTGGCATAGGGAGCTGATGCGCAAGCATTGGTCTGCCTTTGGCTTGCGCCCGCGGCGAGGTCGGCCGCCAATCCCGAATGAGTTGCGCGACCTGATTCTGCGTTTGGGCCGCGAGAACCCAGGTTGGGGCGATCGCCGCATCCAGGGCGAGCTCCTCAAGCTCGGCTACCAGATCTCGGCGTCCACCATTCGCGCAGTGCTTCGCCGCCATCGCGTGCCTCCGGCACCTCGCCGCGATGGGCCGACTTGGGCCCAATTTCTCGCCGCCCACGCCGGAGCGGTTCTGGCCTGCGACTTCTTCACCCTCGACACGGTGCTGCTGCGGACTCTCTACGTCCTGGTCTTCCTGGAGATCTCCAGCCGCAGCATCCTCTACGCCAAATGCACCGCCCATCCCAACGCCGTCTGGGTCACTCAACAGGCCAGAAACCTGACCTGGGAGCTGAGCCGACTGGAGACACCGATCCAGCTTGCTATCCACGATCGCGACGCCAAGTTCGTTGACGAGTTCGACAACGTGCTCAGGGGCGAAGGTGCCAAAGTGGCCCTCACGCCCTACCGGCGCCCGAGAGCGAACGCCCATTGCGAGCGGATGATCAAGACACTGCGCCACGAAGCTCTGGACTGGATGCTCATCTTGGCGAGCGCCACTTGCAGTTGGTTCTTCAGCAGTACATCGATCACTACAACCGCCAGCGACCCCACCTTGCGCTGGACCCTCCTCCCGCCTCAGCCGGCAGCTGTCCTTGGGTCAGGACCGGTCCTGCGTCAGCAACGCCTCCATGGCCTGATTAACGAATACCATCGCGCCGCCTAAGCGGACGAGGGTCACCAGCTCGCGCTGTCACAGGCTCTTCGAAAGCGACAGTCGTTAGCTTTTCTAGATTCAGCTTCGTAGCCACGGTTTCAACGTCGACCTGCCGGGCAGTGCGACGGACTTTCTGCACACCACAGGCCCCATTCCATTGGTGCGGGTGCGTCTCTGACAACCGTGGTTCCGGCGCCAGCCACTGACAAGAGCGCGCATAAACGCAGAAGATCAAAGGCGGCTCCCTTCCTTCCCGGCTGGTGCAGCCTTGGCAGAGGCTGCGAGATCTCTACTTGCCCATTCGTCCGATCACGGCCGAGCGGCTGACCGTCCAGACCGACAATGGTGGTGAACGCCCCTGACGCCTCGCTTGAATGGCAAGGTCGAGCGTTCTCACCGAATCGATGACGAGGAGTTCTACCAGCTCCTCGAGGGTGTGGTCGTAGACGACACGACAATCCTCAACGCCAAGCTCATGGTCCTGAGGTTATCGTTTGTAAGTGGCTAAATCTACCCACCGGGCTGGATCGAGGCTACTTCGTGAGCTGTCCCCTCCCCGCCCCGCCAGGATGCGCGGTGGTGTGCACGTTCACGTAGTACTGCACGGGATTCTGGACGATGTCCTTGAGCAGGCCTTGGTCGACCTGCGTGCAGCCGGAAGAGGATCCCGCCACCGGCGCGTTCAGCGGGATCACGGGCGGTGCAGCCACGCCTGCGGGGGCGTGGTGTATGTGAGCCGCGACCACCGTTTCGCCGGTTGTGAAGTCGATCACGTAACAGAGCTCGCTCTGGCCCAGGTTGATCGTGATGGTGGCGGTCCCCTGTGAGCTTTCAGGTGCCGGAGGCACCTCATTGGGGCCCAATAGGGTGGCCGAAAGAGGTCGCCCGCCTTGGGCGGAGCCTGGCAACCGCTCGGCCTGCACGGTTCCGACTGAGATGAAATTCACGACAAGCGCAAGCATGGTTCCCAGAAAGATCAGATGACGCATAGGACTCCTACGCTCGCCGATGTTCGCTGTTGTCTCGGCGTAGAACTTAGCCACCGAAGAACATCCCATTCGTCTCGTGCGCGATCTGGGCAAAGTTCACTTTGGTCACGGCATCGGACGCGAAGCTGCCAAGGCTGGAAGCTCCCGACCAGCTGATGTCGGCCCCGGTTCTTACCAAGCTGAGTGAGAACTGGTTGCTGGCGTCACTGGCCGTTGCCCGCTCGACCACGCCCGACCACTCGACGCCGAAACTGACAATCCCCGGGACGGAACTGCCATCGCTGAGCGCGTTGCCGATGTTGCCGTAGTCCTCGATCGCGAAGTTGGACAGCCGGTATGAAGCGGTGCCGCGGCCGAGATTGAGTGCCACCGAGTCTTCGGGTATAGCGACCGTCCAGAACAGTCCGGCTGGAAAGGAGTCGATGCCCGGGTTGAAGTCATGGATCTGATCGGTCCCCACGGGACCATTGAAGACGTCGAGTCAGATGAACCCGAAAGTTCCCCTGTGAATGCGGTCATCAGTGCCCTTGAAGGTTCCCGTCATGAAACGAAGATCAGCCCCAAAGGTGAGGCCGCTGCCGGTCCCCGTCCCGGTGCCTTCGATATCGGCAATGGCGACAAAACCATTGAAGTCGGTGATGGCCGAGGGCTCCGCTCCGGCGCCTGGGAGCTTGATATGGAATGGTGCCCCTGGGAAGACCGTGCCCGGGATGGGTCTGGGCGTGCCCGCGCCAGGAGCGGCCGCCTCCGCCACAGCTGGCGCCCACAGGCTAGCCGTGACCGCCACACCACTGGCGGCGGCGGCCGTGCCCAGAAACTGGCGCCGCGATAACGCTCTCTCCCAGAAGTGCTGATGTCCGATTGCCCGGTCGTGCGCTGCCGATTGCCAGATCGCTCGAAACTGATCTTCGCTGAACCTCATCGGCGCCCCTCCGTCAGTACGGCCTGTAAGTGTTCTCCGCTTGAAGTCTTACGAACAGTCTTAGCACCACCGAAGATGACGGTCAAGTGACGGCTTCAAAGGCCACCCAACGCGGGGTGGCCCGCGACTCCACGTCGGCCCAGCACCAGCTCATGGTTCGCGACGCACTACGTGTGCCTTGGCGGGACCGTCACCTGGAAACTGACTCCCGGTCGTGAGAAACCGGCAGTTCAGTCTGTCGAGAGCTTGGCCTTATGGCCAGCGGCGTTGTTGTCCTCTTGTGTCCGCACGAACCGAACGTTTCCGGGAAGGCGTGATCCGGGCGGGCATCGGCGCAGCCACGAAAGCCGAGCACAGGGCACGATGCACCAGCCCTCCGCCCACTGGCAACGAGCCGTGTAAGTCTTACGCTTCATCCACGCCACCAGCCAAGGCCGAGCCCTGGCTCAAGAGTCTTGAGAATTGCTCGAGCCGTGATCTCGTTGATCTCGCGGTGCCGCGGAATGGTGACTTTGGTGCTGCCGCATTGCAACACCTCGGTGTCGTCCACCTAGTCTGACCAGCCGCGAAGCTATGCGACGAGCCTCAGCTGCACTTTGGGATCCTTCTCTTGAGCTCAACCTGACTCAACCGCCCGCCTGTCTGGCGAAGTAGACGAACCGTCTAGCCTCGTAGCCAAATCCAGGCCAGTGAATACGGATCGAATAAAAAGCACCCCACGGCCTGCTCACGAACACGGCGAGCAGGAACCGAATCAAAGAATCGGCGAGGGAAGCGACCACGCCGGCGCGAAATGCTAGCTGTCCGAGGCGATAGCGCGAACAACTGCCGCCACGCCGACGACCATTCGACGTGATTTTCGAACCCCCACACCAATCTCCAACATGGGCCGGACGCCCCCACCCTCACTCCTGTCTTCGCGGAACGCGGCCCCGACGCCCGACCCAATTAAACAAACCCGGTTCGGCTGTCAACTGATCGAGGAACTTGAGTTAACGCAACAGGCCTTCAACTCGGTGAGAAATGGAAGGGCTATCCAGAACTGGACAGCCCTTCCCTAAGGTCGGCTGCGAATGCTAGGTGTGCATCGGCGTCACGGTCGCCTGGAACGAGACCCCCGGAGCTGAGAAGCCGAAGAAATCCTCGGTCGAGAGCTTAGCCTTGGCGGCTGGCCCGATCGGCATGAACTCAGGCCCGCTGTCGACGACGAGGCCCTGTCCCCGACCAGTAAAGACGTCCACCTCGTGGATGATCACGATCCACGGGCCGAGGCCGAAGTCAGTGACGATGTACTCGCCGTCTGCGTGCACATGCCCGGCTCCAGCGAGGCCCGGACCGGCAGGAGTAGACATGTGGTCACAGAACGTCACTTCGGCATCAAACGTATTGTCCTGATTGAAAACGGCCCAAGCCCAGAAGCCTCCCAAGCCCTGGACGAGAGGCGGCACACAGATGTCTGGGTTGTTGCAGTTTGCGGACGCCGTGACCTGGTAAAGCTGGACGTTACCACCGCTGTTGCCGTAGTCTGCGGCGGCCGGTACGGAGGCTGCGGCGCCCAATAGGGACGCGACGAACAACGCGAAGGCAAGGCGCACCACTTTCACCATAAGATCCCCTCCTAGAGATGGGCCCTGCCGGTGGGCTGCCGCCCCAGTAGACACCCGTCAGTCTCGGCAGTCAAGGGAGTCGCCGGAGGCCACCTGGCCCTCAGCCCGTTAACGCGTGCCATTAACCATGGCCTACTGCCCGTCACGCTGCCGGACGCGTACTCATGAAGGAGACCGCCGAGGCGATCGATTCGGATGATTTCTGACTTGTCAAATGCGCTCCGCACGCGCGCGGCCCGAATTGGCGTCCGCTGGCCGACCTGACAGGTGCACAAATGCCGGCCGGATGCTGGCAATTAGGGATGTTTGAAGATGGCAGCACTTCCCCCGGCCGCTGAATGTCAGGCGGCGACTCACGGTGACCAAGCGAGGAGGCTCTCGCTCTCCCGTAGGTCCTCTCCAAATCCAACCCAGGCTGCTAAAAAACGCCTACTGAATGAACTATCGGGACTCGTTGCCGATCACGACGTACGTCCCCGCTCGCCTAAGGGCGACACAGGGCTTCGACGAAAAGATATTGGGAGTGCGGCCTCGGCGCAGGCGTTCGCGAAGTGCAGTGACAAGCGTGCGTGCGAGGTCGTCGCGCTCCTCGGATCGAGCGACGATAATCCGCCCGGATGCCGAGGACATCTGGCAGTCGGGCATTGGCGTGTCAGATCTTTGGACACTCCGCGCGCCGCCGAAACTACTACACAACTACTACAGGTGAAAGCGCTGCCAATCGATTACCTAGTTGGCCAGGGGACCGCTTCGAGTTGGCGAACTCGTCGGGGGCCCGGGATTTGAACCCGGGGCCTCACAGTCCCGAACCGTCTTGGTTGCATGTCCTCGAGTGTCCTGCCGGCTCCGCAGGGGGCCTCCTGAACTCAACTGCCGGCGCCTTCGTATCCTCCCGTGACCTCATAGGACCGTCTGGTGCCGCGAATGCGTGATCCGGCTGTGATCCGGCCGGCGTCTGCTTGAGGTCGAACGCGAAGTGGATGCATGGGGGGTCTGACCGGCGAGGCGAGCCGCCCAAAGCTCGGCTCCCCTCCGATCAGGAGGGCGCTCAGTAGCCGCCCGCGACTGATGCCGCCGCGGCACGAGAGCCGAAATCCTGCGACTTCGAAGTCCGCAACACGAACTGGGCGACCTGCGTGCCCAGCTGCTGACCCGCCGCGTCGTCGAGCGGAGTGTGCTGGCCGGCGTAAATCCGGCTGAGACCCGCCTCAGTCGCGATCGCGCGGTAGCTAGTAAAAGCTCTGACAATTCCCGGTAAAGCGTCCGATGTCACACCGATTTCGGCACGATCGCCGAAGAATGCAGACAGCACGCTCGCGCCGGCCGCGCTGACGGTGCTGTGGGCCCCGGGGTAGGACGGATCAGCCGCGGTCACCGCCAGCGGGGTCCAAGTCGGATCACCCGTGATTGCGGGGTTGCCGATGGTGTCGCCGAGGCGAATGGCGGTAACCGGCCTCCAAACCAAGAAGTGGTACTTAGCGTCATAGAACGCGATGACGGAGTCGGCGAAGGCTAGATTGAGGACAGCAAGCAAACGGGCGCTGGTCTCGAGGTTTGTGTGCCGGGCTGTCACCGCGCGATCTGCGATCTCATTCCAGGTGTTCCAGATCGGCGGCGCCCAGAACTTGGCGATGACAGTCTGGTCCGCGGTGCGGGTGGTACTCGTGTTCTGGCCGAGAGCCTTGACCTCATTCAAGGCGCCGGCATACGCCGCGCTGGTCACCGCAGGCGGCGGCGCGGGCCGGAACTGGGAGCCGCTGCCGATCACGAATGGTGTGACGTTCGCCCAACCCGTGAAGACCGGCGTCGGAAAGTTAGGCGGCGTCGGCCGATAGTCGCCGGGCTGAGTGCCGGCCACGAATGGGGGTGGAACGACTGCCGAGCCATCGTTCGCACGATCGGCCACCAGTCGCGCGGCAACGTCGGCACCGACCCGAATGCCGTCCTGCTTTTGTTTGCGGCCTGGAATCGACGCGAGCTGCGAAGCGAGCAGTGCGTCTAGCTCAGGCTGCAGCTTGGGATACAACACGGTCAGCGAATCGTGCGCCGCCTGGGCCGCCGCGGCGTCGATCCCGGCCTCGCGTGGGGCTGGGACAGAGACGAGATAAGGGGGAGCGTCGCGGGTGATCGAGACGACCGCGTCGTAGATCGCCGCGTGCATGATGGCGAAGCTCCGGGTCGGGTGGATGTTCGCGGGCTGGTCACCTGGGGTCTGCACGATGTGAAGCAGTTCCTGATTCCAGGCGACCACGACGGCGCCGGAGCGTCCATCGGCCCGAGGCGGCGCAGGCTTGGTGTTGTTGGTGGCGACCGCTGTGATCGCGGTGGTCGTCACCACTCCGAGCACGATTCCGAGCGCGGCCACAAGCGCGAGAGGGGATTTCTTCATTTGCTTTCTCCTTCAGGCGGCAGGAGGCAACGCATGACCGGCGCCTCCTCCAGTTGTTGTTTCAAACGGCGGGTGGTGCGGTCGAGCAGGTCGCACGCGATGGGATCCAGCCAACCGTTGGCGAGCAGCCAGGTCCGGTCCGACAGCGCAATGTCAAATGACATGTCGATTTCCGAACCATCGCTGCGTTCGGCGATCGCCATCGTCATATGCACGCGAACGGTGGCGAGGTTGGCGGAGGGATCTCCGCTGATGTCCAGCGAGGCGGTGCGCGCCCGAGGGTCCGACGCGACGATCCGGCCCTTCCCCTTGTACTCGGACTTGAAAGGCCCAAGCCCGATCGCGATCCTCGCTTCGAACGAGCCTGGGCCAGCGAGCCTGGTCAGGGTCGCGCCCGGCACGCAGTTGAGCAGCGTCTCAGGATCGTGAAGCTCGTGAAAGATCCAGTCGGGCTCGCGGCGGACGAAGGTGACTGCTTTGAGAGATAGCGTCGTCACGGCTAGCCGTTGTCGACCTTGCTGCCGGTGGCCGAGATGACGTACCACTCAGCGCCAAAGCTGCTGATGGCCTGACCCGTGGTGTCGCCCGCCTGCTTGTCGGAGACGACGTAGTAAAGCGGGTGGCCGTTGTACACGACCTCGAGCGAGCCGTCTTTGCGCGTGGTCGTAGTGAGCAAGGATTGGTTGATGCCGGCAGCTCCGGTCGGCGTACCGCTGGCGATCAGCGGCGGCCACACCGAAGCGCAATCGCCGTAGCAATTCGACATGTTGGCCTTGTCGGCCTCGAAGAGGTACAGAGTGCGGCCGCTGCCGTCGACCAGGATCTGACCAAGCCGCGTGTTGCGGAGGCTGACGGCGAGGGCGGCAGGCGGCTCCGGCGTGCCAGGGGGGGAGCTGGTGACGCCGGGATACCGCCCGTTTGAGGAAGGCGAGGCCGAGGTTCCGTAGGCAGACGCGCCGTAGCTGCCGCATGCGGCGACCAGCAGCGCAGCGCCTGCAATTGCTCCGTTGAGCGCGAGTTTCCAGTTCATGGTTTTTTCTGCAATCTCCCTTCTGGTTCGGTGCGGACGCAGCTAGATATGGAGCCGCGTTACATCGGCGGTTCAGCCGCCGCTCGTTGTCCCCTCGATGTCGATCTCGTTGACTCCGGGCCCTGTTTGCCAGGTGAGATGAGATAGCGGGGCGGTGGCCGGGCCATGGATCACGCTCCCGTCGAGGGCAAACTCCGACCCGTGGCAGGGGCACACGAAATGCTTCTTGGCGTCATCGAATGCATACGAGCAGCCGAGGTGCGGGCAGGTGATCGCGAACGCTCGCAGCTCACCGCCATCGCGGGTCAGAAAGCCGCCGAACGTCGGATCGCCTGGAGAGTTGTTCTCACCTCCATCCGCCATGACGAACGCTCTACCGGCCGGCGCGTCGAAGCGTGCCGCCGCACCCTCGCGCAGCGCGGTGAGTGGCGTATCCAGCGCGACGCGGACCCTCTCCTTCATCTGCCTCGGGTCGCGCGGCGGAAACAGATACACCGCTAAGGGCGCGACCGCGGTGACCACCGTCGCCGCCAACAGGGTGCCGAGCCACCAGCCGAGAAAGGCACGCCTGGTCGGTTCCTTTGCCGACTTTGGTTGCGAGCTCATGAACGCAACTACGCGAGCGCATTACAGCGCTCAGACGATGTAGAGCTCGACCTGTCCGTTGTTCACCCGTGACGGGATCTGCGGGAGGTTCGCAGGCGCGGCTTTCAACCGGTAATAGAGCACCTTGCCAGACCAGCTGAAGGCGGTCTGGTGGCAAGGACAGTTGAGCTTTCGATTGGTGTCATCAGACTGCAGCTTGCAGCCGAGATGCGTGCAGACGCCCGACACCGCGCTGATTGTGCCGCCGTCGTTGATGATTACCGCGTCCAGCGATGCGGTCGATATCGGCATCGCGTGACCGGATGGAATCTCAATCACCGCGGCAACCGGCCGCCAGGTTCCGCTGTCCGGCATCAGAGTGGCCGTGCCCCCGGCCCCTGTGGATTCCTGGCGGCTCTTCACCACCTCGTCCAGACCCACGCCGACCACCACCGCCGCCGCTGCGGCCCCAGCGGTGCGCAGCCACGCCCGCCGGCTCAGGCGGCGATCCAGCGCAGGACTTTCGTCTAGCGCTTCGGAGAGCTTTTGGTGGATTCGGTCCAGCGCGGCCTTTTCCGGAATGTCGGCCCCCACCCGCGCCGCGGCCAGGCCTGCGGCGGCGGTCATAGCCTCGGCTTCTTCACGCGTCGCCTCGAATCGGTGCGGCCGGCGTCCATGCAAAAGGTCGTCGACAAAGCGCGCGATGCGATCGGCTGACTCCTTCATCGAAGCACCTCCCGTTCCAAGTCCCCCGCTTTGCGCAAAGCGCGAAATTGCAGCACGCGGGCATTCGACTCGGATACACCGAGCTCATTCGCCGCCTCGCGTACCGAGTATCCGCGCAGAAACCGAAGCTCGAGGATGTTCCTGAAGTGGTCGGGCAGCAGCGCGAGAAGGCGCTGCGCACGTTCGACTGCGTCGGGGTTGGCAGCGATCTCGACCGGCATCTGCTCGAGCTCATTGGCGGCATCACGCGCTGCGTAATGGCGGCGCCAGTGGTCGGCCAGCACCGTTCGCGCAGTCTTGACCAGGTAGGCACGGACGGTCGGCACTGGAGCCGGGAGTCGAAGCGTCTTCAGTGTCTGCATCAGGGCCTCCTCCGCGAGGTCTTCAGCATCGGCCGCGTTACCCACCCTGCGGAAGACGAGCTGGTAGATGCCGACCACGTTGTCCTGGTAAACCGCTTCCCAGTTGGGATAGATGGCGGGCACTGGTTCGGCCGGCCGATCCGGCTCCGGGTTGCCGAGCACCCGCAGCTCGGTCACAGCCAACCCCGCCCCCTAGTCACGCAGACCAGATACGCAGGTTTGTTACAAACCCTCTCCCAGCTCGATCCTCGAGCCTTCGTTCGAGCGTCCGTACGAATTCGTGGGCCGGCAGGTCGTTGCCGGCGATTGCGGCCTGGACGTGACCGGCGCCGATCATGGGCGGCCAGGCTTCGGGAAGGACTTCGAATCTCACCGGCCTTCTTCTCGCCACAACGTCGTCGATGTAGCCGGAAACCTGGTCGGTTTGCGCCAGCTGGCTCGACTCAACCTGCAACCCGATGCGCTGGGCGACCCGGACGAGCGCCCCGATGATTCGTCGCCTGGCCGCCTCGGGGCGGATGCTCAACTGGGTCGCGATGGTCGCCGGCGAACGCCGGCGCAGAAACCGCAGCACGAGCGCCAGACGCATCTCCGCGGTGAGGCCGTCGAACAGCGACTCGAGGCCGGGGGTTTCTTCCGACCCGCGTATCTGACCACATCTCACCCGCGCGATTCCGTACCGGTCACCCCAGTGACGCGTGACCGCTTCGAGGCTGGCGTCCACAACGTCGTCGTCCACGACCTGGACCAACTCGGGCAGCCGAAGATGGGCGGCCAACGTGAGGAAAACCCAAGTCGTCGCGTCCTCACTGTCGACCCGATTGCCCGTCCAGCGAAAAGCAGTCTTGTACGTGGGCATGAGCCACCGGTTGAAGACCTGGGTGAGATTGGTGTAGATCAGACCGCGAACGACCGCGAGGTGAGCCATCGCAACACCAACTACGGTGTGCCGTTACGGAGTGTGACGTGCGTAACGATTACTCGTAGTTGCTTACCGTGATGAAACAACAATCAAGAGCTACTGACTTTGCTATCGCAACCCGAATGCCGATTGCCCTGCGCCGAAGCCGGTCGGGCGCCCCCAGCCGAATGATGGCGATCGCAGCCTTGCGGATCGGGTTTGGGCTCATCTGGTCGGTCGACGCTGCCCTCAAGTGGCAGCCGGCTTTCCGAGCAAACTTCAGCCAGATCCTTTCCGGTGTGGCCCAGGGCCAACCCGGGTTCTTGAGCTGGTGGTTTGGGCTCTGGCAGTTCATTGTCAGCGGCCGCGCCCCGATCTTTGCGGTGCTTACCGCAACTACCGAGACGTACCTCGCGCTCGCTCTGATTGCCGGATTTGCCCGGAAGTTCACCTACGCGATCGGAATCGCATACGGGTTCTTCGTCTGGTCGGTGGCCGAAGGATTCGGTGGCCCTTATGTGCCGGGCACGACCACCGATGTGGGTGCCGCGATCATCTACAGCTTTGTCTTTTGGGCGCTCCTGCTAGTCGATGCCGGCCGCGTGAGTGTAGATCGCGTGATCGCTGCCAGGATTCCCGCTTGGCGGCGCATTTCCGAATAGTCCGGCCGTTGCCACCTACGGGTCAGACCAATCGCACGCATGTGCGATCGCAATAGACGCCGCGGGTCATCCTCCCGGTCCTTTCGCGCGCTGAAGCTCTGCGATCTGCGCGCGAGCCGCGTCGACCAGCTCCGCATTGGTGTTGGCGTGCCCAGCTAGCCCCCATCCACCTTCAATCGCCTCAGTGAGGAGCACCCAGGTCCTCCCCTCAAGCGAGGGATCGCCGGCAGCAGCCGCGACCAGGTCGGTGAACTGGCGGACCACGGCAAGCTGCTTGTCACGGTTCAGCGCCCCCGCGTTCGTGAGCACCTGCACCCGAACGTAATTGCCGTCTCCCTCGACGTTCGAGAGCGCGCCATCCGGCAGGTCGTGGATGAATGACGCAGTGTTGTTGCGGAACATCGGGATGTCCGGGACCTGTTCGATCTTCATCAGTGTGGAAGCCAGGTCGCGTGCGAGGGCTTTTGGATTCGCGAACGTACCGCGCGAGGCATAGACGTCGATCATCGGCATGGGTTCTTCTCCTATTGCTTGACGGCAGCCACGTTCGCAGCGGCCTCGATCAACCGCACCACCTCGGCCGCATGAGACACCATCGCCAGGTGGCTGGAGGGCACCTCGATCATCGTCGCCCCCATTCGCTTGGCAAACATGCGCTCAGCATCGGGCGGGATCGCCTCGTCGTTGGTCGCGACGAGATACCACGACGGATGCGACTTCCAGGCGGGTACCCCCATCACGTCCTCAAAGGTGCTCATCGACAGTCCTTGCTGAACCGCGCACATGACATTCGCGCGGCTCCGCTCGATGTCTGGTGCGAAGTGGGTTACGAAGTCCTCCTCGGGCAGCCAGGCGAAAGCCTGCTCATCGACGATCAGGTGGGCCAGCGCCGGCGTCGGAGGGCCTCCGCTGAGCAGTCCGCCAAGCGATTCGCCCTTGTCGAGACCGAAGGCGGCTATGTATACGAGCGCCACAACGTTGGGCGCATCCGTGCCCAGCGCGGTCATGATCTGCCCGCCGTAGGAGTGGCCGGCGACGACTGTCGGACCCGTCTGGCGTCGGAGGACCTGGCGCAAACGGGCGACGTCGGCAGCAAGCGAAGTCTCGGGGAACTGCGGCGCCGTGACGGTAAACCCTGATGCCTGCAACGATCTGATTACATCGCTCCAGCTCGAACCATCCGCCCAGGCGCCGTGGACCAGTACAACGTTCGGTTTGTCACTCATGATGAAGATCGTCCGCGCGGAGCCGGCTGCTTCGCATGAGTCAATCGACTCGTTTCTTAGTCGCCCACCCGGTCCGCAAACGCGTCCCGCAATTGGGCGCGCGCGGTGATCTCCAGCTTCGGAAATATTCGATACAGGTGGCCACCGATGGTTCGCGGTGACAGGAAGAGGCGGTCTGCGATCTGACGGTTCGACAAACCTTCGGCGGCGAGCTGAGCGATCTGGAGCTCCTGCACGGTCAGACGATCGCGGAGATCGGGCGCACGGCGCCCAACCTTCTCTCCAGTAGCGCGCAGCTCATGTCGCGCTCGCCTGCTCCAGGCGGCGGCGCCCAACGCATCGAAGAGAGCCACGCTCTCCCTCAGCGGCGACCGTGATTCCGCGTTGCGCCGTCGTCGCCGCAACCAGCGCCCGAGCGAAAACAATGTCCTGGCTCGAAGAAACGGATAGCCTGCCAGGTCCTGAGCGAGCGCCACGGTGAACAAGGGCTCCGCCTGATCCTCCGCGGCTAGGAGTGGCCTGGCGCACGCCAGGTTGAGGCGGAGAATCGGTGGCTCTGAATGCAGGGAGATTGCTTCGAGCTCCACGATCACGTCGGTGAGCCGACTGGTCTGTTCGCTGCCGGCGGCGGCCTCGACAAGGTCGAGCAAGGCCGGCCAGCGCATGAAGCGGTGGAACGCCGAGTCGGTCTCGTCAAAAACGGGCCACAGGTGTTGGTACGCGTCCTCGTGCCGCCCATCGCCGATGGCCGCAGCGCCGCGGGCGAGATGCGCGGTCGCGAGCAGTGGTCCACCTTTCATGGCTAGCAGCGCCCGCTCTGGTTCAGCAAGAAAGGATTCGATGTCCGCCTCGGTTCCGCGCAACGCCGTTGCCAGAGCGCCGACCAGCTCTCCGGTAAGCCCGTACTGAGGCTGTGTCGTGTCGCGCGCAAGGCCGGTTGCCTCATAGGCTGCAGCGGTAGCCGCCGGCCACTCGCCGGCGTGGATCGCCGCCCATGCATAGTGCACCAGAGCCTGCGTCAGAGGGACCAACCGCACCTGCTCACGGAGGCCGTCGATCGCGGATGCCAGAAACCGCACTCCGGTCGCGAAATCGCCGGCCTTCTCGGCGGCGATCCCTGCATACATGGCTGCGATTGGGTCGGTCATCTCGTGCAGTCGCATGCGCGAGACTCGTTTCAGGATCGTCGGCCCTGTCTCTTCGGGATGGGCAAGACCGACGACCGCCAGCGCGCGCGGGTCATCGTCCGCCATCCCCATGGCTAGGGCAGCTTCGACGAGATACTCCCGGGTCCTCGTCTTCGTGCGCGTCCACCAGCACCGATGTGCAATCGGCACCAGCGAGCGCAACGCCATGTCAGCATCGCCGCCGTCGCGCAACTGTTCGGCGATCGTGACAAAAGTCCTGGCGGCGCCGGACTCGAACCAGACGCTGCCACTGAGGATCTGGCCGAACCAGGCAAGACGGGCCTGGTCGCGTGCGCTGAGATCGAATGCCTTTGCCCCATCGACCAGCCGGCGAGCGCTTTCGACGAGACCGAGCTCGTACGCAGTCTCCGCGGCGGCCACAAGACGCCCGCCCTTTCTTCGCGAGTCCGCCGTCAAGGCGGCCGCGCGCTCGAGGGCCGCGCCCGCTACCGTGACCGCGCCACGCGCGGCGGCCAGGCGGGCGTGCTGTTCGAGCGCGGAAGCGATGCTCTCGTCAGGCCCCGTGGCTGCCATGGCGCGGTGCCAGAGCTGACGCTCCGGATCGGCGACGACCCCGGCGAGAGCCCTATACATCTCAAGAATTTGCTCGGCGGAGGCCGCTTGACGGACAGCCGAGCGGATCAGAGGGTGTCGGAAGCGCACGCCGTCGTCGGCGATCTCGACCAGGTCCCCATCAACAGCAGGCTGGAGAGACTCAAGGCTCTGTCCGCTGGATCGCGCGATCTCGTTGAGCGACGCTCGGCTGTCAAGCCCTGCCGCGAGGAGGGCGGCCCGAGTGTCTGGGCCAAGGTCGTGCAGCCTGCTTGCGAACGCGCGCTCGAGCCGAGTCGTCAAGGTCGTGGACGTAGGCGAAAGCTGCTCGCCCGATCGCCGCATACTCCGCGCGAGCTCAACGAGCGCCAGGGGGTTGCCGGACGATTCTGCGAGAACCCTCGCGCGCAAGACCGGATGCAGCTCCGGCGCCTGGCGATCCAGCAAGCGTGCGGCCGCCGATGCGCTCAAGCGCTCAAGATCGAGGATTGGCAGGCGAGCATCGTCGAGCGGTGTCGATTGCCCGCTCCTGATTGCAGCCACGAGGGCAACGTGCTCGACTTCCAGCCGGCGGCCAATAAATGCAATGACGCTGAGGGTGGAACGGTCCAGCCACTGCGCGTCGTCGACGACCAGAACCAGCGGTATGGAGTCCGCTACTTCGCAGATGAGCTGGAAGACCGCGACCGCAACGCGGAACGAATCAGGCTTGAGGTCGACGCCCAGGCCGAGTGCCGCCTCGAGGGTTTGCCGCTGCAACTCGGGCAACTCCGCCAGCGCGCCGATGACCGGGCGCAGGAGTTGGTGCAGGCCCGCAAAAGCGAACTCGGCTTCTGATTCAACTCCGACGGTGATCAGCGCTCGGACACCCCGCGCTTCCGCTCGCCTGCGCACCCGTTGGAGCAGCGCCGACTTTCCGATACCGGCCTCGCCCCGGACCACGACCGCGCCCCCGCCGTCGCGAAGACGATCTACCAGCCCGTCCAGGACTGCGGACTCCTGCTCGCGCTCGATCAGCTCGGGGCCGGTGTCGACCAGGGAAGCCCCGCTCATCGGGCGAGTATGAGCGCTACAGGGTATTCAACTCAGTTGATGCCCCAGCTCACGGTTCGCTCGGGCGTGATCCGCGCCCAAGGCTCATCTGACGGCACAGGGCCTCCTCCTCCAGCCTGCAGCACCGCCGTCCCCCTGACCTCGATGCCGCGCGGCGTCCACGGCGTGACGCTGGCGAGGTCGTCGATGACAATTGCGACCCGGGGATTGACACGAATGTCGCGGTACTTCTTAGTGTTGCCGAAATTGCGGCCGCCAACTTCAATGCTGGCCGCGTCAGCCGAGACCCTGAACCCGACCGGCACGACGTGCGGCCGTGCGTCTGAGTCTGCGGTGGCGATCCGTGCCAGGCGCTGGCTGCGAAGGTACTCGAGCTCTTTTTCGGTGAAGGCGTCCACCCCGCTGGTCGTCCTCAGACAGCTGCGCGCTTGGAGGAGTTGACGAGTGAGTCCGCTTCTTGCCTATCGATCGCGCGACCATTCAATCCTCCAAACGCGTGCAGGTCGCCGCCGACCTCGATTCGCAGCGAATCGCGGACGAGGCCCGCTCGCACTGGCTCGAAGCCGGCAAGCGCGATCAGGCGCTCGACCTCGGACGCGGCCGCGGCGTCGTCCGTCGTGTAAAAGAGCACCGCTGGCTCCGGTGTTCGATGCGCGCTCGAACCAAGAAGGGGCGCCGACAGCGTTCCAAACGCCTTGGCGTACCTGGCTCCCTCCGGAAGCCAGCCGCTGACGACCTCAGCGGCGGACTGTCCGTCGGGAAGCGTTCGCGAGATGTTTCCGTCCGCACCGACCGAGATCGGGTTCGAGGTATCGATGACCAGCTTGCCGGGCAAGAGGTCCGCGACCTCGTCGATCACGGTCTTCATCGGATCAAGCCACAGTGCCAGAACGATCGTGTCTGCACGCTGCACCGCGTCGCGGTTGCTCGGCGCCGCCGTTGCCCGACTCCCGATCTCGGCGGCCAGCTTTGCGAGATCGTCAGGGTTTACCGCCGAAAGGACCACTGGCTCGCCGCCGGACGCAAGCTCGCGCGCGACTGTTCCGCCGATGTTTCCGATTCCGATGATTGCGGTTGTCATGTCATTCCTCCTTGAGCAGTCGTTCGGTGAGAACGATCAGGACGACTTCTTGCACCGTTTCAAGCCGGGCCCAGTCGCGCTGCAGCTCTACCGCGAGTGCCACCCAGGTGGTCGGCTTTGCGCCGGCCTGAACCACGCGCTCCAGGCCGGCGCGATGAGCCTCGACGGATGTCCCGCCGATCGCGTCGACCACCGGGTAGACCTCGTAGCCCTCCCGCATGGCGTCGAGCGCGGGAAAGGCCATGCAGATCTCGGTCCAGAGGGCGCAGATGATGAGCTTTCGCCGGCCAGTCGCACGAACCGCGTTGAGGAAATCCGGGTCTTCCCATGCGTTGGTCGTGGTTCGGTCGATGGGCGGGTAGTCTGCGAGCACCTCGGCCAGCGGCGGGAGCGTCGGCTTGCCGCGGCCCGTCTTGACGTTGATCGTCGAATGCACGATCGGAACGCCAAACACCTTCGCGATCTTCACCGTCGAGACTGCATTCTTGAGCAACAGGTCGCGATCCATCGACCGGACGCCCGCGAGCTGGCTCGGCTGGTAGTCGATCACGGCCAGGGCCGAGTTCTTCGGCGTCAGCAGGTGATCGCCAAACTGATCGCGAATCGCGGCCTTCGCCGCAACAACCTCAGTTGCCATATGTGACAAACCTCCTTCTCTGCTTAGAGGTGAGTGGGGTGCTTGGTGTGCTCATGTCCGCCACGTTAGGAAGGCCGGCCGTCGCCCCGCTTCTGGCGGGCGACTGTTTTTGCCGGTCCGAAGCCTGCCTGATGACTTAGGGGCAGATCTGAAATGACTTACATGCCGGGGGTGTTTTCTAAATGTGAGCCAGGGGCAAAATCAGCCCTGGATGGGCGCTACCAGGCTGGTCGGTCGGGATGCTGAGCTGGCGCGGCTCGACACTGCTCTTGCCGAGGCGGCGGAGCACGGCGGCGCTCTGTTCGTCACAGGAGCAGCCGGCATCGGCAAGACGTCTCTTCTGGACGTCGCAGCCAGCGGCGCCCGCAGCCGCGGCTACAAGGTGCTCACGGTCACAGGTCTTGAAAGCGAGGCGGACCTTCCATTCGCGGGGCTGCACCAGCTTCTGCAGCCAGTACTGCCGTCGGCCGGCGCGCTGCCCGGTCCCCAGAAGAATGCGTTGCTCACCGCATTGGGAATGCGCGCCGGTGCGCCGCCCGAGGTGTTTCTTGTAGGCCTGGCCACCCTCAGCCTCATGGGCGAGGTCGCCGACGAAAGGCCTCTGGTCGTGGTTGCGGACGACTTTCAATGGCTGGACGGTGCGACCTCCTCCGTCCTGAGCTTTGTCGCTCGCCGGCTCGAATCGACCCACATCCTCTTCATCTCCGGCCTGCGGGAGACCTTCCAGACGGCGCTTCGATCTGACCAGCTGCCGGAGCTCCATGTCGAACCTCTGAGCGACACGGCGTCGGCGGATCTGCTGGTATCCGTCGCACCAGACCTGGACATTCAGACCCGCCGCCTGATTCTGGACGAGGCGTTGGGCAATCCACTGGGGCTGCTCGAGCTTCCACGTGCCTTGAGGTTGCAGGGCACCGACGGGCACGAGGGCGCACTGAGAAGCATTCCGTTGACCGATCGGCTGGAGCGGACCTTCTCCGCACAAGCCGGGCAGCTTCCGAGGCTCACGCAAGCCGCGCTGTTGTTAATCGCGCTTGACAAGGACCCCACCGTGGGCGACGTGCTTGGTGCAATGCGAAAGCAGGTGGGCGAAGAGGTCACCGTGGACGTTCTGCAACCGGCCGTCGACGAAGGCTTGATATCCGTCGCGGGCTCGACGGTTCGCTATCGCCACCCGCTGATGCGCTCAGCGCTGGATCAGGCGGCGACAGCGGGACAGCGACGGAGCGCCCACCTCGCTTTTGCCGAGGTCATCGCGGACCCGGACCGCCGGGCCTGGCACCGCGCCAAGGCGGTGCTCGGCGAAGACGAGGCCGCCGCCGCCGACCTCGAGATCACCGCCGCCCGGGCACAGGGTCGTGGTGCGCCTGCGACAGCGCTCGGAGCTTTGGAGCTTGCCGCCTCGCTGACTCCTCACGGGCCGGACAGGGGCCGACGGCTGCTCGCGGCCGCAGAGCTGGCATTCCAACTCGGGGATCCACCAGCCGTGGCTCGGCTCCTCGATTCGGCCGCCAGGTTGGAGCTTTCACCTCATGACGTCGCGCGAATGGCCTGGCTGCGCGAAATCCTCTACGACGGCGCCCCCGGCGACCCCAATGCCATCGCGAGGTTGGTCGCAGTCGCACACGAAGCCGCCGCCGGAGGAGATCGAAATCTTGCGATGAACCTGCTGCAGGGCGCCGCACTGCGCTGCTGGTGGGCCGACCCCGGTGCTGCAGCCAAGGATCTGGTCATCGAAGGGGTTGAGCAAATCGCCGGCGACGTGCTGGATCCGCGCGCTCTCGAAGTCCTTGCGCTCGCCGCGCCGGTCGACGCGGCGGCTCGAATCGCAACGAGGGTTCGTGAAGCTGCCCAGGTCGACGACGCGGACCCCTCTCGCACCCAACTCCTGGCGTTCGCGGCGTATGCGGCAGGTGACATCGGCGAATCGATCGAGCTGATGGATCGCGCTGAGCCCATCTTGCGTGCCCAGGGACGCCTCGGGCTCCTGGCCCAGTTGCTTGATGTGCGCGCTTGGGCCGGAATTAGCACCGGCCAATTCCGCGACGCGATTCACTCCATGGAGGACGCCGACCACCTCGCGATCGAGACCAGACAGCCGATCTGGACCGCGATCAG
>WNGD01005187.1_pt1 | contig 21018 bp, 14 predicted proteins | sample 5400671 | NCBI WGS metagenome assembly WNGD01 (sample SAMN13153369, study PRJNA577476) | soil metagenome | isolation source: 40 cm soil or saprolite under grassland replicate 2 | place: USA:California | collected 2016-06-15 | reverse complement strand
AAATGGCTGTACGGCCTTCCTGGGCGTTACCCCGCTGGTTACCCTCCGGGCTAAAAGGTACTCTTTCCGGCCATAAACGGCAGAAAGCGCTTGCATCCACGTCAGCGGCGTTTGCGGTGCCCACGCCCGCCAAGCCTGGCTCACCCGGCGCCGAAGAGCCCAGCGAGCCGACATTGGCCGATATCGGCGCCCGTGTTGGTGAGGAGAACGAGTCGCTGCGCAACCTGTTGATCGATACCGACCGTCGTATCGGCGCGCTCGACGACCTCAAAGACGCCTTCCGCAACCTCGTCGAGCCCATCGGCTCGGCGCTGCACGCGCTGGAACAGGAAAAGACCGACAATGTCAGCTTGCGCACTGCGCTGGCAGAGCTTCGCGCCGGTCACGAGACCGTGCGCGGCGAATTCAGTGTGCTCGAAAAGCGGGCGGCGGAATTGGAAAGCGCGGGCGAGGAGCTGCGGCGGGAATTGGCGTTGGTGCAGCAGACCGCGCGCGGGCTCGAAGGTGACAAGGCCGAGCTCACCAGCGAAATCGTGGCTGCGCGTGCGGAGATCGCCAAACTCGAGAGCCAATTGGCGCAGGAGACCGCGAATGGCCGAGCGCTCAGCGAGGCCAACCAGATTCTCGTCGATCACGCCAATAGCGCCGATAAGCGGATTGTCGAATTGCAGTCCGAGAGTGCGCTCATGCGGGAAAAACTCCTGCTGTTGGAGAACGACAAGCGCTCGCTGCAAACGGCGCTCGATCAGACGCTGGCAGAGACGTCGCGCTTGTCGCGTCGCCTCACCGAAAGCGAGAACGCCTTGACTGCCGCGCGGGCGCGGCTGGAGCAGATGGACATCAGCCTGGCGGCTACCGAGAACGAGCGCGTCACGCTGGCGACCGCGCGCGATGAGGCCAACGAGCGACATCAATCCGAAGCCTATGCGATGAATCTGCGGCTCGAAGCTCTGCGTTCGCGTGCCGCCACCGCGGAGAAATTGCTCGCCGAGGTGCGCCAGACGCTGGGCGCGCGCAGCGAGGACATCAGGGTGTTGGAGCGCAAGGCGGTGGAAGCGACCATCGCCCGCAACGCGACGGAAAAGATTGTCGAGCGGCTCACCGCGGCCCGCGATGGGCTCGACACCAAGACCCGCGAGCTGGAGCAGGTGCGGGCGTCGCTGACGGAACGGTCGAACAGCCTGGCGGAGACGCTGAAGGCGCGCGAGACCTCGCTCGCCCACGCCGAGCAGAAGATAAAGTCTCTGACCGACCGCATCGCCGAAATCGAGGTCGACGCCGGAGCCTATCGGGCCAAGACCGAACGGCGCATCGATGAGCTCAATGCGAGCCTTCAGCGCGAGCGCGTCGAACTCGCCGTCGCCCAGGGCGCACTGGAGACGACTCGCAGGGACTACGCGCGGCTGCAACGCGACATGTTGGCCGGGCGGGGAGCGCCGCAGCGTGGCGCCACCCTCGAGGAGGTCTCCGACGCCGCCAAAGACCAGTCAAAATCGAGAAACGGCAGAGGCGGCGGCCGCGGTCCCAAGGCCGTGGAGACGGAGCCGCAAGGCGACGCAGCGGAGCCCCCGTCTACGCGATAACCTCGTTCACGGCGAAGTTGTCGAGCGCGCAGGCGAGGGCCCACGCGAGGCGCGGCGCGCATCCTGCGGTTGCTGTCGGACCGTCATTCACGAGCATTCCGGCTGTCAGCTCGGCGGCACTTTGCCCGCGGATTTGGACGGCTGTATAGATATCGAGCATTTCAGGGAACGGAGAACGCCATGGCCCGCACTGGCGCCGACGCAGCATCGAAACAGCGGATGCAATACCGCGGGCTGCGCGGCTGGCTCGAACAAGTCGACAAGATGGGGGAGTTGCGCAAGGTCGATGGCGCCCACTGGGACGTCGAGATGGGTGCCATCACCCACATGCTTACGGAAACGAGCCGCGGCAGCGCGCCGGCGCTCCTGTTCGACAACGTACCCGGCTATCCCAAGGGCTTCCGCACGCTCTACGGGCAGCTGTCCTCCGTGCGCCGCATCGCTTTGACGCTCGGCCTGCCGCTCGAATACGAGCGCAAGGTCGACGTCGTGCGGACCTATCATGCGCGCATGCAGAACCTCAAGCCGCTGCCGCCGCGCTTCGTGAACGACGGCCCCGTGCTCGAGAACGTGGTCGAAGGCGACGACGTCGACGTGCTGAAGTTTCCCGTGCCGCGGCACCACGAGCTGGACAAGGCGCGCTTCATCGGCACCGCCGACTGCGTAATGACGCAGGATCCCGATTCGGGCTGGTTCAATCTCGGCGCCTATCGCAGCCAAGTTTACGACGGCAAGACCGTCGGCTGCCAGATCACCGAAGGCAAGCACGGCCGCATTCATCGCGATAAATACTTCGAGCGCGGGCAGCCGATGAAGGTGGTGATCTTGTGTGGCCAGGACCCGCTGTTGTTCATGCTCTCCTCGAGCCCGCTGCCCGAGATCGGCGAGATGGATATCGCCGGCGGGCTGCGCGGCGAGCCGCTCGACGTGGTGCGCGGGCCCTATACGGGCTTTCCAATTCCCGCCGACTGCGAGATCGCAATCGAAGGCGAAACAGCGCCCGGTGAAGTCCGGCCGGAAGGGCCGTTCGGCGAATGGATGGGCTATTACTCCGACGACACGCAGGAACGGCCCTACGTCAACGTGAAGACGATCCTCCACCGCAACGATCCGATCCTCACCTGCGCGCCGCAGCACAAGCCCGTCGACGAAACCGGACTGCTCAAGGGTATCGCCGGGGCGGCACAGATCTGGCGCGCGCTCGACGCCTGCGGCGTGCCCGAGGTGCTGGGCGTGTGGAATCACGAAGCCGGGCCCGCGACCCGCTTCACCACCATCCAGATTCGCCAGCGCTATCCCGGCCACGCACGGCAGGCGCTGCACATCGCGTCCTCGTGCCAGGGCGGCGCTTACGCCGGCAAGTGGACGGTGGTGGTCGACGAGGATGTCGATGCCGGCGACCTCGATCAGGTGCTGTGGGCGATGTGCACGCGGTTCGATCCGCTCACCGACATCGACATGATTCAAAAGGCCTGGGCCTCCAAGCGCGATCCGCTTTTCCTTCCCGGCAACTTCAACAACCGCATTCTGATCGATGCCTGCATCCCCTATGACAAGAAGCTGAAGGGAACGTTCCCCGTCACAGTCGATGTCAGCGCCGATCTGCGCAAGCGCTTGCGGTCGAAATTTCCGCAACTGTTTCCCAAGCACTGAGCGCGATGGCCATGCGTCTTATCCGTCGCGTCTCGATGTGTGCGATGTGCGCTGTTGCGACCGCGCTTGCCGCCACCCTCGCGACGCAAGGCGCTCGCTCCGCCGGGGTCGAGGATTTCTACCGGGGTAAGACCGTTTCTCTCCTCATCGGCTACAGCGTGGGCGGCGGCTACGATGCGTATGGACGGCTGTTGGCGCGACATTTCGGCAAGCATCTTCCCGGCAACCCCAACGTGGTGCCGCAGAACATGACCGGCGCCGGCAGCCTCAAGGCGGCCAACTATCTTTATTCCGTCGCCCCGAAAGACGGCTCGGTCATCGGCACGTTCTCGCGCAGCCAGGGCATTGCGCCGTTGCTGGACAAGGCCGAGTTCGACAGCACCAAATTCACCTGGCTCGGCAGCGTCACCGACGAGGTGAGCCTCTGCGTCACCCGCCACGACGCGCCGGTGAAGACCTTCAGCGAGCTCCTGGTCACACCCGCGACCTTTGGCGGCGAGGGCGCGGGGTCCGATCCCAACATTTTCGCGCTGCTTTACCGCAACGTCTTCGGCGCCAAGATCAAGATGGTGACCGGTTACCCCGGCACCAACGAGATCCAGCTCGCAACCGAACGCGGCGAGGTCGATGGGCTCTGCGGGCTGTCGTGGAGCACGCTCAAAGGCCGCTACCCCCACTGGCTCAAGGACAAGAAGGCCAACATCCTGGTTCAAGCCGGCATCAAGAAGCAGCCGGAACTGCCGGATGTTCCATCGGCGAGCGAGCTCGCCAAGCAAGCGGACCAGCGTCAAATCCTGCAATTGATACTGATCGGGCAGGCCATGGCGCGCCCGTTCGCCGCCCCGCCCGGCATTCCCGCGGATCGCAAGGCAGCGCTGATCGCAGCCTTCGAGCGCACGACCAAGGATCCGGATTTTCTCGCTGAGGCGGAAAAGCTCAACTTCGAGGTCAATCCCGTCAGCGCGGACAAGCTCGATGCCTTGCTGGCGGGGGCCTACGCCACGCCCAAGGACGTGATCGCCAAAGCCGCCAAGGCGATGTCGGATTGAGCGACGTTCACGGGATGAAATGATCACAAAGGCCCGCGCTGCCAAACGTGAGGCGCGGTCGAGGACATGGGTGGATTGATCGGAGCGCGCATTCCTCGCCTTGAGGACGGCGCCCTGCTCGTCGGCAAGGGCCGCTTCGTCGACGACATCGCGCGTCCGGGGGTGTGGCACGCGGCGTTCGTGCGCAGCCCGCATCCGCACGCCGCGATCCGCCGGGTCGACGCGCACGGCGCGCTGGCGCTGCCGGGGGTTCACGCGGTGCTCACGCTCGACGATCTCGCGCCGGTCCTCGCCATGCGCCGCATGCTGCGCCACTCCAATTCCGGGACGCCGCTCGATCGCTACTGGTCGTTCGCCCTCGCCGACGGCGAAGTGTCTTACGTCGGCGAGGCGATCGCGATCGTGCTGGCCGACAACCGTTATGTCGCCGAGGACGCCGCGGCAAAGGTCGCGGTCGACTACGATGTGCTTTTATCCGTGTCGGACCCCCGCAGCGCGGTCGAGCCGAGTGCGCCCGCGGTTCGACGCGAGCTGAACACGAACATCGCCGCCAGCTACAAAGTCGCCTATGGTGATACCGAGGCGGCCTTCGCCAAGGCCGCCCACGTTTTCCACGAGGAGCTTTGGCAGCATCGCGGCGGCGGTCATCCGATCGAAGGCCGTGGCATTCTCGCGGAATGGCGCGACGACACCATGACGGTGTGGGCGTCGACGCAGAAAGCGCACGACCTGTTCCAGTCGTTGACCGCGCTGCTCGATTTCGACGAGAGCCGGCTGCGCGTGGCCACTCCCGATGTCGGCGGCGGCTTCGGTCCCAAGCTTTGCGTCTACCCGGAAGACATCGCGGTCACGGCGGCTGCCAAGCTCGTCAAGCGGCCGATCAAATGGATCGAGGACCGGCGCGAGCATTTCACCAACGCCGCCCAGGAGCGCGACCAATATTGGTCGCTCGACATCGCGGCGGACGCGGACGCCAAGCTCCTCGGGATCCGCGGCCGGCTGATCCACGATCTCGGCGCCTACGCCCTGCAAGACGTCAACATACCCTACAACTCGGCGTCGATGATGAGCGGGCCCTACCTGCTGCCGGCGTTGTTGGTGGACGTGATCGTTGCCGCCACCAACAAGACGCCGGTGTCATCGGTGCGCGGGGCCGGCTATCCCCAGGCGGCCTTCGCCATGGAACGGCTCATGGACCGCCTGGCGCGCGAGCTGTGTCTGGAGCGCGCGGAGGTGCGCCGCCGCAATCTCATCCCGCCGGAGAAGATGCCCTACACCAAGCCGCTCAAGGCCCGCTCCGGCGCCAGTATGTGCTACGACAGCGGCGATTATCCCGCCTCGCAGGCGCAGGTCTTGCAGGCGGCGGGCTGGCAGGACTTTCCCCGGCGTCAAGCCGCCGCGCGCAGAGAGCGTCGCTATATCGGCATCGGGCTTGCCCATGGCCTCAAGGGCACGGGGCGCGGACCATTCGAGTCCGGCCTGGTGCGGGTCTCGAATACGGGGCGCGTGTCGGTATTCACCGGCGCCGCCGCCATCGGACAGGGTCTGCGCACCGCGCTCGCGCAGATTTGCGCGGGCGAGCTTGGCCTGCGGGCGCAGGACATCACCGTCGTGCCGGGTGATACCGGCGGCGTGTCGCTCGGGCTGGGCGCGTTCGCCAGCCGCCAGACCGTCACCGCCGGTTCATCCGTGCTGCTGGCCGCCCGCGCGGTGGCCGACAAGGCTAAGAAGCTCGCGAGCCATGTGCTCGAGGCGGCCGAGCACGATCTCGAGCTCGTGAACGGCGAGGTGCGCGTTGTCGGCGCCTCGCAGCTTTCGATCAAGCTCGGCGAACTCGCGCGCATCCTCAAGGGCGCGCCCGGCTACGGCTTCCCGGCGGACATCGATCCCGGCCTCGACGCCAGCGTTAATTGGAGGACCGATGCGCTCGCCTATGCCAATGCCTGTCACGTTGCCGAGGTCGAGGTCGACCCCGATACCGGTGGCGTCAAGCTTCTCAACTATGTGGCGCTTCAGGACTCCGGTACCTTGATCAATCCCATGATGGTCGACGGCCAGGTGCGCGGCGGTGTGGCGCACGGCATCGGCAATGCCATGCTGGAATGGATGGGATACGACGAGGTCGGCCAGCCCGTCACCACGACCTTCGCCGATTATCTGTTGCCGAGCGCCATGGAAGTCCCGGCGATCGAAACGCTCTACAAAGAGACGCCCTCGCCGCTCAATCCGCTCGGCGCCAAGGGCGCAGGCGAAGTCAGCACCATTCCGACCGCGGCCGCGGTGATCTCCGCCATCGAGGACGCGTTGCAACCTTTCGGTGTCCGCATCGCGCAAACGCCGGTCACGCCGCACAAGCTGGTCGAGCTCATCGCCAATGGCGTAAAGTCCTGAACGTCGAACAACCGCGCAAGGCTTTCTGCGATGCGAACCGGCTCCGACTATCTTCGCTCGCTCAATGACGGACGGCAGGTGTTCGTCGAGGGCGAACGCGTCAAGGATGTGACCGCGCATCTCGCCTTCCGCGAGGCGGCGCGCTCGGTCGCGCGGCTCTACGACATTGCGGCGGCGCCGGAGATGCGCGCGCGCATGACGTTCGTCTCGCCCAAGACCGGCGAGCCGGTGCTGCGCGCCTACCAGATCCCGCGCAGCCATGCCGATCTGCGGGCGCGACGTTTGTTTTCCGAGACCTGGGCGGAGGCGACATTCGGCTTGATGGGCCGCACCCCCGATCACGTCGCCGGCTTCTTCTGCGGCTACGCCGCGACGCCGGGCGTACTGGCCGCAGGCGGACAGAATTTCGCCGACAACGTGGTCGCCTTCTACGAGCACCTGCGCGACAATCACCTCTACGCCTCCTACGCCATCGTCCCGCCGCAGATCGACCGCAGCAAGCCCGCGCACAAACAGAGCGACCCGACGCTCTATGCCGGCGTGGCCAAGGAGCGCGATGACGGCATCGTCATCTCCGGCGCGCAGCAGCTCGCCACCGGCGGCGCGATCTCGGACGTCATCCATTTGAGCTGCATCCATCCGCTGCAGCCCGGCGACGAGAACTACGCCAACTGCTTGGCGGTTCCCGTCAATGCGCACGGGGTCAAGCTTTATCCGCGGCGACCGTTCGCGATCGGGGCGACCAACGCGTTCGACTATCCGCTCTCGAGCCGCTTCGACGAATCCGACAGCTACGTCGTCTTCGACAACGTGTTCGTGCCGTGGGAGCGGGTCTTCATCTACCGCAACCTCGAACTGTCGCGCGATCAATGGTGGAAGACGCCGTCGCATCTCTACGGCAACCATCAGGCGCAGGTGCGCTACGTCACCAAGCTGCGCTTCATGATCGGCATTGCGCAACGCATGAACGAGATGACCGGAAATGCCGCGAACCCGGCGGTGCAGATCGTGATGGGCGAGCTTGCCGCCTGGGTGTCGGTCTACGAGCACTTGTTGCTCGCGCACGAGGTGACGGCGCCGATCGACAAGGATGGCGTGCTGTGGCCGTCGCGGACCGCGCTCTATTCGGCGATGGCGCTGCAGTCCGAGCTCAACGGCCGCATGCTCGAAATCATCCGCGAGCTCACGGGCGCCGCCATGATCATGCTGCCGTCATCGCTGCGCGACTTCGAAAGCGAGGCGACGGCGCGCGACGTCGAGCGCTACATGCGATCGGCGTCCTCGGACGCGAAAAGCAAGGTGGCGCTGATGCGGCTCGCGTGGGACTTCATCGGATCGGAATTCGGCAGCCGCCACCAGCAATACGAGAAGTTCTACGGCGGCGCCTCGTTCCTGGTGAAGCAGAACGTCTATCGCAACTTCGATTTCACGCGGGCGAGCGCACTGGTCGACGCCGCGCTCAATCTGCCGCCGCTGGCGTCCGACTGAATCAAAAATCTTGTCGCTCCGGCTTGTAGGGTGGGCAAAGGCGCACGCGCGAGAAGCTTACGTCGCAACGCAAGTTTGATTGCGTGCGCCGTGCCCACGCGCAACTTGGTGCCGATGCGAAACAGACGCGTGGGCGCGCTTCGCTTCGCCCACCCTACTGCTTCCACAAATGCGAAAACTGCGTCGCCACGATGTTCTCGTAGGGCACGTCGCCCGCGAGGATGCCGACGTCGCGCGAGAACTGGTTCATGCCGGCGACGAAGCTTCGCGAGATCGAGGGATCGTAATAGGGAAGGTCCCGGCGAATGAGCTCGGCGATAAGCTCGGCCTCGGACGGCGGAAAAAGCTTGCGGCCGACCTCGCTCGCGCGCGCCACATTCTCCTTCAACGCGGCCTGCGTCCTCACCATGGCGCGCACGACGGCAGCTGCGGTCTCGGGCGAGCGCTCGATCAACCGGTCGGTCGTGGCGATCGAGGCCATCGTATAGTTGAAGCACGGCTTTGGCCCGTCGCCGCGCCGCACGTCGAGCACCACGGTTCCGACCCCGCGGCGAACCGCCACCTCGGTGCCCATGCCGTTGGCCCAGAAGCCGTCGATCTTGCGCTCTTCCAACGCCTTCGCCGCGGTGACGCCGAAATTCACGCCGGCGCCTTGCGCGCCCGGGACCGGCGCGATCTTCACTTGATCGCGTGAGAGGTCGATGCCGGCTTCGATCAGCAGGCGGCGCAGCCCCATGTCGACCCACGGCGCCGCGCCGATGCTGTGTCCCTTCACCACGTCGAGATCGCCTCGCTTGCCGCCGAGATCCCTGTGCATGACCAGGAACCAGTACATGCCCTGGCCCTGCGCGCACAGAAGCTTGGCGCCGTGCCAGCGCGGAAACGCCGACAGCGCGGAATGCGCGGATCCGCCGACGAAATCGACCGTGCCGTCGCGCAACGCCGCGTAGCACTTGTCCACGGGGTAGATCAGCTCGAGCGAGATATCGAGGCCTTCCTGGTTGAAGCAACCGAGCTCGATGGCAGCGATCGCGGGGAAATACGAGTTCGAGATCATGTCGGGCACGGCGAGCTTCATGTCAGCAACTCCGGTTTCTCATGCGGCATGACCATCCATCGTCCCATCGCGCGCTAGTCGCGCTCGACCGGCGTATTCATGGCGACGTCGCTGCGTCGTTCGTTTGCCAGATGCTTGCCGAGTTCGAAATACTCGCTCTTCACCGCCATTTCGGCTTGGCGCTCCAATTCCCGTGGCCAATGGCCGAGATCATAGCCGTGCCATGGTGGCTGCGGCGTGAGCGGCGGCAAGCCGAGCCGTTCCCAGATCGCCTTGGCCCGCTCCATGAACTCGCGCTTGGGCAGCGCGACCGGCGCGTAGGTGCCCTTGAGCGTGGCGTTGATCAGCACGGCCGCGCTTTCCCCTTCGTCGCGCGGGCCGCGCGGCCCATGGCCGGGATCCTTGTGCGGCACCACCTTGAGGTCGTGCTGGGGCTGGCAGCGGTAGGCCATGGCCCAGAACAACGCATCGGCGTTTTCCGGCTCGATGTCCTCGTCGATGGCGACGATCCATTTGCCGGCAAAACGGTGCAGCGCGGCGGCGCCGTAGAGCGCGCGCCAGATTTCGCTCTCGGGCGTGCCGCGCGCGCACTGGATCGCGATCACGGCGTAGAGGCTGGTGAGCGGCTCGTGCATCGCCACCCGCTTGACGCCTTGGATGCCCAGCACCGACCGCAGATGGTGCAGATAGACCGGCTCCATCGCCACGCGGCGGATCACGCTCGATTCGCTCGGCGTGACCTGGCTGATGAACGAGGTGAGGATCGCATCGCGCCGGCGCGTGATCGCGGTCACCTCCATGAAGGCATTGTATTCCTGCAGGTTCACGTAGCCATGGGATTCGCCGAACGGCGCCTCGGGCTCCAGCACTTCGGTGTTGATCAGGCCCTCGATGACGATCTCCGCCTCCGCCGGCACCAACAGATCGATGGTCTTGGCGCGCACCACGTTGATGGGGCCGCCGGCAAGCGCGCCGGCAACGGCGATCTCGTCGAGATGCTCCGGCATCTTCTGCACCGACGCATACGAGATCACCGGCGGGCAACCGACGACGACCGCGCAGGGGAGGGGCTCACCGCGCGCCTTGCGTTTCTCCCAATGGGCGAAAATCCCCGCGCGCAGCTCGACCGACGGATTCATCCCGAGCCGGCGCGGCGCCTTGAGCTGTCCGCGATAGTTGCCGACGTTTTGGACGCCGGTGTCGGGGTCCTTGGTGATGTAATGGCCGGCCGAGAGATAGGGTGCGTTGTCCCATCCGGGCGTCGAGATCGGCACCGGCAGGCCGTCGAGCCCGCCGCCGTCGCGCTCGAGATCGGCGCCGGTTGTCACCAGCTCCTGGCACGGCGCCTGGGTGACCAGGCGCGGCGCGATCGGATGGGCGATGGCCTTGACCCAGGTCTCCCCGATCTCCTCAAGCGGCTTGCCGAAGCCGATGCGATAGACGTCGCGGTTCGCCGCCAGGCCGGCGACCAACACGGAGATGTCGAAGCGACGGCCCTTGGAATCCGTCGGTTGGGTGAACAGGAAGGCCTTGCGTTCCGGCTCGGCAATGCCGCCGCGATATTGCCAGCGCACCAGGGGGTGCATTTCCGTGTCTTTGTTGATCGGCTCGTCGACGACGACGAGCAGCCCCGCGCGCGCAAGCGCGAGCACGTGCTCGTGCAGGTCGGGGTAGCTGCGCGGATGCTTGGGCGCCCCGGCGCGGTAGCGTTCGAGCGCGCTCAGTGCGCGCCCCGCAGCTCGCTCGTCCATCGGCGCCTCCGCCAAATGCGAATTCCGGAGATGCCCACTCTAGAACAAAGCTTTGATCGCAGCAGCCACGGCGATGGTTTGCGCGTCCTCGTTGACGAATCCGGTCACCTGCAGACCGAGCGGCAGCCCGTCATCCTGCAGCACGGGAAGCGAGACCGCGGGAATACCGAGCAAGGACGCGTGGGCGGTGCACGTCGGATCGCCCGTCGATTCGAGACCGAGCGGCGCAGCCGCGGGCGCGGAGAGGCTGACGCAGGCGTCGCACTCCGCCGCCAGCTCGGCGTAGAGCGCACGGGCCTTGTCGCGCTGCGCGAGGTCGTTCCTGTAGTCGTCAAGGCTCATGGCCTCGGCCTCGGCGAGGCGAGTGAGCATGGCGCGGCTGAGCTTGCTCGCGTCGCGCTCGCGGTAGGTATTGAGCGGCCAGCGCCATTCCCAGCCGTTGATCCGCATCGAGAGCGGACGCGCTGGCGCGATCGCGGCTTCGACGGCGGCGAGCTGCGCATGGGATTGGCGCGTGAGAACGTCGATGCCGGCGGCCTTGAACCGCGCCAGCGCATCGGCGAGGGCCTCTTTGGCGTGGGGCGAGGCGACCGCCCAGCCGGCGGTCTCGACGAAGGCGAGGCGGCGCGGTTTTCGCGGCGCCGGCGCGCTCGCCGGTCCGAACAGGCCGGGATAGCCGGGGTCGCCGCCGGCGCGGACCGCGATCTCGTAGGCGACCTGCCAGGCGTCGTCCAACGTCGTGGCGAGAACGCCGGTCGCGCTTTGGCTCAAGCCGTCGTAGCTTCCGCCGCGATTGAGCGCGCCGACCGAGACCTTGAAGCCGATGCAGCCGCAATAGCTGGCGGGACGAATGGTCGAGCCGATCACTTGCGTGCCGAGTGCCGTGCTGACCATGCCGGCGGTAACGCCGGCGGCCGAGCCGCTGCTCGATCCACCCGGGGTGCGGCGCAGGTCATGCGGGTTGCGCGTGCCGCGCGGCTCGGTCGAGGCAAATTCGGTGGTGACGGTCTTTCCAACGATGACCGCGCCGGCCTCGCGCAGCGCGGCAACGCTCGCGCCATCGCGTTCGGAGCGGAAGCCGGCGAACAGCGGCGAGCCGTTTTCGGTCGGCATGTCGGCGGTCTCGATGATGTCCTTGATGCCGATCGGCATGCCGTCGATGTTCGAGCGCGGCCGGCCCGCCCGCCAGCGCGCGGTCGATTGGTCGGCGGCCGCGCGCGCACCCTCGAGGTTGAGATTGACGAAGGCGCCGATCTTGGGCTCGAGCGCGGCGATATCGGCAAGGCAGCGTTCGAGGAAGTCGCGCGGCGTGTCGGCGCCGCTGGTAAAGCGCGCCGTCGCCGAGAGATAAGGCTTGGGTGAAAGCTTCAGTTTCTCGTCCGGCGCCAGCATGGCGATGCCCTCCGTAGCTCGTTTCACTCCGCGTTATGCTTGTTTCTTGCTTTCGTCGTAGTAGTCGTCGTTGCCGACGATGAGGTCGCCCGAGATCAGATAGACCTCCTCCCAATGGTCGTGCACGAACGGCGCGGTGGTGTAGACGCCGGGGTCGAAGCGCAGCAGCCGGGTGCGGCTGCCCATTTTGCGGCCCTCATCGAGGTCGCTTGCGAGAATTTTTTGCTTGATCCCCGCGGGATAGCCGGGCGGCGTGGCCCAGCCGCTGTTCATGTCCACGCGGGTAAATTCAAGATGCGGCTTGTTCATCGGCATGGTTCATCTCCGGCAATCGTTGCGTCGTCGTCCCGCGCGCCGCCATGGGCGGCAAGCGTGCCGCACGAGATCTGGGGAGAATGCGCGGCACACGACAGGTCCAACATTTGGGTTCAGACGTTGGGATCGGGCGAGCACGGGAGAACGCCAGCCACGCATGAAACGGCTCTCCCAGGTTTGATATGTCATTGACACAGGCATTTCAACACGCTCTAGACTTGCCGCCCCGTCGCTCCAAGGCAATGCCATCGCTCGCCCAAGTCAAAGTCGAACTCGCCCGCGGCAAAAGTCGCGGCCTGGTCGAGCAATGCTTAGCGCGGATCGCGGATCAATCGGGAGAAGGCGGGCGCGTTTTTCTCAAGGTCCATGCCGCGGACGCGCTCGCGGCGGCGGATTTTTACGACCGCGTTCGCGCGCGTGGCGCGGCGGCTTCGCCGTTCGCCGGCATCCCGGTCTCGATCAAGGACCTGTTCGATATCGCAGGCGACGTCACCACGGCCGGCTCGGTCGCGCTGCGGGATGCGAAGGCGGCCGAGCACGATGCGCCTGCCGTGGCGCGGCTGCGCGCGGCCGGATTCATTCCGATCGGGCGCACCAACATGACCGAATTCGCCTTTTCCGGCCTCGGGATCAATCCACACTACGGCACGCCGCTCAACGCTCACGACCGCTTGGCCGCACGCATCCCCGGCGGCTCGTCCTCGGGCGCCGCGGTGTCGGTCACCGACGGCATGGCGTTCGGCGCGCTCGGCACCGACACCGGCGGCTCGTGCCGCATTCCGGCGGCATTGTGCGGCATCGTCGGATTCAAGCCGACCGCGCATCGCGTTCCGACCGCTGGCGCGTTCCCGCTCTCGACCTCGCTCGACTCTATCGGCCCGCTGGCGGCAACCGTCGCCTGCTGCGCCGCGCTCGACGCAGTCCTTGCCGGCGAGCCCGCGGTTGAGCTTGTTCCCTTCCCGCTCGCCGGGCTGCGCATGGCGGTCCCGCAGACCATGGTGCTCGAGGGCGTCGAGCCCGTGGTCGCACGCGCGTTCGAGTCCGCGCTGGCGGCGCTGCGCAAAGCGGGCGCGCGCATCGTCGATATTCCGCTGCGCGAACTCGCGGAACTGCCGCAGATCAACGCCAAGGGCGGGTTGGCCGCCGCCGAGGCCTACGCGATCCATCGCTCGCTGATCTCCAAAGCCGAGAAAATGTACGATCCGCGCGTGCTCGTGCGCATCCTGCGCGGGCAAGAACAGGATGCCGCCGATTACATCGACCTCATCGCGGCGCGGGCCGATTTCATCCGTCGCCTGGCCGCGATCACGGCGCCCTACGACGCCCTGGTGATGCCGACCGTCCCCGTGACCGCGCCGCGGCTCGCCGATCTCGTCTCGGATGACGCCTATCGCCACGCCAACTTTCTGGTTTTGCGCAATCCAGCACTCGCGAATTTCCTCGACCGCTGCTCGATTTCGATCCCGTGTCACCATGCCGGCGATGCGCCGGTCGGCCTCATGCTGATCGGCGAGCACGGCGCCGACCGCCGCCTGCTGGCCATCGCGGCCGCGATCGAGACGGCGGTCTCGCCGACTTTGGTTTAGGCTGACACGACTATCGGCAAATTCCACAAAGCGACCGCGGGAGCCGCGAGCTCCACCTCGCCCCGCTTGCGGGGAGAGGTCGGCGCCGAAGGCGCCGGGTGAGGGGGATTCTCCACGCGACGGCTTTCTCCGAGATTCCCCCTCACCCCAACCCTCTCAGCCGAAGTCGGATGTATCCGACTTCGGTCGCTTAAATAGTGACCGAACTCGGGTAAACCCGAGTTCGGTTGCAGGCGGGGAGAGGGAGCGCATCAAGACTGCGGCGCTAACGGCGGTCCTCCGGCAGAGCAAACCAGCAGTACCTCGCACGCGGCGCTCTCAAGAAAACAAATTCGCGCGCCCAGATCCGCTACAATAGTGGCGTCGGAGGCGAGTGAGGTTGGACAATGGATTTTTCATTGAGCCCGGAGCAGCAGCAGATCCGGGACGAGGTCCGCAAGCTCTGCGTCCAATTCGACGACGCCTATTGGCTGGAAAAGGACCGCAGCGGCGAGTTTCCGCACGAGCTCCATGCCGCCCTGGCCGCGGCCGGCTGGCTCGGCATTGCGATGCCGGAAGAATATGGCGGAGCCGGCCTCGGCATCACCGAAGCCGTGATCATGATGCAGGCAATCGCCGAATCCGGCGCCGCCATGAGCGGAGCATCGGCGGTTCACATCAACATCTTCGGCCTGCAGCCGGTCGTCGTGTTCGGAACGGACGAACAGAAGCGGCGCATGCTGCCGCCGCTGATCGCCGGCCAGGACAAGGCCTGCTTCGCCGTGACCGAGCCCGACGCCGGTCTCGATACCACCGCCATCAAGGTGCGCGCCGAGCGCCGCGGCGATCACTATCTGCTGTCGGGCCAGAAGATCTGGATTTCCACCGCGCAGGTCGCCAACAAGATTCTCATCCTCGCTCGCACCACGCCGCTTGAGCGCGTCAAGCGCAAGGCCGAGGGGCTGAGCCTGTTCTATACCGACCTCGATCGCACCCGTGTCGCCGTGCGCGTCATCGACAAGATGGGCCGCCATGCCGTCGATTCGAATGAGATGTTCTTCGACGGGATGGTGATCCCCGAAGCCGATCGCATCGGCGCGGAGGGGGATGGCTTTCGCTCGATCCTGCACGGGATGAATCCGGAACGTATTCTCATCGCCGCGGAGGCGGTCGGCATCGGGCTCGCGGCGTTGCGGAGAGCCGCGAGCTATGCCCGCGAGCGCGTGGTCTTTCGGCGGCCGATCGGCCAGAACCAGGGAATCGCGCATCCGCTCGCGCGATGCTGGATGAATCTGGAAGCGGCCAACCTCATGGTGATGAAGGCGGCGACCCTTTACGACCGCAACTTGGATTGCGCGGCCGAGGCCAATGCCGCCAAATATCTCGCCGCGGAGGCAGCTTTCCATGCCTGCGAGACCGCCGTTCTCACCCTCGGCGGCATGGGTTATTCGAAGGAATTCCACGTCGAGCGCTATCTGCGGGAGGTCATGATTCCGCGGATTGCCCCGATCACGCCACATATGATCCTAAATTTCATCGCAGAGAAGATTCTTGGGCTGCCGAAGTCCTACTAGGGGGGCTTTCGGCGCAAACGGGTTCAGGCGCGAGGACAAGCTCGGTCTACTCCCTCTCCCGCTTGCGGGGGAGGGGTGGGGAGGGGGTAATTGGGAATGACTTTGCACCGGCGGATGGCTCCGGTCGTCGCCCTGGCGCTGCTGCTGGGGCAGAGCGCATGGCATTGCGCGTGGGCCGAAGGCCCCGGTGGCCCGGCGAAGAAATTGCCACGTTCGGCCTGCGACAGCGCGGCCTTTCGCGTTGTCGTGGACGTTGGGCATACGGCCGAGTCCCCCGGCGCCATCAGCGCGCGCGGTGTTTACGAGTATGAATTCAACCTCCGGCTCGCAACGCTGATCAAGCAAAAATTGCTCGCTGCCGGCTTTGCCAAGACCGTCTTGCTGGTCACCGATGGGCCGGCCAGGAAAAGCCTGTTCCACCGCGTGGGGCGCGCCAATCGGTTGTCGGCCGACCTCTTCCTCTCGATCCATCACGACTCGGTGCCGGACTCGTTTCTGGAAACATGGGAGTACGAAGGCGCGGAGCACGGCTTCAGCGACCGGTTCAAAGGCCACTCCATCTTCTTCTCCAACGAGAATGTCGATCCTGATGCCAGCCTTATGTTCGGCCAGCTGCTCGGCGAGCAGTTGAAGGCCCGCGGTTTGCAATACACCCCCCACTACATCGAAAAATTCATGGGCCACCGGCAAAGACTGTTGGTGGACGCCAAGATGGGTGTGTACAGATACGATCAACTGATCGTGCTGAGGACGACGCAGATGCCCGCGGTCTTGCTCGAGGCCGGCTCGATCATCAATCGCGCCGAGGAATTGGTGATGAACTCGCCGGAGCGCCAATCGCTCATCGGCGCGGCCGTAACCGATGCGGTCGAAGGCTTTTGCGCCATACGGCGGCCGCGAAATCCCGATCGCGTCGCCAGCCCGCCGCAGGCGGCCGCCAAACAAACGCCCTCTCCCGACGCCACAGCGCAGCCGGCGAACACCGCCAAAGCTCGCTGATCACGCTAATAAAAGGGCCACGATCTCGGTGCCGTCCCTTTCCGGCAAACGGGCAGAGGGAGCAGGCCGAGTTCGCCGCCCGCGCTGATTCCATTTCACGGTAACGTGCTCTAGAACTGCTTCCTATTCGACATCTTCGATTGGAGCGCGCCATGAGCATTCCGAAGCCCGTCTACAATCCGCCCTTCAACGTCACGCGCGCGAGCCACTCGGTGCTCACCGTGAAGGACCTGGCGGTGAGCCGAAACTTTTACGTGGATCTCCTCGGCTTCATCGTCAGCGATGAAGACAGAGAGACCCTCTATCTGCGTGGCGTCGCCGAGGCCTGTCATCACAGCCTCGTTCTCAAGCGTGCGCGCGGCGAGCCGCAGGCCGAGCGCGTGGGTATGCGCGTCTTCAGCGACGAGGATCTGGAGAAGGCCAAGGCGTTTTTCGACAAAGCCGGCTTGCCGGCGACATGGGTCGAGGTCGCGCACCAGGGGCGCACCCTGCACGTCGCCGACGCAAGCGGCGCGCCGATCGAGTTCTGCGCGACCATGGAGGTCAAGCCACGCCTCGTCGTCGCGTTCGAGCACCACCACGGCGCGGTGCCGCAGCGGCTCGATCATTTCCAGCTCTTGGTTCCCGACGTGCAGCGCGCGTGCGAATTCTGGATGAGCATGGGCTTCAGGCTCTCGGAATACATCTCGCCGGATGGAACCGAGGAGCTACTGTTCGTCTTCCTGCAGCGCAAGGGCAATCCGCACGATATCGTCTTCGCCCCCGGGGCAGGGCCGCGGCTCCATCACGCCGCGTTCTCGATCCCGGAATCCTATCACTTCTTCTACGTCTGCGATCTCGCCGCCGAGATGGGCTTTGCCGCCAATATCGAGTTCGGACCGGGCCGCCATGGCCCAGGCCACGCGCTCTTCGTCTATATGCGCGATCCGGACGGTCACCGCATCGAGCTGTTCAACACCCATTACCAGGTGATGGACATCGAGAACGAGCCGGTGCGCTGGGACGCGAGCCACGCCATGAAGCGCCGCTGGCAGTTGCCGGCCCGGCGGCAATGGTTCGTCGAGGCGAGCCGCTTTGCGGGTGTCGAGCCGAGCGAGCCCGCGCGCAAAGGCGACCCGATGAGTCTCGAGAAGTTCATCGCCGCGGGCATGCGGTGAACGCATTCGCGTCGAGGGTGAACCACCCGTACGCCGTCATTGCCGGGCTTGACCCGGCAATCCATCAATCTTCGTAACGACTTCTTCGCAAAGAAGATGGATGCGCGGGTCAAGCCCGCGCATGACGAGTCGAGCACAAGAGCCGCTGGCCCAAAACCACATCACTGCCCCAACAATCCCGCGCTCGCGGCCGCGGCGTCCCAGATCCTGGCGTCTTCCTCGATCATGGCGGCGAACGCGGAGGGCGTGTTGGCGATGGTCTCGAGCCCGTTGTCGCCGAGAACGCGCTGCACCTCCGCGGAGTTCAGGATGCGCACGACCTCGTCATGCAAGCGCGCGGTGGTCGCGGCCGGCAGCTGCGGCGGCCCCAGCAAGCCGATCCAGGTGCGTCCGGGCACGAAGGCCGGTATCTCCTCGGCGATGGTCGGTACGTCCGGCAGCTTCGCGTAGCGCTTGGTGTCGAATACGGTCAACAGGCGCAGTTGCCCGCTTTGGATATGCGGCAATGCGGTCGCCAGGCTGACGATCGCCGCCGGAACGTGGCCGCCCAAGACATCGTTGACCGCCGGCGCCACCCCCTTGTAAGGCACGTACAGCATCTCGATGCCGGCAGTGCGGTTGAGGATTTGCCCGTAGAGATGATGCGCGGTGCCGATGCCGCCGCTGGCATAGGATATTTCGCGCGGATGCTTGCGCACGAGATCGACAAACGCGGTGAGCGAAGCCGCCGCGAGGCGCGAATTGACCACCAGGCCCGCCGGGTTGTTGGCGATCGCGGTGATCGGCGTGAAGATAGGATATTTCGCGCGGGTGCTTGCGCACGTGATCGACAAACGCCGTGAGCGAAGCCACCGCGACGCGCGAATTGACCACCAGGCCCGCCGGGTCAATTTCTGTCCAATCAGCCGCGCGCTGATGTCGCCCGCTGCACCGGGAGGACTGGGCACGATGATGCGGATCGCTCGCGGCGGAAGATCCTGCGCCCTCCCCGCAAGCGGCAGCAGCGTGAAGGCGCAGAGAAGCAAGGCGTAGAGTGGGCAAAGGCGCGTAACGCTGTGGCCGCGCCGAAACGCCGGTGGCGCGCCTTTGCCCACCCTACACCGCTCACGTGCCCTCATTAGGATCACGATAGAGGCTGCCGACGATGGCGGTCACGCCCGGTTGCGACCGGACGAGATGATAACGACCGTCGCGATCGCGGCCCAGGCGCCCAGCCTGCCGCAGCTCATCCAAGGCGCAGGCGATCTCACGTCCGTCATCGCTGCCGATCGCGTCGACGATGTCGGCGTAAAACATCGGCGCCGATGCGAGCGCCTGCTCGACGGTTTGGAAGCGAGCGGTGCCGCTGAAGACCTTGGCCGCGCTTCTCGTCAGCGGAATCTCGCTTTCCCGGCCGAACGGCTTGGTGCAGTCGAACCCCGCCTTGGCCCCGGTCCGCCGGCCGTTGAGCGAGGGGTCCATGGTCATCCCAAGCATTCCCTGCAGGATGACGAGATCCTGATCGGCCTGGAAGCGCGTCCCGAGCGCCCATTCGACCTGCCGATCATCGTGAATGTCGATGTCCTCGTCGAACACGTAGACGTGCTTCAGCCGCATGATTCCGCCGAACAGCGCCGCGATGGCCGCTCGGGCTTCGCCGATGACGCGCTGCTTGATCGAGACGCGCAGCGTGTTCGAGCCGCCCGAGACCGACCTCAGATAGACCGCGACCGGCTCGCGCACTGTGGCCTTGAGGATCTTCATGGCCTCGGCCTCGGTGCGCATTGCAGTGATGTTGGCGCTGTCCGTCTGGTCCAGGACGAACGCGGAGCCGTGCAGCAGCGTGTGATGCAGCGCGTTGCGGCGCATGGTGATCGCGGTGCAATGAAACACCGGGTCCATGTGGATCGGCCCGTAGTACCCCATGTATTCGCCGTAGGGGCCTTCCGGCTCCGCATAGCCGCGCTCGTCGAGATAGCCTTCGAGCGTCATCTCCGCGTCTGCCGGCACCAGAATGTCGTTGGTGAGGCTCTTGACGACCGGCGCCGGCTCTCCGCGAAACGTGGCGATCAATGACAACTCGTCACCGCCCTGACGCGTGGTCGCGGCAAAGAAATCGAGCGGATGCGTGCCGACCGTAAACGTGATCGGCAACCGCTCGCCGCGCGCCACGCAGGCCGTGTAAATGCGCTTGAGGTCGGACGGGGCGGTCACGTTGGTCCCGGTCTCGTATCGGTTGCGCAAGCTCAGACGACGGCACCCGACATTCCTTCGTCCGGTTGCCGGATCGACCGTGTAATCGATGGCTGAACTCAGATAGCAGCTGCCGTCGTAGGCGTGTTGCGGATGGAAAGGGAGCTTCGTGAGATCGACGTCCTTGCCCGTGATCTGCACCTCGTGCACGGGGGCTTCGTCGGAAGGCACTTCCACCACGGGCTGCGGGTTGGAGAGGCGCCTGAAATATTCCTCGTTGAGCTTGCCCTCGCCGGTTTCGAACGCCGCAGCCAAGCGCCTTCGGCTGCCAGCGGTCTTCGCAACGATCTCCACCTGTTCGGGGCCCGCTCGTTTGAACAGGAGCGCCTTCTCCGTCCGCTCGATGATCGCGCTCAGGCCGGTCAGCGGCACCGGTTCGTCGTGAATCTCGACCTCACCCATGTCGACGAGGCGCTCGACGAATCGGCGCAGCCGGTACTTGTCCAGGTCGACGTTGCGGCTCGACATCGCGCGCGCCTCTATTTGTGTCCCTGCGGGAGCATCTCGCTCGACGAATTAATCACCGCGTGGATGCTGCGGGCGAATTCGATCGCACCGGTGACGTCCATGTCCAAGGCCGCGCGCGCGTAGTCCTTGCAGCCGACGCGGGCCGGCCGCGGCGCGGCCATCATCTGCTTGCAGAGCGCGTCGACTGCCGCGTCGAGCTCGGCAGCGGGCACAACCTCGCTCACGATGCCGGCCTCGCGCGCCCGCTGCGGGCCGATCACCGCGGTCGACCACACGAGGTAAGTCATGGCCTTGCGCGGCACGCGGTCGACCAGCGCCGACATAACCATGGTCGGCATGATGTT
>WNGD01006443.1_pt1 | contig 21019 bp, 11 predicted proteins | sample 5400671 | NCBI WGS metagenome assembly WNGD01 (sample SAMN13153369, study PRJNA577476) | soil metagenome | isolation source: 40 cm soil or saprolite under grassland replicate 2 | place: USA:California | collected 2016-06-15 | reverse complement strand
CTGCGGCCAGCGACCCGCTGCCAGCCACCGGCGCCTGACTTCTTCTTCAGCCAGATGTCGCGCAGATAGAGCGAGGCCTTCAGCCAGCTCTCGTTCACGCGCTCGATGGGGAGCTGGAGGATGCCGGCGGTCTCGATCGCCGAGACGTCGAGCGTGGAGCGCAGGATGAAAACGGCGCGGTCGCTCGGTGGGAGGAGCGGCAGGATGTCTTCGAGCTCGTCGGTATCGGGGAAGCGCGGCTCCTTGCGGTCGAGCTTGATGGATTCGGCGATCGCGGTGCGCATGAGCTTGCGCGGGAGCTTCTCGCCGCGCAGCGGCTCCTGGTCACGCACGTACTGCACGAACGCGTGCCGTACGGGAAAGTTGTGCGCAAACAATTCCACGCCGATAGCGTCAATGGGCGTAAAATGGCGGTTGCCGACGCGAGGGGGCCGCCGGAAGGACGTAGGAAGTTAAACATACGACCTACAACGGAAGCACAGGGGCGGCGGCATGCCCGGGATTCGACCCAAAAACGCGCTTTGTTTTTCCTAGCCGCTGAGATTTCTTGTGTGAACCTCCACTTTTGTTCCAAACCCGCAGCAAAAAGGAACTGAAAGGGATCCTTTTCATGAAAAGGAACTGGCGCAAGTTATCTCTCATTATTTGCCTGACTGTCCTATCGCTGACTCTCCTCGTTTCAATCCACGCCGACGAAGGCATGTGGCTCTTCAACAATCCTCCGCGCAAGCAACTTAAGGAAAAGTACCGCTTCGAGGTCACCAACGAGTGGCTCGAGCACGTGCAGAAATCTTCGGTGCGTTTCAACAGCGGCGGCTCCGGGTCATTTGTGTCCCGGGATGGCTTAGTTATGTCCAACCACCACGTCGGCGCCGACTGCCTGCAAAAGCTCAGTGACGAGCAGCATGATTACTATCGCGATGGCTTTCACACGCGCGCGCTCGACGAAGAGAAGCGCTGTCACGATCTCGAGCTAAACGTGCTCATGAGTATCGAGGACGTCAGCGAGCGCGTGAACGCGGCGGTCAAGCCGGACATGTCGCCGGAGCAAGCTTTTCTCGCGCGGCGTGCAGCGACGGCCGAGATTGAGAAAGAATCGGTCGATAAGACCGGCCTGCGTAGTGATGTCGTCACGCTTTATCAAGGCGGCCAGTATCACTTGTATCGCTTCAAGAAGCACACGGACGTCCGTCTGGTCTTCGCGCCGGAGCAACAGATCGCGTTTTACGGCGGCGACCCAGACAACTTCGAATACCCTCGCTACGACCTCGACATCTGTTTCTTCCGCGTATATGAGAACGGCAAGCCAGCAAAGATCGAGCATTACCTGAAGTGGAGCAAAGCCGGCGCGGGCGACGCCGAATTGATCTTTGTCCCAGGCCATCCGGGTTGGACGAGCCGGCTCTTTACCATGGCTGAACTGGAATATACGCGCGACGTGCGGCTGCCATACGCACTGAGCCGACTGCGCGATCTGGAAGTGACATTGGCTGCTTATAGCTCGCGCAGCGATGAAAATGCGCGGAAGGCCAAGGAAGACCTCTTCAGCGTGCAAAACGCCCGCAAGGCTTACGACGGCGAGTTGGCCGGGCTGCTCGATCCGAGCCTTATGGCGCAGAAGAAGTCTGATGAACAGGCGCTCCGGTCCAAAATTATCGCTCGCGACGACTTCAAAGATGCCCTCGGCGCCTGGGACCAAATTACGCAAGCGCAGAAACTCATCGGTGAAAACGCGCGGCTCTACAACCTGATCGAAGCCGGCCAAGGCTTCAATAGCGAGCTGTTCCAGGTCGCCCGCACGCTCCTGCGCGCCGCTGAAGAGAAACCGAAGCCAAATCGCGAGCGCTTACGTGAATTCGGCGAGGCGGGCGAGTCCCTCGAATTTCAACTCTTTTCTGAAGAGCCGATCTACGAGGATTTCGAGCAGGTTAAGCTCGCGAATTCGCTGACTTGGCTCGTGACACAACTTGGTTCTACAAACGAACTCGTCCAGCGGGTGCTCGCCGGAAAATCGCCGCGCGAGCGCGCCTCGGAGCTTGTCTCGGGCACAAAGGTTAACGATGTCGCGCTCCGGAAGAAGCTCTACAAAGGGGGCGCGTCGGCGGTCGAGGCCGCTATGGATCCGATGATCGACCTGGCTCGGCTAATCGATGCGGCGGCCCGGGCCGTCCGGAAGATCATTGAGACGCAGAATGAAGCCAAGCAACAGGCGCACGGCCAAATTTCCAGGGCGCGTTTTGCCATCGAGGGCACGAGCGGGTATCCGGACGCCACTTTCACGCTGCGCCTCGCCTACGGCGCCGTCAAAGGCTACGATGAGGATGGCAAGCAGATCCCCTTTCAGACAACTTTCGCAGGTCTCTACGAGCGCGCCGGTGAGCACCACAACAAACCACCGTTTGATCTGCCGCCACGCTGGATCGAGCGCAAGCGTAGACTCGATCTGAACACGCCCTTCAATTTCGTCAGCACCGCCGACATCATTGGCGGCAACTCAGGCAGCCCGGTCATCAACCTCAATGCCGAACTGGTGGGAATTATTTTCGACGGCAACATCCATTCGCTCGTGCTCGACTTCCTGTTCACGGAGGAGAAAGCACGCGCCGTCTCCGTTCACTCGCAAGGCATCGTCGAAGCGCTGCGAAAGGTTTACGACGCTCGGGACTTGGCGGACGAATTGACTGGGAAAAGACCTGGGACATGACGCCGACCGAATTGCCGAACGTTGACCGGAACATCTATAAGCTGCCGGTGCTGAATGTGGCTCAAGGGCTGACGGGTAATGCCGAGTTCTTTCGCGTGGAAACTGGAGGCACGGTGACCGTCTCCGGTACCAGAATTTTTCTGAGCAGGCGGCACATCCAGGCGTGCGGTAAGGGATAGGTGTGGGCAAATTCCACGCCGATGGCGTCAATGGGCGTAAAATGCCGGTTGCCGACGCGAGGGGGACGCCGGAGCGGGCGTAGAAAGTTGACATAAGACCTAACGCACTGTGAACCCCTTTTGCCTCTGTGAATCTCTGCGTCCTGCGTGTTCTCCGTGGTGAAGCTGGGTGCAAATGTCTCGACTGCCCGTTTTGATTGGAGGGAATGACAAAAACGGTAAATGAGAAATGACGAATGACCGATGACATGATAATGGGAGTGGGCCTGTTGGGGCGGTGTAACTGAGGGATTACAAGTGTATGCATATAATCCAACTCAGATGCGACTCATGACGTAGCAGGGAGTTGGATGCTTCTCACAATCACGAATACTAACTGGCCGGCAACAGACCTGGGGTACTTGCTTCATAAGAATCCTGCTCGCGTGCAATCCTTCGCTCTCTCCTTTGGACAGGCGCACGTCTTCTATCCGGAAGCGAGTGCTGAGCGCTGTACGGCTGCCTTGCTCCTGGATGTCGACCCGGTGGGGTTGGTCCGCAATCGCCGCGGGCCCGCGGGAGGAGGCGGCACGCTGGAACAGTACGTCAATGACCGCCCCTACGTGGCCTCATCATTCCTCAGCGTGGCCATCGCGCAGGTCTTCAGCAGCGCGCTCGCGGGACGAAGCGAGGACCGCCCTGAGCTGGCAGAAACCGCGCTCTCCTTGGAAGCCAACCTTTCCGTCCTGCCTTGCCGCGGGGGCCAAGGGTTCTCGCGGAGATTGTTCGAGCCGCTCGGGTATGAAGTTGTGGCAAAGGGTTGTCCGCTCGATGAGAAGTTTCCCGAGTGGGGCGAGAGCGTTTACTTCACGGTCGAACTGCGCGGTCGAGTCCGCTTGCGCGAACTGCTCACGCATCTCTATGTGCTCGTCCCCGTGCTGGACAACGAGAAGCATTACTGGGTGGGTGACGAAGAGGTAGAAAAGCTCCTGCGTCACGGCGCGGGCTGGCTTGCAGCTCATCCTGAGAAGGAAGCGATCGCCTATCGTTATCTGAAGTATCGGCGCAGTCTGGCCTGCGAAGCTTTGGCCCGCATCGTGACTGAAGAGAGTCCCGATCCGGACGTCGCGCAAGAAATTCACGATAATGAAGAGGAGGCTGTCGAGAGGCCGTTGAGTCTGAACGAGCAGCGCGTGCGCGCCGTCTTAGCCGCTCTGCAAAGCAGCGGTGCGAAGCGCGTGATTGACCTGGGTTGCGGAGAGGGCAAGTTGTTGCAGGCGCTTTTGGGATGCAGGAACCTTGATGAAATCGTCGGGATGGATGTTTCTCATCGCTCGCTCGAGATTGCCGGCGAGCGGCTGCATCTTGATCGCCTGCCAACGCGCCAGCGTGAACGCATCAGGCTCATCCAAGGATCTTTGACTTACCGCGACAAACGTCTGGCGGGCTTTGACGCGGCGACCGTCATAGAGGTCATCGAGCATCTCGAGCCGGTGCGGCTGGCGGCTTTTGAGCGCGTGCTCTTCGAGTTTGCTCGACCGGCGACAGTGATTCTGACGACACCGAACGTGGAATATAACGTGAAGTTCGAAAACCTGCCCGCCCAGAGATTCCGGCACAAAGACCATCGCTTCGAGTGGGCGCGCCGGGAGTTTCAAGCCTGGGCGGGAAGCGTTGGAGAGCGTTTTGGTTATGCAGTCCGTTTCCTGAATGTCGGGCCAGAAGATCCATCGGTTGGCGCGCCGACACAGATGGGAGTCTTCACGCTTGTGTGAGGAGAACCTTTTTAATCCCGCTTCATCGGTCCCGTGGGAACGCCCGGCGTGGAACTCCGCCCGCTTTTAGAGCATAACCGGCTGCAAGTTACATCAGATGAAGCTGACCATACCTGAACTGTCTCTCGTCGTCTTGATCGGACCGTCGGGTTCCGGGAAATCCTCCTTCGCCCGCAAGCACTTCAAACCGACGGAAGTGCTCTCGTCGGACTTCTGTCGCGGGCTCGTGTCCGACGACGAGAACAGCCAGGCTGCAACGAAAGATGCTTTTGAAGTCTTGCACTTCATCGCAGCCAAACGATTGGCGGCGGGAAAACTGACGGTGATCGATGCGACCAACGTGCAGTCAGAAGCGCGCAAGCCTCTCGTCGCACGGGCTCGTGAATATCATGTTCTGCCGGTCGCCATAATTCTGAATCTGCCCGAGAAACTCTGCCAGGAGAGAAATCGCCTGCGCTCTGACCGGGACTTCGGGCCGCACGTCATCCGCCAGCAGAGCCAGCAACTGCGCCGTTCACAGCGCGACCTGAAGCGTGAGGGCTTCCGCTACATCTACGAGTTTTCGTCGCCCGAAGAGATTGAAGCTGCGGTCATCGAGCGGCAGCGGCTCTGGAATAACCTCAAGCACGAACACGGGCCGTTCGACATCATCGGCGATGTGCACGGGTGTTTTGACGAACTGCGAGTGTTGCTCGAACGGCTCGGGTATGAAATCGAACAGAGCGCGGACGGCTCCGCCCCTTACGGCTATCGAGCCCGGCACACGGAAGGGCGCAAGGCCGTTTTCCTGGGCGATCTGGTCGATCGCGGGTTGAAGATTCCGGACGTGCTTCGGCTCGTCATGGGCATGGTCGAAACAGGAGCTGCGCTCTGCGTGCCCGGCAATCACGATATGAAGCTGATGCGCAAGCTGCGCGGCAAAGACGTGCGCATCACGCATGGACTGGCCGAATCGCTCGCGCAACTGGAAAACGAACCGCCGGAGCTCAAGGCGCGGGTTGCGGATTTTATAGACGGTCTCGTCAGCCATTACGTGCTGGACGACGGACGGCTGGTCGTCGCCCACGCCGGGCTGAAAGAGGAGTTGCAAGGGCGAGCCGCGGGCAAGGTGCGCGACTTCGCGTTGTATGGAGAGACGACCGGCGAGACGGATGAGTTCGGATTGCCTGTGCGCTACAACTGGGCGGCGGAGTACCGGGGCCAAGCAATGGTCGTCTATGGCCACACACCGGTGCCCGAACCGGAATGGCTCAACCGGACCGTGTGCATTGACACCGGCTGCGTGTTCGGCGGCAAGCTGACTGCTCTGCGCTATCCAGAAAAAGAGTTTGTCTCGGTGCCCGCGGCGCGAACTTACTACGATCCCGTCAAACCTTTTCTCCCCGAGGAAGAGAGAGCCCCGGCGCTCACGGCGCAGCAGCGGCATGACGACGTGCTTGATATTGAAGATGTTTTGGGTAAGCGCGCCATCTCGACCCAGCTCTGTCGATCCGTCACGATCCGGGAAGAGAACGCCGCCGCCGCGCTGGAAGTGATGAGCCGCTTTGCCGCCAATCCGAAATGGCTGATTTACTTGCCGCCGACCATGTCTCCAACGGAAACGAGCCGGGAGCCGGGTCTTCTGGAGCATCCTGCGGAAGCCTTCTCCTACTACCGGCATCAAGGCATTGCCAGAGTGATCTGCGAAGAGAAGCATATGGGTTCGCGGGCTGTTCTGGTTGTGTGTCGCGATGAAGAGGCGGCGCGAAAACGCTTCGGCGTGGTGAATGAGGGCGCCGGCATCTGCTACACGCGGACGGGAAGACGCTTCTTTGAAGAGCCGGCCCCCGAATCCGATCTCCTGACCGCCCGGGTGAGCGCCGCGATGGACCGGGCAGGACTGTGGGAAGAGTTGGGCACCGACTGGGCCTGTCTCGATTGTGAACTGATGCCGTGGTCGGCCAAGGCGCAGGAACTGCTGCGCCAGCAGTACGCGGCGGTGGGAGCGTCGGCTCGCGCTGCTTTGAGCGCCGCCGCCGCGGCGCTCGAGCAGGCAGCCCGGCAGGGGGGCGATGCCGGCCCGTTGCTGGAGCGTTACCGCGAGCGCGCGGAGATGGCGGTGAAATACGTTGGGGCGTACCGGCGTTACTGCTGGCCCGTTCATTCGCTTGCCGATCTCAAACTCGCTCCCTTTCATCTTTTGGCAACTGAAAGCGCGGTGCATGCGAACAAGGATCATCTCTGGCACATGCAGACGCTCAACAGGCTCTGTGAGGCAGATACGCAACTGCTCCTCGCAACGTCCTACCTGCTCGTGGACGTTACCGATCCGGCGAGCGAGGAAGCCGGTATCCGCTGGTGGACAGACCTGACGGCTCGCGGCGGCGAAGGCATGGTGGTCAAGCCTCTCGATTTCATCGCCCGAGGACGTCGCGGGCTTGCGCAGCCTGCCGTGAAGTGCCGCGGCAGAGAGTACTTGCGGATCATTTATGGACCAGAGTACACAGTGCAGGACAATCTGGAGCGGCTGCGCGCGCGGGGCCTCGCGGCCAAACGTTCGCTCGCGCTGCGCGAGTTCGCGCTCGGAATCGAGGCGCTCGAGCGTTTCGTGCGGCGCGAACCGCTGCGGCGCGTGCATGAGTGCGTCTTCGGCGTGCTCGCGCTCGAGAGCGAACCTGTTGACCCTCGCCTGTAAATTAAAACCCTTACCGCGAAGACGCACCGGACTATAAGAATTGCACCCATTCGATGTGGCAATTGTCGGAGCAGGGATCGTGGGGCTGGCGACGGCCTTGACCCTCTCTGAGCGCTTTGCGCGGCTGTCGATCGTTGTGATTGACAAGGAAGCGCGCGTTGCCAGTCACCAGACCGGACACAACAGCGGCGTCGTCCATGCCGGGATCTATTACAAGCCCGGCTCCTACAAGGCGCGTCTGTGCGTGGACGGGGTCCGGAAGATGGAGGCGTTCTGCGAACGCAACGGCGTGCCGTTCGACCGCTGCGGCAAGGTCATCGTCGCAACCGGCGCCTCACAGATTTCCCGGCTCGAGGCGCTGTTTGAGAGAGGCGCCGCCAATGGAGTCCCTGGCCTGGAAATGATCGGGCCGGAACGCCTCCGGGAGATCGAGCCGCACGCGCGCGCCGTGCGCGCCATTCATTCGCCCCGCACCGCAATCGTCGACTTTTCGCAGGTTGCGCAAGCAATGGCGCGCGTGTTTTCCTCCAACGGTGGACAGATTCGAACCGGCGAGCGCGTCGAGAGCGTCGTCCGGCGTGACGGTCTGCTACGCATGGAGACTTCGGGCGGAACCGTCAGCGCGAGGACCCTCATCAACTGCAGCGGTCTCCACACGGACGGCGTCGCGCGGATGATGGGTGTCAGAAACGACATCCGGATCATTCCTTTTCGCGGGGAGTATTTCAATCTGCGGCCGCAGCGCGGGCTGGTGCGCGGCCTTATCTATCCGGTGCCCGATCCGGCGTTCCCCTTCCTGGGCGTCCACTTCACGAAACGCATCGACGGCTCCTACGAAGCGGGACCGAACGCCGTACTGGCGTTGGCGCGCGAGGGTTACCGCAAAACGGACATCCATCCCGGTGAGCTCCTGCGCATGCTCGCATTCTCCGGCTTCTGGCGCATGGCCGCGCGCCACTGGCGCACGGGTTTGTATGAATACTACCGCTCCTTCAGCCGCCGCGTCTTCCTGCGCGATCTCCAGAAGCTGGTGCCGGACCTGCGAGCCGAGGATCTTTTCCGCGGGGGATCGGGAGTCCGGGCTCAGGCGGTCAATCGCGACGGGCTTCTGGTCGAGGACTTCGCCGTCGAAGAGGTTCCCAACGCGATTCACCTCTTGAACGCTCCCTCTCCCGCCGCCACCGCGTCTCTCGCCATCGCCGAACACCTCGTGCAAATCGCCGCCCGCAACTTCAGCCTTCTTTGAGTCTTCGCGCTGAGCGGCGTGCCACTGCGGGTAACTCGCTCAAAAAATCAGCCAAGCTTTCAGCTCAAAAGAATACAATTCCGGCAATTCTTGCTTCTTCAGCAAAATCATTCGTGACCCCTTCGCGCTCTTCGCGTCTTTGCGGTCAATTCCTGCTCACTTTTACCGCGAAGGCGCTAAGGGCGCGAAGGAAACGCGAAGATTGCAAGGCCATGGCATCAATGCTAGCTTTGAAGGCCGGTGAAAGTGAAACCAAGCAGAGCAACGCTGGAGAAAAGAATGAAAAGCAAATGGCTATTCTGGGCGGCAATGGCGGCGCTGGCCGGTGTGATTGCATGCAGTCAGGCTAGCCAGGAGGCGCAGAAACGCCCGGCTTCTCCCTGCGGAGACGCCAACGTTCTCACGGAGAAGGAAAAAGCCGCGGGCTGGGAACTGCTATTCGACGGAAAGAGCTTGAGCGGATGGCATGGCTACAACGGGCAGAGCACGCAGTCATGGGCAGTCGAAGGCTGCGCGATCAAGTCGGTTGGAACCGAAGGCAACTACGGAAGCGATTTACGGGCCGACCTTGTCACCGGGAAGCAGTATGAGAACTTCGAGCTCAGCATTGACTGGAAGGCTTCGAAGGGCGGCAACAGCGGCTTGATGTACGGGGTCGTGGAAGACCCCAAGTACAAGGCGGCCTGGATGACCGGTCCCGAATACCAGTTCATCGACGACGTGGGTTTCCCCGAAAAGTTGGAGGAATGGCAGAAGGCCGGAGCCAACTACGCCATGCACTTGCCCAACGACCAGAAAAAGCTGAAACCCGTGGGCGAGTGGAACAATACCAGTATCGTGGTGAACGGCGCCCATGTCGAACACTGGTTGAACGGCAAAAAAATCCTCGAGTTCGAACGCTGGAACGACGATTGGAACAAACTCCGCAACTCGGGCAAGTGGAAGGAGGCGCCTGACTACGGGTTGGCCAAGACCGGGCATATCGTTCTTCAGGATCACGGCAGCGTCTTCTGGTTCCGGAGCGTCAAGATTCGAGAAATCCGGCCGGCCCCGTGATTGCGGATTAAACCACGAATCACCTCACCACAAAGACACGAAGACAACAAGATTCACATAGGCAAGAACTTGGTGGATCTTCGCGTCTTCGTGTCTTTGCGGTGAGATTTTTTGGTTAAGGCTCTGCTGCACCGTGTTTATAATCGTCCCCGATTCCGAATCATCGCCAGATTTCCGCTGATCAGGACCGCTGGAGCGGCCCTCAGCCTTTTTGTAGTCCCACCAGCCATGCCGGCCGCTGAAAATCTCTCGGCCGCGCAGCTCCGATGCGAATACAAAACGAATCCCATCGGACTCGACGTCGTCAAGCCCCGCCTCAGCTGGAAGATCCAGGCCGCGCCGCGCAACGTACGGCAGTCGGCATACCAGATACGCGCATCCGCTTCCAGTCAGGACCTCGAGGCCGGCCGGCGCCTGTTGTGGGACAGCGCCCAGGTCCGCTCCGACGCTTCCGTCCACGTGGTCTACGGCGGGCCGTCATTGCTCACGGGACAACGCGTTTACTGGCAGGTGCGCGTCTGGGACCAGAACGGGAACGCCTCGCCGTGGAGCGATGCCGCATTCTGGGAGATGGGGCTCCTCCAGGCCTCGGACTGGAAGGCCCGGTGGATCCAGCCCGATCTGACCGAAGACACGTCGCGATCGGAACCGGCCCCTCTGCTGCGCAGGGATCTCACACTTCGCCGAAGCGTCAAACAGGCTCGGGCCTACGTGACAGCCTTCGGCCTTTACGAAGTCGAGATCAACGGCCGTCGTGTTGGCGAGCAGCTATTCACCCCCGGCTGGACGGCCTACGACTCCCGCCTCCAGTACCAGACATACGATGTCACGGACCTGTTGCGGCAGGGCGCCAACGCCATCGGCGTCACGCTGGGCGACGGTTGGTATCGCGGTTTCCTGGGATTCGCAGGCCAGCGCAATGTGTACGGCGAACGGCTCGCGCTCCTGCTGCAGATCGCCATGACCTACGACGACGGCACAACCGAGACAATCGGCAGCGACGCAGCCTGGAAGTCTTCCACGGGACCCATTCGCAGATCCGACATCTACAACGGAGAGACCTACGACGCTCGATTGGAGAAGCCCGGCTGGAGCCAGCCCGGCTATGACGATACCGGTTGGGGCCGAGTCCGCCTCATTGAAGCGCCTAAATCCCGGCTCGTGGCTCCTGCAGGGCCACCGGTGCGCCGCATCCAGGAAATCACCCCGGCCCGGATTCTCAAGACAACGGCCGGCGGCACCGTCGCCGATATGGGACAGAACATGGTGGGATGGGTGCGCCTCAAGGTAAAGGGTCCGGCCGGAACGAAGGTGAGCCTCCGGCATGCGGAGGTGCTGGACAAGGACGGCAACTTCTACACCGAGAATCTTCGCGACGCGAAGCAGGCCGACGAGTACATACTCCGCGGAAGCGGTGTGGAAGTCTTCGAGCCCCATTTCACATTTCACGGCTTTCGCTTCGTCGCCGTGGAAGGATTTCCCGGCGATCTCAGTCCCGAAAACCTCACGGGCATCGTGATCCATTCGGACGTGTCACCGGCCGGCTCCTTCGAGTGCTCCGATCCGATACTCAACCAGCTGCAGCACAACATCCAGTGGGGTCTGAAAGGCAACTTCGTCGACGTGCCCACCGACTGCCCGCAGCGCGACGAGCGCCTCGGGTGGACGGGCGACGCGCAGGTCTTCTCCCGCACGGCCTGTTTCAATGCCGATGTGGCGGGGTTCTACACGAAGTGGCTTAAGGACCTGAGCGCGGATCAGAAAGCCAGCGGCGCCGTGCCGCATGTGATACCCAATGTCCTGGACCGTCACAAGCCCGAAGCCAACAGCGCCTCGGCGGGATGGGCCGATGCCGCGGTTATTGTGCCCTGGACCGCCTATCTGTCCTATGGCGACACCCGCATCCTGGAAGAGCAGTATGCCAGCATGAAAGCCTGGGTGGACTACATGGCAAGGCGGGCCGGGGACACGTTCTTCTGGAACACCGATTTCACCTTCGGGGACTGGCTCGCCTTCGCCACGACGAGGTCCGACTACCCGGGCGCCACGACCGACAAGGACCTGATTACCCAGGCCTACTTCGCGCGCTCGACCGATCTGGTGCGGCGGACGGCGACTCTCCTCGGAAAGACCGATGACGCGCAGAAATTCACGGATCTCCTGGCGCGAATCAAGAAGGTCTTCGCCGACGAGTTCCTCTCCCCCAACGGACGGCTTGCCTCCAATACGCAGACAGCTTACGCGCTCGCGCTTGCGTTCGACCTGCTGCCGGAGCCGTCACGCGCCCCTGCCGCCAAACGGCTTGCCGACGATGTCCGCCGGTTCAAGCACATTACCACCGGGTTTCTGGGCGCCTCGCTCGTGTGCGAGGTCTTGAGCAATTACGGATATCTCGACGACGCCTACCTGCTGTTGAACCGCAAGGAGTACCCGTCCTGGCTCTATCCCATCACCAAAGGCGCGACCACAATCTGGGAACGTTGGGACGGGATCAAGCCCAACGACACCTTCCAGGACAGGGGGATGAATTCTTTCAACCACTACGCCTACGGCGCCATCGGGGAATGGTTGTATCGCGTGGTCGCGGGACTGGACCTGGACTCGGACAAGCCGGGTTACAAGCACGTCCTGGTTCGGCCGCGGCCCGGCGGCGGGCTCACGTGGGCCAGGGCAAGCCATCAGTCCATGTACGGGCCGGTATCGAGCGCCTGGGAGATAAAAGACGGCCGCTTCCGGCTCGACGTCGAGATTCCGCCCAACACGACGGCTACCGTGCGCCTGCCCAACGCGAAGATCGTGGATGTGACGGAAGGCGGAGGTCCCGCGGATAAGGCCGAGGGGGTCGGTCGCGTGGTCCAGGACGGCCAGTCCGTGCAACTGGAAACCGTCAGCGGCCGCTATTCCTTCAGCTATCCCTGGCCGCAGTGATTGCCACAGATTCCCCTCCCTGGGATCGCACGCTTCCAGCGTGCTCCGCGTGTCTGACGCCCGGCACGAAGGACGCGTACGCTCCCAGGAGAGAACGCAGGCGAAAATTCTTTCCGGCTGGCGAAGGATTTTTGCGTTAGGTCCTCTTGGTGCGAACAAAGTTCACAAAATGGTCAAATTTACATGCATGGCCTCAGAACGGGTGGGCACGGCTTCGGTCGTGCCGAATTCCGCCTCAGCGGGGTGAAAGGAGCTTAGCCGGGGCGGTCAAGGTGAATTTGGCGACGCGCCGCCCGCGGTCATTGAAGCGAATGACCTTCCTCGCCGTCAGCTCTTGCGCTGTTGCTTCATGTAGGTCTCTGCACGCCTCGCCAACTCCTCCGGCGACACGTCTTCCTTGCGCGTGGCGATCCACCATTGGTTGCCGGCCGGATCCTTGACGCCCCCGCTGCGATCGCCATAGAACTGGTCCGCCGGCTCCCTCAGAGGCGTGGCGCCCGCCTGGAGGGCGCGCCTGTAGGTGACGTCCGTGTCGTTCACGTACAGGTAGAGGGCGGCGGCTATCGGTTTGGACTCGCCCCACGCTTCCCCCATCATGACGACCGAGTCGCCGATCCTGACTTCGCCATGCATGACGCTGCCGTCGGGGCCCGCCATGCGCTCGATCTCTTTCGCGTCGAAGGCCTGTTTCAGGAAATCGATCAGTTTGGCCACCCCCTGAACGACCAGATAAGGGGTCACGCTGTGATATCCATCGGGGATTGGTTTGACTGCCATGGTTACTTTTCTCCTTTGTGTTGCTTGCTTATGGGTAGGATTCTTTGCGAACCCGGGCCGCACTGCAAGCGAAAACCGCCCACACACTACGTGGATGAAATTCGAGCGCACAGCTTCACCACAGAGCAGCCCTTCGCGCACTTAGCGCCTTCGCGGTGAAACTGAGCCCGAATTAACCGCGAAGACGCGAAGAACTCAAAGGGCGCCAAGACCGGGATTCTTCTGCGGCCTCGGCGTCCATCGGCGGTTTCAAACTCCCGCACCTGCTCCATTCCTCGCCCGCCAAGCATTTCCTACGGGTCCCGCTTCTTCTCGCCTGCCAACCCGCTCCGGGCCTCGAACTGGGCCAGCGCCTGTTGGTCCTCCGCCGTCAGCTTCATCGGGAAACCCAGCGCTTCACCCGTCACGCTCCGCGCGGTGATCAGCGAGTGGAGGATGGACGGCGCCAACTCGACCTCAACCCCGTTTGCCCTGCAATTCGGACAGGGGTAGAGGTATCGATACGGGGCATCCGATCCCAGCAGATCCACGGCCTTGCCGTCGATCACAATCCGTAGCGTCGGAAGTCCCTTGATCATGGTCAGGGGATGAGGCTGCGCCTGGAGGAGGAGTCGGCTTGGCGGACCTTTGGCCTCCAGGGTCCGCTTGTCATCCCCTCGATGCTGGAGCTGCCCCGGAAAGAAAGCCTTGAAGACCAGGGTGGGCAGCGACGGCTTGCCGGCCGGGTCCTGAGGGATGAGGCAAACCCAGATCTCCGTCGTGTTAAACAATTCGTAGTAAAGGTTGTCGACTTGCCTCACGCCCGGCACCAGCCACCAACCGTCGCCCGGCCCCTGGGCCAGAAGAAGACCGATCACTAAAAACAGCCGTACCTCCACGAGATCACCTCACGACTGGCAACACATCCACTTGCTGGCATGAGAAGCACCTCATCTCCCACTCGTTCCCACTGATGTGTACACAAATACTATGACAAAGCATACACATCGCCTTGATCCCGGAATGTGCGGGGTCAGAATGTGACCCGCAGGCCGCCGTTGATCACGCGCCCGTCGAGCGGGGCCCAGGCGTCCACGGTCCAACGGCCGTCGGGCGCGCGCGCGGGCCGCACCAGCCGTTCGTAGCGCGTCTGCCGGATGTTTCCGAGATTCTCGGCGTTTACGAAGAGGCGGATTCGTCCGAAGCGGCGCTCGAAGAGCGCGCCGAAAAGGAGGTAGCCTCGCCCTGTGACGCGATACGGGTTTTCCTCGAGCGGCTGCCGGGTGGTGTAGTACAGCTCGATCCCGAAGCGCCCGCGGTGCTCGTTTTCCCAGATTGCGTTCAGGCTCGACTCATTTCGAGGCGTCAGCGGCACCTCGCGCCGCCCGGGCCCTTGCGGGTCTTCTTCTGTGGAGCGCGTGTAGGCGTGTGTGGCAAGGAGCAGGAAACCCTCGATCCTGTAACGGACAAGGAGCTCCGTGCCGAGAGTGCGGACGGGGCCTCTCGCGTTGGCGATCTCGATCGCACCGGGACCGGCGATGCGGCGCTCGAGCGGATCGTACACGCGCGAGCCGAAGACGGTCGCGACGATCTCGGCGGGCCCGCGCGTCCAGCTCCCGTCGAGAGACGCGCTGCGGGCGCGTTCGGCGGCCACGTTGCGAAGCGGACGCAGGCGCGACAACCCGGTCTCCTCGGTCTCTTCGATGAATGGTGTCGGCGCGAAGAAACCCGTACCCGCCGACAACCGCGCTGTCCAGCTCGTTGTCGGCTTCCAGAGCAGGGAGATGCGCGGGCTCGGGAATGTGCCATACCGGCTGTGCCGGTCGATCCTGGCGCTGATGCCCAGTGTGAGATCGGAAGTGAGGCCGATTTCATCCTGAACGAGAAGACCGGGCGTGGTGAAGTTGTAGTCGAAGGAGGGAAGATCGCGGGCGTCGTACCGGTCTTGCTGGAGGGCTCCGCCGACGAGCCACGTGTGGCGCCCTGCCGTTCCCAGGAGCACAACCTCACCAAGCCAGGTCGTGCGGGCTCCGCGCTCGGTCACGTCACCGAACAGGCGGCGTTCTGCGCGACGCGACATGGATCCTCGCAGGGTCAGCAGCCGGTCCTTTCCGGCCGGCAGCCGCACCACCGTGCCGCCGTCGAGCCGCCGCGAGTCGATTTCCTCTGGAAACGGCAGCCCGTCGGGAGCCCTGGAGCCGGGGAGTGTGCCGCCCTTCCGATCCTCAGCCATCGCGCCGAAAGTCGCGAACACCGACCGCCCCCGGCCGTTCTCCCAGAAAAGGCGCGGCCTGAAGACGCCGCGGACGAATGCGGGCAGGTCGGCCCAGCCGTCGTGGTCGAGATCCTGCCTTGTCTGGTTGTGGAGTCCGCCGAGAAGAGTGAAAGCCCAGTTGCCCCGCGGCGGCTCGACGAACCAGAAGGTCAAGTCCGTGGCCTCCTGTGTGCTTCGGTTGACGAGAAGCTCTCGCTGGCGGGAGAGGGGGCGCTGGGACACCAGATTGATGACGCCGCCGAGCGCGGAGGGACCATAGAGCGCCGAGGCCGCCCCCTTGATGATCTCGACCTGGCCGAGGTCGAGCGGCGGTACCTGGAGCAGGCTGAGAGAATCGCCCTGAAGGCCGTACAGTGGCAACCCATCCGAAAGGAGCTGTGAATAACGGCCGCGCAGACCCTGGATTCGAACGTTGGCTGCCCCGAGCGCAGGGGCTGTTGTCTGGACGCGCAGGCCCGTGGTTTCCCCGAGGAGCATGGCCACGCTGCCCGGTGTCATCAGCGCTTTCTCCTCGATGTCCTCGCGGTCGATAACCTCGATGCGCACCGGCTGGTCTTCAAGGCGGCGCTCGGTGCGCGCGGCCGTCACAATGACCCGTTCCTCGCTGGTGATGCGCGGCGTCAGCTCCACCTCGACATGCGTCTCCTGCCCGGCATCAATCCGCACATTTATCGTAGCGTTGTGGAAGGCTTCCGCGGAGACCGTGACCGCCCAGGTTCCCGGCGGGAGCGAGAGGCGGGCGCGTCCCTGAACGTCGGTCCGGGTTTCCTGCGCTTCGGCCCGAACGTCGGCCCCGGCGACGGCACGGCCTGCGGTACGTACATCGACGACCAGCACTCCCTGCGGCGGTTGCTGGAGCATCCACAGAAGCAGACCTGTGAAGGTGAGAAGATTCAACGGGGCAATCCTATGGGCTATTTCGAAAGGTTCATCAAGCAGATATTACCCATAAGGGTCTCGGCAAAGTCAGCAACTTAATTTCTTGAAAATGACAAGTGAACCAATGACAGCTCGGGCTGGCGGCCGTCGCTTGCCTGGCGGGCTACGTCCCGGCCGTGCGCGCCAGCCGCGCCGATCCGATGCGCGCGCTGCGCTACGAATGAGAGCCGTTGACTGATGAAGTAGGACGCGGATCAACGCGAATCTCGCGGATCAAAAATCCAAAAAGATCCGCGTGCGTCCGCGTAATCCGCTCCTATTTGCGCTGGCGGTGGTGTAGGGGCGACTCTATGTGGTCGCCCGCCAATAATGGAGGGGACTCGCGGGCGGCCACGCAGGGCCGCCCCTACGAGTCGTGGACGTTTTCGCACGTCCTAGCATTGCACGAATAAATCCGCAATCCGAAATCCGAAATCTCAGAACTCCAGCTTCAGACCGAACTGGATCATTCGATTCGCATACGAGGTTGCGGTCGAGCCGAAATTCACGGAATTACGCGTGTGCGTGATCTGGCCGAACGAAGGGTCATCCAACGTTCGAATCGGCAACGCGAAATGCGGCGTGTTGCTCAGGTTGAAGAACTCCGCGCGAAACTGCAACCGGACCCTTTCCGTCAGGGGTTGGACCTTGAGCAGACCCAGATCCAGGTTCCTGTAGCCCTGGCCGCGAAAGATATTTCGCCCGGCATTGCCCACGAGTTGGCCCGGGCCGGGCTCCACAAACGCCGTCGTGTCGAACCATCGCTCCGGTGTCCGCTGGGACGACGGGAGGTTCGGGTCCCGGATCAGGTTGGGGCGAGCAGGCCCGCCGAGGACGGAGTTCTTGCTCCGAACCACGGTGCCCGGCACTCCGGAGCTGGCTATGAAAATACCGGAGAGTTGCCAGCCGCCGAAGAGCGCCGAGACGGCGGGATGGGCAGCATGCAGGAACTGCTTCCCTTTACCGAAGGGGAGCTCATAGAGGTAGCTGAAGGCGAACCTGTGCGGGATGTCGTAATCGGCGACGGCCCTGTTGGCGCGGAGATCGAAGATGTTCTGCACGCCGCCGTTCGTGCCTTCGCGGGCAAGCGACGACCCGACATTGTCGATGGCCTTCGACCACGTGTACGAAGCGAGGAAGAACAGCGCTCCCCCGAATCGCCGCTCCAGCTTGAACTGGCCTGAATTGTAGCTCATCGACCCGAGGTTGCGGACCTGGTTGATCTCGCCGAGCTCAGGAACGGGCTTCGGGCTCCCGTCCGGCGACGGCCTGTTGAAGTTGAACCGGAAGGGAAGCTTGTGGGCCTGCGATCCGACATAGGCCGCTTCAAAAAGCAACCTTCCCGGTAGCTCACGTTGCCAGGCAATGCTGTACTGCTCGGAGTACCCTGTTCGAAAATCTCGATCCACGGCGAAGATGTTGTAACCCGACGGCAGACTTCCCGGGTCCGGGAAAGGCGGAGGAGTCTGAGAGAAGAACCACGTAGGCCCGCCGCCGTAGAAGTTGTCCAGGGTGTACTCTCTGTAGAAGGGGGGATTGAATTTCAGATCGTCGCGAAACGCCGTGGCCGGGTCGAAGAAGACGCCAAGACCGCCGCGCAGGGTCGTTTTCGGATCGATCTGCCAGGCAAAGCCTGCCCGGGGCCCCCAGTCGTTATGGTCCGGGCGAACGATGTAACGCGAGACGCCGTCCTTTCCCGCGATCAGCAGCCGCTTCTCCGCGATATCAAACATGGACATCTCGTTTCCGGGGCTGAAAAACGGAGTGGCGTACTCGTACCGCACCCCGAAGTTCAGGGTCAACTTTTCGCTGAGTTTCCAGTCGTCCTGCACATAGAAGCTGTACTGCCGGTCCTCGAGCACCGGGCTGCTGAATCGCCGCCCATGCCAGCTGTACCAGGGATAGCCGAGCAGCACATCGGCAAGTTCATGCCCGCCTTCAAACGAGCTCGACTTGGACGACTTGACGCCGTAAAAATAGAAGGCACCGGAAGGGAAAAGGGCGTAGTAGTTGTCCTGTTTTCTCGGGCGAAACTCTCCGCCGATTTTCAGGGAGTGCTTTTTCAGGCTCAAGGTCACGTTGTCGTTGAACTGGATGCTCGTCTCCCGGAAATAAAGCGGCTTGAAGTCATCCGTGCCGATGTTGTTGTAGGCGTTCAGATAGATTGCGGGGAGGCCCGAGAAGAGCTCGCCGGTGTTGACTCCCTTGAGGCCGAACTGCTCCGCCAGGTTCTGCCTGAATGCGTGCGCGATAACATCCAGGCGGTAGCGATGGAACCCGAAGCGCGCCTCGTTGACGAGTCGTGGACTGAAGACATGGACCTCGGAGACTGCCAGGTTGTTGTTCCGGTCTCGATGCGTGCCCCCCTGGGGGATGCCGCGGGCCTCGTCTCCGTAGCCGCCGCCGATGCCCGGCGAGGGACCATCCGCAGGACGCGCGAGCGAATCCGCGTCGTTCAGCAGGCTGTCGCTCCATCGATATCGCGCGAACATGTTGTCGCTGGTCGAAAAGCTGTGGTCCACCCTGAGGCCGGCCTCATCCTGGTTGACGCGCCGCCGCTGGCGAACGAAGTAATTCCCGAGGGGATAGCTGTCCGGCAGATTGGGGAGCGCGACCGCGTTCAGAAGGTAATGGCCGAAGGAGTTGAAGTGACTCCTCGGAATGATGTTCAGCCCCTGAGGATTGGCTGGGGTGGCACGGCTCAGATCCTGGAATTGCGAGGCGCCCTCCGGAGAATCGGGGTCGTAAATTCCGATTCCCTGCGAAAGAAGAGACGAAAAATCCCCGTCGCGGAAAGCGGTCTCGGGGACTCGAGCAAAGCCCTCGTTGATCCTCCGCAGCCTGTAACCCTGATAGTCCAGGAATCCGAAAGTCTTGTTCTTCCGGATCGGCCCGCCCAGAGTGAAGCCGAACTGGTTCTGTTTCAGGGGAGCCTTTCCGGGATTGATCGGGTTGCGGAAGAAATTCGCCGCGTTGAGCGAATCGTTCCGGAGGAATTCGAACAGGCTCCCGTGAAATTCGTTGCCCCCCCTCTTGGTCTGAATGGAAATGACGCCTCCCGCCGTATGGCCATACTCTGCGGAGAAAGCCGACGTGAGCACCTTGAACTCGCTCACGGCGTCGAGGTTCGGCCGCATGTCGACGTCCGATTCCCGAATGGACGACATTTCAACTCCATCCAGGGTCACGGAATTCGACTCGGGCCGCATCCCGTTGATCGAGAACGTCACGTTCGTCGTCGCGCCCCCCTGGTCATTGGAGGTGTCCTGCACACCGTTGCTCAGGAGCAGGAGCGAAAAGAAGTCTCTGCCGTTGAGCGGCAATCCCTTGATCTCCTTCTCCTGGACGATCTGATTGACGTCGGACTGGTCCGTCTGCAGCAGCGTCGCACCCACGCCCTCAACCTGAACCGTCTCGCTCATCTCTCCGATGGCAAGAACGAAATCGGAACGTAGCTTCTGATCGACTACCAGCTCAAACGGGCCGCTCACCGCGGTTTTGAAACCGCGCAGCTCGCCCTTCACCGTGTAGCGCCCGATCGGCATCTGCGGCAGAGTGTACCGGCCCAACCCGTCTGTGACCGTCGTTCGCGTGAGACCGGTGTCCACATGCGTGGCCGTAACCGTCGCGCCGGGAACTACCGAGCCGCTCGAATCCGAGACTGCCCCCAAAATCGTTCCGGTCGTAGTTTGGGGATACACCGGCTCAGGACCGAGATACAGTAATACGAGACAGACAGGGATCGAGTGGGCGAAGCCAACTGCAATGTCCAGGATCCTTTCCATGGCGAGGGCTCCTTTTCTCTTTTCTGACTTGCTGAGGCTTGACTATAATCTATAATAGATTATCATCTAAACGATAAAATTTTGGAATGTCAAGTATTTTTTCTTATGTGCGAGGCACATTGCTCCCTAGTGATTGGGAGGCAGAATACGAATCTGTGAGAAAAAAGGAAGGAGTAAGGAATGGGCATGATCCACGACGGGACCTCGAGAATCGAGGCTGTACACGTTCGGTCACTCGCCGAGGCTGCTTCGCAGAGTTTGCGAGAAGCGATCATCGCCGGGAAGCTCAAACCCGGTGAAAGATTGATCGAGCAGAAGCTGGCCTCGCAGCTCGGCATTGGACAGCCGACCCTGCGCGAAGCGCTGAAGGAGCTTGAATACCAGGGATTCGTTCGCAAGCTGGCAAACAAAGGAAGGACGTTCGTCACCAAACTGAGCACGGAGGATATCCGCAAGATCCACCAGGTCCGAATGGTGCTGGAAGTTCTGGCGGTCGATCTGGCCGCTGCCCACATAGGCGAGGCGGCGCTCGCGGAGCTCGAGGAAGCCGCTCGCAGGATGGAAACCGCCGCCCGCGACCTGGATCGAATGATGTTCCACAAATACGACCTGATCTTCCACCGGACCGTCTGGAAACTGACCGGCAACGAGTATCTGGAAAACGCGCTTGAACGCACGACCTTCTCGCTCTTTGCCTTTGTCCTGCTTGGACAGGAGCAGCGGGACTTCCTCGCCTCGGTCGCG
>WNGD01002102.1_pt1 | contig 21029 bp, 19 predicted proteins | sample 5400671 | NCBI WGS metagenome assembly WNGD01 (sample SAMN13153369, study PRJNA577476) | soil metagenome | isolation source: 40 cm soil or saprolite under grassland replicate 2 | place: USA:California | collected 2016-06-15 | reverse complement strand
GCGGGCAAAGCGGGCGGGAGGACGATCATCTCGTTAGGGCCAAGGCATTCGACAACAAGGGGTCGAGATCATGACGATGCGATCATCCGTACGTGACGCGATGCTCGCAGCGGTGCCGAGCTTGCGCGCGTTTGCCATCTCGCTCTGCGGCAATGTGGATCGCGCCGACGACCTGGTGCAGGAAACTCTGCTGCGTGCCATGGCGAATATCGATTCGTTCCAACCGGGAACGAACATGTCGGCGTGGCTGTTCACCATTCTGCGCAACCTGTTCCGCTCCGAATATCGCAAGCGCCGTCGCGAAGTCGAGGACACCGACGGAAGCTATGCCGAGAGCCTGAAATCGCATCCCGAACAGCACAGTCGGGTGGAATTCGAGGAATTCCGCGTGGCGCTCAGCAAGCTGCCGGCGGACCAGCGGGAAGCGCTGATCCTCGTCGGCGCATCGGGCTTCTCGTATGAAGAGGCGGCCGCTATCTGCGATTGCGCGGTGGGAACGATCAAGAGCCGGGTCAATCGTGCACGCACTCGGCTGTCGGACCTGCTCTCCATCGACGGTGCCGACGACTTCGGTCCGGATCATACGACGCGCGCAATTCTGTCCGCGGGCGGGCGCGGCTGAACCGCCTCGCGCCATCCGGCATCAATTCAGGACAAGGAAGAAGCTCTCGCCCGGCCAAACCCGGGCGAAAGCACGCGCGCGCCTGAAAACTATGCGGAAGCTTACTCAAGGAACCGTCGGCGAACGGCCCCGAATGAGGGCGACGACGGCGGAGATCGCGAACAGGATGATCGCAACGAAGAAGATGATTTTTGCGATCTCGACCGCGAAACCTGCGATCCCGCCAAAGCCGAGTACGGCCGCAATCAGCGCAACGACCAGAAACGTCAAAGCCCAACCAAGCATGGCAGTGCTCCGTCATTGTCGCAGCGCGCGCCGCGTTCTGCGATCTGCGCGCAACGCTGTTCAATAAACGGCCAAAACGCTGGAATGTTCCGGCGAGGCCCCGTTGTGGGGACGGTGCGGACCCACCTCACGGATTAGGGATGCACGTCCTCGGTGAACCAGTCGGTCGGCACGTCATGGCCGAGGCCGCACTCCTTCGCCTTGCGGTAGACTACGGACCCCGCGGCCGCGAATTGATAGCCGAGTCCGATATTGTTGATGAAGCAGGTGACGTCGGCGTCCGACTTGCGACCTTCGACCCGGCCGACGACGAGCTGCGGCAAGGTCGGAAGCTTGTCGAAGTCGATCTCTTCGGCCAGCTGCCATCCGCGGCCCGCCACCTTCTCCTCGATCACGACGTCCTTGGCGGCGACGTGGATCGGAGTCGGATCGTTCCAGTGAATGATGACGCGATCGGCGCGCTTGACGGCCTTGACCTCGATTTCCGGCCGTTTGATCGAGCTCAGATGCATCCCGGGTTCGATCCAGCGTTCGAAAAAAACGTGATCGATGGAATTGGTCGCGCACATGACGATGTCGGCGCCCTGGATCGCCTCCTCCGGCAGGCCGACGGGCATGACTTCGACACCGAGCACCGCGCGCATGGCCAGGGCGAAGGCTTCGCGACTTTGCGGATTGGGGCTGAAGCAACGGATCGTCTCGATGTCGCGCACGGCGCAGGCGGCCATCAGCTGCGCCCCCGCCTGCCAGCCGGAGCCTAGAATACCGACGCTATTCGCATTCTTGCGGGCAAGGTACTTGATGCCGAGCCCATTGGCGGCGCCGACGCGCATGCGCTGCATGACGCCGTCGGGCAGGATCGCGAGCGGCTCGCCGTTCTCCACCGAAAACAGCAGCACCAGTCCGACATAGCGGTTGTTGGGCGCGGCCGCGACCTTCTCGCGCCGCATGGTGTTGCCGCGCCTGGGCCAAGTAATGATGTCGGAGTTGATGCGGACCGCGCCGACGCCGAACTTCGGAGCCACGCCGTCCATGGATTTGAGGCTGTAGAGCGCGTCCGCCTGCGCCGTGGGCGTGAAGCAGTCGGAGCGGGTGCGCGACACACCGCGTCCATCGGCCAATTCGACATAGGCCTCCTCCATGACCGCGATGCATTCATGCATCGTGAGGAGCTTCTCGACGTCGTCGTTGGAGAGGATCAGCGTCATGGGCATCGCGCCTGTGATGGCTGTGACAGCATAGCAGTGATTTCCTCATTCCGGATCGCGCCATCGATTGCCGGCGCGGCGCTATGATAGCCCTCCCCCGAGGTTTGCGCGCCCAGAGCTGGAGTGCCCTACAAGACGCTCGCGTCGGGCCCGGAAAATGTTCCAGAATGGATCGGGCGCCGTGCCCGTCCGCTTTGCAAGGAATGAGCTCATGAGCGTCGACACTCATGTTACCACGCTGAGCGCGGCCTTCGACGATTACCCGCACACGCTGCCGCTCAAGCGCGGCGAGATCAACTCGCCGCGCGTCGCGTTCGCCTTCTCCGACATCAAGCCGGCGAACCGGTTCTTCAAGCCCATGGTGCGCGAGCTCAAGTTCGACGTCAGCGAGATGGCGATTGCGACCTATGTGCAGGCCAAGGCCTACGGCAAGCCGCTCGTTCTCATGCCTGCGACCATGATGGGGCGGTTCCAGCACGGCACCATCCTGTGCAACGCGGCGCGCCCGCTCACGCCGGCCGAGCTTGCCGGCAAACGCATCGGCGTTCGCTCCTACAGCCAGACCACGGCGGTGTGGGTGCGCGGCATCCTCGAGAACGACTATGGCGTCGACCTCGACAAGGTGCGCTGGGTCACGTTCGAAGATGGCCACGTCGCCGAGTACCACGAGCCGGAGCGCGTCGAACGCGCGGGCGCCGACAAGAATCTCCTCAAAATGCTGCGCGCGGGCGAGCTCGACGCCGCAATCTACGGCGCCGACCTGCCCAATGACCCCACGCTGAAAAGCCTGATCCCGGATGCCGAGTCCTCGGCGCAGAGATGGTACGCGCGGCATAAGGTGGTGCCGATCAACCACATGGTGGTGGTGACGGAAAAACTCGCAAAGTCGAACCCGCAAACGGTGAAGGAAATTTACCGGTTGTTGCTGCAAGCCAAGAAGGCCACCGGGCTGCCCAAGGCGGGCGCGATCGATTTTCTTCCGTTCGGCCTCAAGGCCTGCCGGCCGGCGCTGCAGACCATCATCACTTACGCGCTGCAGCAGCGACTCATTCCGCGAAAAATCGAGGTCGAAGACCTGTTCGACGATACCACCCGCGCGCTCGAGAGCTGAGCGAACCCTTCGATCGGTTTACTCCGTTACCTCAACCGAGTGATTGGCGGCTCTCTGCGAGCGCGCCGGCTTAGCGATTGTTTACCGAATCAGAAGAGCCTCGACGTCGCGCGTCTTGCGATGCCGACGAGTTCATCGACTTCGCGCGCGCAACACCTATGTCTACAGGGAGCATGGGCAAACCCGGAGCTGCCTGAAAATCCAACAATCAGGAGAACCGCTTGGTGAAATTCACGGGGACCGCCCCGCTGGCACCCGGCCGTTGTCGGCTTGAGGCGCTGCGCATCGCGCTGGTCTCGGGCGCGGCGTGGGGCTGCCTTCTGGGCTGGGCGAGTTCAGCGGACGCGGCCACGCCCGGGATGGGCGCCCCCTACGGCTGGTACGACGGCTGGTACGCTCCGCCGGCGGCGGCAAGGCCCGCTCGCAAGGCCAGGGTTGCGCCCACGAGAAAGGACAAGGCCGAGCCTAAGAAGGATGCGGGCTTTGGCCAAATGCCGAAAGGTCCGCTGCAGATCGTCGTGTCGATCGGCACCCAGAAAGTGACGCTCTTCAGCAATGGGGTGCGCGTGGCGCAGGGGCCGGTCTCCACCGGCGTGCCCGGCCGTCCGACGCCGACGGGCGTCTTCAGCATCATCGAAAAGGACCGTTACCACCACTCCAACCTCTACAGCAACGCGCCGATGCCATACATGCAGCGCATCACCTGGTCGGGGGTGGCGCTGCACGAAGGCGTGCTGCCGGGCTATCCGGCCTCGCACGGCTGCATTCGCATGTCGCACGACTTCGCGCAGAAGCTGTGGCCCATCACCAACCTCGGCGTACGAGTCATCGTCGCTCACCACGAGCTCGCCCCGGTCGAATTCGAGCATCCCAAGCTGTTCGCGCCGAAGCCGAAACCGCCCGCGCCCGCAATCGCGATGGACGGAAGGACCGACGGGCGCGATGTCGCGCCGGCAATCGTGCTGGCGCAGGCGACAATCCCGGACTCGGCAATCGATGCGATTGACGCGGCGCCGCAAGCTGAGGCAACCACGCCGGCTTGGCCCGCGACCGACGACCGCAAGGCTGCCCAGGTGGCAATACCTCCGGCGCCGATGACGGGGCCTCGCGCGGACCTCGTGGCGACCGAGGCGCAGCCCGCTCAAGCCGGCGACGACGCGAAGGCGTCCGATCTGCCCGAGCTCATCCGATCCATGGAGGTCGCGGCTCCCGTCGCGCCGAGCGGTGCGGGCGACACTCCCGAGACGCCGCAGAGGAGCGAGCCGGCGGCGCCGGCGCAGATGGTGCCCGCCGTCGCCGAGCCGCGGCCGGCCGAGGCAGCGCCCGGCGGCAGCGACGTTGTCAAGCCCGCCCCGACCGTCGATCCGGCGAAACCGGTTGCGCCGCCGATCAAGGCGGCCGAGCAGCCGATCAAACGCGCCGGTCAGGTCGCGGTGTTCGTCAGCCGCAAGGAACAAAAGATTTTCGTTCGACAGGGCTTCGTGCCGCTGTTCGACATGCCGCTCGTGATCGACCAGCCCGATCAGCCGCTCGGCACGCACGTGTTCACCGCCATGGAAGTGACCGACAACGGCAGCGGCATGCGCTGGAATGTGATGACCGTCCCGACCGAACCGTCGGCGTCCGCGGAGCAAAGGGACGCCAGGAAGAAATCCAAGGACGCGCCCAAGCCCGCCGCACGTTCGGCGACCGCGGCGGAAGCGCTCAACCGCATCCAGATCCCGCAGGAGGCGGCCGACCGCATCGGCGAAATCTTGATTCCGGGCTCGTCGCTGGTGGTCTCCGACGAGGGCCTCGGTCCGGAAACCGGCCGCTACACGGAATTCATCGTGCTTTCTCGCTAGCGCAGGCCGTTTGTGATTGATGCGCCACGGCTGCGCGCATTTGGTGCGCCGCCTCGCCCTACATAGCTTGCGCACTCATGCAATACGCGAACCATCGCCTTGACGGTGGTGGTGCGAAAAGCGATCGGCTAGGCTCATGCGGCCGCCAGTCGGCGTCGTTGCATGCCTCGGCGGGCACGGGAGGGACGACAGCGTGCACAGACGCAAAGCATGCGGATTGGCTGCGCTTGCCGCGATGGCGGCCACCGCATCCGTGTGGACGATGGTTGGGCCGCTCACCGCGCAGAGGGCCAAGATTTGGCCGACCAAGCGCGTCCAGATCATCGTGCCATTCTCTCCCGGCAGCGCCACCGACCTGCTTCCGCGAACGGTGTTCGAGCACGTCGCGGCCAACGTCGGTCAGACCATCATCATCGAAAACCGACCGGGCGGGGGCGGGGCCATCGGCGTCAGCGCCGTTGCCAAGGCGGATCCGGACGGCCATACGATCCTGGTCCATTCCAACGCGCTGGTGACCGCGCCGGCGATCCAGCACATGCCCTATGATCCGGTGCAGGACTTTGCCGGCGTCACGACGCTCGGCAACGTGCCTTTGGTGCTGGTGATCTCGCCGGACAAGAACATCAAAACGGTCAAGGAGCTCGTCGCCGCCGCCAAGGCCAAGCCGGGCTCGATCAACTACGCCGCCGCAGGGATCGGGACCCCGCCCCATTTGACCGCCGAGCGCTTTCGCCTCGCCGCCCAGTTCGAGGGTCAGCTGGTTCCTTTCAAGGGCGCTCCGGAAGCGCTGACGGAAGTGATCACCGGAAGAGTGGACTTCTACTTCTGTCCGCTCACGGTGGCGATGCCCTTCATCCGCGAGGGCAAGGTCCTGGCGCTCGCGGTGGGCGGCTCGAAGCGCGCGTCGGCCCTGCCGGAGGTGCCGACCACGCTCGAGGCGGGTTTTCCCGAGTCCGACTTCGATTTCTGGATCGGGATGATGGTGCCGAAGAAGACCCCGCGCGACATCGTCGCTCGCATTCACCAGGAGACCGTGAAGGGGCTGCAAGATCCGTCGGTGAAGGAGAAGCTCTCCAAGCTCGGCGTCGAGGAGATGATCATGCAGCCGGACGATTTCGACGCGCGCATCGCCCGGGAGGCGCCGATCGCCGTAGCGCTCGCCAGGGCCGCCGGCATCGCGGCGAAGTGATCGTCGCGCCGCCCGGACGATGGCGGCGCAGCAAGACGTGCATCGGATGTTCGAAGGCTTCACCCGCACCGAAATCAAGACCAGCGGCGCGCGGATCGTCACGGTGCGCGGCGGCGACGGACCGCCGCTCTTGCTCCTGCACGGCAATCCGTTCTCCCACCTGTCCTGGCACAAAGTCGCGCCGCGTTTGGCGAGCGAATTCACCGTGGTGGCCACCGACCTGCGCGGCTACGGGGATTCGGAAAAGCCGCCGGGCGGGAAGGATCATAGCGGCTACTCGTTCCGCGCCATGGCGCATGACCAAGTCGAGGTGATGGCCTCGCTCGGTTTCGAGCGCTTCTACGCCGCCGGCCATGATCGCGGCGCCCGCGTGCTCCACCGCATGTGCCTCGATCATCCGCAAAAGGTCGCGCGCGCGGCCATCCTCGACATCATCCCGCAGCATCATCTGCTCAACAACGTGACGCGTCAGTGGGGCACCTTCTCCTGGCACTGGTTCTTCATGATCCAGCCTTACGATTTTCCCGAGCGGCTGATGGGCGCCGATCCCGACTATTTCATCGAGAAGAAGCTCGCCAAGACCGAGCAGGGCCTGAGCTTCTTCGACCCGGCGGCGCTCGCCGAATACAAGCGCTATTTCCGCAATCCCGCGACCATTCACGCCATGTGCGAGGACTACCGCGCCACCCACGGCGTCGACCTCGCCATGGACAGCGAGGATTTCGCCGCCGGACGCAAGATTACCTGTCCGGTGCTGCTGTTGTGGGGCGCGACCGGCGGCGTCGGCCGCAACCACAAGTCCATGGAGATTTGGCCGCGCTATGCATCGGACATTCGCGCCGGCAAGGCGCTTCCTTGCGGGCACTATCTCTCGGACGAAGCGCCGGAAGAAACCTATCGCGAGCTGCGCGAGTTCTTTGCGGCGGCGGAGCCGGGGAAGGCTTAAGGCACGCGCGCCGCCAGTCGTGGCCGGGTCAAATGAATACTGCGGCATGCCGCAGTATTCACATCATTTGGTGCGTTCAGCTGCGGGAGGTAGCTATGGCGACAACACCGACAACGACGGTCAATGTCCGCTATATGGTCGATGACGTCGACGCGGCGGTCGCGTGGTACACCCAACACCTCGGCTTCAAGCTCCTCTCCAACGCAGCGCCGGCGTTTGCCGACGTCACGCTGGGATCGCTGCGGCTCTTGCTCAGCGGGCCGAAAAGCTCGGCCGGACGACCGATGCCCGATGGCCATCGGCCCGGTCCCGGCGGGTGGAACCGCATTCATCTCATCGTGGATGATATTTCGGCCGAGGTCGCCCGGTTGCGCGCCGCCGGCGTCGAGTTCCGCAACGACATCGTGAGCGGGCCGGGCGGATCGCAGATCCTGCTGAAGGACCCCTCCGGCAATCTCGTCGAGCTGTTTCAGCCGGCTCGCCGCTGACCGCACGCGCGCAGCCACCGATGAAGCTGGATCAGCGAATCAACTGGCGACCGCCGCCGGCGCGGCGAGGAAATTGCGCGTCGCGTACCAGAGCAGGTGCCGGTTGTTGCTGTATCCCGGGCTGTGCGCGGTGTGCGGCAGGATCACGAACTGGCGGTCGCCGTTGGGTAATTGCCGAAAGAAGTCGATGAGGTCCTCGGTGGTCGAGTTGCCGTCATGGACCCCGCGGATCATGAGCACCGGCGAGAGCACCTTCTTGGGATCGACCAGCGGCAGATTGGCGGCCATGTCGAGATAGGTCCCGGTCGGGACCTGTTCGCCGAACTTGAGTTCCACGGCGGCGATGGCCTCGGGCACGGCCATGTCGTAGCTCGCGGCGTGGCCGTCGCGGGTGAAGATCGAGCGGATCATGGCCGCGTCGCGCTTGCGGCGATTGTTGTTGCGGTAGAACTCGACCTGCTGCTCCCGCCTGCCGATCTCCGGCGCGCCGGTGCCTTTGTAGGTGAAGGCGACCAGCACCAGCCGGTCCACCCGCTCGGGCTCGGCCTGCGCGAACGCGGCGGCGCGGATGGCACCGGAGGAGGTGCCGTAGAAATGCATCTTCGCCCGCCCGGTCTCCCGCGCCACCACCGGCACCGCGGCTTTGAGGTCCTCGACGCTGCTGGCGACGTCGGAATTGTTTCCGGAACTGCCGGAATGGCCGTAGCCGTCGTGGTCCATGGTCCACACGTCGTAGCCGTAGCGCGCGAATACGTTCATGAGCGAGTACTCGCCCTTGCCCGGCACGGTGAGGTCGTAGGATGAGCGGGCGGAGTTCGAGGAGCCGTGCACCAGAAATAGCAGCGGAAGCGGCGGCTCGCCCGGTTTCGGCGCGCCGACGCGCTTGCGCCAGAGGTTGAGTGCAACGTCACCCTTTTTGGCCCAGTATTCGGCGCTCCAGATCGCCCCGTCGCTCGCTTGCGCCACCCCCGCGCCCGAGGTCTGCGCCTGCGCGGTGAGGGCGGACACGAGCCCCGCCCCGATGCCGAGGCTTGCTCCCTTGAGGATGGCGCGGCGCGCAAGCGCGTGATCGGGCGGCAACGAGCTTTCGGTCATGGCGTCCTCCGATTTTCGGCGCGAGCGCGCTGCCCATCGCATGACTGCCAGGGGCGCTCGGCATTCTCAGGCCACTCCTGGGTCGGCACGCGACCTTATCAGATCGCCAAAGACCGCCAAGGCGGCGGACCGATGCGCCGAGCACATCCCGATCGCGGCCAAGCCACCTGCCGCCGCGCAAGCCCTCGCGCGCCTGCGCGCAGTTTGCTAGTCGTTATCGGCCATCGGCTCGAAACGCCCACGCGAGGGGCCGTCGCAACGCCGGGATTGGACTCGGACGTTGCAACGACGATATGGGGGTGCGGGAAGTCGCGTCACGGGTCGATCGATGGAGCCCAGAACACAGGATCGTGAGCGCAGAGTGCTCGACGCGCTGCATCGGGCGGCGGTGTTCTGCGACCAAAGGATCGGCTGGAACCGGATCGGCCTCGCGCTCAGCATCGCCATCATCACGGTCGCGGCGGTGGCGCTCTATCGCATCTTGCGCACGATCGACCCCAGCGAGGTCGTCGAAGCGCTGGTGACCACGGATTTGCGCCACATCACGCTCGCCGCCGTGTTCGTCGCCGGCGGATACTTCACGCTGACCTTCTATGACCTTTTTGCCCTGCGCACGATCGGGCGGAACGACGTGCCGTATTGGGCGGCCGCGCTCGCCGCCTTTACCAGCTATTCCGTCGGTCACAATGTCGGCGCGAGCGTATTCACCGGCGGCGCGGTCCGCTACCGCATTTATTCAGCCTGGGGGCTGACCGCCATCGAGGTCGCGAAAATCTGTTTCGTGGCCGGGCTGACCTTCTGGCTCGGGAATGCCACCGTGCTCGGGCTCGGCATTCTCTATGCGCCGCTCGCCGCCACGGCCATCGACCAATTGCCCGCATGGCTCAACCGCGGTGGAGCGGTCCTGATTGTGATCGTGCTGGCGCTCTATGTCGGCTGGGTATGGCGGCGGCCGCGCGTCGTCGGCCGGGAGGGCTGGCGCGTCACCCTGCCCGGCGGGCCGCTCACGCTGTTGCAGATCGGCATCGGCATCGTCGACCTCGGCTTCTGTGCGCTGGCGATGTACATGCTGGTGCCGGACGAGCCCAATATCGGCTTCGTTACGCTCGCCGTCATCTTCGTCTCCGCCACGCTGCTCGGCTTTGCCAGCCATGCGCCGGGAGGCATCGGCGTCTTCGATGCGGCCATGCTGGTCGCGCTGTGGCAGTTCGACAAGGAAGACGTGCTTGCCGGAGTGCTCTTGTTCCGGCTGCTCTACTACATCGTTCCGTTCGCGCTTTCGCTTGTGATTCTCGGCGGCCGTGAACTGGTGCTGGCGCTGCGGGGCGCTCCTCCGCCGCACATCGAGCGGCTTCCGTCTTTGGCGCCGACCGAGGTGGCGACGCGACCCGAAGCGGGTGAAGAGAAGGCCGGCTGAGCCAAGCTATCGCGCGCCGTGTGCCGCACACCTTTCGTCGCTCGCCGATGGAAACGAGCCTCGAGTGCTTGACACCTCGCCGCCGCCACCTTGACAATATCGATCCGGAAACCGTTTGCCGCGGCTGCCTGATCCGGGGGCGGGTCGGGGACAAACACTCGATTTGAGTTGCGATCGGTGGCAGGTGAGCCGCAGATGACGATGCGCAGCGCACCGCGGCCGCCGAATTTGGACTGATGACGTGCACGGAAGAGGATCGTCGCTATGATCGCAGAGGCACCGCGGCCCTGGCAGTCTAGTCGTCGCGCTGTCGAGTTAGGCCTGGCTTTGTGTCTAACCGTCTTGCTGTGCGGCTCCGTTGCCCGTGCGCAGTCCGTCGCGTTCATCAATCCTGGAAAGTCTGGCGAGATTTACTGGGTGACCGCCACGCAAGCCATGCAGGCCGCCGCCCACAGCCTCGGCATGACGTTCGAAGTGCAGTATGCGCAGCGTGAGCCTCTCAAGACGCTCGAAATCGCCCGCGAAATGGTCGCACGGCCCGCCGGCAAGCGGCCCGAATATATCGTAGTCACGGACGACTATTCCGTGGCCGACCGGCTCTTGGCGATCATCGATCCGGCCGGCGTGAAGACTTTTCTCGCCTATAGCTCGATCCCCGTCGATCAGCGTGGCGGCATCGGGTCGCCGCGCGGCAAGTACAAGGGCTGGCTCGGCTCGCTGGAGCCGCAGGCGGAGGACGCCGGCTATCTGACGGCGCGTGCGCTGATCGAGCGCGGCAAGAGAGAAAAAGCATTCGGGCCCGATGGCAAGCTTCACATGCTGGCGATCGCCGGCGATCGCTCCACACCCTCCTCGATCAATCGCAACCAGGGCATGCGCCGCGCGGTCGCCGAAGCCCCGATGGTCGTTCTCGAGGAGGAGGTTTACGCGGCGTGGGCGCGCGAGAACGCCGCTCAGCAAGCCGAGTCGCTCTACCGGCGCTATCCCGATGTCAAGCTCGTCTGGGCGGGCAACGATCTGATGGCCTTCGGCGCCATGGCCGCCTGGGAAAAGCGCGGCGGCAAGCCCGGCGTGGACGCGTGGTTCAGCGGCGTCAACACCTCGACCGAGGCGCTCGAAGCGGTGAAATCGGGACGGCTGACCTCGCTCGCCGGCGGCCATTTCATCACCGGCGCGTGGGCGCTGGTGATGATCTACGACTACCATCACGGCCGCGATTTCGCCGACGAAGGGCTCGAGCTGCGGCGGCCGATGTTCGCAGAGTTCACGCCGTTGCTTGCCGACCGCTACATCGAGCATTTCAGCGGCGGCTTTGATGGCGTCGACTTCAGCCGCTACAGCAAGGTCAAGAATCCGAAACTCAGGCGCTACAACTTCGGCTTTGCGCAACTGCTGGAGCCGCAGTCCTGAGCAGCGTGGCGGTCTGGACCAGTCTGGCGCTTTGCGGTTTCGTGTTGATCAGGGACCGATTGTCTTACTACCGCGCGCGACCGGTGTTTAGCCCGCGCCCACTCGCGCGCCCGCGCGCAGTCGAATTGATCGATAGGGTCCGGCCGACTGGACCAAGTCCACCGGATGATCGCTCCGCAACGGGGCGGTTTTGGTGAGGTTCAATTCGACTGCGTCTCCGAACGCTTGCGTTCGCGGACGCGGTCGCGTTGGCTAGCCCAGGCCGAATCCCAGAGCGCTCGCGTGCAATCGGACGACCGCATTTTCCAAAGCCGCCACCTATTGCGGTCGCCGAGGTCGCTCGCCGACGTGGCGAGCAGCCACAATTCGCGCAGGCCAAGCAACAGGGCGGCGAGAGAAAGCGGAAGAACGAAATACAGAAAGCGGAAGATCAGCAGCGATGCCAGCAGCTCCTCCTTGGGGAATTGCGGAAGCCCGACCAACATCGCCACTTCAATGACGCCGAGACTTCCGGGCGCGTGGCTTAAGAATCCGAGCAGAATCGCCGTGACGAAAACCACGAGCAAAGTGATGAAATCGATCGCAGGATGCGCCGGAAGCAAGGTATACATCGCGATCGCTCCCGCGCCGAGATCCAAAACCCCGATCCCGATCTGCACGAGCGTCAAGCGCGGGCTCGGCAGGACGATTTGCCAACTCGAGCGGCCGATCACCCGCGGCCGTGGCATCAGCCAGAGCAGGTAACCGAAAATGATGATCAGGCCCGACACGCCGATCAGCCGGTTGATCCACGGCGGCAATTGATCGACTGCGCTCGCGGCCGCCGGCGCGTATGCCATGCCGCCCCCGAGCACAAACGCATTGCCGAGCCAGAACGTCAGTCCCGTGACGAAGGCGATCTTGACGATGTCGATGACGCTCAGGCCCCAGGCGGAATAGATCCGAAACCTGATGACGCCGGCGGTAAAGACGGTCGCGCCGAGATTGTGGCCGATCGTATAACTGGTGAAGCTTGCAAACGCCGCGACTCGATAGGGCACTGTATCCCGGCCGATCGTGCGCAGCGCGAAGAAATCATAAAAGCTCAGCGCGACATAACCGATCGCAACGAAGACGCCGGCAATCAAGACCTCTCGAATCGATTTTGACCGCAGCGCAGCGACAACCTTGTCGATCTCGATGTCTCTGAGCAGTTGGACCAGGGTGACAGCGGCAATCACCACGATCAGCAGGCTGATCGCGATGCCAATCCTGTTCCAGTCGAGCCGCTGTCGTATCGCCCACGAGATGACCCTCGTCACGTTTGGCATGGGCTCCGGGCGATGCGGGTCGACGCGGCTCGGCGAATCGCGGAGGCAGTGTCTCATCCGTTTGTAACACCATTGTTACAGGTCGCAGCGGCGCGAAAGTTCAAATCATGTGACTTGCGAACGTCACGCCGTCACACGGCTGAGATATGAAATCGCAATGTTGTCATATGCGATTCGATGACGAGATGGCTGAGCTGGCCCGACCGAGAGCGGCTTGATGCGGCTTCTGGTCGCAACGGATGCCTGGCACCCGCAGGTCAACGGCGTGGTCCGCACCTTGACCTCGCTGTCACACAGCGCACGACGCCTCGGCGTCAGTATTGAATTCCTTACCCCGGACGGTTTTCGGTGCATCCCGATACCGACCTATCCCGGATTGCGCTTGGCGTTGCCGCGCCGGCGCGAGATCGCGCGCCGCATCGAAGCGGCCAAGCCGGATGCGATCCATATCGCCACCGAAGGGCCGATCGGCCACGTGGTGTCGGGCTATTGCCGAAGGCACGGCCGCCCCTTCACCACCAGCTACACGACGCGCTTCCCTGAATACATCTCGGCGCGCGCACCGATTCCGCAAGCGTGGATCTACGCGGCGCTGCGACGATTTCATGCCGCCGCAACCGTGACGATGGTGTCGACGCCATCGCTCATGACCGAATTGCGCCAGCGGGGTTTTTCCAACCTCGGGATGTGGACGCGCGGCGTGGACACCGATCTGTTCAGGCCGGATCGTGCGATCGAACTCGGCTTTACGCGCCCCATCTTCGTCAGCGTGGGGCGGCTCGCGGTCGAAAAGAACCTCGAAGCATTCCTCTCGCTCGATCTTCCCGGCACGAAGGTCGTCATCGGCACCGGCCCTGAGGAGGCGGCGCTGAAACGGCGCTTTCCGGACGCGAAGTTCCTCGGATTGTTGGAGAATGGCGCCTTGGCCGCGCATCTCGCGGCGGCAGACGTCTTCGTGTTCCCGAGCCGCACCGACACGTTCGGCGTGGTGCAGCTCGAAGCGCTGGCCAGCGGCGTTCCGGTCGCCGCCTTCCCGGTCACGGGGCCGAAGGACGTCGTCGGCGGCAGTCCGGTCGGAGTTTTGAACGAAAACCTGGGCGTGGCCTGTATCGAGGCGCTTCGAATTTCTCGCGCAGCGTGTCGCGCGTTCGCACTCAGCCGCTCCTGGGAAAACAGCGCGCGTCAATTCATCGGGCATATCCAGAAAGTGGCCACCGGCGGGTATCGCGAATCCGACGCGGGAATGGCGATGGCGGCGACCGCGCGCGGCTGATGAGGACGGAGCACGGTTTTCGCTGCCGGTCACGGGGCGAAAGCGGGTGGGGCGAAAAGGAGACACTGCCATGACCGATTTGTCGCGCGCAGAGCTCGACAAGGAGACGATCGCCAAGGCGTATGCGCGCTGGGCGCCGGTTTATGATCTCGTGTTCGGCGCGGTTTTCGAGCGTGGCCGCCACGCCGCGATCGCCGCTGCCGAACGCATCGGCGGACGCATCCTTGAGGTGGGGGTCGGCACCGGCATATCGCTCCCGGACTATTCGCGCGCCAACCGCCTTTGCGGCGTCGACATCTCCGAGCCCATGTTGCGCAAGGCACAGCAGCGCGTCGTCGAGCTCGGGCTCGCCAATGTCGAGGGACTTTGGGTCATGGACGCCGAGCATCTGTCCTTTCCGGATGCGTCGTTCGATGTGGTCGTGGCGCAATACGTCATTACGACGGTTCCCAATCCCGAGGCGACGCTCGACGAATTCGCCCGCGTGCTGAAGCCGGGCGGCGAGATCGTGCTGGTCAGCCGTGTGGGCGCGGAAGCGGGATTGCGACGCGCCCTGGAGCGATGGTTTGCGCCTGCGGCACGCAAGCTTGGCTGGCGCACCGAGTTCTCCTGGGAGCGCTACGCGCACTGGGCCAAGCGCTCGCGCGGCATGCGGCTGGTCGAGCGGCGGGCGATGCCGCCGTTCGGGCACTTCTCGCTGATCCGCTTCTCCAAGGCCGGCGGAGAGAGCGCCGCGCGCGCGGAGAAGCCGGCGGCGCGCGCCGCGGTCTGACCCGCCCTGTTCGCCGCAAGCAATGCCTCTTCCCCGCCGATCGACGCGCCTGTCACATCGGATTCATCGAATCGCCATAGCATCGACACACGACGACAACACGGAGAGCTGTTATGCAGCCGTTTCTCGAGGCCCTGAGAGTGCAGCGTTGGGATGATCATCGCTTCTATCATCACAGCCGGATCAATCAATCGCTTCATCTGGTGAGCGCGGTGAGCTTTCTGTCCGCCTATGTGATGATGTTCGGGGATCCGGCGATGGCAGCTCTGATTGGTTGGCTCGTGGCAATGACCAGCCGCCAGATCGGCCACTTCTTCTTCGAGCCGAGAGACTACGACGTGGTGAATCAAGCGACGCACGACTACAAGGAAGAAATCAAGGTCGGCTACAATCTACGGCGCAAGGTCGTCCTGATGACGATCTGGGCGCTGTCGCCGCTGCCGCTCTACTTCGATCCGACTTTTTTCGGCATCTTCACCCCGCACGCGGGCACGATGGAGTTCGTGCGCCATGTCGCGCAGATCTGGTTGGTCATCGGAATCGGCGGGTTGTTGTTCCGGACCGTGCAATTGTTCTTCATCAAGGATGTGCAGACCGGACTGGTATGGGCCACGAAAATCCTGACCGACCCGTTCCACGACATCAAACTCTACTACAAGGCTCCCCTCTCCCTGCTGCGCGGCGAGTGGATCGATCCGCATCACGCTCAAGGTGACGAGTGGATCGCCGACGAAGCCGCAGAGGCTCCGCACGCGACCTGATGGCTGCCGGAAGGCCTTCAGCGACGTTGCGTACAATCGCGCTTCGGGGACAGCCGGTGCGCGATCATTTCCTTGAGGATGCGGCGCTTGATCGACGTGTTGGTCGCCGCTGGATCGTGCCACCACCAGCCATCTTGCTGCATGGCCATTGCTGCGGCCACGAAGCGGTCGGCCACCGCTTGGAAGTCCGCCTCGGTGTAGTTCAGGCTGAAAATGAGGCGGCCTGTTCCGATCCAGCTCAGCGCCAGCCCTTCGGCGCGCAGATAATATTGCAGCATCCAATTGTAGCGCGACGGCCGCAGGTAGCAGACCGTCCAGATCGAGGACATGTTCGCCACCTCTACCGGCAACGCTTCCTCGCGCAGGCGCCGATTGAGGCGCTGCGCCCTTGCATTCCAGGTTCGGTCGAGGTCGCGATAGAGCTCGCGGGCGCGTGGCGTTTCGAGATACCGCAGGAACTCGTTCATTGCCGCCATGACATAAGGATGGGAGTTGAACGTGCCGCGGGCGAAGCAGATGTCGGCTGGGCGATCGTCGCGGAACCGCTTCATCAGGTGCTTGCGTCCGCAGACGACGCCGATGGGAAGCCCGCCGCCCAGGGTCTTGCCATAGGTGACGAGATCGGCCCGGACGCCGAAGTACTCCTGTGCCCCGCCCATGGCGAGACGGAAGCCGACGAACACTTCGTCGAAAATCAAGACGATGTTTTGCTCGGTGCAGACCGCGCGCAAACGCTTGAGCCACTCGGCATAGGCGTCCTTGTCGCAATGTGCGTTGCGCGCGCCGTCGACCAGCGACGAGTCCGTCGGCGCGGACGCGTTCGGATGCAGCGCCTGCAGCGGATTGACGAGCACGCAGGCGATGTCGCGTCGCGTCCGCAGGACGCGCAGCGAATCGTCCGACATGTCCTTCAGTGTGTAGGTCTCGTGTGCCGGCAGCGGGTTGCCGATACCCGGTTGCACGTCGCCCCACCAGCCATGATAGGCGCCGCAGAAGCGCACCAGGTGGGACCGGCGGGTGTGGTAGCGCGCCAGCCGCACGGCCTGCATCACCGCCTCGGTGCCCGACATATGGAACGACACTTCGTCGAGTCCGGAAAGCTCTTTCAGACGCTTCACGTTGTCGGCGATGACCGGATGATAGGGGCCGAGCACCGGGCCAAGCTCGCCGACGCGCTCGACGGCGCGTCCTATCGCCTGCTTGTAGAAGTCGTAGCCGAGGACATTGACCCCGTAGGAGCCGGTCAGGTCGTAGAACTGATTGCCGTCGAGATCCGTGAGCATGACGCCCGCGGACGATTGCACGAACGCTGCGGATTTCAGGTGCTGGCGCACGACGCGGCCGTATTGGAACGGCACCCGATAGGCGTCGGTGAATTGCAGATCGGAGATGCCGTCGGTCGCCTCGGCGGTGCGGCGGATCGTTTCGGCAAAGCGCGTGTCATAGAGCGCCGCCAGCCGCTTGAAGCCGGCGCGGCGGCGCGCCGCGACCTCCTCCGGCGCATCGTCGGAACAGAAGAACCGGCTCTCGTCGTAGTCGTAGAACGGCACCAGCGAGGCCACCCGCCGCGCCATCCTGGCATGGCCGGTCAGCGTCCTGTGCTTGGCCTTCGAAAGCTCGAGCCGCCGGCGCAATGTCACCAACGACGTTGCCAGCGCGGCAGCGCCAAGCCCGTAGAATGCCAGTGTCGTGCTGGCCCATTCCATCGAATCGTGCCTTATCCGAAGGAGGTTACGGCACGATGACGCTCCGCGCCCAGATTCTGCGTTTGCTGGCGCAGGAGGACCTCAATTTCTTGCTCACCAACCGGATTCCCCGCCGGCTGGCCACGCAGTTCATGGGCTGGTTCAGCCGGATCCAGCAGCCGTTGGTGCGCGACCTGTCGATCGGGCTGTGGCGCTTCTTCTCCGATCTGGATTTGAGCGAGGCGAAGCAACCGCACTTTCGCAGCATGCATGATTGCTTCATCCGGCAGCTCAAGGCGGGTGCGCGCCCGATCGACGACGATCCCAAAATCCTCGTCAGCCCCTGCGATGCGATCGTGGGCGCATCCGGTACGATCGCCGGCACCCGTCTCTATCAGATCAAGGGCTTTCCCTACACGTTGGCGGAGCTGTTCTGCGATCGTGCGCTCGCCGACGCTCATCGCGATGGCCGATACGTGACGCTGCGCCTGACGTCGAGCATGTATCATCGTTTCCACGCACCGCATGATTGCCGCGTCGATCAGGTGACTTACATCTCGGGCGACACCTGGAACGTCAATCCGATCGCGCTGCGGCGGGTCGAAAAGCTGTTCTGCAAGAACGAACGCGCGCTGTTGCGGACGAGACTGACCGCCACCGGCCACACGATTACGCTGGTCCCGGTCGCGGCCGTGCTCGTCGCCAGCATACGCCTGCACTTTCTCGATGTGCTGCTCGGCCTCAAGCATCGCGGACCCAATGTCATCGCCTGCGACGCGGCGTTCAGGAAAGGCGATGAAATAGGTTGGTTCCAGCACGGATCGACCATCATCGTCTTCGCTCCCGACGGCTTCTCGCTGCATGAGAATGTGCGGGAGAACGCCACGATTCGTGTCGGCGAACCGCTGATGCGTCTGCCGTGAATGCAATTCTCCCGTCCGCTTGCCGCTGTTGCGTCTGCATGTGCCTACACCCGGGAGGCAAGCGCCGCCGCGAAGTCCTGCTCGTGCGTCAACGGGGCGGGCCCGATCCACCTCACGATCTCGAACTGTCCGTTGAAATGCTCGACCACCGCGGTGCAGCTTTCGACCCAGTCGCCGCAATTGATGTAGCGCAAGCCGAGATCGTCGCGGATCACGGCATGATGGATGTGGCCGCAGACGACCCCGTCGAGGCCGCCCCGCCGCCGGGCTTCCGCCGCGAGCGTGCGCTCGTACTCGCCGATGAAGGCCATCGCGTTCTTGACTTTCAGCTTGGCCCATTTGGACAGCGACCAATAGGTCAAACCGAACGCGCGTCTCACCGTATTGAAATAGGTGTTGATAAAGATCGCGAGATCGTAGGCATTGCTGCCCAAGAGCGCGAGCCAACGCGCGTGGCGAATGATCACGTCGAACAGGTCGCCGTGAACGATAAGGTAGCGCTTGCCGTCGGCGGCGACGTGGATGGCATCTTCGACCACTTCGATGCCGCCAAAGTGGGTACCGTAATAGTCGCGCAGAAACTCGTCATGATTGCCGGGAATGTAGAACAGGCGAACCCCTTTGCGCGCCTGACGCAGCAGCTTCTGCACGACGTCGTTGTGAAGTTGCGGCCAATACCAGGCGGACTTGAGCTGCCAGCCGTCGACGATGTCGCCCACGAGATAGATGGTGTCGGCTTCGTAATGGCGCAGGAAGTCGAGCAGCTTGTCGGCCTGGCAGCCGCGCGTCCCCAGATGGACGTCCGACAGAAACAGCGTTCGAACCCGCCGCGGGCCAGTGGAGAGCCGTTCAAGCATTCATTGCCCTGCGCATGGCGCGCTTATCAGTGATTTCTATTGCAAACACATGACACCCGCGCGGGGGCAAAGTTCCTGGGCGGACGTTCTATGTCGGGGCCAGCTTCCCCTGACATTGGGCGCACCTTTTCATAGCCGCCCTCGCTGGCAATATCCTGACGCAGGCACTGACAGCACTGCTGACAGATTGGACAGGCCGGGCCGGCCTGTCGTGTCGACACAAAGCGGCCAAGCCTTACAACCGCTTGAACCGCCATATCTTCGACCCCATGTTTGAGCGAAGCGTTCGACCATGAGCGAAGCGTTCGACCATGAGCGAAGCCCACCCCCTGTTCGCCGTCCTGTGCAAGTCGGCTGACGCCGACTGCGCGACGGCGCTCGAGCGACTGGTCCGCGAGGCGCCGGATCGGCGGCTCAACCGCATCAACGTGCTCGACTTCGCCCGCCGCGAAGGTCTCGACGAACAGCGGGCGATCACGACGTTCCTGCATGCCACGCAGATCGGGCTGCTCGACATGTCGTGGAACGTGCTTTGCCCCAGCTGCGGCGGCGTGCTGGACGCCAACGCCACGCTCAAGACCGTGCGCTCCCACGAATACTATTGCGCGTTCTGCGCCGTCTCGAGCGAACCCACGCTCGACGATGTCGTCGAGGTGAGCTTCACCGTGAGCCCGCGCGTGCGCAAGATCGCAGCCCACAATCCCGACGAATTGCCGATCTGGGAATATCACCGCCAGATCTTCTGGGGCACCGGCGTCGATTTGCCCGACGAGAAGTTCGAGGCGACGTGCGAGCAGCTCACCCTCGATGCCGTCGAGCTGCCGGCGGGCGACAAGGCGATCCTGTCGTTGCAGCTGCCGGCGGAATTCGTCATCGTCTTTGAGCCGGTGACGCACGCCGCGCAATTCATCCAGGTCAAGGGCGAGCCAGCCGGCGAGCGCCAGAACCTGGCGCTGGTCTATAACAACGTGCGCGCGCCCACCGGCACCCTGGAATTGCGGCCAGGACCGCTGCGATTGTCGCTGGACAACCGCACCGGAGCCCGCGTGCTGCCTACCGTGTGGATCGCCGCCAACGACCTTCAGGAGCTCACCAGCAAGCGCCGGCCGTTCCTCAACGCCAAGCGGCTGCTCAGCAACCAGACCTTCCGCGACATCTATCGCACCGACACGCTCGACGTCGACCAGCGATTGAAGATCACCAGCCTCACCTTCCTGTTCACCGACCTCAAAGGCTCGACCGAGCTTTACGAGCGGGTCGGCGACCTGGTCGCCTTCGACCTCGTGCGCGAGCATTTCCGCACCCTGAACGACATCGTCGCGACCGAAGGCGGTGCCGTGGTCAAGACCATCGGCGATGCGGTGATGGCGACCTTCCTGACGCCCGACCATGCGCTGGCCGCGGCGCTCAAGATGCGCGAGGCGATGCGCCGGCTGAACGAGACCCACGGTCGCGAGGACCTGCTGCTCAAGATCGGCATCCACGAAGGTCCCTGCCTCGCGGTGAACCTGAACGAGCGACAGGACTATTTCGGGCAAACCGTGAACATCGCCTCGCGAGTACAGGGGCTCGCGATCTCGCGGTCGATCCTGGCGACGGCGCCGGTGGTGCACAACCCGCGCAGCGCGAGCGTGCTCGGCAGCAATGGCCAGAAGCCGGTAGCGCAAAGCCGCGCGCTACGCGGCGTCACCTCGGAAGTGGCGGTCTACGAGATTCCCTAGAGCCAATCTTGCTGGAGCGCGGGCCTCCAGAGATGATGGTACGCACGCGCGTAAGCGACGCAGCACTTCGGTCGCTTTCGGAGCGAAGCGGACATTGACCGAGCCGCGCTTA
>WNGD01002101.1_pt1 | contig 21030 bp, 25 predicted proteins | sample 5400671 | NCBI WGS metagenome assembly WNGD01 (sample SAMN13153369, study PRJNA577476) | soil metagenome | isolation source: 40 cm soil or saprolite under grassland replicate 2 | place: USA:California | collected 2016-06-15 | reverse complement strand
CGTTATCCAGGCTGATCCCGCCTTGCGATTTCATCGACATCCTCCTAACCGCTAAAATATGACTCGTTTAGAGAACGGGCAAGTCGCGTTGTCATTCCGAGCGCTACGCCAGTCCGGCTCGGACCGAGGAATCTCACAGTCGAAGTGCCGGTCACACAAGTTAATTGGCGTGATCAACACCTTCTGAGAGATCCCTCAGCCCGAAAGCGTTCGGGGTTCGGGATGACAAATCAAAAAATAATTACGGTATTGCCGACGCTGACGAGGTCTTTAACGCGCGCGGCGTCCCAGTTCGCCAAACGAATGCAACCGTGACTCGCAGCTCGGCCAATCGTCTCCGGATTATTCGTGCCGTGAATGCCGATGCCGGTTTTGTTCAAGCTCATCCAAATTACACCGACGAGATTGTTCGGGCCCGGCGGGAGATTGTAATAATTTTCGGTACGAATTCCGTAGTTGAGCATTCCTTCGTCGTAGCGGAACCATGGCCAGGTCGCCGCGCCCTGAATTTTCCAGGTGCCGATCGGCGCCGGCAATGTGGTTGATCCGGGCGTGATCGGGAAAACACAAACCAGCTGATTGTTCTCGAAGACTTCGAGTAACCGCTCGGTTGTGTCGACATAAATTTTGCGCGCTGCAAATTTTGGATTCGGCGAAATTTTCTGCTCGGTGACCTTTTCAATTTCGAATGGCAGCACATTGGGAACTTTCAACTCGTCGCCTGGTTCGAGATGCTCCCAGTCCATTCCGGGATTTAGCTTTTGAATGAAAGCTTCGGCCGAGTGATAGCGCTCAGCGACGAACTCGAGCAGCGACGTGTAAGGCAGAAATTTTAAGCGCGCCTGCTCCTCGTGTCCGGTTGGCAGATTGCCAACATAAGCGAGGTCGTCGCCTTTGATCGTGTAAGTCGTGAACGTGTCCGGGACTTGATCGAGCATCCATTGATCGACCACGCCGGTTTCGCTGAGCGCGCGGGCGTGCTTGAAGGAAATGAGCGCCTTGCGAAAAAACTCGCCCATTTTGCCGTCGATCTTTCCCGGGCCGAAATCACTGTTGTCCAAAAAGATCTGGAGCCGCGTAGCTGTCTCCTCGTCATAATTCGGCAGCGCGACGAAAACTTTCGGTGTCGGCTTTGGAGTCGGCGCGGCGATTCGTCTCGACGGCAGAGCACGGACCGGTGATGGCGATGGCCAAACGCGCCACCATTGTGCGTGCACCATGCCAGCAAAAAAAAATGTCGCGGCTGCGGCGATCGCCATTATGAACTTGGATTTCACCGCAGAGTAATCGCCGCGCTAAATCGCGTGCGCAAGCGTTACCATTCTTCGCCGCTGAAACGCTTGTAGACCGCGCGATAACCAAACGCGTAAGCAATCGGTGTTATCACTGCGGCCAACGCGCGCTGGAGCCAAATCGGCAAAGCCAGATAGAAGGGACCTTTCATTTTCCGGATCCAGACCAGCCCCTGCATCAGAGCATCGATTGGATTCACGCCGCGTCCTTCACTGCCGAGACCAAATAAATTCTCGACGATGACATCAAAATCCAACGCAGGAGTCATCGTTTGAATCGAGACGGCGTCCTCAGGTCCAACCGTGTAATGTTCGTGGATCACGCCTTTCGGCAGCGTGAATGTCGTTCCGGCTTTCGCTTCATGAACCTTGCCATCGAGCATGTAAGTCACGGTGCCGGAGACAACCTGGTAAGTTTCGTCCTGGAGGAGATGGCGATGTGGAGGAACTCGCGATCCGCCGGGTTTAAAAACGAGGCGGACGCGCGTGCGCGTACCGCCGGTCATAGCGGCGGTTTCCAGAATCTCCACCGAATCGCCCTTTGGCAATGTTCTTACTTTGTTAACTATTGGCATGGCGAAATCCTAACGAGCGGTTGTTGATCTTGCACGCGCTTCCATGATCGTGAAAGTGAGTACGGTCGCGACGAGCAACCCTATTTCGAAGTGGAACCAGCAATGGTAAAACAATCCGTGTGCAAAATCTCCCTGGCGTAAAAGCGCGGCGATGACAATAAGCGAGTGCCAGGCGATCACGCCGATTAAACCGACGCGCCAAGCGGACCAGCGCGGTTCGCGAAAAACGGCGATCACCGCGACTCCGAGCATCGAATAAAACGAAACCATCACCCGCATTGTGAGGGGCGTCGCTTTCCATGGCCAGAGCGGAATCAGCCAAGCCGGTTTAACGAACGCGTAGAGCGCCGCGATCAAAAATAAAATGCCGGGAATCAACCAGATCACTCGCAGCGCGAATGGCACCACGGCGTCGCGCTCATCCGGTTGATGTCGATCTTCGCGAAGATTCATGAACAACGCGACCGGCGTCAGGATTGGCGCGACCACGTAGATGAAAACCCAAATGTAAAAAACCGGATGACCGTGAGTGAACCGGTCCCAATGCAAAATTGTCGCGATGAGTAGGAGGGTCGCGAAAACAAACACCCCGATGTGCGGCGCCCAGACGCGGTGCCACTTCTTTCCAAGCAGCACCGAAGCGAAAAAAATGACGCCGTTCGCGTAGGACGCGCCCATGAACATCGCCGTCATGGGCGGCGCGATCGGCCATGCGAAAAGCTGCTTCGTTCGCGTTGGAAAAAAATACAAGACGATAAATGCGAAGAGCACCACCGTTCCAAGGAGCGCGGCGACAAACTTCGTGAAGCCGTAGATTCGGTCGTTCGGGGAAGCGGTTGTGTTCATTAGTAGATTCGGTAATCGATCACGGAATGCGTCGCGCAACTGCTCAGCAAGATCGCTAGTGCGGAGCGGAGGTGAAGACGGCTATGTCGGGCCACATCCCGCATCGTTTAGCGAGCAGGAACGAAGAGCGCAATTTCGAAATTTCCCCTGCCGCTTACCTATTTCCCGATAAGAATAAGAATACCGGCGGCCAGCGCTACGATGTAGAGCAAGAAGATAAACGGTCCGAAATTTAGTCCGAACCCTAAAAGGCCGTCGACGATCAGATAAACTGCCAGCAGGAGCATGCCGATATTCTTGGTGAGCTTCATATGAGTCATCGTGGTATCGGGGAGCTATTGATAACAATCCCAAAAGACGCAGCTCAGAGCGTTTTTAAATACTCGATCAAATCGCAATGATTATCGAGCAGCGTTGAAGATATCAATTTGAATCAAACCGGTCGAACCGGGGCGTGCCATGAAGGCTTCCGTCCAGCGATCCTCGGGATAAAAATATTGCTCATAACGCCAGAGCATTTCGAGTTTAGCGCCGGTCGGCTTTTTCCAAACGAGCTTTTGATAAATGTGTCGCTTCCATAACGGCGACTTGCCGGTCATGAAATTGATTTCGAAAAAGCTAGGCCAACTGATCGGACTGTGCTGAATTGAGATAGTCGCAACATCGCCCGACGGCGTTACTGTGACGAGACTTTCAGTTCCCGACTGTGTCGGCCCAAACGGAAAAACCTTTCCGCCAAACGACAAGGCCAGTTGATCGTCTTTGGTGGTGCCGATGCTGGGTTGGGCTGCGCCTAGTTCCGCTTCGTTCAAACTAAGATCGAGATCTTCCACATGAAGAATCCCGCCCGCTCCCTTCCCTTCGTAAGCGATGGTTTTGATCGGGCGCGATCTTGTTTCGATCAGCTCGAACCGGTCGATCAACATGGAAAGATCGCGTCCGCGCCAAATCCACAAGATCGACATCGTTACCACGACCAGGAGCGTGATTAGAATTCTGCGCATGACATGAAACTAACGACTCTCGTGCTAAATTGTCTTGTCGAGTAACGCCGAGACATCTCTAAATATTTCTGAAATAGCGAGAGATTCCTCGACTCCGCTCGGAATGACAAAAAACGGCGTGCGAAAGGGCGGGGAATGTATCTACATCTTTTTCTTTTGAATGTAATTGTTGACCTGCTCCTCGAGAATCTCGAGCGGTAGCGAACCACTCTTTAAGACGGTGTCGTGAAATTCTCGTTGGTCGAACCTGTCGCCGAGTTCCTGTTGCGCGCGCGAGCGCAATTCCTGGATCTTCAACATTCCAACTTTGTAGGCACAGGCCTGCCCGGGATTAACAATGTAGCGTTCAATCTCCGACTTCACTTCTTTTTCACCCATACCGGTTTTGTCGCGCATGTAAGCAATCGCTTGCTCGCGCGTCCAATGTTTCGCATGAATTCCGGTATCGACGACCAAACGTACCGCACGGAAAAGTTCGTCGCGCAAACGACCGAGATCGCCAAACGGATCCTTGTCGTACCAGCCGACCTGTTTCGCGAGCCATTCGCAATACAGCGCCCAGCCTTCGGCGTAAGCGGTGAACGGAATCACTTTGCGAAATTGCGGCACGCCTTTGAGTTCTTGCGCAACTGAAATCTGCCAATGATGTCCCGGCACGCCTTCGTGATAGGCGAGCGTCGGCATGCTCCACTTCGGCACTTCGTTCATGTCTCGCAGGTTCGCGAAAAAAATCCCCGGACGTGAACCGTCCATCGCTCCGCCCTGATAATACGCGCCCGGCGCAGTCGCTTCCTTGAATTGTTCGACGCGGCGGATGTCGATTTGCGCCTTGGGCGCCGTCAAAAACAAGTGTTGCTTGGATTCGGTGACCGCGCTGTTGATTAAACGTCTGTATTCCGCAAGCGCCTCCTCGCGGCCTTTGTCGTCGTTCGGATAGAGAAAGCGTGGATCTTTCCCAAGTTTATCCATCGCTGCTCCGATTGGCTGACCGGCGAAACCGTTGGCGTCGAGCAACGCGCGCATCTCGCCTTCAATCCGGGTCACTTCGCGCAAACCGAGCTCGTGCACATCGCTCGGCGCCATGTTCGTGGTCGTGTTTGAGTGAAGCGCATAAGCATAAAACGCGTCGCCATCAGGCAACTTCCAAACGCCATCGTCGGTGGCCGTCTTTGGCAGCAGTTCCTGAAAATAAGCGATCAGCTTTTGATAAGCGGGATAAACCTGTGACGTGATCTCCGTTTCCACCCGCTTCTGAAAATCCGCGCGCTGCTGCTCGTTCAACTTGTCGATCTTGGCTGCGCGAGTTTTGAATGACGTGGCTAGAATATTTTCCACGGCCGGTTTCGCGATGAAATCGCTCATTTCCTTGAGCACTTCCTCGACGACGAAACGCGGCGGCAGAATTTGCTTCTGCTCGCGCACTTTCAGGCCTTCGAGTGTCTGATCGAATTTTTTCGGCAGTGCATCGAGCCGCATGATGTAATACTCGCAATCTCTCGCATCGAAGAGCCGATGGGTGTTGGCCATGAACGAGGGATATTGGTTTTGCACGCCGAAGAGCTGATTGACCGGATAATTGTGCCATTGCCACTTTTCGCCATCGGCCTGGTCCTTAAGAAACCAGTCGAGCACCTGGGTGGAAAGTTTTTGCGACGGCGATTGTCGATCCAACGGATACTCGTGAAGCTGAGTCAGATCTTTCTTCCAGCGATCGATCACCATTTGTTGATGCGCTGGTGACTCGTCGCTCAGCTTGCCGTTATGACTGGTGATCCCGAATTGCTCGACCAGGCCGAGAGCGGAAAGTAATTCCGGCTCGCTGAAAATTGTTTCGGCAAAAACTTTTTCGTAGAACAGATTCAGACTCCACGGCCGGAACCAGATCAGGTTGATCAGGAAAATCGCGAGTGCGATGACGGCGAGCAGGACAATCGAAAAAAACCACTTCAAAATCCGTTTAAACATAAAATTCCTATTCTATTCAGATGCATTTAACGGCGATACAAATTCAAGAGGTTGCGGTCTGCTAGAGCAGTCGCGCACCTTGTTCGCTTCTGACGCCTTTGGTCAACCAAATCTTTCGCACTGAAATGCATTGGCGCTCACGATCATCGCCAGCGGCAGATGCGATCGATACTTTTGATCAAGCGACGGATCTCCGCCGCGATGTCAGAGGGAAGATCGCGGCGTTGTTTTCGTATTTCGTTCAACGCCAGCCTTAGCTCGCCGTAGAGCTCATTCGACGTCGTCCAGACCATTTCGTGCAGCAAAGAGTGGAGCCGATCCGACTCGGTGCCGAAGCCTTTGCTTCGCAATTTGTCTCTAAGCGCATCGACCGCCGCCGGGAATTCGACCGGCCCCGCTAATTGCATTTTTTTGAACGGCCACATTGGGCTATGGTTGCGTCCGTGCACGATAGACTTCGCCAAAGAAGAAGGCGGCGCAATGAAGTTTCGGTTCGATCTGGTCAGGTCGAGTTTGTCAAAGTCAATACCGACGCCTGGAAATGGCGCGACGTTTATCGCTGGCTGCTCGGTTTGCGCTGGCCGCAGTTTGCTGGATTCGTGGGTGCAGTTTACGTCGGGCTGAATCTTCTCTTCGCCGCCTTTTACAGTCTGCAGCAAAACAGCATCGCGGGAAGGACCACGCATTGGTTCCTGGACTGTTTTTTCTTCAGTGTGCAAACGCTGGCCACCGTTGGCTACGGCCACATGTATCCGCAAACGCTTTACGGCCACATCGTCAGTACGGTCGAGATCATGACCGGAGTCTTTTTGCTCGCGGTTATGACCGGACTGATTTTCGTCCGCTTCTCCCGACCGATCGCGCGCGTCGTGTTTAGCAGATCAATGGTGATCGCGCCGTTAAATGGCAAACCGACGTTGATGGTGCGCATCGGCAACGAGAACCACCACAGCATGGTCGAAGCGAAGTTTCGGATCATGTTCTCGCGCGACCAACAGTTGTCCGAAGGCGGCGATTTCCGATACTTTTACGATCTCAAACTGCATTTCGATCAACTCACTGTTTTTCCCGCGGCGTTAACTTTGCGGCATGAGATCGACGACAAAAGTCCGCTCCTCGGCGCGACGCTTGAATCGCTCGAAGCCGAGCGCGCGCTTTTCTTTGTCTCTGTCGTCGGGATTGACCCCGTCATCGCGACGGAAGTGCAAACGCAGAAGGATTACAGCTGGCGCGACCTGCGATTCGGCCATCGTTTCGTCGAGATTTATGCTCAGGAAGAAGGTCGGCTCACCGTCGATTACGGCCGCCTCCACGACACGGAGCCGGCCGCGCAGTAAACCATCTCCCGCAGTTACTCGTTACCTGCCGATCAGGATGAAAATTCCGGCCGCGAGGGCCAGGATTCCCATAATGATTGCGGGAATGACGATGGTGTGAACGAGCAGGCCGAGCCCGGCGAGGATGAGATAAATCGCGAGAAGGAGCATACCAAGATTTTTTGTAACGTTAATCATGTGTACCTTTCGTTAGGTGAAGATGTCGATCTTTCACGGCGGGCCATGAATGTCACGACCATTTTCAGGGAGGAATTGTAGGGCAGGCGCTCCGCCTGCCAACTTCGGCAACCGATGCGGTTGCCCTACAACAAAGGCAGCCGCCATCCGCGTAATCCGCCGTTTCTGTTGTTCGCACGGCGACGAATTTTTGTTATAGCGGCGTTGTGACCAATCAACACGATCACATTGACGAGCCGGAGCCGCGCTGGCAGGCGTTGCTCGCGTTTCTGGCGGTAGGCGCAATTTATTTGGCGCTGCCACCCAATCTCATCGTGGGGCCGATCTGGTTGCTGCCGACGCTGATCGTCGTCTTGCTCGTCCCGACGGTAATCAGTCATCGCACCGGAAAACGGTCACTCAATCGCGCCCTCGGCCTCGTCATTAATGGAATTACTACGCTGGCACTGATCGCTTCAGTGGGATTGCTGGTGCGCGCACTTCCATCACACAAAGAAGCGCCGCTCGAACTTTTGCGCTCGGGCGCGTTGCTATGGCTAACCAACGTGATCGTCTTCGCGCTGTGGTATTGGCGACTGGATGGCGGCGGACCAACCTTGCGACACGAACGCAAGGAATTTGGCAGCACCAGTTTTCTTTTCCCGCAAATGCAGATCCCGCACGACGAGCGCGCTCAATTTGCCTGCGCGCGGTGGCGCCCGCGCTTTATTGATTACTTGTTTGTCGCGTTCACCCAAAGCTCGACCTTCGGCCCGACGGATGCGCCGTTGCTCGCGCGCTGGGCCAAAGTGCTGGCCATGATCCAGGTTTTTATTTCACTCAGCATCGTGATTCTTCTTATCTCCCGAGCCGTCGGCGTGCTCTGATCAGGAAAATTAAATAAGGAAAGCGGGAAGGCAGGAATGGGAATATGAGAAAAAACCAGAATCGTCGACGCAAATTAGTTTATCCTGAGTTCCTAAGTTCCTGATTAATTTACATTAATGAACACCTGGATCGGCACTTCCGGCTTCCAATACACAGAATGGAAAGGAAATTTTTACCCGGAAGATTTGTCAACGGCGAAGATGCTGCCGTTTTATGCGGAGCGGTTTTTGACCACCGAGATCAATTACACCTTTCATCGGATCCCGGCGCCGAAGACGATCGACAATTGGAAAACGCTGACACCGGAGAAATTCCGGTTCGCGCTGAAAGCGCCCCAGAAGATCACGCATTGGTCCAAGCTGAAGGATTGCGCAGACACCCTCGAATATTTTTGCAAAGTCGTGACCGACCTTGGCGAAAGACTCGGACCGGTCCTGTTCCAATTGCCGCCGACTTTCAAGAAAGAGGCCGACGTGTTGAGCTCATTCCTGCGGGAGTTTCCGTCAATGCGCGCAGCATTCGAGTTTCGTCATGATTCCTGGTTCGATGACGAGATCTTCAATCTGCTAAAATCGCGAAACATCGCGCTTTGCATCGCCGATACCGACGACATCGCGACACCAAAGAAGATCACGGCCGATTACGGTTATCTTCGGCTGCGGCGGGAAGATTATCAAAAGAACGATATCGAACGCTGGGGCGAGTTCGTCCGTAAACAGAAATCAAATTGGAAAGACGCGTTCGTCTATTTCAAACATGAAGAAAGCGGCATCGGCCCAAAGCTAGCCAAGCAGATGATGGAATTGGTCGGTTAGAACACGCTTTCTGCCCCAGGTCCTGACAATGTCCGATTACGTACCCACTTCGCGGCGACCAATTGCAGCGAGATTCCGGCGAACGGCCGATGCGGCGACGCAATTTTGTGTACGTCACGGAATTCATCCCGACACAGTTTCGTATTTGTCGATCCTGGCGGCAATCATCGCAGCGATTTGTTTTTGGAAATCAGGAGAGAGTCGATGGCTCCTGATTGTTGCGCCGTTGTTTTGTTATTTGCGGCTCTGGTTCAACATGCTCGACGGAATGGTCGCAGTCGCCGCGGGGAAGGCGAGCCGGCGCGGCGAGATCTTGAACGATCTACCGGACCGCGTTTCCGACGTCATCATTTTCGTCGGTGTCGCGCACAGCGGATTGATGAATCTGATTTTCGGTTATTGGGCGGCGATCGCCGCTGTCCTCACCGCTTATGTCGGTCTGTTCGGACAGGCGCTCGGAGTTCAGCGCGAGTTCGGCGGCATCATGTCAAAACCCTGGCGAATGGTTGCCCTCCACATCGGCGCATGGCTCGAGTTTGTCCGTTGTCGATCTTCCGAGTCGATCTCGATCGGCGGCTTCACCATTCTCGATTGGACTTGCCTGGTGGTGATCGCCGGCTGCGTTCAAACGATGGTTGTTCGCTTGAAACGCATCACCGCTGCGCTGCAAGATAAGCGGTGATGTCGCCGCAGATCGCGCTTCATGATCCGATTTTTCGCGCCTATTTCTTTATTGTCCTGATCTCGCTTGTAGGTGGCGGTGCAGTCCTTGGTTTTTTGCGATTGGTTTTGAAAAAAGAAACCGCGTCCATGTTTAGAACGTATTGGTCATGGCTCATCATCGCCGGAATTGGTTTGCTGGTTGTCTTTGCTGGACGAATTCCAACGATCATCGGAATCACCTTGCTCGGGATCTATGCCTTCAAAGAATTTGCGCGTGCTTCAGGATTATATCGGGATTGGTGGATGACCGGCGCCGTTTACGCAGGCATCATCACTGTCGGGATCGCGTCGGCGGTCTCGCAGCCACATGGCGAAGAACCGGGTACCGGCTGGTATGGATTTTTTGTAGCCGTGCCGGTGTTTGCGATCGCGCTAATTCTTCTCATTCCGATTTTGCGCAATCGCGCGCGCGGCGAATTGCAGCGCATGTCGCTCGCCATCGTTGGTTTTGTTTACATCGGGTGGATGTTCGGGCACCTCGGATTTCTGGCTAACGCCGCGAATGCCTACGGCTTTCTTTGTTACATTATTTTTGCGACTGCGCTTAGCGACGTGGCCGCATTTACATTTGGAAACATTTTCGGACGGCATCCGTTGCGCAGCCAAATCAGTCCGAACAAAACCTGGGAAGGCGCACTCGGTGCGCTGGGCGTGTCCATGATTCTGCCGTGGCTGCTGCGATTTTCATTTCCGTTTTTCGGCGCGCGCCAATTGATCCTGACCGGACTGATCGTTGGAATCGGCGGACAATTGGGCGACCTTTCCATTAGCGTGATCAAACGCGACATCGGGACCAAAGACATGGCGGCGACAATTCCCGGGCATGGCGGCATTCTGGATCGGATCGATAGTTTGATTTACGCCGCGCCGCTGTTCATGCACATGGCCGGCTATTATTATCCGCTCCGATGAAAAAGTGGCGTTACGATCCTGCGAACGATGTCGAACGAACGCCGCTCGAGCGGCTCCGCCAGTTCCCGCGCGAACCCGACATGCTCGTTTATGGATTGCGCTCGCTCGGAGCGTTGATTATTCGCGCGTTGCTGCGTGTCTATCATCGTTTCGAAATCATCGGTCACGAAAATCTCCGCACCAATCGGTCTCTCGTGATCGTCGCGAACCACTGCAGTCATCTCGACACGCTCTGTCTACTGGCGGCGCTGCCATTATGGAAATTGCATCGTGCGTTTCCGGCCGCTGCATCCGATTATTTCTTCCAAAGCGTTCCACGTCTTTGGATCGCCGCGGTGGTTGTGAATGCGCTGCCATTCGCGCGCCAGGTCCACGTCCGGCAAAGTCTCTCACTCTGCGGAGAATTGCTCGGAAATCCGGGAACGATCCTGATCATTTTTCCCGAAGGTACAAGATCAACCACGGGTGAGATCCGCGAATTCAAATCTGGAATTGGCGCGCTCGTCGCGGGGTGCGACGTTGCCGTCGTGCCTTGTTTCATCGAGGGATCTTTTCGCGCGTGGCCGAAAGGCCGGCGATTACCGAGACCGCGTAAAGTTCGATTGATCGTCGGCGCGCCGCGCAATTATCGTGCGCGCAAGACAGACAAGATCGACATCTGTGCCGTCGCCTCGGAATTACGCGAAGCAGTAAACGAATTGCGCCACCCAAATGGAAGTCACTGAGCAAACCTTTATGACTTGGGACGGCACCGAGTTGTTTTATCGGGCCTGGATTCCGCAAAAGCCAACAAACAAGGCGCTGCTCCTTTTTCATCGCGGTCACGAACATTCCGGGCGCTGGCAGGAGACAGTCGACTCGCTAGACCTCAGCGATATTGCGATTTTTGCCTGGGACGCGCGCGGTCACGGGCGATCGTCGGGAGAACGCGGGGCGGCAAAGAGCCTCCACGACGTGATTAAAGATGTAGATGCTTTTGCGCGCCACATTTCGCAGCGGCACAACATCCCGATCGAAAACTTGATCGTGCTCGCGCACAGCCTTGCTGCCGTCACAGTGACCGCGTGGGTGCACGATTACGCACCGCCGATTCGTGCGATGATTCTCGCGACGGCGGCGTTTCATGTGAAGCTCTATCTCCCGTTCGCGATTCCGGCGCTGAGACTGTTTCGGCCGCGATTCGTGAAAAGCTACGTAAAAGCGAAAATGCTTACCCACGATCGCGAAAAAGCAATGCGTTACAATTGCGATCCGCTCATCTTTCGGCAGATCGCGGTCAACGTGCTTCTCGATCTTCACGACACCGCGAAACGATTACTCGCCGACGCTGGCGCAATTCACACGCCGACTTTGATGATTGGCGCGGGCAAGGATTGGGTCGTTGGTCTCAAAGCGCAGCGCAAATTTTTTGACGCGCTGTCGTCGGCGGTGAAACGAATTCACATTTTTCCCGGCGCCTATCACGCAATCTTTCACGAGAACGAGCGACGCGAAGTTGTCGATCTTGTCCGCGAATTCGCTTTGGATTGCTTCGCGAAACCGAAAACCGCTCCTTCATTCATGAACGCTGACAAGAGCGGTCATACCTGGAACGAATACAAGCGCCTGAAGAATAACGGCAGCATTGGGTTCGGCATCGCGCGTGCCGGATTAAGAGCTGCGGGTCGATTAAGTCGCGGTATCGAGATCGGCTGGCGGAATGGTTTCGATTCCGGCCTTTCGCTCGATTATATTTACAAAAACGAACCGCGCGGCGCGAGGCCTCTCGGTCGTTTCATCGACAAGTCGTATCTGAACAGCATTGGCTGGCGCGGCATTCGTCAACGCAAAGCCAATCTGGAAAAAGCCCTTCGCGATGTCATTCACAAAGCGCATGGAGAAAATCGCCCCGTCCGGATTCTTGATGTCGCCGCCGGCGCTGGCCGTTATGTGATTGAGACGATTCGAGCGATGCCGGAAATTTCAATTGCTGCGACGCTATGCGACTGCAACCGGGAAAATGTCGACGCCGCGCGCGCTCTTGCGGACGAATTTAACCTCAATGGTCAAATCGTGGCAACGCACGGCGACGCGTTCGATCGCTCGGCGATCGGTGTAATCCAACCGCGGCCAACGATCGGGATCGTCTCCGGTCTTTACGAATTGTTTCCGGCAAACGAACCGGTGTTGAATTCGTTGCGCGGGCTGGCCGATGCGATCGAACCCGGCGGCTATCTCATTTACACGAATCAACCGTGGCACCCGCAGCTTAAATTCATCGCGCAGGTGCTGCGCAATCGCGAAGGCGAGCGCTGGATCATGCGGCGTCGCACCACGGCGGAGATGGACGAACTCGTGCGCGTCGCCGGATTCGAAAAGATCGAGATGGAGATTGACCAGTGGGGAATGTTCACCGTTTCAGTCGCGCGCAAGGTGGATCGGCCGCTCCGCGGGCGATGTTGAGTCAATGCGCGCGAAGCGCGGACTGGATAGCATCGCGCAAGGGACTGCGCGATCCACCATCAAAGCGCTCTTGGTCTCGGCCGGACTGTCGATCTTATTTCTAATTGTTTACAGCGGTTGCAATTGGATCACCGCGCGACGCGCGGGCGTCGGCACATTTTATTTCGAATGGGAACGGAGGATTCCGTTCGTGCCTTTCATGATTCTTCCCTACATGTCGATCGATCTGTTCTTCGTCGCCGCGCCTTTTCTTTGTCGAAGCGAGCGGGCGCTGCGAATTTTCTCGCGGCGCGTGATGTTCGCGATCGTGGTGAGCGGAGTTTGTTTTCTGCTTTTTCCGCTCCGCTTCGCGTTCCCGCGGCCGCATGCCGATGGATGGCTCGGCGCAATCTTCGATTGGTTTCGCGGAATGGACGCGCCTTACAATCTTTTGCCGTCGCTCCACGCGGCGCTGATGTTGATCCTTGCCGACGTTTATTTGGGTCACACGCGCGGTTTCGTTCGCGCCGGAATCATTGCCTGGTTCGCGCTAATCGCAGTCTCGCCGGTTCTCACTTATCAACATCACTTGATCGACATCGCTGGCGGATTCGTTCTTGCCGCATTCTGCTTCTTGATTTTCCGCGACCCAGATTTCTCCTCGCCTCCGAAAGAGTCAGAACTTAATAATCAGTCCTCGCCTTATGAATTATAACGACCTTATTCAGCTTTACTTCGAGCGCTCGACTGCAATGCAATCCTACTGGAACCTGTACGTTCTCATTGTCGGCGGACTGCTGGCATTCTCTTCACTTCGCAAACAGCCGGCCGCGATCACGACCGCGATCGTATCGATTCTTTTCGCGTTGTTCGCCTACAAGAATCTCGACGCGATGTACGATACAACTGCGCAACGATTCGCAACAATCCAGGCAATCAAACAATTCGATTCGGCTGGATCAACAGCGCCCACTTCAAAATCGATTCGCGATCTGATCGAGCCGACACTCACGCCGGCAACTTACGGGAGCGTGCGCGCCACCCACGTAACGAGCGACATTCTCACCATCGCCGCACTTTGGGCGATGGAATTTCGGCGAAGAAGATTGAAGCAAGTGTCCGAGACCGCGCCGTAATTCGCGCGATGTTCTAGGGCAAGCCATTGCTTGCCGTTTCGATTTGGCAGGCGGAGCGCCTGCCCTACAATTCTGCATGGCTTCGATCGCCGAGAATCTTGAGCGCGTGCGCGAGCAAATTGCGCAGGCGGCGGCGAAGGCTGGTCGCGTAGCTGACGAAATAGAGCTCGCCGCGATTACGAAGACCCACCCGGCTGAGAAAGTTCGCGAGGCGATTGAAGCCGGTCAGACTTTGTTCGGCGAAAGTCGGGTGCAGGAAGCGCGCGTCAAAATTCCGGAGCTACCATCGAATCTGCGCTGGCATTTCGTTGGGCATCTCCAAAAAAATAAAATCCGCCACGCGTTGCCGTTGTTTGAACTGATTCACAGTGTCGATTCACTCGCGCTCGCAGAGGACATCAACCGCATCGCCGAAGAAGACGGTTTGCATCCACGAGTCCTTCTCGAGGTCAATGTAGCAGGCGAGGGGAGCAAGTTTGGTTTTGGGCCTGATAAACTTCGCGCGGAAATGGAATCGCTCCTCGCGCTGCCACGATTGTCGATCCTGGGTCTGATGACAATCCCGCCGTTGGCGGAAGAAGCTGAATCGTCTCGAAAATATTTTGTTCAGTTGCGCGAGCTGCGCGATCGATTGCAAACGGAGTTTCACGTCGATCTTGCCCAGCTATCCATGGGAATGACCCAGGATTTCGCGGTTGCGGTGGAAGAAGGCGCGACGCTGGTGCGGGTTGGCACCGCGATTTTCGGAGAACGCTCGAAGCCAAAGCGCGAATAGGTGGATCGAGCAGTCCCTTGCTCGATGCTAAGAATAGTGCGCCCGCGGCGCCTGATTTAACATCGCCCGCGGAGCGGCCGATCCACCTTTGCCCGAGAATTGCTCTCAAGATCGACATCGTGGTAAGATCGGCAAACCCATGCGGCTGGAACCAACGAACATTCAGCAAATCGGAAATGAGCTCGCCATTCAATGGAATGACGGAACCGAGTCGTATCTCGATCTGCAATTTCTTCGACGCGCGTGTCCGTGTGCGGCGTGCGGCGGCGAGCCGGATGTGCTCGGAAATATCATGCGACCAAATACGAGCTATTCCGATAACAGCTTTGAGCTCGCCGGTTTCGAAATTGTCGGAGGCTACGCAATTCAGCCACGTTGGCGCGACGGGCACAGCACCGGCATCTATAGTTTTCAATATCTCCGGCGGATATCGCAACCGGTGGCGTCGAAATGAAAACGGGAACTCGCTTCACAATTATTGGCGCGAGCCTGCTTCTTTGTGCCGGTGGAATTCTGATCGCGACTTCCGCGTCTGAAAAAACCTCAAGCAGCGACGTTAGTTCCGAGTCGAGGGATGGAATCGTGGCAACTGGCGGCTATCAATTTGCCGCGAGCCGCGCGCGCCCAAAACTCACGTTTCAAGAGTTGGAAACGATTATTCGCCGCGATCCGGTCGCAAAATCGCAGCGCGGTCGAATGGAATTCGGCTCGGTGCGAATGGAGGAGGGGACAGCGTTGGCCGAAGTGATGTTCGTGAGCAACGACGGTCGCGTTCAGCCGTTCCTCTACAAACTTCTGCCGGAACGCAACTCCTGGAAAATCGTGAACGTGCAACGGATGTGGTTCGTTCCGCGGTCGCATTTGTTGCGCGGAGTCAGGGCGTAGGTTACGGAATCGTCACCCGCAATAGCTGCGTCCCGTTACTGTCCGGTTTCAATTGTCGATCTTGCAACGAAGCCGGGACGAGGAAAAACTCGCCCGGGCGAAGATCGACGCCGGCGCATCTGAGCGAGCCGGTCAGACAGCAAACGATGGCGAACTCTCCAGCCGGCGCGGTTTCGCGCGGCGAATCGAGATTCCATTTTTGGATTTCGAAAATGTCGTGCTTAATGAGCAGGTCGCCTTTCGGTTCGATTAGTTTTGGCGCGACATCGTTGAAATCGATGCACTCCAGCGCTTGCTCGACATGCAACTGGCGCGCATTGCCTTTGTCATCAATCCGGTTCCAATCGAACACGCGATAAGTTGTGTCGCTGTTTTGCTGAACTTCGACGAGTAAATTGCCAGCGCCGACAGCGTGGAATCGGCCCGCCGGCAAAAACATGGCGTCGCCTTGTTGCACGCGAATCGTGTGGACATGATCAGCCGCTGAACCGACGCGCAGCGACTCCGCAAATTTCTCACGCGTGATCGGTGCGCGGAATCCGACAAAAAGTTCAGCGCCAGCGTCGACAGCCGCGACGTACCAACATTCCGTCTTAGGCTCGCCACCAAGTTTCGCAGCCATTTTCTCGGGCGGATGAACCTGGAGCGAAAGCTTTTCCTGCGCGTCGAGTAGTTTGATTAGAAGCGGGAAGCGCGGCAACTCTGGAACGTCACCGAAAATTTGTTTTCGGTGTTGGCTCCAAAGCTCGTGCAGACTCTTGCCTTTCAACGGCCCGTTGCTCACGACACTTTGCGCTTCCGGCCGATCGACAATTTCCAACGATTCGCCGGTCCGTTTGTTTGCCGGCAATTTTTTGCCAAATAGCTCTGCGAGTTTACGGCCGCCCCAAATTCGTTCCATGAAAATTGGTTCGAAGGTGAGGGGACTATTAATTTCGGATTTCGGATTTCGGATTTCGGAATTCAGATTCGGAGATTCTAGATTGCAGATTGGCTAATGCAAAAGAGAGTCATCAATCAATGCGCCGCTTTTTGAAATATTGGCTGCCAGTGTTGATCTGGGTGGGCGTAATTTTTGTTGGTTCGACCGATCTGATGTCGACAGAGCACACGTCGCGGATCATCGCGCCGGTGCTGCGCTGGCTTAAGCCCGACATTTCAGCTGAGGCCATCGCGCGAGTTCAATTTTTCATCCGTAAAACTGCTCATGTGACGGAGTACGCGATCCTGGCAACGCTGCTTTGGCGTGCGTTCGGTCGCGGCACAGCCTGGAGCATTAAGAAGTCGATCTTATTTGTCGTTGCCTGGGTCGCCTCCGCAATCTTCGCAGCGAGCGATGAATTCCATCAATCATTTGTGCCGTCACGAACGGCGTCGCCAACTGACGTGATGGTCGATATCTGCGGCGCGTTAATCGGTTTGGCGATTTGTGTTGCAGTCGCTTCGTGGAAGGTTGTTAAAGAGAAGCGTGGTTAATCAAACCAAAAGCCTGCTTTTCATAGCGGTGTTGTTCTCTCTTTTGAGTCGCGCGAACGGCGAAGATTACGCGGCGCGCTACAAACAGTTGCAAGATCAGCATGCCGATGCGCAAATCGAGCCGTTGCTCAGTGAATGGCGCGAGAAAGCGCCGAACGATCCGGAGGCGTGGATCGCGAGCGCCAATTATTGTTTCAATCAACGTCAGATAAACATCTCGACGAAGAAAGCGGGCAAAAGCGATTTCACGCTGACCGATAAAAAAACAGGGAAACAGGCGGGAAGCATTTCGTTCGAGCAAGACAAGGGGAACATTAGGCGGGCAGCCGATCTGCTTCAGGAAGCGACGACGAAATTTCCCGATCGCCTCGATATCTGGTGCGGGTTGGCGTTCATTTATCAAGAGAGTGGAGATTTCGACAATGAGTTGTCGACGTTGAAGAAGATGGTCGCCTACGCGCGCGAACATCCGGCCCAGCTCAAGTGGCTGCAAGGTGAGGCGCTCAAAGATCCGGCTGACAAGTTCGTGCCGGAAAAGCTGCACAGCTACGGCTTGTATTACGAGAAAAAGGAAAACGCCGACGATGACAAACGATGGCTCCAGATTTCGACACTGGCGGCACAGCAATATCCTGCTAGCGCCACTGCGTGGAACGATGTCGCCGGTTATTATGCCGATCTTGCCGAATGGCAGAAAGCGCGTGAATCGTTGGAAAAAGCGCGTGCGATCGACCCCAAATCAGTTGCCGTGCTGATAAATCTCGGAAATGTCAGCGTTCAAGCCAAAGATTCCGGCGCGGCGCGAAAATATTTTGAAGAAGCGTTGAAGCTCGAACCGAACGGAGAATTCGCCCCGGAAGCTAAACAAGCGCTGGCGAAGTTGAAGAAGAAGTAAGCCGCGCGATTTGCAGTCGGAGTCGAAGTGCGCGAAGATCGGCGGTCGCATTCGACGGGGGCATAGCTCAGTTGGTAGAGCGCCAGCTTTGCAAGCTGGAAGTCAGGGGTTCGAATCCCCTTGCCTCCAAAGCCAAGGCGTGAAGGCAAGAATCCAACAAGAGGGCAACATTATTGGATGCACTAGCGGGAGCGTAATCCCCTTGCCTCCAAAGCCAAGGCGTGAAGGCAAGAATCCAACAAGAGGGCAACGTTATTGGATGCACTAGCGGGAGCGTAATCCCCTTGCCTCCGTTTCAATTAGCGATTTGGCGAATCAGTGATTGAGTGATTGTTGACGGCAATTGTTAAATCGCTAAATCATTCACTCGCTAAATTTCGTGGGCCTGTAGCTCAGTTGGTTAGAGCATGCGCTTGATAAGCGCAGGGTCACTGGTTCGAGCCCAGTCAGGCCCACCATGTCACCAGATGCGCACGCGTTGATCGGGCGCGACGAACATTTTGTCGCCCGGCTGTGCCTTGAACGCGTCATACCAAGCATCGGTGTTTCGGGTTGGACCGATCACGCGAAATTGCCGGGGCGAGTGCGGATCGCTCACGACCTGCTTCTTGACGTAATCATCCGTAACTTTTCCGCGCCAGGCTTGCGCCCAACCCAGCAACACGCGTTGATCACCCGTGAATCCATCGAGCACCGGCGCCGACTGTCCTTTGAGCGACGCGCGATAAGCATCGAGCGCGAGCGTGAGTCCGCCGAGATCAGCGATATTTTCGCCCATCGTCAGCTCGCCATTCACGCGGGCGCCCGGAATCGGTTCAAACTTTGAATATTGCGCGCCAAGCATGTCCGCACGTTTCTTGAAGGTCTCGGCGTCCTGTTTTGTCCACCAATCGCGCAAAGCACCGGACGCGTCGATCTTCCGGCCCTGATCATCGAATCCATGAGTCAGCTCGTGACCGATCACGCCGCCAGCCGCGCCATAGTTGATGGCGGGATCAGCATCCGGATCAAAAACCGGCGGCTGGAGAATTCCTGCTGGAAAAACAATGTCACGCAAACTCCCGTTGTAAGCGTCGTTGGTCTGCGGCGTCATCCCCCAATCGGTGCGATCGACCGGGCCAAAAAAGCGGCCGGTATAAAAATCCCAATCGAGCCGTGCGCAACTTTTTACATTCCCGACCAGATCATCGTCGTGGATGACGAGTTTCGAATAATCGCGCGGATGGTCGGGATAGCCGACCTTAATCGTGTAAGTGTCGAGTTTCTTGAGCGCTTCCTTTTTCGTATCCGGCCCCATCCAATCGAGTTTCTCGATTCGTGCGCGATAGGCGGCCTTTAAGTTTGTGACTAACTCCTGGATTTTTGCCTTCGCTTCCGGCGGAAAATATTTTGCGGTGTAAAGCTGACCGACACCGAAACCCATCGTGCCAAATGTACCGAAGCGATCGCCGACTCCGAAGTCACCGCCGCTGACGGTTGTGATGCCGCGCTTCCAACGCGCTTGTTGCTCCTTCTGCCCGGAAAGTGTTTTGGCGTGGAGCTCGAAATAAGCGTCGGTGAACGCCTTCGACAAATATGGCGCGGCGTTGTCGGCGAGATGAAATGCCTGCCACGCCCGGATCGTTTCGACCGGCGCTTTCGCATATGCGTCGACAATTTTCGGAAACGCGCTTTTCTCGGCGACGATGACGCGGGGGAGTTTTGTCATCTTTGTTTCGGCGAGAAATTTTTCCCAAGCGAAGCCGGGCGCGTGTTTCTTCAATTCCTGGATCGACATCGGATTGTAGATCGCGTTGAAGTCCCGCTGCTGCGCTTTCGTCCAGCTGGCGCCGGCGATTTTGGTTTCAAAGTCGACAATATCTTTGGCGTTCTTGTCTGCTTCCGGCCAATTCAGAAGTCGCAAAATTGTGGCCACGTAATTTTGATACGCTGTTTTTTGAGCGGCAAAATCGGGCTTCAGATAATAGTCGCGATCCGGCAAACCGATTCCCGCCTGCGTGAGATAAAACGCATACTTCTTCGGATCTTTGAGGTCCGCATCGATGACCGCATTGAAAAGCGAAAATTCGAAATCGGTTGTGGTCCGACCCATTAGCGCCGCGAAATCGTCTCGCGTCTTTGCTTTCTTCAAGTCGTTCAGCTCGGGATCGATTGCTTTGGCGCCGAGTTGCTCCACTCGCGCTTCGTCCATAAATGAGTGATAAAAAGCGCCGGCTTTCTCTTCGAGGGTTGAAGGATTCCCAGTCGGATTCGACCCCTCCATGAGCTCGCGAAGACGTTGCTCGGTGAAATCAGTCATGATGATCCGCATCGAAAAAGCGGGCTTGTCCGGTGGAATTTGGGTTTTGTCGAGCCAGGTGCCATTGGCGTAGCGAAAGAAATCGTCGCCCGGTTTTGTTGCGGTATCCATGCCCGACAAATCGAAACCCCAGGTACCGTATTTTAATTTTGCCGGAGATGCGTTGTCGGCGGAGTAGGCGAGGGGATAGAAGGACAGAGCAAGGAGAAGAAGAGCACGGAGAATCGGATGCATAAGAAGCAGAGTGGTTAGGGGAGCGGGAGCGTAAGCGAAAGAATCGGAAATAGTAAGAGATTCCTCGACTTCGCTCGGAATGACGAAGAGGGAAAAGAAAAATGCCGTCCCGCAAACGCGGGACGGCATTTGTAGTCGATGTGCAGCAAAGACTGAATTGTGCGTTACCGTCTTTTTTCTCTGGGCTCTGGTTTCTTTCGATTCCAAAGTCTTCACGGCATGTCCGTTTGGATGATCAATTGATTCACCCAAAGGATTTAGCCGTCGACCTAATCAACCGGCACCGAAGTGCCGATGAATTTCTCCTTAGAAAGGAGGTGATCCAGCCGCAGGTTCCCCTACGGCTACCTTGTTACGACTTCATCCCAATCACCATCCATACCTTCGGCGCCTTTT
>WNGD01002100.1_pt1 | contig 21034 bp, 17 predicted proteins | sample 5400671 | NCBI WGS metagenome assembly WNGD01 (sample SAMN13153369, study PRJNA577476) | soil metagenome | isolation source: 40 cm soil or saprolite under grassland replicate 2 | place: USA:California | collected 2016-06-15 | reverse complement strand
AACAGATCGCCGCGGCGCCCACGAAAGCAAAACAGATGTCCGCACAGCGGATCGCGCCGCAGCACCTCCTGCACCAGCAACGACAAACTCGCAAAGCCCTTCCTCATATCGGTGTGACCGGTCGCCAGCCATACCCGCACGCCGCTCGCAAGCGGGATCATGCGCGCTCCAGCACCGCCAGAACACGCGCTAGCGCAGCTGAATCGACGCCATTGTCGACCACCACACGACGCCCGCACGCCAACACGATCTCGATCCGGCTCGCAACACCGACAGGACAAGGTGAGTGTGGCAAGTTCTCCGTACCTTCAACGCGTTCGGGGAACGATGGCGAACTGGTCGACGAAGCCTCCCGGCTGATAATCGCCGGCGCGAATGTGGCAGCCTCTTCGACCTCAATAAGCCGCCCTGCTCGGGCCAGCCGGCGCCAGGTGAACAATTGGCTCGCAGACAACCCATTCCGCCGCGCCGTCGCCGACACAACCCGCGGCGCGCTGTAGCTCTCCGCCACGATCCGCTGCTTCTCCGCCAACGTCCAGCGCCGCCGGGCGCCTGTCGAAATAACCTCGAGCCGAGAGACCTGCGAAATAGCCGTATGGTCAGTCATACGCCTATGTCTTCACCCAGCGCTCGCATCACGCAAGGCGGTGCTCGCCGGAGCGATACAGTGGATCACTTGCTAACCACTTACTAACGTCCAACCGCTTACATGATTAACAAGCAAGATCAATCTGTTATCCGTCGATTGATGCTGTTTCCGGAGCTTACGCCGTGATCGGCCTGCTCGAGTCACTTGCGTGGCCAGTGCTGCGCATGCTCGACCCCGAGGACGCCCATCGGCTTGCCATCCAAGCGCTGAAATTCCCGCCATTCGCCAAGCCGGTCGCGGACGACCCGCGGCTCGCCGTGCGCGCCTTCGGGCTCAATTTTCCCAATCCAGTGGGCATGGCGGCGGGCTTCGACAAGCATGCCGAGGTACCCGACGCGCTGCTCAAGCTCGGTTTTGGCTTCGTCGAGGTTGGAACTGTCACGCCTTTGCCGCAGTCCGGCAACCCGCGCCCGCGTGTCTTTCGGCTCAACCGCGACGAGGGCGTAATCAATCGGCTGGGCTTCAACAGCGAGGGCGCCGCCGCCGTGCTGGCCCGCCTTGCCGCGCGCGCGAACGAAGGTGGCATCGTCGGGGTCAACATCGGCGCCAACAGGGAAAGCGCGGACCGCATCGCAGATTATGTGCGCTTGATCGAGACCTTTGCGCCAGTGGCGAGCTACTTCTCCGTCAATATCTCCTCGCCCAACACTCCGGGCCTGCGCGAGCTGCAGCAGGCGAATATGCTTGACAATCTTCTGGCGCGCGTGGTGGAGGCGCGCACGCGCATGAGCAGAGTGGCCGGAACGACGCCCGTGCTGATCAAGATCGCGCCCGATCTCACGCTCGGCGAGCTCGATGACATCGTTGGAGCGGCGCGCAGGCACCGTGTCGACGGCATGATCATCGGCAACACCACCCTGGCGCGGCCGCTGACGCTGCGCGATCAGGCGACGGCACGGGAGGCGGGGGGGCTATCGGGGCGTCCGCTGTTCGCGCTCGCGACGCGCATGCTGGCGGAGACCTACGTGCGGGTCGAGGGTGCGTTCCCGCTCATTGGCGTAGGCGGCATCGATTCGGGTGAAGCGGCTGTTGCGAAGATCAGAGCGGGCGCGTGCTTGATCGAGCTCTACAGCGCGCTCGTGTTCCAGGGGCTGCGACTCGTCGCTGCCATCAAGTCCGAGCTGTCAGAAGCGCTGCGTCGCGGTGGGCAGGCGAGAATTGACGAGCTTGTCGGGGCGGATGCCGCCGCGATGACGGCGGAGACGTGGCCGACATAAGCGGTGGTTTCGCCAATTCGTCCGCGTCCTCTGGCGGTCGCCGAGGTCTTTGCGAAGCTTAAGTGCAATTACTGACCCTTGGCCACGCGCATGAGTCGCATGACCAACCAGATCGGCACCACCACGGCGGCGCCGAGGAGGAGATAGCGCCAGAGCCAGCGCACCGCGTCGAAGCCCATGTCCCAGATGCGCAGCACGAGCCGTTTCAGGCTTTCGATAATGTTCCAAGGATCGAGCCCGAGTACCTCCAGGATCACGCCGATGAGGATCGATAGCAGGATTAGCCGGAAGATGACCGACAATGGCGGCCCACCAAAGAACCGATTGACGTAATTGTTGGCCATCGGCCGCTCCATTGGCATGCTCATGATAACATCCTATCACGTTGATGCGCCGCGGCGGGCGCACCGCGGCCGGTCTCGATCTTTTCCAGCATTCGTTCGAGCGTTTCCAGCCGGTCGGCCTCGCCGGGCGGCTTGTCCCAGCGTAGCCGGTTGATGCGCCGCGACTCAATCCCGCCGGAACACGACCGATGCGAACCAGCCGGTGGCGATTGCCATTATTGCCGTGGCGAGGCCGTAGAGCACGCCGTGGTCCCGCGCAGCGACGGTAACGACCTGCTCGAAGCCTGATTTGTAGACCTCGAATGGAGCGGGTGTGCGTGCGATCTGCACGGCGTCGGCGGACAGACTGACGTCCACCTCGTAGGTGCCAACCGGCACCTCGGCCGGCAACGGTATCGAAGCGCGGAACAACGCCGGGGCGAGGAAGGTCACGCCGTTCGACGCCTCGCGGTAGAGCCCCTGATCGCTCTTGATCTTAATGAAGGCGACGCGGAAGGGATCATCGCTCGCGGCATCGGCGATCTTGACGCTAGCGCGCTGCGGCAAGGGGATGTTGTCGAGGCCAAGCTGCAGGCGGCGTAGCGTTTCGGCGTTGGTGATGGCGTCGAGGGGTCGGTTTGAGAGCACCGCGAGATAGGCGGGTGCATCCTCGAGCACGCGCGAGTCGGCATTGACCCAGATGCCAAGCGCTCTCGCCTTGCGGAACGTCACTACGGTCTGGCGCGGCCCGGTGACTGTAACGACGATGTCGTAGCCGGCGCGTCGCGGCCGCGACGCTGCATCCTGCTCTATTCCGCCGAACAGCACGAGCTCTTCGCCAGTGAAATTCGACGTGACCATCACTCGGTGATTGGACAGGGAAGCGACCAGCCGCTCGCCGGCGGCGGGCGCAACCGACACGGTGAGCGCGCAGAGCGCAGCGAGAAGGGCAAATGGGGAAGGGCGCCTCATGTGTCGGCGTCCAACATACGGATAGAATAGAGGTTCTCCGGCGGTAGCACGAGATCGAGCGCGAAGCGGATTCCGACCGCAAGCACCAGCAGGCCGAGGAGGAGACGGAGCCGCTCTCCGCTCATCTTCTGTCCGGCGCGCGCGCCGAACTGCGCCCCGATCACACCGCCGACCATCAGAAACAGTGCCAGCAATGCATCGACAAGGTGATTGACGGCCGCGTGCATGACTGTGGCGGACGCCATAGTCACGAGCGTGAGTACCATGGAGGTGCCGATCACCGTCGCTGTCGGTACCCGCAGCACGTAGATCAGCATGGGCACCAACAGGAACCCACCGCCGATGCCCATGACCGCTCCGACGAAGCCGATGATAAATCCGATCCCCAAGACGGGGATCGCGGAGACATAAATGCGCGAGCGTTTGAAGCGCAACTTGAGTGGTAGCCCATGGATCCAAGTATGGCTACCGGGCCTGCGTAGCTCGACCGGCTTGCCTTGCCGTGCGCGGATGATGGCGCGCACGCTCTCGGTTACCATCAGTGCGCCGACAATCCCGAGAAGAACGACGTACGAAACACCGATAGTGATATCGAGTTGGCCGACTGCGCGCAGCGTCGTGAAAAGCCAGACGCCAAAAGCGGTGCCGACTATGCCGCCCGCGAGCAGCATGAAGGCGAGTGCGAGATCGATCGCTCGGCGTCGCCAATAGCTGACGGCGCCGGACATCGAGGAGGCGGCGATTTGGCCGGTGACGCTCGCCACCGCCACCGCCGGTGAGATGCCGAGAAAGATCAGTAGCGGCGTCATGAGAAACCCGCCACCGATGCCGAACATCCCGGAGATGAATCCGACCGCGAGCCCCATAGCCAGAATGACAAACACGTTGACCGGCAGGTCTGCGATCGGAAGGTAGATCTGCAAGCGCGCGGTCCTTGGTTCGAGGCTCAGTGTTCGCAGGCCGGGTCCCGCCGGTCCTGCGAAAGTTGATAGAGTCTCGACCGAATTCGCGGTGCGACTCCCGCAAATGGCCGTCTGACGAAATCGCGACAGCAGCCGGCGGAGCCGACTTGCGCTTATCGTGGCGAGAGGGCGCCGCCGGCACGGCGCCCGCGAATTGGCTCGGGACTCAGCGGACAGGCGAGCGCATTCTACCGATGTTCGTCGCGCACGCCACGCCTGCGCACATTTTTTATTGTGCAGGACCCGGCATGGCAAGGTCGAGGTTGAGCGGGGCTGCGGGTGGCGCGGGCTTGGCGGACGCAGGAGCGGATGCGGTGGTCGTGGCCCCGGCGCGGTCCGAGCGGTGCCGCGACGTCTGAATTTGTCCAGTCGCTTCCGGCTCCTGCTCGGGCGTCCATACCGGAACCAAGATGCTGGTTTCAGAGGTGGCAACGGCCGCGCCGTCGGCGGTGGAAAAAATGGCCGATGGCCGGCCGGCCGGAAAGAGTGCGGCTGACGCGGTGGAAGCGAGCCCAGCAGCGCTGGCCGCTGCTTCAACGGCAGGGGGCGGGGCGTCGCGGCTGACAGCCGTGTCGCTCGGCATGGTCAGCTTCACTCCATCGGAGGGGGCGACCAGGATCCGCGCGATCTGGAGCAGCCCAACTACGACCAGAATGGCAGCCGTTCCTCCGATCAACGCGCGCAGTCTGCCGACGTCACTCGCCGACCCGTCGGCAGCCGACGCGTCGTTCGCGGAGGCGACGTCCCGTCCCGCCTGCGCAGCGCGGCGCGCTGCGGCGATGAAGTCAGACTTGCCACCGCAATCCGGATTGACGGACGGTTTGACCGCCCCGAGCTCCGACTCGGAGGCGGGCACGCGATCGGCCGGCAAGGCGGGTCTCTCACCACGGGATTTCCCAGCAGCCATTTCCACCGGATGATCGGGCGGCAGGCTCGGGTCGATCGGGCCGTGTTCGGTCGCGGAAAACGCTGCGGACTCGGGCGTCATGGGGACGGTGGAAGCCGGGTCGGCAGTTGAAGGTGCCGCGGGCTTCTCGGGCGCGCTATGCGGCTTCGATGTCATCTGAGCGGTTGGCGCAAGCCAATCCGCCTTCGGCGCGAGCGTGGCGTCTGGCCGCGCCGCGGCCTTGCCACGCATGTCGATCTCGATCACGGCCAGCCGATCGACGATGTGCCCTAGCATGCCGCGGACGACTTCGAGCGAATCCTGTGTCTTCTTTTCGGTCCGCCTGAGCTCGGCGAGGTCGTGCGAGAGCGTATCCAGGTCCGGCGGCGCTGCGACGCGAGCGAGATTCGGCATGCGCTGGCGTGCGAAATGGACGAGCAGTTCCGCCAGTCCGCGCTCGATCGCTTCGAGATGATTGAGGCGGGCGTCGGAGGCGTCGAGCCTCTCGATCAGCTTGGCGACCTTCTGCGAGAGCTGCTGCACTGCTCGGGCTATGCCGAGAAGGCTTTCAGCGGGCATCACCGCGCGCAACGCCTCGCGTGTTTTGGCGGCCTCGCGCACATCGCTTGCGAGCCCAGTTCCATCGCCGCCTGCATAGCTAATGTACTCGACGCGGTCAGCAAGTTTGCGCACCTCGCTTTCGAGTGCCTCGACCGCCTTGCGCGGCACGGTCTCCCGCAGCATCAGACTGATCTTGGCGAGGTCGTCGCACAGCGGTTTGACGGCCCAGCCGAGGTGGCAGGACGGCGGCGCATCCTGGTCGCCTCCATCGTCGTGTGGATCGGATGACGACTGCGCGAACCGTCTCGGGTCGACGCCGTCCTGCAAGGCCAAATCAAGAATGACGCGATCGAGCCATTCGCTGACTGGGATGCCGGAGCGGCGCGCGGCCTCACACGCGGCCTCGCGCGTGTGCCGGCTCACTCCTTTAATTTGCCACGGAACGCCAGATGTCATTCCCGCATCCGCATGTTCGATAGGTGGAGCGGGAGCCGGACGGCTCTCGTGGAGCCGGCGCTCGTTAACAGATGGCGAATAGCTACGCGGCCCTGATCCCTCGGTGCAGTTTTTGCCGTTCGGGTAAACAGACCGTTAAGACCCTGCGACGAATACCGTTGCACTTCGCCGACAGCGCTCGTTCACCGCAGTATCATCAGTCCCGTCGTCACAGCAGCTAAAATGACCAAAGTCGTCCCGGTCACTGTCGCCACGTGACGCCACCCCAGCGCGGCAATGGCAGTCAAGGACGTGCCGAGCCCGAGCGCCGAGATTGCAATCAACAGACCCCAAGTCGATGCTTCGATCAACGGAGCCTTGATCCAAGCGAGCATGCGCGCAACCGTGGGTAATGGGGCCGCGATACTGTTGAGCGCGCATAGAGCTACGAACACTAGCGCGAAAACTGGGATCGGAATCTTGGTGGCGGCCGTCGCGACGGCCCGCCGTGCAAACAGCCAGCCGATGACGAGGACGAGGGGCAACATCAGGAGAACGCGAAATAGCTTGACGATCACCGCAGTGTTGCCTGCCGTCTCCGACACCGCGTATCCGGCGCCGACCACCTGCGCGACATCATGAATGGTCGCCCCGAGCATGACGCCGGTGGTCTGCGGATCGAATTCGAGCCAAACGCAGATGAGCGGATAGAGGATCATCGCCAGAGTCGACAGCGCATTCACAGCGACCACGACGAAGGCGATATCCGTCTCTTTGCCTTTATAGTCCGGCAACACGATTGAGGTGGCGAGCGTGGCAGACGCCCCGCACACCGCGGTCCCGGCGCCGGCCAATGCTCCGTAGGCTCGTTCCAACGCGAATAGGCGCGCGAGCAGAAACCCCCCGGCCAACGTGGCGGCCATCGCGACGACCACCAGGATCGCCGTCGTCAATCCCAGCGCCGCAATCTCACCTAGTGCAATCCGCAGGCCCAGCAATGCGACCGCCCAACGCAAGATGACCTTGAGGCAAAGCACGATGCCGGCCTGAAACGGTGGGCGCCGCGCCAGCGGATGGAGCGCGATGCCGATCAGAAGCGCGATCACCATGGCGGGGATCGGGACGATCCCGCCGAGGAGCCGAGCGGCTGCCGAGGCGCTGATTGCGACCAGGGACGACAGCAACAAGCCAGGCAAAGATGGGCGAATGTCCGCCAAACTTCGCGCCAGCCATGTGCCGGAAGACGTCAATGTTGGATCGTTGTGCACGGCGCGAAGGCCGCGGCCCCGAGGTGGGTATTGCCCTCGCTCGCGCCCCGAACTGACGGATTTCCTGCCATTGAGCCGAGGTCCTCGGCTTCGCGGCCTTGTGTCATCGGTGGCCCCGGCCAGTCCCAGCAGGAAAGCGGCTGACCTCGGTTGATCGGCCGCAGACCGTTCGATCGCGAATTGGCGAGTTGCATGAAAAATTGTCCCTCTTCATCCGGCCGAGCCGTTGTTCATCCGGCCGAGCCGTTGTGAAAAAGTGGCGGCCGCTTGTCAACGCTTGTTGCTCTCGCATAGTGCGGCGGTGCCCTGTAAGCTGTGCGATCACCGGGATTGCTCATGAACATCCTCAACCTTCCGCGTCCGGGCTGGATGACCGAGGACCTTGTGCTGCTCGAAGAGCAGGCGCGGCGCTTCATTGCGGCCGAGTACGTTCCACACCTCGAGACCTGGAATGAGGAGGGCAGGTACGACCGCGAAGTCTGGAACAAAGCCGGCGCGGCCGGGCTCCTTTGCCCGGCGATTCCTGAAGAATACGGCGGCGCCGGCGGCACCTTCGCGCACGAAGCGGTGATCGGCCGGGAATTGAGCCTTGCGGGCTTCGACTCCTTCGGCGCGCCCCTGCATTCCGGCATCGTTGCGCCTTATATCCTGCACTACGGCACCGACGAGCAGAAAAGGCGCTGGCTGCCCAAGCTCGTCACCGGCGAGCTCGTTGGCGCGATCGCCATGAGCGAGCCTGGCACCGGCTCCGACCTGCAAGGCGTGCGCACGACGGCAAAGAAGTCGGGCAATGGCTATGTGCTCAACGGCTCGAAGACCTTCATCACCAACGGCCAGCACGCCAATCTGATCATCGTCGTCGCCAAGACCGATGCGAGTATGGGCGCCAAGGGCGTGTCGCTGGTGGTGGTGGAAACCGAGGATGCGGCCGGTTTTCGCCGCGGCCGCAAGCTCAAGAAGCTCGGCCTCGATTCCGCCGACACCTCCGAACTGTTCTTCGAAGACGTGAAGCTGCCGGCGGAGAACTTGCTCGGTAGAGAGGAAGGCCAAGGCTTCGCGCAGCTCATGAACGATCTTCCGCGCGAGCGTCTCATCGTTGCGGTTCATGCCCAGGCCATGATCGAGCGTGCGCTTGCTCTCACTATCGAGTACGTCAAGCAGCGGGAGGCCTTCGGCAAGAAGATTATCGAATTCCAGAACACCCAGTTCGGGCTGGCCGAATGCAAATCGGAGGCGACAATCGCGCGGGTGTTTCACGACCATTGCATCGAGCGCTATCTTGGCGGCACGCTCGATACGGTCACGGCCTCCATGGCCAAGTACTGGATCACCGACTTGCAGGGAAGGATCATCGATCGTTGCCTGCAGTTCTTTGGTGGCTACGGCTATATGGAGGAATTTCCGATCTCGCGGATGTATCGCGACGCGCGCGTGATGCGTATCTACGCCGGCACCAATGAGATCATGAAGCTTCTGATTGCAAGGAGTCTGTGATGCTCGGACGACGGATAATGGAAAATAGAAGGGCGCAAACGTTCCGCCGCCCGGCCGCCGCTGGCTACTGAGGTGCCGCGACCGCTACGGAGACCCCTATGCCCGACGCCTTCATCTACGATCACGTTCGCACGCCACGAGGGCGCGGCAAGGCGGATGGCGCGCTGCACGAGGTGACCGCGCTCAATCTGGCGACGCAGGCGTTGGCGGCGGTGAAGGAGCGCAACAAGCTCGACCCGGCGCTCGTCGACGACGTGGTACTTGGTTGTGTCGACCCGATCGGCGAGGCGGGCGGCGATATCGCGCGCGTGGCGGCGCTCACGGCAGGCTATGGCGATGGCGTGCCGGGCGTCCAAATCAATCGCTTTTGCGCCTCGGGCCTCGATGCGGTCAATTTTGCCGCAGCCGAGATCATGTCGGGGCAGCACGACATGACCATCGGCGGAGGGGTCGAATCCATGAGCCGGGTCGGCATCGGTGCCGCAGGCGGCGCCTGGCCCATGGATCCCGCCATCGCGCTCAAATCCTATTTCATGCCGCAAGGGATTTCGGCCGACCTCATCGCGACCAAATACGGTTTTTCCCGCGACGACGTCGACGCCTATGCCGTGGAGAGCCAAAAGCGCGCGGCGACTGCGTGGAACGAAGGCCGTTTCGCGCGCTCGGTGATTTCGGTCAAGGACGTGAACGGGCTCACCATCCTCGCCAAGGATGAGCACATGCGGCCCACTACCACCATGCAATCCTTGGCGCAGCTCAATCCTTCCTTCGTGCAGCTCGGCGAGATGGGTGGCTTTGATGCGGTCGCGGTACAGGCGCATCCCGAGCTCGAGACGATCAATCACGTGCACCATGCCGGCAATTCGTCCGGCATCGTCGACGGTGCCGCTGCCGTGCTGATCGGCAGCAGGCAGGCGGGCGAGAAGGCTGGGTTGAAGCCGCGTATGCGCATCAGGGCGTTCGCCAATATCGGCTCGGAGCCCGCAATCATGCTGACCGGGCCCGTTGACGTGACGGAGAAGGTTTTGGCCAAGGCGAAGATGTCGCTCGACGACATCGATCTCATCGAAGTCAACGAGGCGTTTGCGTCCGTGGTGCTGCGCTATTGCCAGGCTTTCGACCTCGATGCGGCCAAGGTCAATGTCAACGGCGGGGCGATCGCTATGGGTCACCCGCTCGGCGCGACCGGCGCCATGATCCTTGGCACCGTCATTGATGAATTGGAGCGACGCGATCTCTCGACCGCACTGGTGACGCTGTGCATCGGCGCCGGCATGGGTACGGCCACAATCATCGAGCGGGTCTAGTTCCTCCTCGCTGAACCACGAAATGAATAGATGGATTGCGATCATTAGCAGCGGTTAGATAGGGGAGCAGATGCCCAAGATCGAGATCGAAAAAATTCCGGCGCAGCAGATCGCGTCCTATCCGAAAGAATTCGCCTCGGTGATCTCTGGACGCGAAAAGCAGAGAGTCGGCGATGCGGTGGCCTTGACCCAGTTCGGCGTCAATATCACGCGCATCAAAGCAGGCTCGGCCTCGGCACTGCGCCACTGGCACGAACAGGAGGACGAGTTCATCTACATGCTTGAAGGCGAATTGATCCTGCGGGAGAACGAGGGCGAGACCGTGCTCAGGCCAGGGGATGCCGCAGGCTTCAAGGCCGGCAGCGGTGTCGCGCATTGCCTCGTCAACCGCAACGAACGCGACGCGGTCTATCTCGAGGTCGGCACACGCGCTAGGAGCGAGCGCGTGCACTACCCCGATGTCGATTTCATGATGGAGCGCGACGGAACCGGCCGTCGCTATTTCCGTAAGTCAGGCGAGCCGATCCGTGATTGAGGCGCACAGGAGAGCACGGTGCCGAAGATAGACCTTGCCAAGGCGACGGTGCGCACCAGAGGCGTCTATCCCGAGCCGTGGCGCGGCATTACCGAGGGCCGAGAGAAGACCGCGCTCGGCGACGTCGTCGGGCTCACCCAGTTCGGGGTCAATCTCACGCGCCTCAAGCCCGGCGCCGCCTCCGCGCTGCGCCACTGGCACGAGGCCGAAGACGAGTTCGTTTATGTGCTCGAGGGCGAGATCATGCTGATCGAGGACGGCGGCACGACTGTGTTGCAACCGGGCGACGCCGCGGGTTTCAAGGCTGGGGTCGCCAACGGTCATCATCTCGTCAATAAGTCGCAACACGACGCGGTCTATCTCGAGGTCGGCACGCGCGCCAAGCGTGAGCGCGCGCATTATCCCGATGTCGATCTCGTTTACGACAGGGACGAGAACGGCTTTCGCTTTTCACGCAAGTCGGGCGAGGCTTATCCGAAAAGCGGTGGATGAGGCGACCGAGGCCCAGGGCGCGCCATGACTTACGTCAATTTCAAGCTCGATACCGACGCAGACGGCATCGCGCTTATCACTTGGGACGCGCCCGGCCGTTCGATGAACGTCATCGATCGTAACGTCATCGAGGAGCTTTCCGATATCGTGGAGACGGTTGCCGGCGATGGCGCAATCAGGGGCGCGGTCATCACCTCGGGCAAGGAGGCGTTTTGTGCCGGCGCGGACCTCACCATGCTGGAAGCGTCCATCCACGCGTTCGCCGAGATGGCTAGGGCACGCGGCGAGGAGGCCGCAGCCACCGTACTTTTCGAGGACAGCCGCAAGTTATCGCTACTCTATCGGCGCCTCGAGACTTGCGGCAAACCGTGGGTGGCGGCGATCACCGGCACGGCGCTCGGTGGTGGTTTCGAGCTTTGCCTAGCGTGCCATCACCGGGTCGCAGGCGAGAGCGCGAACACGCGCGTGGGATTGCCGGAAATCAAGATCGGCCTCTTTCCTGGCGCCGGCGGGACGCAACGCATCGCCCGCATGATGCCACCGGCCGATGCGCTCCGGTTCTTGCTCAAGGGCGACCAACTTCGCCTCGCGCAGGCCAAGGACATGAAGCTCATCGACGCCATCGTGCCTACCGCCGATGTCGTGACGCACGCCAAGGAATGGATCAAGACCGATGGAGTGGCCAAGGCGCCGTGGGACATGGAAGGCTTCCGGCTGCCAGGCGGACCTGTTTATTCCAAGGCCGGCATGATGACGTTCCCCGCCGCCACCGCGATCTACCGGCGCGAAACCTACGACAACTACCCCGGTGCGCGCGCCGTCATGCAAGTCGTCTACGAAGGCCTACAGCTGCCGATGGATGTCGCGCTGCGTGTGGAGTCGCGCTGGTTTGCCAAAATCTTGCGCTCGCCGGAAGCGGCGGCCATGATCCGCACCTTGTTCGTGTCCGTGCGCGAGCTCAACAAAGGCGCGCGCCGGCCGAAGACCGTGCCGACAACGAACTTGAAAACCATCGGTGTGATCGGCGCCGGTTTCATGGGCGCCGGCATCGCCTATGTCACTGCGATGGCGGGCCTCAACGTCGTGTTGATCGACCGCGACCAGGAGGCGGCCGACAAGGGCAAGGTCCATTCGGCGAGATTGATGGCCCAGCAGATCGACAGCGGCCGCGCGACCACGACCGAGCGCGACGCGCTGCTCGCGCGCGTAACAGCGACCTCGGACTACGGCGCGCTCAAGGATTGCAACCTCGTCGTCGAGGCAGTTTTCGAGGACCGCAAGATCAAGGCCGGCGCTATCGCCGCGGCGGAAGTCACGATCGGAGAGGGGGCAGTCTTCGGCTCCAACACCTCGGCCCTGCCGATCACCTCGCTGGCGGAGATGTCGAAACGGCCAGGAAGTTTCATCGGCATCCATTTCTTTTCGCCAGTCGAGCGCATGATGCTGGTCGAGATCATCCTCGGCAAACAAACAAGCGAAATGGCGCTCGCGGCCGCGCTCGATTACGTGCGCGCGATCCGCAAGACGCCGATTGTTGTCACTGACGCGCGTGGCTTCTACACCTCGCGCGTAGTCGGCACCTACATCCGCGAGGGCCATCTGATGCTCGCCGAAGGCGTGCCCGCGGCGATGATCGAGAATCTCGGACGCATGGCCGGAATGCCGGTGGGGCCGCTCTCGCTCAACGACGAGGTCGCGGTCGATCTCGTGTGGAAGATTTTGAAGGCAACCGAGGCTGACCTTGGTCCTAACGCCATCGATTCGCAGCAGAAGGCGCTGCTCGAAGAGATGGTGGAGAAGCGCGGCCGCCTCGGGCGCAAGAACGGCAAGGGATTCTACGACTATCCGCGAAATGCGCCGAAGAAGCTATGGCCGGGTCTCGTCGAGCTGCAGCCGAGCAAGCTCGATCCCGCTCTAATAGACACCCAGGAGCTTAAACAGCGCCTCCTTGCCATCCAGGCGCTTGAAACCGCGCGCTGCGTGGAGGAAGGGGTGATCACGGACGTCCGCGAGGCCGATGTCGGTTCAATTCTTGGGTTCGGCTTCGCGCCGTTCACCGGCGGCACGCTCTCTTATATCGACATGATGGGAACCAAGGCGTTCGTCGAACTCTGTAAGCGGCTGGAGAGGTCCTGCGGCGCGCGTTTTATGCCCTCAAAGCTGCTGATCGATATGGCAGAAAAGGGGGACACCTTCTACGGCCGCTTTGCCCGCCAGCGCGCGGCCGCTTGAAGCCCGCAAGCTCGACGAATTTTTACCTCGGCGCGCCCCTCGGCCGATGGTAATTTTTGGTGCGACAACCCTCCGCATCGCAAGGCGTGACACCAATTGCCCTCCCTTGCAGCCGCCGTGTAAGGTCGCGGCCCTTTCCGTCGGAACCGCTGTATGGCTCGCGACCAAGTCGACATGACGCCGATCGAAACGCGCGAGGAGCTCGTCGCGTGGCTTGAGGCGGGCAGCAAGCCCAGATCTCAGTTCCGCCTCGGTACCGAGCACGAGAAGTTCGTGTTTACGGTCGAGGGCCACAACCCGGTCTCCTATGAGGGCCGCCGCGGCATCCGTGCGTTGCTCGAAGGCATGCAGCATCTGCTCGGTTGGGAACCGATCATCGAGGACGGCAACATTATCGGTCTGTTCGACGTGACCGGGGGTGGCGCGATCTCGCTCGAGCCGGGCGGCCAGTTCGAGCTTTCGGGCGCGCCGGTCGAGACGGTGCACCAGACCTGCTCCGAGCTCATGGCACATCTCGCGCAGGTCAAGGAAATCGCGCGCCCGCTCGGCATCGGCTTTCTCGGGCTCGGCATGACGCCGAACTGGAGCCGGTCCCAGATTCCGATGATGCCCAAGGGCCGCTACCGCATCATGACGGCCTACATGCCGAAGGTGGGCAAACATGGCCTCGATATGATGTACCGCACCTGCACGGTGCAGACGAACCTCGACTATTCCTCCGAAGCCGACATGGTGAAGAAGCTGCGGGTCTCGCTCGCGCTGCAGCCGGTCGCAACCGCGATGTTCGCCAACTCGCCCTTCACCGAGGGTAAGCCCAATGGCTTTCTCTCGTTTCGCTCCGAGATCTGGCGCGATACGGATGCCGACCGCTGCGGCATGCTGCCGTGGGCATTCGAGCCTGGTATGGGCTTCGAGCGTTACGTCGACTACGCCCTCGGGGTGCCCATGTATTTCGTCAAGCGCGGGGAGCGCTATATCGACGTCGCTGGACAATCGTTCCGCGACCTGATGCAGGGACGACTCCCGGGCCTGCCAGGCGAGCGCGCCACCATCTCCGACTGGGCGAACCACATCTCTACGATCTTCCCGGAGGTGCGACTCAAGCGCTATCTCGAAATGCGCGGTGCGGATGGTGGTCCGTGGCGCAGGTTGCCGGCATTGCCGGCCTACTGGGCCGGGATTCTCTACGATGACGACTCGCTCGACGCCGCCTGGGATCTAGTCAAGAATTGGACTGCCGAGGAGCGCCAGAAGCTGCGCGATGACGTGCCGAAGCTAGGCTTCGCGGCTAGGATCGCGGGGCACGACGTGCTGCATCTCGCCAAGGCAACGATGGCGCTGGCGGAGAGGGGACTTGCGCGGCGTCGGCGGCTGGACGCTGGCGGCCAGGACGAGAGACGCTATTTGCGCCCGATCGAGGAATACGTCGCGCGCGGTATCACGCCGGCCGAAGAGCTCTTGGAAAAATTTCACGGCGCCTGGGACCGCAGCGTCGACCCGGTGTTCAAGGAATATGCGTATTGATTCATGAGCACCGGTATGCGGATCGGTTTTTTTGCCGTGCCTCTTCGCAGCCTCAATAGACCTGGACAATCCGGTAATGCCAGCTAGCCTTCGGAAGCATCCAAACGAGGCAAACAATGCGTCGGCGTGAATTTGTCGCGGGCGGCATCGCGTTGGCGGCCGGCAAAGCCGCGTTCCCAGCATTAACCTGGGCGCAGCCTCTGGCGCCTCGGATCGACCGTATCATCGACGCGCATTGCCACGTCTTTAATGCCGCCGATCTGCCGATCGAGGGCTTCGCCAGGAAGATTATGGTTCCGAGATCGGCGCAGACGAGCGAGCTCGTCGCCCGGTTCGCAGACTATCCAGGAGCGCTCGAAGCGTTGGTGCACGCGATCTCGGTTCAGGTGAAGCGCGCCGCCCCTGACATGCAAACCGAAATCGACAAGATCAACGAGTTTGAACGAGATCCAGAGAGAAAACCGACGAGTGCTTGGCGTCAGGACCAGGATCGCGAGCATTTGCGGAGTGCGTTTCGGCTCATCTGGTTCAGCTGGGACGTCTTCAGTGATCGCCCACTGTCACTGACCGAAGGCATCGCGCTTGAAGTCGCGATCGAGCAAATCAAACTATTTCTGTATCAGCAGATTCACGAAGAATTTGGCAAGCCGGACCTCACAGCGGAAGACAGAGATGCATTGGGAGGTTTGACGCCTTTCCAGGTCGACGCCATGGCGGATGAACTTTATTCGCGTGACGACTTGCTCGGCCGTTACATTCGATGGGCGCTCTTGTACACCCGCCATCGCTACGAGCTGGCGGAGGAGCTTGATGAGCTTCATGGCAAGATGGGGCAGAAGTCGCGGATCGTGCTGATGACCCCCGCGATCGTCGATTTCTCCAAATGGCTCGAGGACGAGGATCAACTGAGCGTCGAAGAGCAGGTTGACGTCATGGCGAGGATCGCCTGCCGCAGGGACGGCCCGCGCGTGCATGGCTTCGTCGGATTCGACCCGCTGCGACAGGCTCTTTATGACCATCATCGGCGCAAACCCGGAGATAAGGACCCGATGGTGATCGTGCGCCGCGCCATCGAGGTTGATCGAATTCTCGTCGGCAACTCGACCAGGACGACGGGCGGATTCGTCGGTGTTAAGCTCTACCCGCCGATGGGATTTCAGGCGACAGACAACAAACATCTGCCGGACGATAGATTCAACGAGCCTGCGTATTTGCAGTCCCCCGATACCGGGCTGGGGTCACGGATCGGTAGCAAGCTCGATGCGGCTCTCGCAAAACTTTACGCGTGGTGCAGCGCGAACAATGTGCCAATCATGGCCCATACCAGCCATAGCTTCGGGCCCAACGCCGATTATGAGGATCGCGCAGATCCGACGTTCTGGGCCAGGGTTCTCAAACAAGATGCGTTTCCACGGCTGCGCATCAACCTGGCTCATTTCGGCCACTTCAACAAAGCCGTGCAATACGCTCGGCCCGTAAGCTACGTCGATAAATGTTGGGAGTGGACGATAGGAAAAATCATTACCGGTTCGAGCGATGCATATGCCTATGCCGACATCAGCTCGCTTGGCGAGATCCTCAAGACTGGTCCGAGCAGGAGGATCGTCGAATGCATGAAAGCCTTCAAGGGGCACTTTCCCAACAGCGATGAGCGGCTGCTCTATGGCACCGACTGGTCGATGATCGCACAGGAAGAGCGCTTTCCCAGACTGTTCTCACCCAAACCATTCCCGGACGTGATGATCTTTTTCTTGCGGGCTGTCGGATACAACGACACCCAGATCGAGAGGATCATGTTTGGAAATGCGGTGCGCTTCCTTGGTCTCAGCAAAGGCGAACACGAAAAGTTCGGGGAGAACAGCACGCGCGCACGGCTGGAAAAATTCTATGCTGCCCACAACTTGTCCAGCGATTGGATGAGGGTCTTCGATTAATCGGCGACTATGTCTGGCTTAGGCCCGCCGAGCCGCCGCCGCGGCGATGCGCCGGCGCCTCGCTCCTAGCTTTGTAATCTTCGGCCCTGCACCGTCTTGGTATTCGGAATCGGATTGGTGCAACCGCTGGTGTCATTCTGCGGGTGGCGGGTGGCCGATGATCTCTTCGGCTTCCGGATTGAGCGGCCTGACCTCGCGCGTCGGTGTGCTGAAAGGCTCGTGTATCATGCGCGTGCGCAACAGGTCGAGACCGGCGGATATCCCCTCGGCCTGCTGGAGGACGAGGCGATCGAGATCGCGGCGACGGACGAATTCCTCGACTGCGGCCGCCCGCTCGGAATCCAGCCCCAGCGCCTCCAGCGTCTTACGTCCGAACACGAGCGCCGATTCATAGGTTTCGCGTAGCTCGAAATCGACCCCCTTAGCGAGAAGTTGCAGGGTGTGTCGCCGATCGAAAGAGCGCACATAAAGCCTTGCACCGGAAAACTCTGCGTGAACGAGGTCGACGATACGGCTCGCCGCCTCGCGGTCATCGATGCACACCGCGATCAGCCTCGCCTCGCTCGCGCCTGCCGCGCGTAAGACGTCGAGCCGGGTGCCATCGCCGTAATAGACCTTGAAGCCAAAGCCAGCGGCGCTCTCCATCATTTCTGGATCGTTGTCGATGGTCGTAACATCGATGCCTTCCGCAAGCAGGCATTGGGACACGATCTGGCCGAAGCGTCCAAAACCGATAACTAACACCGAACCGCTCGCATCGGAGAAGTCCTCGGGCTCGCGAAGGTCTGGCCGTGCAAACCGTCGCACCAGCGCATCGGTGAGCGTGGCCACGGGTGGACCAAGCAGCATGGTGATGGCGGCAATGGCGGTGAGGATGCTGGCTTGGCGCGCATCGAGCACGCCGAGCGAGCCGCCGAGCGGAATGAGCACAAACGCGAACTCGCCGGCGCCGGTGAGTACCGATCCGGCGCGCAGCGCATCGCTGCGACGAACGCAGGTCGCGCGGAACAATAGCCAAACAATCGCCGCCTTGAGGACGGTGATGGTAACTGCCGCGAGGACGATCAGCCAAAGATTGGCGCGCACGATGGTCATGTCGATGCTCATGCCGATGCCCATGAAGAACAGGGCCAGCAGGAGACCACGGAATGGCTCGATGTCTGCTGCGAGCTCATGTCGGTAGTTCGACTCGGCGAGCAGCACACCGGCGAGGAAGGCTCCGAGCGCCATGGACATGCCAGCCTTCTGCATAGTGAGCGCAGCGCCCAGCACGACGAGGAGCGCTGCCGCCGTCATCACCTCGCGCGAGCCGGTCTGGGCGAGCAGCCGGAAGAACGGATTGAGCAAATAGCGGCCCGCGACCACGATCAGTGCGATCGCGCCGGCGATGAGGGCAACCGTGCGCACCCCGTCCCCGAGGTCGGTATGGGCGCTGTCGCTTCCAGGCGCGAGCAAGGGCAGCACCGCCAGCAGGGGCACGACCGCCATGTCCTGGAACAACAGAATGGCAAAGGCACGCTGGCCGTAGTCTTGCTGGAGTTGGCCGCGTTCTTCCAGGATTTGCAGCGCGATGGCGGTCGCCGACATCGCCAATGCAAGCCCGGCGATGACAGCCCCGCGCCAGTCGACGAGCCCAACCGCATAGCCAAGCGCGCCGATGGCGAGTGCGGTGATGGCCAATTGGGTGGCGCCGAGGCCGAATATGGCGCGTCGCATCGCCAGCAGCCGACCGAGTTCGAGTTCGAGCCCGATCAGGAACAGCAGCATCACGACACCAAGCTCGGAAACCGGGATGATGCTCTCGGGCGTGCCAAACGCCGCAAGCCCATACGGGCCGATGATGATGCCGGCGATGAGATAGGCGACGATGGCGGAGAGCCCGAGCCGGCGCGCGATCGGTACGCTGAGGACGGCGGCGGCCAGCAGCACGAGCCCAAAATTCAGAAACCCAAATTCGCCGTATTGCATGACGGAATCCCGCGGTAGAGCCGGGGCCGAGCCTCGGCATTGTCTTCGGGCGGAGCATGCCTGTCGCTCACACGGCACTCGCCTGCGCCCGCGTGCTTCTCTAACATGGATCGCACGGCCGGGCGGCGCGAGCGAGAGGCGGCATGAGGCGGGATTGGCTTGAGCTGGGTTTTTGCCTGCTGATCGCGCTCGCCGTGTCCGGAGCAACCGCCCGGGCTCAGGTCGGCTTCGACCGCGCGGGCGGGGACTATGCCAGCTTTCCCATGCGGTCCGGCGATCCGGCCCAATGCGCCACCCGCTGTGAGCGGGATCCACGCTGCCGCGCCTGGGCCTTTTCCTATCCCGTAACGGAAAGCGCCAACGCGGTTTGCTGGCTCAAATCCAAAGTCATGCCGCGGCTTGCAGCACCGTGCTGCGTGTCCGGCGTGCGCGGGACGGGCGTCATCGAACCAAAGAGCGGGGCGAACGAGTTCGGCGTCGATCGAAACGGTGGCGACTACCGGCAGTTTGAACTGCCGGCCGACTCGAGTGGCAAAAGCTGTGGGGCGGCCTGTGAAGCCGAGGAAGGGTGTCGCGCCTGGACCTATGTGCGGCCCGGCTATGTCGGGTCTTCGGCGGTCTGCTATCTCAAGGACCGCATTACCCGGCCATTGCGCAAACCATGCTGCATTTCCGGGGTGGTGAGGTAGCCGATTTCAAAAAGTTGATGACTGCCCCGCAGCATTTGCCGCCCAAACTCGGCACAATGAGGCGCTTATGCCACTCTTCTCTGGAGGCCCCCTATGATCAGATCCGTCATCCTCCTTTCCGCCTTCGCGCTGCTGACGAGCGCCGCTTTCGCGCATCACGGATGGGGCAGTTACGACGCGAGCAAGCCGGTGACCGTCGCCGGCCCGATCATGACCTCCAAGTTCGAGAACCCGCACGCCACGATCACGGTGCGGGGCAATGACAAGGTGTGGACCGTGACGCTCGCGCCTCCCTCGCGCATGAGCAGTCGCGGAGCGACGGAGAAGGTCGTCGCCGTCGGCCAGAACGTCTCGGCCTACGGCTATCCATCGACGGTTGAAAAAGATGAGATGCGGGCTGAGCGGATCACGGTCAACGGTAAGACCTACGAGATGCGGTGATGACCGATGCAGCGCCGGCGGTTTTCGTTGCGCTCGAACAGTCGGGCTTCGCCGCGGCCATCCGCCAGTCGCTATGGCTCTACCCAGCGGCCAATATCGGGCACATCGTCTCGCTCACTTTCTTCGCCGGCGCAGTAGCGGTGATGGACGTTCGCCTGCTTGGAGGGTTGGCGGCGACCCCGCCCGCATGCTTGCTCGCGCGAGCGCGCAGCTTTGCCGTTGCCGCACTGGTGGGCATGGCGCTCACCGGCTGCGTGCTGTTCTCAGCCGAGGCGAGCCATCTTGCGCTTAATCCGGCGTTCCAGCTGAAGGCCACCCTGGTTGCCGCAGGTCTGATCAATGTGGCGATTTATGAGGTCTGGGCCAAGCGCGCGGTCGAGCGCCTTGCACCCGGCGCATCGATGCCGGCGCGCGCCAAAGTCGCGGGCGTCCTTTCGCTCGGTATCTGGATCGCGGTCGCCGCCTGCGGTCGTAGCATCGCGTATTTCTAGTCGTCAGGAGCGGGCGCGCGGGATCAGCGCACAAGCAGTAAGCCGGATCAAATTCTGCGAGCCTGCACCTTAGCCCGTCCCGCCGACGGTGATGCGGTCCATGCGCAGGGTAGGTTGGCCGACGCCGACGGGCACGGCCTGGCCATTCTTGCCGCAAGTGCCAATGCCGTGATCGAGCTCGAAGTCATTTCCGATCATGCCGATGCGGTTGAGGTCGGTCGGACCATTGCCGATCAGCATGGCGCCCTTGAGAGGCTGCGCAAGCTTGCCACCCTCGATCTTGTAGGCCTCGGTAACCTGAAACACGTACTTGCCCGAGGTGATATCGACCTGTCCGCCGCCGAAATTGACGGCATAGATGCCGTCCTTGACCGAGGCGATGATCTCACTCGCCGCATGTTCGCCGGCGAGCATGTAAGTGTTGGTCATGCGCGGCATCGGCGCATGGGCATAGCTTTGCCGGCGGCCATTGCCTGTGGGTTTCATGCTCATCAGACGCGCGTTGTGGCGGTCCTGCATGTAGCCGACAAGGATGCCGTCCTCGATCAGCACGGTGCGACTGGTCGGCGTGCCCTCGTCGTCGATCGAGAGCGAGCCGCGTCGCTGCGCGATGGTACCGTCGTCAATGACGGTGACACCCTTCGACGCGACGCG
>WNGD01006101.1_pt1 | contig 21039 bp, 26 predicted proteins | sample 5400671 | NCBI WGS metagenome assembly WNGD01 (sample SAMN13153369, study PRJNA577476) | soil metagenome | isolation source: 40 cm soil or saprolite under grassland replicate 2 | place: USA:California | collected 2016-06-15 | reverse complement strand
GAACCAGTACCGCAAGTTCAACATTCGCGCCGCCGATCTCGTGCCCGGAGACGATTTCGGCATGATGCGGGAGGTGCTGAACCGCCGCTTCAAGCGGCTGCTGAACGAGGCGCCGCGGCCCATGCCCGGCGCGTACAGCTCGGGAGCGCAGGCCGGCGAGCCGATCGACATCGCCGGCGGGCCGGATGGGGACGCCGAATCACCCTGGCCCGATCTCGTCATTATCGACGGCGGCCGCGGGCAGTTGAGCGCCGCGCAGGAGACGCTCACGGCGCTCGGCATCATCGATGTGCCGCTCGTGGCCGTCGCCAAGGGCGCGGATCGCGACGCCGGCATGGAGACCTTCTTCCTGCCCGGGCGCGACCCATTCAAGCTCAAGCCGCGCGATCCCGTGCTCTATTTCGTCGAGCGGCTGCGCGATGAGGCGCATCGCTTCGCGGTCGGCTCGCATCGCATCCGCCGCCGGCGCGATATCCGCGAGGCGGGGCTGCAGGAAATCCCCGGCATCGGCCCGACCCGCAAGCGCGCGCTGCTTCACCATTTCGGGACGCTCAAGGCGATCGAGCGCGCGGCGCCGGCCGATCTCGCCAAGGTGCCCGGCATCAGCGCGGAGACCGCCCGCAAGATCTACGATTTCTTCCACGAGCGCGCGCAATAGCGCTGCCGATGTCGTTATCGGCAGAATAGGCATGCAGGTCCGAATTCTCGCCCTATCTATCTTGGAAACGGCAACTGATTGTCACGCTTATGCGCTATGCCGGACGCGGCCGTGGAAAACGGCGGGGGCGGTGCTGATATACCGGTTTGACGCGGGCGCGGGAAAGGTATTCCTTCGGTCCATGAATACGGTCACTTCGCGCCAGGTTTCGCCGCGGCAGCTCGCGGTGCCGAACCTCTTGACTTACGGCCGCATCGCCGCGGTGCCGGCGGTCGTCGCCTGTCTTTACTGGCAGGGCATTCTCCAAGGTGGCCTGTGGCTGCGCTGGGTCGCGGTGGTCATCTTCATCAGCGCGGGAGTGACCGACGTCCTCGACGGCTATTACGCGCGCAAACGGGGCGAGCAATCGGCCTTCGGCCGCATGCTCGATCCGATTGCGGACAAGCTCTTGGTGGCCTCGTGCCTTCTGATGCTAGCTGCCGACGGCACTATCCGCGGCTGGTCGCTATGGGCGGCGATCGTCATTCTTTGCCGCGAGATTCTGGTATCGGGCCTGCGCGAATATCTCGCCGGGTTGCGCGTGAGCGTGCCGGTCACGCAACTCGCCAAATGGAAGACGACGCTCCAGCTGGTTGCCGTCGGGTTCCTCATTGCCGGCGAGGCGGGCGACGCGGTCGTGCCGGTGGTGACGCCGATCGGGCTTGCGCTGCTGTGGCTGTCGGCATTGCTGACGCTGTACACTGGCTGGGACTATTTCCGCGCCGGCGTTCAGCACCTGACCGAGGATTGAGCGGTGAAGCTTCGCTATTTCGCCTGGGTACGCGAACGCATCGGTAAGCCCGAGGAGGAGATCGACCCGCCGGCGGGCATTGCGACGGTCGCCGATCTCATGACGTGGCTCAGCCAGCGCGGCGAGGAATACGCCCACGCATTCGAAAATCCGAAGGTGATCCGCGCCGCGGTCGATCGGGCCCATGTCAGGGCCGATTCGGCCATTGTGGGCGCGCGCGAGATCGCTTTCTTCCCGCCGATGACGGGGGGCTAGCGCGGCACGAGCGGAGACGCGGATGGCCACCGTCCGACTGCAGCGCGAGCCGTTCGATGCCGCGAGCGAGGCGGCGCAACTGCGGCGCGGCCGCGGTGATATCGGCGCCATCGTCACCTTCACCGGCATCTGCCGACAGGACGAAGCGGGTACTCCGCTCGTTGCCATGACGCTCGAGCATTATCCGGGGATGGCGGAAGCCGAAATCGCGCGTCACGTGGAGGCGGCCGAGCGCCGGTGGCCGCTGCTCGGCGTCACCGTCATCCATCGGTATGGCCGGATCCTGCCGGGAGAAGACATCGTCCTCGTCGTTACCGCCGCCGCCCACCGCCAGGACGCTTTCGCCGCCGCCGAGTTCCTGATGGACTATCTCAAGACTCGTGCGCCGTTCTGGAAGCAGATCGAGTTTGCCGGCGGCAAGCCAGGCGAGCAGACGGCCGCGACGATTTGGGTCGATGCCAAGGACTCCGACGACGCGTTGGCCGATCGCTGGACGGATCCGGGCGGCCGCCGCGCGGCGGAATGATCGGGGGCAGGTCGGGTCGAGTTCTTCACGCGCCCTGACAATCGCGAACACATCTGACCAGGTTGATCTCGCAGAAGGATCGACCCGACCTACACGCTACGGAGGAAACATCATGATCCGCATTCTCCTCGCGTCCGCCGCGCTGGTTTTTGCGACGACCATGGCGCAAACGGCGGACATGACGTTCTACCAGCTGCCTCCCGGTTCCTTCCCGCACGATGTCGCGCCGGCCCAAGATGGCACCGTCTGGTTCAGCGGCCAGAGCCAAGGATTTGCTGGCCGCTTCGATCCCAAGACCGGCCAACTCGAAAAGATTCCCCTCGGGTCTGGCGCGGCGCCCCACGGCGTGATCATCGGGCCCGACGCCAATGCCTGGCTGACCGAGGGCGGACAGAACGCGATCGCGCGGGTCGACGCCAAGAGCAAAGAGGTCAAGCTGTTCCCGCTGCCGAAGGAATTTCCACGTGCCAATCTCAACACCTTGGCCTTCGACGGGACCGGGATTGTGTGGTTCACCGGCCAGAGCGGGGTTTACGGACGCGCCGATCCCAAGACCGGGAAGGTTGATGCGTGGAAGGCGCCGAAAGGCCCTGGTCCTTATGGCATTGCGGCGACACCGTCCGGTGACATCTGGTACGCATCGCTTGCCGGCGATCACATTGCAAAGATCGACACGACGACCGGTGCGGTCACGGTGGTGGAGCCACCGAAGCCGGGCGTCGGCCCGCGCCGCATCTGGTCGGATTCCAAAGGCATGCTGTGGGTGAGCTTCTGGCACGGCGGCGCGATCGGGCGCTACGACCCAGTAACGAAGGCTTGGGCGACTTATCCGATGCCGCAGAGCAAATGGGGTACCTATTCGATCTATGTCGACGACAAGGATCGGGTGTGGGCGACCGATTGGCCCGCCAACGCCGTGCAACGTTTCGATCCCAAGACCGGGACCTACGCCACCTTTCCAAGCGACAAGAAAAACGCAAATGTTCGCCAGATGCTGGGCCGGCCGGGCGAGGCGTGGGGCGGAGAATCCGGCACCGACCGGCTGGTGGTGATCCGCGATTGACTGAACACCGGCCAGCCCTGCCGAATTAGGCCGCTTTCTTCTTGCCCTTGGGCTGCACCTCGGCGGTGTAATCGGCCATGAGATGCCCCGTGATAGCGCCCGGAGCAAACCTCCACTGCGCGATCTCGGAGACGGCTGTGACCTCGGCCGCGCTGCCGGTGATGAAGCACTCGGAGAATTGGGTGAGCTCATCGGGCATGATGCGCCGCTCGATCACCTCAATGCCGCGTTTCTTCGCCAGCTCGATCACGCTACGGCGGGTAATCCCGTCAAGGAAGCAATCGGCGATCGGTGTGTGGATCTTGCCGTCCTTGATGAAGAAGATGTTGGCACCGGTGCATTCCGCGACACGGCCTTGCCAATCCAGCATCATGGCGTCGGCATAGCCTTTGCGTTCGGCGATGTGCTTGGAAATGGTGCAAATCATGTAGAGGCCAGCGGCCTTCGCGCGCGCTGGCGCGGTTTTCGGGTCCGGCCGTCGGTAGTCGGCGAGATCGAGCCTGATGCCCTTGAGCCGCTGCACCGGGTCGAAATAGCTCGGCCACTGCCAGGTGGCGATCGCCAGATGGATTTTGTTGTGCTGTGCGGAGACGCCCATCATCTCCGATCCACGCCAAGCCACCGGCCGCACATAGGCGTCGCTCTGCCCATTCTTTTCCAGCACCAGGCGCTTGGCCGCGTCGATCTCGGCGACCGAATATGGAATGTCGAAGTCGAGCAACTCGGCCGACCGCTTCAGCCGTTCCGAATGCTCCGTGCACTTGAAGATTTCACCACCATAGGCGCGCTCACCCTCGAATACCGAGCTGGCGTAATGCAATCCGTGGGAGAGCACATGCAGCGTCGCCTCGCCCCAGGGGACGAGCTTGCCGTCGTACCAGATCACCCCCTCGAGGCGGTCATACGGTTGTTCTGCCATCGCGATTCCTCCTCGGGACGTCGTCCGGCGCCGGTGGACGCGCCTTCGTCTTCTGCTTTTGCGTCGCGGGCCGACACCCGGTATGGTTCGGCGCCCATGAGAGCGCGCTTGCGCCGCGGGCGCAATCCGTTCCGGGCGAGGCGGCGGGTACGATCCTTTCGTGGCGACCCGTTCTCGGATAACAATCTGACCGAAATATGTCAATATGGCTGACCTAACCGCCCCGGTGACGACTGATCGGTCATCGTCCAGCGCCGACCGAGCGGCTCGCGGCCGTGAACCCATCTGGGACGTCATCGAGCTTTTGTTTTTCGCTTATCGGGATTTCATCGGCGACCCCGACGACGTGCTGTCGAAATTGGGCTTCGGCCGCGCGCACCATCGAGTGCTCCATTTCGTCAACCGCAATCCCGGCATGAAGGTTGCGGAACTGCTCGATATCCTAAAGATCACCAAGCAGTCGCTCGGCCGCGTGCTCAAGCAGCTCATCGATCAGGGCTATGTGGTGCAGAAGGAGGGCGCCAACGACCGGCGCCAGCGCCTGCTGTACGTCACCGCGAAGGGCGAGGGCTTGGCCATGAAGCTTGCCGGGCTGCAAACCGCCCGCATCGCGGCCGCGCTCTCCGAGCTCGGGCCGAACGCGCACGAAACCGCCTGCCGATTTCTCACCGCCATGATCAACGTCGACCACCGCGACGCCGTGCTGCGTTTCATCGCGCGCGCCGACCGGGCGCGGCGCGCGCGCGGCTGAGCCGAGGCCGTGATGCGAGCCACGACGGCCTCCACCGCTCTTGCCGACGACGCCCCCCATTTGCTGGTGGTCGACGACGACCGCCGCATCCGCGATCTGCTTTCCCGTTTCCTGTTTGCCGAGAGCGTGCCGATCATCATGCTGACCGCCCGCGACGAAGCGCAGAGCCGCATCGAGGGCCTGACCATCGGCGCCGACGACTATGTGGGCAAGCCATTCGAGCCGAGAGAGCTTTCGCTCCGCATCGCCAGCATTTTGCGGCGCGCCCGCCCGGCCGCGGCTCCGGCCGTGGAATCGGTGCGCTTCGGCGAGTTCCGCTTCCATCTCGCACGCGGCGAGCTCAGGCGCGGCGATGAGATCGTGCGCCTCACCGATCGTGAGCGCGACATGCTGCGCCTGCTCGCCGCCACTCCCGGTGAGACGGTCCCGCGGCAAACGCTCGCCGGCAACGACGGCGCAACCGGCGAACGCGCCGTCGACGTGCAGGTCAACCGCTTGCGTCGCAAGATCGAGCACGATCCGGCCAATCCGCTTCTGGTGCAGACCGTGCGCGGCATCGGATATCGCCTGGTAACGACACCATGACCACGCTCGACGTCGGGATTGCCGCGTTGCGCTCGAGCCTGAGCGCGCTGCGCGTGGCCGCGAACCGCGGCTACGAGCTCTATGACCGCACCAGCGCCACGCTCAAAGCCGTCATGCCGAAAGGCCTCTATGCCCGCGCGCTGTTGATCATCATCGCGCCTATGGTGGTGTTGCAATCGGTCGTCGCCTTCATGTTCATGGAGCGACACTACAATCTGGTCACCCAGCGGCTTTCCGCCGGAGTGGTGCAAGACATCGCCACCCTGATCGAGATCGACAAGGCATTCCCCCAGGAGCAGGCGCTGGTGCGCCGCATCGCGCAAGACAAACTCGGGCTGGTCGTCGACTTCCTGCCGGTCACCGAGTTGCCGCCGCCGGGGCCGAAACCATTCTTCTCGCTGGTCGACCAGGCGCTCTCGGAGGAGGTCAGAAAGCAGATCGGCCGGCCGTACTGGATCGATACGGTTGGGCGCTCGGCACTGCTCGAGATCCGCATCAAGCTCGACAACGCGGTGATGCGCGTATTTGCGCCGCGTCGTGCCGCTTACGTCTCCAACTCCCACATCTTTCTGGCCTGGATGGTGGGCACCTCGCTGGTGCTGATCACGGTGGCGGTGCTGTTCTTGCGCAACCAGATCAGGCCGATTCTGCGCCTGGCGGATGCCGCCGAAAGTTTCGGCAAGGGACGCGAAGTCCCTGACTTCCGGCCGCGCGGCGCGCGTGAGGTTCGGCGCGCGGCGGTGGCCTTCATCGAGATGAAGCGGCGCATCGAGCGCGTGCTCGAGCAGCGCACCGCCATGCTGGCGGGAGTTTCGCACGACCTGCGCACCATTCTCACGCGTTTCAAGCTCGAACTTGCCCTGTTGGGGGACAGTCCCGAGGTCGAGGCCATGAAGAAGGACGTCGACGAGATGGGCCGCATGCTGGAGGCTTATATCGCGTTTGCGCGCGGCGATTCGGGCGAGCAATCGGCGTCGACCGACATGGGCGCCTTCCTGGAAGAGCTCAAGGCCGACGCCGAGCGCAACGGTCACAAGTCGAGCGTGCATTTCCACGGCCACCCGATCGTCACGGTGAGGCCGGCGGCATTCAAGCGTTGCCTCGCCAATCTGGTCTCCAACGCCGCGCGGCATGCGCCGTCGATCTCGATCACCGGCCATCGCGACCACCGCTGGCTCACTGTCACCGTGGACGATGACGGGCCCGGCATCGCCGCGCATCTGCGGGAAGAGGTGTTCAAGCCGTTCTTGCGGCTCGACGATGCGCGCAATCAGGACGAAGGCGGCACAGGGCTCGGGCTTGCCATCGCGCGCGACATCGCCCGCTCGCACGGCGGCGACATCACGTTATCGGATAGCCCGCTCGGAGGATTGCGCGCGACGGTCCGCGTGCCGGTCTAGACCGCGACTGTATCCTCGTCCTCCGCGTCGCGCCGCCGGCGCGGGCGCACGCGGCAGACGGCGGCGGGAATCCGGAGAAGATCGTCCAGGAAACCCGACCAGCGCTGTCCACGCGCGAGCGCGCGGTCGAGCGCTGCCATGGTGCGCGCAAGGCCGGGATCCTCGTCGTTGATCCAGGTGCGCAGCACCGATCCGAACAAGAGGGCCAGCCCCTGTGCGCGCACCACGCCGCGTGGCCCCGAGGCGCCGATGTCGGCGGCGGTCAGCATCCATTGTTGCGAGCGCACGGCGAGCGAGTTCAAGGCGAACGCGAGACCGGGGTTGCGCGCGGCCGAGCGCATCAGCGAGCGCACCGCGGACTTGTGAGGCGCGAGCACCTCGAGCCGGCGCATCAACACGTCGAACAGACGCTCGCGCGGGGGCTCTTCGGCCATCTCGGCATCGCCGCCGACGAGCACCGTGCGATCGGTCTCTTTTATTTGCGCGGCAAGGATCGCGAGGGTCGAAGGGAACGTGGCGCGCAGATCGGCAAGCGAGACATCGGCGGCTCTCGCAATCTCGGCGAAACCGATGCGCTCGATCGGCTTTTCGGCGAGCAGCGCCATGAACACGTCGATGATGCGCTCGCGCTCGGATTTGCTGCTGCGCGATGCGGGTCGGGCGGCTGACTTGCGCTTGCGAGCCATAGACCGGACTCCTGAACCGATTTTCCCCGTGCTACCAATCTAGGCCAGCAACGCGGGACCTTCTAGGCCTCCGCACCCCTTGGCCCGCTCGCGCGACCCACTCATCCCGCCAAATCGCGCGATCGTTTCGTCGCCGCAGCGATGGCCTCGGTCATCAGCCGTTCGAGGCCGTCCTCGGCCATCAACACGTCGAGCGCGGCAGCGGTGGTGCCTCCGGGCGACGTGACGTTCTGCGCCAAAGTTGCGGGGTCGAGGGGTGAGCGATGGAGCAGCTCGCCCGCGCCGGCGACCGTGGCGCGCGCAAGTGTGGCGGCGAGCGCTGGCGGCAGACCGGCGGCGGTGCCCGCGTGCGCCATCGCCTCGGCGAGCAAGAACACGTAGGCGGGTCCCGAGCCTGAGAGGGCGGTCACGGCGTCCATGAGCGCCTCGTCCGTGATCCATTCCACGGCGCCGACCGCGGATAGGAGCGCGTCGACGAGCGCGCGCTGCTCGGGCGACACGTGCGGATTGGCGACCGCGACCGTGATGCCGCGGCCGATCGCGGCGGGCGTGTTCGGCATGGCGCGAACAAGCGCGGCCTGCGGCAAGCCATCGGCGAGGAATTGCAAGGTCCGCCCGGCCATAATGGATACGACCACGGTCGCGCTGCCGACGAACGGCGCCAGCGCAGGCAAAACGTCGGGTGCCATCTGCGGCTTCACTGCGACCACCACCGCCGCCACGTCGCCGGCCGCGTCGCGTGACGGATTGAGGCGCAGGCCGCGCTCGCACAGCGCCGCAATCTCACGGCTGGGCTGCGGCTCGATCACGGCCACGTGCTCGGGAGAAAGCCCCAGCGCCAGCCAGCCCTCCAGCATGGCGCCACCCATCTTGCCGGCACCAGCGAGGAGGATGGTCCCGGATAGACCGGCGAGGGGCCCCCGCGACGTAGCTGTGCTCATAAGACCCTCCGTCATTCCGGCCGAGCTGCGCAGACAAGTCTACGCAGTCTGCGCAAGCTTGACTGCGTTGCGGCGCCCCGGAATGACAGCAGCGGCTGAGGCGCTTATGCCTGGCCTTGGGTATCGAACATGGCGGCATCGAGCGCGGTGCGCGCCGGCTTGCCTGCCCACACGACGAATTGAAAGGCGGGGAAATACCGTTCGCATGCGTCAATCGCGGTGGCGAGCAACGCCTCGCATTGCCGGCCCGATGCTTCGACGCCGCCGGCAAGCACCAGCGCGTGGCGGTACATGACGAGGCCGTCCTGGGTCCAAAGATCGAAATGTCCAACCCACATCTGCTCGTTGATCAGCGAGATGAGTTGCTGCACCTCGCTGCGGCGGCGCTCCGGCACTTTCAGTTCGAAGGCGCAGGCGAGATGCAGCGCCTCGATGTCGTACATCCAGGTGTAAGAGACCTGGTAGTCGGTCCATTTCCCGCTCGCCAGGATCGTGATCTCGTCCTCGCCCGCGCGCTCGAATGACCAGCCATTGGTGGCGGCCACCCGCTCGACCACCTCGAGCGGATTGCCGTGGGGCTGTTCGGCAAATTCGATGAGAGCCATGCTTGATCTCCACCCTGACATGGGATGCGCAATCGATCGCACGCACACCACGCCGCTGCTCACGCAGTCCCCGGTGGAGCTGGACAACCGCTCCGGGGCGAATCACCTGACGAGTCGAATATAACCCCATTGATTCCAGTGGCTAAAGCACAATCGGATTTGGTCGCGGCGACTGTTTGGTGGATATCTCGCCGGGCGGACTCGTTTTCTCCACAGGTTCCATCATCAGGTTCGGGAGTCTGGAATCAGGACCCAGGAGTCAGGAATCGTTCTGTCCTGAGTCTGGACTCCTAATTTCCTGAGTCCTGTCAGTCGAATAGGCTCGATACCGACTCTTCGGCCGCGGTGCGGCCGATGGCCTCGCCGATGAGGCTGGCGACCGAAAGCGTGCGAATATTGCGGGCGACCTTGACCGCCTGGGTGGGCTGGATCGAGTCGGTGATGACCAACTCCTTAAGCCGCGAGGCAGTGATGCGGGCGACGGCGCCGCCGGAGAGCACGCCGTGGGTGATATAGGCGTAGACCTCGGTCGCGCCCTTGTCCAACAGCGCATCGGCAGCGTTCACCACGGTGCCGCCGGAATCGATGATGTCGTCGACCAGAATGCAGGTGTAACCTTCGACCTCGCCGATCACGTTCATCACTTCGGATTCTCCCGCGCGCTCGCGTCGCTTATCGACGATGGCGAGCGGGGCGTTGATGCGTTTGGCGAGCCCGCGGGCGCGGCCGACGCCGCCGACATCGGGCGAGACCACCATCACCTTGCTGATGTCGAAGCGCTCCTTGATGTCGCGCACCATCATCGGCGCGGCATAGAGGTTGTCGGTCGGGATGTCGAAGAATCCCTGGATCTGGCCGGCGTGAAGGTCGAGCGTCATCACCCTGTCTGCCCCGGCGCGGGTGATCAGGTTGGACACGAGCTTGGCCGAGATCGGGGTGCGCGGTGCCGGTTTGCGGTCCTGCCGCGCGTAACCGAAATAGGGAATGACGGCAGTGACACGGCGCCCAGACGCGCGGCGAAGCGCGTCGATGATGATCAGCAATTCCATCAAGTTGTCGTTGGCCGGATACGACGTCGACTGGATGACGAAAACGTCGGTGCCGCGTACGTTTTCCTGAATCTCGACGAAAATTTCCATGTCGGCGAAGCGGCGCACCACCGCCTTGGTCAGCGGGGTGGCGAGGTAGGCGGCGATCGCGTCGGCAAGCGCAGGGTTGGAGTTGCCGGCGACAAGCTTGATCGCTCCGTTATTGGGCCGCATCGCTGGCTCCTGGCGAGAGGCTTCGCGCGCTCGCGGCGCCCTGATAACAAGGAGGCGGCAAGGCTGGCAATATGACGGGGCACGGGGAACGAGCCTTGTCCCGCTGATTCACGTGGTTCGGAGCGCCCAGCCGGCGAACTCGGTAGGCCTCCGCTCCCGCTTATCCACATCGCTTCTGCCTGCTGTCGGTGGAATTCCGGGTCAACAGCGGCGCCGGCGCTAGCGGGCGAGCGCGATGGCACTGACGTGGCGCCCGTAGTCGCGCTCGTTGCGGTGGGTTGAACGTCGGTAGCTGAAAAACCGCTTCGCATCGGCATAGGTGCAATGGCCGAGGTCCTCGAATCGGCGGATACCGTCAGCGGCGAGGCGGGCGGCGATATAGCCGGGAAGATCGAAGAGGGCGTGCTGCGGCCTTGGCGACGGTCGGAAGAATCGTTCGTTATTCGCGTCTTCGGACGTGAAACGAGCGACGAATTCGGGTCCGACCTCGTAGTTCGGCTGGCGGATGGTCGGCCCAAGCGCGGCCGAAAGGCGGGCGCGGTCCGCCCCGCACCCCTCCATGGCCGCGACCGTCGCTTCGAGCACGCCGCTGGCAGCGCCGCGCCAGCCGGCATGGGCCACGCCGACCACCCCCGCGGCTTCATCGGCGAACAGGACCGGGGCGCAATCGGCGGTGGTTACGCCAATGGCGAGCCCCGGCACGGCGGTCACGATCCCATCGGCACGTGGCCGCTCCTGTGACCGCCACGGCCGGTCGATCGTCACCACGTCGGGCGAATGCACCTGATAGGCAGTGAGCAGGCGATCCGGCGGCACCCCGAGTGCCGCCGCCATGCGCGCGCGATTCTCGGCCACTTTTGCCGGCACGTCATCGGAACCGGGCCCGCCGTTGAGGCTCGCATAGACCCCATCGGACACGCCGCCCTCGCGGGTGAAGAAGGCGTGGCGGACGCGCTCGAGCGCACCGAGCGAGGCAGCCTGCAGCATGCTGGCCATTGTCCCATGCCCGCCTTGCTGGTTGTGCGAATCTCTTGCTGGCATCGTTCGCGCTCGGCTCTCGTTCACGCGTCGAAACCGGGCAGGCGCTCGAGTTTCGGGTTGGCCACCGCAATGGCCTTGAACAGCCGACCCATCCCGGTGCGATCCTCGCTGGTGAGACGCACCAATGCCGCGTCGATGGTGCCGGCATAATCGGGCGGCGCGGCCGCTTTCAGCGCCGCCGCGCGCTGCTCGATACCGAGCCGGCGCAAGAACTCGCCTTGCGGAACCGGCCCGTGCACCCGCGCGCCCATGCCTTCAGCCGCGTGCGCCAGTGCCTCAAAGTCCACGTGCGCGGTGAGATCGATCAGACCCGAGGCGAGCAGGGGCTCGGCGAACTCGTGGCTGCCGACGGCTTGCAAAGTGTCCCCGATAGCGCTCTCGCTGTGGCCGTAATCGATGATCAGCGCGGCGCCGCCCCGGCGTACGACGCGCCGCCCGATCTCGAGCGCGATGGTGTCGGCGCGCCACTCGAAAATCTCCCCGATCTTGGCGGCGCGCAATCTGTTCGGCAGAAGCTTGTCGAACAGCGGTATCGGATCGCGATCGATACTGAAATGTAACTTGTCGTCGTCGCCGATCTTGATCACCCGCTCGTGCCAGCCGTCGGCGCACATGACGGCCTGATGGATGGGCAGCGCGTCGAAGAACTCATTGGCGAGCACGATCAGCGTCCCTTCCGGCACGCCCTCGATCGAGCGATGCCATGCTACCGGCACTTCGCGCCCCTCCAGGGCCTGGCGCTGCAGGCGCTCCAGCGCCGGGCTGACTTCGACCAGATGAACGTTGGCGGCGGCGCGGAAATCCGGGATCACCTTGGCCGCCCGCAGCACGTCGACCATCATGGTGCCGCGGCCGGGGCCGAGCTCGACCAGATTGAACGCCGCGGGCGAGCCCATCGCGCGCCAGGTGGCGGCTGCCCACAGGCCGACCAGCTCCCCGAACATCTGGCTGATCTCGGGTGAGGTGATGAAGTCGCCGGCGACGCCGAACGGGTCGCGCCGCGCGTAGTAACCGCGTTCGGGATCGGTAAGGCAAAGCTCCATGTATTGCGCCACCGCCATCGGGCCGCCGACTCTGATGCGCCGTCGAATGTCCGCCTCGAGCGAGGCCATCTCGGTCATGTCCGCCGTGCCACCTCCTTGCGCAGGGCTCCCGCCATGAGCGCGATGCCGGCGAGCATCAACGGTAGCGACAGCAGCGTGCCCATCGTCAAGCCGCCCCACAGAAAGCCGAGCTGAGGATCCGGCTCGCGAAAATGCTCGGAAATCGAGCGCGCGACGGCGTAGCCGAAGCTGAAGGCGCCCAGGATGAAGCCCGGCCGCTTGAGCGCGCCGGCGCGGATGAAGGCGGTAAGCAGCACGAACAGCAGCAGCCCTTCGAGCACCGCCTCGTAGAGTTGGCTCGGGTGGCGTGGCAGCGGCCCGGCGGTCGGGAACACCATCGCCCAAGGCAGGTCGGTGGGTCGGCCCCAAAGCTCGCCGTTGATGAAATTGGCTATGCGGCCGAGAAAGATCCCGATCGTTCCCGCCGCGCAGGTGATGTCGCCGAGAGAAAGTATGGATAGGCCGCGATGACGCGCGAACAAGACGACGGCGAGCACGCAGCCGAGAAAACCGCCGTGAAACGACATGCCGCCCTTCCAGAGCTGAAACGCCTCGAGCGGGTGTGCGGCGAAATAAGTCGGATTGTAAAACAGCACGTAGCCGAGCCGCCCGCCCAGGATGATACCGAGCGTCACCCACAGCACGAAATCATCGTAATCGGTGACGGTCATGGGCACCGGCGAGCCCCACAGCTGCTCGCGGCGAATGATCGCGCGCGCATAGAGCCACCCCAACAGGATCCCGACGATGTAAGCGAGCGCATACCAGCGGATGGCCACCGGCCCGAAGCTGATGAGCACGGGATCGAAGGCGGGAAAGGGGAGGAGGTAAAGCGACATCGGCGACTCGCGTCACCTGGGGTGATGCGGGCAGCAAGCCGACGAAGTCAAGCCGCCGTCGACGGTGGTACCTCAATCTGCGGCAATGTCTCAAAGAATTTTATTCCGAGATCGACCCAGTGATCTGGTAAAAGGAACACGTTCCGACAGCCCTTGCGGGCGGAGCGAACCGTCACCATTCTTGTGCCGGGTATTTTGAATCCGAACCCGAGACCAGCGATGACCCAGACCACCAACCGTTTCTTCGACGAGATGGCGCGGCTGATGAACGACGCGGCCGGGGTCGCCTCGGGCGTGCGGCGCGAGTTCGATACCATGGTGCGCAATCAAGCGGACCGCATTTTGCACGACCTCGACGTCGTCAAGCGCGAGGAATTCGAAGCGGTCAAGGAGATGGCACGCATCGCGCGCGAGGAGAACGAGGCGTTGAAGGCGCGCATCGCCGCGCTGGAGGCCAAGCTCGGATCCGGTAGTAACCCGTAAGCACTTGAGAAGCGGTCGTTTTCTGCGCGACTGCCGCCGGTGCGCCTTCCTTGTCTTTCCCTAGCGCGCTCGCTATAAGCGCGCCGGATCGCCGGCGCGGCGCGCGCTGGTACGAGCACGGCCGCAGTCCAAAAACCCTGGAGGCACTGCGGCGCCATAGGCCGCAGCGTTTCGGCGGCCGTTTTGTTGCACGAGGATTTGCCTCATGGCGAGCGTCAAGCAGATGAAAGCCGTGGCGCGGTCGCAGGCCGGCAAGGGGGCTGCCCGCGCCGACCGTCGCGCCGGCCGCGTGCCGGGCGTGGTCTACGGCGACGGCAAGCCGCCGCTCAATATTTCAGTCGATCACGGCGATCTCAAGCAGCGGATTTATGCCGGCCGCTTTCTCACCACCATTTACGAGCTCGACATCGACGGCATCAAAGAACGAGTGATCCCGCGCGACTTCCAGCTCGATCCGGTGAAGGATCTGCCCGTGCACGTGGATTTCCTGCGCCTGGGCGAGGGGGCACAAATCCGAGTGCGCATTCCGGTGCACGTCGTCAATGCCGATCAGGCGCCGGGTGTCAAACGCGGTGGCACCGTCAATATCGTCACGCACGCCGTCGAAGTGGTATGCTCGCCCGAGCACATCCCGGAATCCATCGATGTCGACGTCTCGGGACTCGAAATCAATTACTCGAAGCACCTGAACGAGGTGACGTTGCCGCCGAACGTGCGTGTTGTCGGCAGGCTCGATGACACGCTGGTCACCATCGTGCCGCCGTCGGGTTACGCGGAAGAGATGAAGGCGGCGGCCGAAGCTGCCGCTGCAGCCGCCGCCGCTGCAGCCGCCGCAGTGGAAGCGGGTGTTGCTCCCGAAGGCGCAGCTCCGGGCGCCGCACCCGGCGCGGCTCCCGCCGCGGGTGCTCCGGGCGCGGCCGGCGCTCCTGCTGCCGCTGCCGCCACGCCGGCATCAGAGAAGAAGCCTGCGGCCGCGGAGAAGAAGTAAGGGCATCACTCTTCCGTCATCGCCCGCGCAGGCGGGCGATCCAGTAAATCACCGGTGCCTGGAGAAGGTGTCGGTGCCATCCCAGGGTCCCAGATTGCTGGATGCCCGCTTGCGCGGGCATGACCGCACGGACAAATTCCATGCTGCTTCTCGTCGGGCTCGGCAATCCCGGTTCGCGCTACGCCGGCCATCGACACAATATCGGCTTCATGGCGGTGGACGCGATCGCCAAACGACGCGGCATCGGCCCGTGGCGGCGGCGCTTTCAGGGTGTGGCGGCCGAGGGGCCGCTCGGCGGCGAACGCGCGCTGCTGCTGCTGCCCGGCACCTACATGAACGACTCGGGGCGCGCGGTGGCTGAAGCCGCGCATTTCTACAAGCTTGGCCTCCCCGACATCATCGTCTTCCACGACGAGATCGACCTCGCGCCCGGCAAGGTGCGGGTCAAGACCGGCGGCGGCATTGCCGGCCACAACGGTCTGCGTTCGATCTCGGCTCATATCGGCAATGAGTATCGGCGCGTGCGCATCGGCGTCGGACATCCCGGAGTGAAGGATCTGGTTCACGCGTATGTCCTCAGCGATTTTGCCAAGGAGGAGCGGCCATGGGTCGAAGCGCTGTGCGCCCTCGTCGCCGATAACGCCGAGCTGCTCGCGAAAGGTCAGGACGCGAGTTTTCAGAACAAGGTGCATCTCGGCATGCAGGCCAAGGGATTCTTGGACCCCAAGCAGCCGGAACAGCCCGACGAGTGAGACGCGCGCGTAGATCGGTCAGAGCAACGTCATGGGCTTCAAGTGCGGCATCCTGGGTCTCTCCAACGTCGGCAAGTCGACGCTCTTCAACGCGCTGACGGCGACCGCGGCGGCGCAGGCGTCGAATTATCCGTTCAGCACCATCGAGCCGAACGTGGGGGAAGTCATGGTGCCCGACCCCCGGCTTGACGTGCTCGCGAAGCTCGCCAAATCCGCCAGGATAAAGCCGACGCGGCTTACCTTCGTCGATATCGCGGGCCTCGTGCGCGGCGCGTCGAAGGGGCAAGGTCTCGGTAACCAGTTTCTCGCCCATGTGCGCGAGGTCGACGCCATCGCCCACGTCGTGCGCTGCTTCGTCGATCCCGACGTTGCGCACGTTTCCGGCACGATCGATCCGACCGCGGATGTCGAGACCATCGAGACCGAGCTGATGCTTGCCGACCTCGACAGCCTGGAGCGGCGCGTCGAGGCCCTGACCAAGAAAACGAAAGGAAACGACAAGGATGCCGTCGAGGCCCGGCAGACGCTCGATCTCGTCGATCGGGCGCTGTCGCTGCTGCGTGACGGAAAACCGGCGCGGTTGGTCGAGCGCAAGCCGGAGGATGAGAAGGCATTTCGGATGCTGGGACTCTTGACCGCTATTCCGGTGCTCTACGTGTGCAACGTCGATGAGGCGGCTGCCGCAACCGGCAACGACTTTTCGCGCGCCGTCGAAGCGCGCGCCCGCGAGGAGGGCGCGGCTCGCTGCTCAATCTGATCACCTATTTCACCGCGGGGCCGAAGGAGGCGGCAGCCTGGACGATCACGCGCGGCACCAAGGCGGCGCAGGCGGCCGGCGTCATCCATTCGGACTTCGAGCGCGGTTTCATTCGCGCCGAGACCATCGCCTATGAGGATTACGTGGCGCTCGGCGGGGAGGCAGGCGCGCAACAGGCGGGCAAGATGCGGCTCGAAGGCAAATCCTACGTCGTCGCCGACGGCGACGTCATGCATTTCAGGTTTGCGACGTAATCAGATGACGTAGGGTGGGCAAAGGCGCGCACCGCGGCGCCGGCGCACCGATGATAATCCCTCGCGCCTTTGCCCACGCACCGAGCCGCGGCCAAAGTACGCGCCCGTTACGCGTGGGCACGGCGCACGCGATCAAGCTGCCGCACGATATTTGCCGCGTGCGCCTTTGCCCACCCTACTCGCTTCGCGCTGCACGGCGTCCGGGACAAGTATCGGCCATCACATCTGCTGGCCGCGCTGGCGGATTGCGCCGAGATGCTCGTTGATGCGGAACATGATCAGTACGAACTCGGCGATGATGCGCGCGAAGATCACGCCGATCACGACCCCGATCAAGCTGGCGACAATCCAGAACAAACCCGCGAGCGGACTGAGCGCCATCAGCGTGAGACCGGAGATGATGCCGGAGAGTCCGAACAAAGCCGAAATGCCGACCGCGAGCCAGTAGAAGAGCTTGATGATGGAAGGCGTAATGAACCGTTCCCACTGGAACAGGTCGCGTAAATCGAACATGGGGTTTCTCCTCCCGACGCAGGGGTGCCCGCCAGTTGACCAACTCGCGCAGCCGATTTCGCGCTTTCGCAGCCGGTTCGACTGCGCTGCCGCGTCGTCCAGCCCTCGCCGTAAGCCCATTCGAACACTGCACTGCGGCGTCCGCATGGTCAATCGAACTCCTCGAACGCCCGTGGTTAATGTCGGATTAATCGGCGCGCGCGCGGCGCCGGCGCGTATTCTCGGCGCGGCCCGGTTGACCCCTTGGCAGGCGGCGCCTAGGGAACGCACTGCGCAAGCCGCAGGATCGCCGTGCCCCGTCTGCATTGGGAAGATTTCAGTCCCGGCCAAGTCATCGAGTGCGGATCGCGGTTGCTCACGCGCGCGGAGATCGTTGCCTTCGCCGCCGAGTACGATCCGCAGCCCATGCATCTCGACGAGGCGGCCGCGCGTGCGACGCTGTTCGGCGGTCTGGTCGCCTCGGGTTGGCACAGCTGCTGCGTGCTCATGCGCATGCTGAGCGACGATTTCCTCAGAGACGCGAGTTTCATGGGCGCGCCCGGTGTGGAGGAGGTGAAGTGGCTTGCGCCGATACGGCCCGGCGAACGGATCAAAGCCCGAGCCACCGTGCTCGAGACCCGTGCCTCGCGCAGCCGGCCCGAAATCGGGTTCGTCAAATTCCAGTTCGAACTCATCAATACCGCCGACCAGCCGGTGATGACCCTGGTCGTGAGTCCGATGTTCGGGCGGCGCGCCGCCAATGCAGCGCGGGGAGGGCAGCCGAAGGCGCCGAGCGAACCATGAAGTTCTTCGAGGACATTCGTGTTGGCGAGATCAGCGACATCGGGCGGCACACGTTCACCGCCGAGGATATCAAAGCCTTCGCCGCGCGATTCGATCCGCAGCCATTTCACCTGGACGAAGCCGCGGCGGCGCGCTCGCACTTCGGCCGGCTCTGCGCCTCCGGCTGGCACACCGCCTGCGTCTGGATGCGGCTCTTGATCAACTATCGCCGGCGCGAGGACGAGGAACGCCGCGCGCGCGGCGAGCCGGTCGCCCAACTCGGGCCTTCGCCCGGGTTTCGCGAACTCAAATGGCTTAGGCCCGTCTATGTCGGCGACACGATCTCGTATGCGACCGAGGTCGTCGAGGCGCGGTCTTTGAACAGCCGCCCCGGCTGGGGCATCGTCTCCGTGCGCAACACGGGCGTGAACCAGCGCGGCGAGCCGGTGATGTCGCTCATCAGCACTGCGTTCATCGAGTGCCGGGATCGGGGACCGCAGGAACCGTGAGTATCACCAGCGAGCCGATGCGGGAGCCGCCCGTGTTGACGGCCAAGCGCGAGGAGCGCCGTGCCGCCGGTATCGCCTGCAGCGCCCATGCACTGCATGACGGCTACACTGATCTGATCTACGTGCTGCCGCGATCGTGCTGCTCATGCTCTCGCTCGCGCTCAAGCCGGCGCTGGCGCTGCGGCTGAGGTGAGGGCGCATTCTGGGGCGGGCATCCGTCCTGTCACCGCACTGCGTCCCTGACCCACTTGCCCACCGCGCCCGGCAGCAGGTCGAGGTACGGGCCCATGAAGAAGACTTCGCCCTCGCCGTCGCCGAAATAGCGGTCGTAGGCCTCAATCATCATGCGCACCTGGGGGGCGCAGCGGGGCATGGAATCGACGATCAGATCGCCGAGATCGGCATCGGGCTGACCGAACCGCGGATCGGCGCCGACCACGCGGGCGATGCATTCGGTTGCGGAGCGCATCAGCGGCTGCATCGCCGCGCTCTTTTGTTGCATCGACAAGGTGGGCGAAAGCGCCGGGTTGGCATTCGGGGCGGTCGCAACGCTGACGAGGAGCGCTGCCGCGGCAAGCGGTGCGAGAATCATCGAATCTTCCTCTCCGGCGTCGGAATCCTAATCGACGCGGAGCAACACAGCCCAGCCAAAAATGTATTTGGCGAACCGCCATACGCGGAAATCCGAGAGGCTGTGGTGTCCAGGTAACATCGTCACCCGGCGCGCTGCGCTCCGCGATGCCATTCGATGTTTTGCCAGCCTGCGGGCGCAGGAACGTTGCTGCCGCTTGGGGCGTTATTGAGCGTTCTTCAATGGAGGCAGAGGAGGTCGCCATGACATCGTTTGTTCGCCCCGCATGGCTGGCGCTCGCGTTCGTTGCCACGGCGGTGCCGGCGAGCGCGCAGACCTGGGTTTACGAGCCTGATGTCCCGCGGGCGCGCGTCTACGAGCCGCGCGCCTATTACGAGCCGAGGGCCTACGAATCGCCCGTCTATGAATCGCGCGCCTATGAGCCGGTGGTGACCGCGGCGCCGCTGGCACTGACGCCTGCCCAGCGCACGACGATCTATCGCACCATCATACCGCAAGGGCGCGGGCGCGGACCGATCGTACGGGAGCAGATCGTCACCGAGTCGGTCGCACCGGCGCCTGTGGTGCGCGAACGCATCGCGCCTGCCCCTGTGGTGCGCGAGCGTGTCGCACCTGCCGGCTCCGCCTACGCCTATGCGGTCGGCTCCCGCGTCGCGGATGCCTACGCACTCGCGCCGATGCCGCAGGCGGTCGTCTCCAGCGTGCCGGCCGTGCGCTCCTACCGCTACATGGTGATCAACAACCGCCTGCTGCTGGTCGATCCGGCGACGGGCATTGTCGTGACCGAGGTCACCGATTAGCGCCACGCCCCGGCGGCGTTGAAACCAAACCCGGGCTTCGGCGGTTGTGTCGGTGGACCGGCCGCTGAGGCCTGTCGCGCGCGAGCAAGCGCACGCGAGGCTACGTTTTCCGCAGCGCTCGGAGGGCGGATAGCCTGTCTCGACTAGCGTGTCTCGACGCGAGCAAAGGAGATAACGATGCGACGCGATCTTTTGTGGACCAGCGCGTTGGCGCTGGTATTTGCCGGCAGCGTCGGCCTTGCCGCCGCCCAGCAGCAGTCGCCACCGGCCGACGCGCAGCAGCGTTCGCAGCAGGAAAATGCGCAACAGACCCCCTCCGGCAAGATGGGCAAGGAGGAGCCGAGCTCGCACGCTCATACTCAGCCGCAGCCGAACGCGGCGTTCGTCAACGGCGCCTTGGCCGTTGAGGGCGCACCGGCGAATACCGATACGGTGCCGGCGAAATACTCGCAGAAGAACGCGGCCGACGACGAGCTCATCACTGTCGCCTATACGTTCAAGACGCTCAGCGACGATCAGCGCCGCGCTATCTATGAGGCGCTGAAGGGCCAGCCGGCCGGCTCCGCCTTCAACGCGGACATCGGGACAGAGCTGCCGCCCGGGATCGAGTTGCGTTCGGTGCCCGATGACCTCGCCGCCCGCGTGCCGCAAACCAAGGATTATCGCTACGCGGTGACGCATGATCGCGTGCTGCTGGTGGGCACGAGCCGGGTCGTCGCCGGTGTCTTTGCCGACGCCAACGTGCCGGTGAGCGAAGGCCGTCGCGGGCCTTAGCAAATCGTGGTTGCAAACCGAATCGCGTAGCGGCCTCGGATTTCGCCATAGCGCGTCGAAGAGGCGCGTAAACGCGCTTATGGCTCCATCCGAGCTACGAATTCTCGCCGCGGTCGAGCTCACCAGCTGTGCTTGAAGCCGGCCCTGAGGCTCTTCGAGATGTCGCCGCCGGCGGTTTCGCTCATTGAGCCGGTGACGCTGAACGGCCCGCCGAACAGCTTCTGCTCGGCACTGAGCGTGCGCAGCCACTTGTCGTCCGTGCTGGATACATCGGCGCCGAGCGATACGCTTGTGTCGGTCGGCAGGATGTTGAAGCGCAGCGCCTGGCTGCTGGCCCAGCTATGAACTTGCCCCGCCGCGTTCGGCAGCGGCCGTGTTATCGAAAGCCCGTTCTGCAGCGTGAGCGAGATATCATCGCCAACCGGCACGGA
>WNGD01004204.1_pt1 | contig 21039 bp, 22 predicted proteins | sample 5400671 | NCBI WGS metagenome assembly WNGD01 (sample SAMN13153369, study PRJNA577476) | soil metagenome | isolation source: 40 cm soil or saprolite under grassland replicate 2 | place: USA:California | collected 2016-06-15 | reverse complement strand
TCCTCCTCTCTTCTGCCTTTTTTGCTCCCTCTTCTGCTGTTTTTGCCCTCTCTCACTGGCTCAACGTCCAGTTCTGAGCGACTTTTGCTCATCAGGTCTGGATTAGCTCTTCCACAGGCTCGTTGCGCATTTCGTGGGAACAGCCAGGGTCCTCGTGACCGCTGGCAGAATAGAACACGATGAACGTATGGGCCGGGTGGCTCTCAGCCCGCTCTTTCTGAGAAAGAAAGCACAATCAGACTGATATTATCATTTCCTCCCGCTTCATTCGCCAGTCGGACTAATGTTGTACATGCTTCCTGCGGGGTCATCCTGGCAATGATCGGCGCCATTTGTTCCTCTGTAAGCAGGCTCCAGAGACCATCACAGCACAACATGACTTTGTCACCTGCTTGTATCTCCTGGACGGCGAGATCAGGGCAAGCGTCCATCTTTTCCTCTCCTCCTAAAGCCTTATAAAGCATATGGCGAGTAGGAGCATGTCGAGCCTGCTCAAGAGACTGCCCTCGGGCAATGGCCACCGCAACCGCTACGGAATGATCGGTCGTCAGACAGACCATCGTTGGCACAGCAGTGGACCTGGCAGGAAGAAGATACGCACGACTATCACCAACATGAGCGAGCCAGAGTCGCGTGTCCTCAATGACTGCCGCAATACAGGTGGTGACCATCCCCGCGTACTCCTGATGCTGTGAAGCAAGCTGGCGAATACGAGTATGCGCCAGCCAGAATGCTCGCAGCAGGCGGTCGGGGGGGACGCCCTTCTCCTGCTGATCATAGTAGGCCGTGAGAATGGTTTCCACGGCCACACGGCTTGCCACTTCACCAGCGGCATGTCCTCCAGCTCCATCGGCGAGGAGGTACAGGTACCCATACTGTTGCGCCACCTGCTCATGCCGTGGATCAGAGAGAGCCAGGGCATCCTCATTTTGCTCGCGTACGCGTCCAATCTCTGAACAGCTTGCAGCCGTGATCTGGAGTGTCTTCCTCTTATTAAAAGACCTATGGAGTAGATTCATGGGACGCCCTCCTTGTTCTCCTCCTCATGAGTGAGTGATGATGAGTTGCCCGGTAGCAGGGAAAAAGGGTGCAAAAAAGCTCCTGACCATGCCAAACTGGGCAGTATCAGGAGTTATTAGCAGCCATTGCTGTATTGGCAAGGCGAACTCCATCGCCGTTCTCTTCTTTACAAGAACTATATGTAATATACCATAGCAGAGGCTCCATTTTCAATCTTTCTTTCTGTTTTCTCGATGGTGAATACCCTTCCATGAGCGTCTTTTGTGAAAGAGGTTGCAGTCAGGACAAAAACCTTCTATACTTCCTTTGTAAGACCAAAGCGAACGGCCTCACGGCGATGAAGCTCGCCTCATGCTTCGTGCTAATAGCTTCTACCATCCGATTACCAATAGCAGGAAGGATGAGTGATGAAGCTACATACATCTCTTTCTCCGCCATATGTCATGACACAGCAGTAGAATCATTCTCTCCCTTCCATACGGCGTATTGTGTCGAGGAGTCCTCATGAGCGTGTAAGCAGGGCGGTGAACACATGGAACAACTACAAGAAGTCCACCAATATGATGCAAGCAAGCACAATGTGGCATCGGTAACCATTGATGTGGTGATGATGAGCATACGCCAACGCGATCTCCAGGTGTTGCTTATGAAGCGCCGTTCATGGCCCTTTGAAGGGATGTGGGCGATCCCCGGGGGCTTCGTGGACATCGATGAGTCCCTGGAAATCGCTGCAAAGCGCGAATTGCAAGAAGAGACAGGGTTGCAAGACGTTTACCTGGAGCAGTTATACACCTTTGGTGATCCCGGACGCGACCCGCGCACGCGTGTGATCACGGTCGTCTACTTCGCCTTACTCGCCTTCGAACGAATGCAGGCGAAAGCATCAGACGATGCAGCAGATGTCGGCTGGTTCTCGGTGTATAAACTGCCACCGCTCGCCTTCGATCATGAGAAGATTTTGCATTACACGCTCGATCGCTTACGTGGGAAGCTCGACTACACCACCATCGCGTTCAACTTATTGCCGGAGCAGTTCACCTTGCGCGAACTGCAGGAGGTCTATGAGATCATTCTACATCGGCGACTCGATAAACGGAACTTTCGCAAGAAAGTTCTTCCAACAGGAATCCTGGAAAAAACCGGAGGGAAAAAGATGGAGGGAACGCATCGACCCGCGCGCCTCTATCGCTTCAATCCCGGAGCTGAGGGCAAATTTTAGCGAATGGTTCCTTCGACGTCCCTTCAGCCTCTGAACAGGAATTCATATGCTAGACGCGATCGGTGTCGTGTGCTATATTTGCTGGAGAAAGATTTAGCCGTTTTCTACACATCTGGTGATGAAGCTCACCGACAATTGCCCAGCCGGGCTGATAGCTTCTATAACGCTTTCTGAAGTGTTGTAGGGGCTTTTTTGTTGTCTACAAGCAACCGAAGTAGTAGCCGGTTGAAGCAGGTACGCGTATGGATACAGATCGCTTCTTTGGCCCTCAATTTCGAGACGATACCTTGTTGAAACGTCGTCCCTGGTATGTCCTGGCGGTTGCACTCTTTCTTTTGAGCGCACTTGCCCATGTCCCTGTCGCCTTTCTCGCGGGATTATTTGTTCTGGTTATTGGTCTGGTGCCGGAAATCTGGTATCGTTCCGCACTACACCACCTCACCATGGAGCAGCGGGTCAGCCAACGGTATCTCTTCTTTGGCGAGAACGTGACGCTTTCCATCAGTGCTGAGAACAAGAAATTGTTGCCGTTGCCCTGGTTAGAGGTAGAAGACGAAATCCCTTCCTTCGTGACGGTGTTGACCGGACATGCCACTGCAAGTTATAAGGCGAACCGCTCTGTCCTGGTGAACGCCTTTTCTCTGTGGTCCTTCCAGCGCGTGACCCGCCATTACCAGCTCCATTGTACGGCACGCGGCGTCTATTCCTTTGGGCCGGTCACGATCCAGAGTAGTGATCCCTTCGGATGGTTGACGCGAGAAGAGCAGGTGGCTGCGAATGACACGTTGTTTGTCTACCCCCTCGTTGCGCCGCTTTCCTCATTTGGCCTCCCAGCTCGTCATCCCTTCGGAGAATATACGACGCCCCGACGCCTGCTCGAAGATCCGTTACGCTTCGCGGGAATACGAGACTACAGGATGGGGGATGATCCACGCCGTATTCATTGGAAAGCCACCGCCCGTACCGGGGTATTGCGCAGTAAAATCTATGAGCCCAGTAGTCAGTATCGTTTGCTCGTTGTCCTTGATATCAATACCTACACGGCCTCCTGGATGGGAGTTGACCCTGAGATACAGGAATTGACGATTTCCACCGCCGCTTCCATTGCGGTCTGGGGATTTGATCAAGGCTATGCCGTAGGTTTGCTGACCAATAGTTTGATGGTTCCGCTCTCTGACACGAACGTGATGGGAAGCGATAGTGCCTCCATACATCCCGCAACGACAACGCACACGTCCGTGCCCAGAGTGCGGGTTCCCTTTGCGAGTGATCGCGGACAGTGTAAACGCCTTCTCCTGGCGCTTGCTCGTCTCCTGCCCTACCTGGGAGAGCCAATCGACCAGCTCCTTGAGGAAGAACGTGATCTGCTCCCACGCGAGACCACTGTCGTTCTGGTCAGCGCGACTGCCGCCTTAACCAGTGCGACTATTGAACGCCTCATCGATATAAAGCATCAAGGGGTTAACATTCATCTTGTTCTTATCGGGGATCCAGAGCCTCAAGGGAAGCAAGAGACCTATGATATACCTATCTCACATGTAGGAAGGGAGGTGTGGCATGAGCTTGTCAAGACGCATGATGAAGCCGGACACAGTACGACCGCGCTCCACCTGGATTGAGCGTGTCGGCCTTCCTATCGCAAGCAGTGTCATGATGGCACAACCAATCGGGTTGGCTGTGGCCCTCCTTATGCTTCTGGTCGCACGAACACCAACTGCCTCTTCCATCCCGATCGGGCAGGTCGCACTCCTTCTTCTCGGCTTGCTCTGGTGGGCGATGTTCGTTGAGCATCTCTCTCAGAGGAGGCGGTGGCAGAAGTCTGTCGTTACTCTATTGCATATTCTGGGCTGGCTGCTCGCGCTGATTATTACGATAAGTCCGCACCTCTTTCCATTACTCATGGGACAGGATATTCTCGATGTGATTGTGGCGCTGTGTCTGGTCACATGGTTCTGGAGGCAGGGAATTCACTACGCGCGCCTCGGTTTCAATTATGGAGATCTAGCAACGGCGTTTAAGGTCAGCCTGGGTTTCCTCCTTGTCCTGTTACTGATCGCTGTTCCTATCCCCCAGACGCAGGGAATTCTTACCGCTTTAGAAGGAATTTTCCCTCTCTTTTTCTTGAGTGGCATCGTCTCGCTCTCTCTGGCGCGTCTGGGCCGTATTCGGGCGACGCACGGCCCCGATGGATTTCAGGCCGATCCCTCGCGAGCGTGGCTGCTTGCGCTCACGGCTCTCGGTGGTGTCATTCTGGTCCTCGTCATGCTTGTGAACGCATTCTTCTCATTCAGCTCATTTGAGTGGTTGCTCAGGCTGCTGACCCCAGTGTGGGATGCATTGGGGACGCTCATCAGTTGGCTGCTCTACGGGATCATTTTCCTGCTCACCCCTCTCTTCAACCTGTCGAGCTTTCTCTTCGGTCTCCTTTCGCATGGATCAGCATCGCAACCATTGCAGGGCGTACATTCTGGCAGATCTCCGCTGCAGAGTCCGCAAGGACCGCACACACTGCCACCTGAGTTGGTGACCATTGGACGTTGGGTCTTTCTCGCCCTGTTATTCTTGCTCGTGCTCCTGGTCGTCCGAAAAAGCGTACAACGATGGAGCAGGAACGATGAGGAAAGGCCGATCGAAGAAGAGCGTGAAACAATGGATGCCCGTTCCGTCTTCCGTGAGCGCTGGCAGAACTGGCGAGATCAACACAGCAAGCGACCGCCACGTTTTCTCGAAGCGCTTGACCCAGCATCTCTTCGTGCCCGCTATCGTGAGTTGTTGCGAGCAGTCGCTGCGACAGATACGACACTGGCAAGGCAGCCCGATGAGACGCCCCGTGAGTACGAAGAACGTCTGGTCAGGCATCTGAACGAGCATCACGAGCAGGATGCAGTATCTGAGAGCAGGCCAACCACTCCTGAGATGCTGCGTGAAGTGACAGACGCCTATACTCGTGAACGATATGGACTTGAACAGGTCGACGACCAGCAGCGTACTCGTATTGCGGCATGGATACCGTACATGATTCTACACATCACCGGAAAAACAACGAGAACGGCCCCGCAACGGCCTCGTCGTCGTGCGCAGCGAGAGCAGCACTTGTGACGAGGCCAGGGAGCTATGTTTTTCCACGATCAGCGATCAACCTGCAGGAATTGCCGAACGGAACTGACGGCTGACAACGATGAACAGTGGAATGGCGGCGAGTTCGGCCACAACGGAGAACGCAATCAGCAGTGGGAGTGACACTCCATACAAGATGCCGATCAGCGCACTGCCCAGGAACCAGAACACGCCATAGCCCGCTGTGAAAAGGCCATAGGCGGAAGCTCGTCTTTGGAGTGGCACCATTTGCCCCACAGCGGCGGGGACGATCGACTCATGAACGCCCATGCCCAGACCCCAGAACGCCATCCCAAGTAGCGCAGGCCAGAAGCCTCCCAGGAAGACCAGTGGGGCAAACAGAGCAGAGAGAAGCGTTAAGGGGATCAAGACGACGATCCCGACCCGATCAAAGAGGCGTCCGAAGATGAGCGATCCAACTCCACTTACGCCCATCGCAATCGAGTAGAAAATCGGAATCCAGGCACCCGAGACGATTGAGGTTCGCGCGAAATGATAGGCGATAAGTGGAAAGTCCGCAAAACCTGCGGCGACAAGGACAGCCCCCGCGAGGTAGACCCAGAAGAGACGTGGCAGCCCTCTCGCTTCTACATTCGGAGGGTTCGCCTCCAGCTCTTCGGGACGCGGGTAGAGCAGTCGTGCTACCACCAGGATGCTCAGGGTCATCACAGCAGGTACGAGAAGTGCGACAAAGGCCATCTTGTACTCACCACGAAAGGCCAGTACAGCGGCGACAACCAGTGGGCCGAACAGCGCACCGGACTGATCCAGCGCCTCGTGTACGCCAAAGGCCCATCCATAGCCCATCTCTTTGGCAGCATGCGAGAGCATCACATCACGGGGAGGATTGCGCGTCGCCTTGCCAACGCGCTCCAGGATAATGAGCAAAGCTGCCACCTGCCAGCTTCCGGCTAATGCGAGCAGCGGCACCGAGGCCATCTGTACAATGTACCCCAGGATAGTGATTGGCCAGAATTGACCAGTACGATCGCTCAAACGCCCCGAAACCAGGCGCAGACCATAGCCGAGCAGTTCCCCAAAACCGGTGATGATGCCAACGGCAGCCGCGCTAGCTCCAAGCAGAGCCAGGTACGGCCCGATGATACTGCGCGATCCCTCATAGGTGAAGTCCGCGAAAAAGCTCATCACGCCGATGAGCAGGACGAACTTGAGCGCTCTAGCCTTCAGAGATGATGATTTCATAACGCCCTTTCTCATGATTGAAGAGTGACAATTTCCAGAAAGAAATGTGTAGTCAAGGTACAAAAAAACTTCTACAGGCACTCCAACCGTTGATTGATGCTGGAGCGGTGTAGAAGCTATCAGCCCCTGTACGGGCGAGATGCGAGCCTCATCGCACAAAAAGAAAATTTCTCTTACTGAAACTATATCGAAACGAGCAACCGCCTGTCAAGGGATTTTATCTCTTGACGACTCTCTCTAGGAAGTTTGGGCACGCGGTCCTCGTCATCCCTCCGTCTTTCAGCAGACCACGTCAGAGGGCCGACGTGCTTTTTCCATCAACTGATTGCCTCTCTCGGGCTCTGCTTCCCCGGATTATTGAGATGATACCCTCGTACCATACAAAAGATGCATGATGCTCAGAAACGGACGATGAGAGAACAATGTCAAAAGACCCTGATACGATAACGCATTCACGTGATGCACATGACCTGCGTGTGGCATGTGAGCGCGAGGGATGCCCCGTCTGCATCGTCGTGCTCGAAAATATAGATCGGGCTATGGATACCTGGCAATACGAAGGATTTACCGATGTCCAACATCGCAAGGAAGTCATACGTACACGAGGCTTCTGCCCTTTACATACCTGGCAGCTTGCTCAGCGTAACAACGCGTTCCAGCTCGCGGTGATCTATCGCGAGGTACTTACCGATCTGCTGCAGACGAGAGGTGATGAACAGGAGCTTCGCCCTCTGCGACCATCACAAGAGAACTGGATCGCAGAAGTGAAACGCTGGTTTCAGCCGGGATCACCCAGTAGAGAAGACACGGAGCATCTTTTTGCAGGCTGCCCTCTCTGTCGAACGCGCACCAACGTCGAACAACGAGTCGTTGGGCGGCTGGTCGAACTCCTCCCGTCCGAAGAGATGCAAATTCTGCTCCGCCAATCGACGGGGCTCTGTCGTCTCCACTTCATCCAGACCTCGCAATCTCTCCAGGAGAAGGGATCTCCTCTCCACGCGGTACTCGTTACCTGCCAACGCACCTGTCTCCAACGCACGCTTGATGAGGTCAAGGAGCTGATTCGCAAACATGATTATCACGCCAGTGCAGAGTCACGTGGCGAAGAGATGACGGCCTGGCGGCGTGCCGCCGAGTTGTGCGCAGGCAATCCAGGCGTTCACTAAACACCCGCGAGAGGAGAGCGAATAGAGCGATGAGGAAACAGGTAGAACGCGCCAGGAACGTTGAGCCTTCTCCCTTCATCGTCAACGTGGTCGTTCATCAACCGCAGCGTGACTGTGTTCTCTATACCTGGGACCATCCACATGCATGCCTGCGCGTCATCGGGCTCCATCACGCTGATGCAGGGCTCCCGGCGGATCTGGCGGTCATGAATCTGGAGGAACTGATGGATGTTCCGGTCCTGGTCCTGACGGCACACAGCTTCCCTCCGGGCACGCGTGTGGATGTGCGCGTGTTGGGAGCCATACGCGCTCATTCTGCCCACGACGAACTGGAGGTATCGTTTGCTCTCGATGGCTGGTTTCTGGTCGCCGTTGCCACCATCGATTCAGCACTGGCTGCGTATTCCTCCCTTGAGCGCCTTCCTCTCGCACAGCAGATTGCTCTCAAGCGGTATGTGCTGGCACAAACAGCGAAGAAGGGACAGCAGTTTCTGGAAGAACGAGAGAATGTGCAGTTCTGTGATGCAGATGAGGTTGCACACCTGCTACGGGAGACGCGAGTACAGATCAAACGGGGAAAGCGCACACAGAGACGAGGCAAGGAATGGTTCACGCCACAAGGGGAAGAAGCTTCTCCGTCCTGGCGCATCATTGAGGGGCTCTCTGATGCGTTACGGGCACAACTGCAACAGAATCGTCTCGCACAAGATGATGAGCCTGCGCCTCACGCACAGGCAGAGCAATTGATTCGCTTCGTTCCGCAGCGTTTTCAGGAGGCACTTGCAGAACTCTTGCTTGATGATGAGCGGCTGCTGGCTTTTGTTGAGCGCCCGCTCTTACGGCATCGGACAGGAGTGCTCAAAATGCAGCAGTGGCGCTCCAATGAAGGGCTGTTTCTGGTCACGGATCGTCAGGTCCTCTGGCTCCGTGATTTTCTTTCTCCTGGGAAAGACTTCCTCCCCGGAGGATATATCGCCCATTCGGCTCCCGTGGAACGACTGCAACGGATCACCTTGCTTTCCTCAGGACCAGCACCTGTTGAACTGGCCCGGCACCTGGAGGCACAGGACTCTCCCTATCTCCGCCTGATCATGGAAGTGGAGAGCAGAACAGGCAGCGAACTCTTTGTCATCGAGTTTCCTCAACAAACGGAGGTCGGAAAAGCGCTGGTCCGCATCATCGATCTGCTCCAGGCATTTCTTCCGCGCGCAGAAGGTAGTAGCGACCAGCGTGTGCGTCGTTTGCCGGTGGTCGATATCTGGCAACCACAGGGGGCTGAGACGGAACGACTCAGAGGTCTGGGCGGAAGCGTTCCTGCTGTCCTGGCACAGCAGTTCGAACGGCGTCTGACTGAGGAGGTGAGCAGAGCACACGATGAATGTCTCGCTTCTGCGCTGGTTCCAGCCTTAGAGGACTACCATAGTCCGGCACGACTGGTTGCGCTGACTCGACAAGCCGTCCTCGTGCTTGAAGAGGAGAACGCTGCGAAGCGACCTCCAGCAGGGAAAAGAGTGGATCAGGAGATACGCCTCCGTCGGTATGATCTCACCACGCTCACGTCGGCACAACTCCGCTACTCGCTCCTGGGATCGAGTCTGAGTCTCTTCCTTCCACGAGCCAATGAGAGGGCAGAGCAGGTGGTCCTTCCCTTTCAGAGTCCGGCAATTGCGTGGTTTCGCCCGCTCTTCACGCGTCTGCGGGTTGCACTCAGTGGGCCTCTTGATCGACAATAAGAACAGATGAAAGTGTAAAGGAGAGACTCCGTGTCAGAGAAAGAAGATCAGCAAGAGCAGCACACCTCTCTAGCAGTGCCAGCCATGAGCGACCTGCTCACCGAGGGACAGCGACGAAGCCTGGGAACCGTTTTGAGACGGCTAGAATGGGCCGTATGGCAGATGGAGGAAATGCTGATGCAAGACCAACTCCCTGACCTTGCCCTGACACAGGTCACCCACGTGCCCGACTCGTTACAACAAGATGCGTTGCTTCGTCTGGCACAGTGTATCCGTCAGGAAGTCTCGTCTCTGACCTCAGACTACGGGATCGTCGCACAAGAAGAAAATCAGCTCCGAACGCTGCAAGCCCTGTTCACATTGCTGTGGACAGATCTAGAGGATGCCCGACCAGAACGTTTGCGTTCGTATGGAACGGTGCATCCACAACTGTTTGAGCGGCTGAGTCCAGCTATTCAGCGACTCATTGACCTGACCCTTGCGATCGCTGGGGTTGTTGACGGAACGCGCAATCCCCGAACCGTGCGCTCCCTGGTTGAGGAGGGCAACGACGGTGAAAGGCAGAACGATTTGCAAGTGACAGGAGAGCAGCGTGATGAAGCGCCATCTCTTGTTGAGAAGGAGGAACATCCATGAGTTTATTGCGTCAGGGGAAGGCCCAGGTGCTCACGATGTATCTCGGTGAGTCCGATCAGTGGCAAGGCCAGTCGCTCTATGTGGCCATCGTCCAATTCTTGCGCGAACAGGGATGCGCGGGGGCCACAGTCACCCGTGCGATCGCAGGGTATGGAGCAGGAGCACGTCTGCACGAGCAGAAAGAGTGGCGCTGGTCCTCGGATGCTCCCGTCATCGTGCAAGTCGTGGATCAGCCCGCCCGGCTCCATCGCCTGATCCCTCGGCTTCAGGAGATGATGCAGGGCGGGCTGATGACGCTGCATGAGACCGACGTCCTCAAATACACGCACGCTCGACGGCAGGGCATCTCGGCGAAATTGCCAGTGCACCAGGTGATGGAAACGGCGGTCACCACCGTTGAGCTTGAAACTCCCGTGGCAACGATCGTTGAGCTGCTGTTGCAAGCCCCGTTTCGTGTCTTACCCGTGGTGGATGGGCAGTATCGACTGCGTGGCATCGTGAGTACCGGTGACTTGATCAATGCGGGACTCCTGCCCATGCGTCGAGGACTGGTACGTACGGCTCGTGAATTAGATACACAGACTGCAGATGCCATCGCCTCCTCGCTCGCAGGGGCACAGCACAGCTTACGTACCGCCCAGGATATCATGAACCCCCAGGTGCGCACGATCGGCCCTGACCAATCCATCAGAGAGGCGGCTCAGATCCTCACCGACGCACACGTGCGGAATCTCCCGGTGGTGGACGCAACAGGAAAGTTACTTGGAATGGTGACGCGTGCGGACCTGCTACAAGCGATACGAACCAGCCCGCTGATGAGCGCGGAAGCCAGCAGTGCGACGCAGCCCTTGTCTCGCACTGGCCCCTTACCGGGGCTTCCAGCACAGTTGCAGCCAGTGACAACGTACCTGAATGCCGACGTGGCAACGGTCGAGGAACAAACGCCTTTTGCCGAGACGATCGATGCACTAATCACCTCACCGCTCAAGCGTGTCATTGTCGTGGACAAGCAGCGGCATGTCAAGGGCATCATCGGCGATGTAGATCTCTTAGCGCGCATGCAGGATGAGGTCCGTCCGCACCTGCTCACTGCCCTCGCTGACCTGGCACGAGGCAGACCCGCCCATATCTCAACCGGGGCATTACGAGCCGCTCCTGGCAAAGCGCGGGTGGCTGCTGATGTGATGAATCGGCAGGTCGTGACGATTGCCGACACGGCCTCGATTCAGGATGCCGTGGAGGTGATGATGAGCACGCACCGCAAAGTGCTTCCCGTCGTTGACCGTGAGGGTCGTCTCATCGGAGTGATTGGGCGTTCTGATGTCTTACGAGTACTAGTAGGGGATGAAGCAAGACGATGAGCATGAAAGCATTCGTATCCAGGCCAGGCAAACGCCTGCGTCTGTTTCTAGGAGAAGCAGATGAGTGGCAAGGCAAACCGCTCTCCCAGGTGGTGGTAGAACAGGCGCATCACCACGGAGCCCTGGGAGTCACGGTCCTGCGTGGCATCGAAGGTTTTGGCCCGGCGCACCACCTGTCCACAGACCGTTTACCAGACATTGCAGAAAACCTGCCACTCATCGTCGAGATCGTGGACAGTGATGAGCAGATCGAGAGGCTCCTCCCTCTTCTCGATCGGCTGATGCAGCGGGGCATGATCACCGTCACCCCCATAGAAATCATCTCAGCAGGAGAGCGAGAGGAACAATGGGAGGTCTTTCACTGATCCAGCTTGGACTGGTTGGAGTGGCGGGCCTTGACACGCTACCTTCTTAACGTGACTGGTGCATTCTTGCTGGCTCTGGTAGTGGCTCACTTGAGAAGGATAGCCCGTCGATCTTCATTGTAGCGATGAAGAAAGAGAAGCAAACAGGCTTCGTGCATCACTATTGATTTGGAAAAAGACAAGGTCATGCGGACAAAACGGGCGAGACGTTGGCGCAGGGTGTTATTCCAGCGCTCCACGTGGGCGGTTTCTCCGGTTTCTTTGCCCACCGCTGCGTGCTGCTCTGCAGGGATTACCGCTTGGTATGCTCCCCAGAAATCCGTAAAGCAACACCTGTAATTGGACATACTTCCTGGCCGCAGAATGGGCCTTTTGACGCAAATCTTGCCCGCCTTATTTCCTGTAATACTGCTTTTCTCTGCAAAGACACGACACAGAAAACGCCTCGAAGTGCAGAGCCGTTTGCATTCTGGCTTCGTTGAACGAAAAGCGTTTCCGATTCAAGGACGGGAGGCCAAATGGTCAGGATATGGGTCACAATCGCCAGAGGCCGACGCACAGGCTGCGTTATCGTCTGCGACCGAAGCTTCGAGCGACAGAACACGACTCTGGCACAATTTAGGTGAATGATGAGCTTATTTGAGAGGAATCATTTTCTCTTTGAGCACAAACAGTATCGTTTCTCTCATCTTACTGAAGAGCTTTCACCTAAATTGTGCCAGAGTCCAGAACACTGGCCAGAATGACGCATATGCTGGCCGTAAGTATCGCGCTCTGCGAGCAAGGACGCGCGAGGTCGAGTCACAGAGATGCCGAGAGAACTCGTGGTCAGCATATGCGTCTCAGAACAAAGAAAACTCAACAACATCAATCAAGGCTAGATCTCGCTTAAGCATCTCTGCGGCCATTTATACATGTCACTCATTTGGCCAGGAAGTATGTCCAGGTACAACACCCCTCGCGGTATGCTGCGGGAATGCGCTCCCACAAACGCAGACACGTCTGTTTACTCCGGTCACCCAACGCATAGGCAACCACTTGCCGCGTCTTGCGGCATAGGGCAATCCAGATCCAACTCTGATTGGCTTTTTTGAGCACAAACGACCAGAGTTCATCCAGTTCGAGCGTGGTAGCAGTGGCATCTTCTGGATCAGGGGTGACCAAGGTCGTGATGAAAGGAGGGAGTTGAGTTACTTTTTTTTGATCCAATTGGAGACGGTGATGCGCGAGACCCCAAATGTGCGGGTAAGGCCACGCAAGCTGCTTCGTTCTTGATACGCGTGCAGGATCTCCTCGCGACGATCTGTCGGGTAGGCATTGGGCATTGGGTTCTCTCGGCTGCGTCGTCCACAGGCATGACAGCGATACTTTTGTTTCCCGTTGGGAGCATGCCCGTCGCGCACCAAGGCATCACTTCCACAGTGGAGGTAATGAAGGATCATGGTCACCATTGAAAGCTCCTCTCTTCTTGTCCTGATACTCTACCATATCCTTCTCACTTATGCCACTACCAAAGTCAGCATTGATCGTCGTTGAAACGATGCTTGATCAGGTGATGACGGAGGTCTACCGCGCCGATCCCGCCCGCGATATGGAGCGATGTATTACACTCTGGCAGCAAGGAATAGAGGGCGCAAAAACAATACAAAGCGATCAACGCTTCGCTAAAGCGTTGATCGCCTATGCCGCGATGCGCGCGGCATGGCCCGCTGAATCCCGCGTGAAAGCGTTGCAGCAGCAGCTTGTCCACTGGTAAACGCTTCCTTTTTTATGAGGCATAGTCATTGAAAGACTGTGCCTTATTTCTTTGTGGAGATGATGATAAAACAGTGAAGTGACGATAAATGCGCGATAAGACGATAATAAGATGATCGAAAATTTACTATGAATACATTTTTCTCTTTGCTATACTCTCCTATGGCTCCCCTGATTCGTGCCGTGGGGTGTTTCTGTATACACTGATGAACAAAAAGCGTGACACCTCCTGTTGCAGGACAAAGTAATACAATGCGCTAGGGAAGTGAGCAGAGGCTCTATCCTGTTCGATAGAGCCTCTGCTCTAAGCCCTTCATATTTTCTGTCATTCCTCTTCTGCTATATCAAAGTTGAGCAAACTGGTACAGAGCCGTCGTAGTTCAGGACTCACTGCCTTATGTTCTGGATGCGGAAAATAGGCTTGAAAGTGCTCTTGATCGACAAAACGCATGATAAAGCCATAGGTGTACCCCTGATTGCTTGTATTTCTGTTTTCGTCTGCTTGAATATCCACAAGACCAGGGATTTTATCTTTCAAGGCTTTGACACGCGCAAGAACGGACTGCATCTCTTCCTTGGTGGTTTCAGGCTTTGGTTGCAGTAAGAGCGTGTGAATAATCATCTGCTGCTCTCCTTTCGTCAATGACTCATTCGCTGGAGGGTGGTGTGAATTTCCTCCCGCAACTCCTTCATGCTCTGTTTTTTCCCAATAGGAGTAACGCTGATCCGATCTGCCATCTCTCGCAAGCGCATGACATATCGTCGTGAGCGCAAGCTTTCTGCCATTTGCATGCCAGCTGTGGCATGGATTGCGCCTGTCTCGATATCCCCCGCATAACAATATGCCTGCGCTTTCTCTATATGATACGAGCTTTGGTAGCGCACTGGTCGAAAGGGACGCAGGCTATCCGTTTGCTGATAAATTTCCAGCGCTTTCTCAGGCTTCCAGAGGAAGGTAAAACCTTGAGCCCGTACTTGCAGTACTTCTACCCGATCAAATTCACTGCTCAGCGTATCGATAGTAGGCGTTTTCATTGCTTCTGCGACTGCGGCTGCCTGATCAATGGCGCGTAAAAATTCTTGTTCATCGCCTGCCACATACGAATTACGAGCAGTTACCTTCCAAAATGATCCTTGTAAATAGACAGAAACATGGGGAATGTTGCGTTTTGCCGCCTCAATGCGTCTTGCCGCCGCTTGATACCACCCTCGTCGCCGAAACATTTCCGACTGATGCATGAGCGCTAAGGTTTGTAAATCCACATCACCGATTTCCTCGGCAATATCATACAATTCTTGAAAGTGTGCCGTCGCCTCTTGTGTAGCCGTTCTTTCAATAGCCAGTTTGCCAAGCATTTCATGGGTATAGGCAAGCATCCGCAGTGCTGGGGTGTGGAATTGGCCGTGATACAGATCAAGCGCTCCTGTTAAGCGCTCTTGCAACTGATGGAGATTACCTGCGATATCGATGCCGCCATGCGGATCTTGGTAGAGCAACCAGGACATTTTGACCGTATTCTGGGCAGGCTCCAGTAATGCTTGCAACAAAACATCCGTATCACCGTAGGTGGGAGTTGCTGCATATGTTCTTTCAGGAATGCCTTTTCCTATCGCATCAAGTCGCTCTTGGGGGATGCTCAGAATATCGGCCAGTTTATACACCTGTTCTTGTTTATCTAGTTTTCGCTTTCCTCGCTCTATCTGGGAAACGTATTCTCGGGAATGCCCCCAGCGCTCTGCTAGTTCTTCTTGGCTCCATCCTCGCAATTCACGATAGGTTTTTACTAATTTTCCAAAAGCATTCGCTTCATCCCGTGTCATGTCATCTCCCCTTTATTTTCTTATGGAACACTCTGTTCCGTCTCTGGTACACCTTGCTTCTGTACACGCATAAGCTGTTGCAGCATACTTCTACATGGCATTACATTTTAGCACATGCCCAAAGAAGGGAAAATCGGCAGCAAAAAGACAAAGGACACACTACTTGATTGTTGAGAAAGGACTATCTGATGGGTAGGAACACAACCGCGATGTAAGGGGGAATGCATCTGTTAACATGCATCTTTCTCTGTAGATGAAAGGACAGTCCATTATGATACAAAGTGAAATAGCACGTATGAGACAACAAATCGCCGCTGAGTATCTTTCGGCCCAACTAGGATTCTCAGGATTGGCAGAAGGCACCTCGCGCCATCAGTTTATCACGGCACGCACTGAGCGCATCGGCGCGTTACACCATCAATTACAGGCACTTGTTGGGGATCACGCTATCGCCCTGGTTGCTGAAGCGATGGAAGCGGTTCCCGATACCGCTACACGACAAAATGTGCTGCAGGTGGTGCTCCACCAGCAAGGCGAGAGCGAAGCCACCCAACATCTGCTTGATTATATTCGGGATATGTGGGAGACCATTGACCTACTGACGAAACAATTTGGGCCGGAGGCCACCCGCAAGATCATCGATGCTCCGGTCAGTCTGCCCACCAAAGAGGTGATGTGCTCATGAATTCATCGAATAGCTCCTATGTGATCGATATTGAACAGCCCGCCGAAACGGCGCGGCTCATTGAACAGAGCAAGCTCTTTACCGAGGCGATGGGCGGCCTCTTCCCCGAGGTGCTCGATCTTTCCGGTGTCCGGCGTGTGCTGGACCTGGGATGCGGTCCTGGAGAGTGGGCGACGAGGGTCTCCTTCGACTATCCCGAGTGGGAGGTGCTGGGCGTGGACATCAACGAGACGATGGTTAACTACGCCATGGCCTCGGCCCACTCTCAGGGGCGTCCCAACGCCAGCTTCGAGCCGATGGACATCACCTGTCCGCTCACCTGTGCTGACGCGTCCTTCGAGCTGATCCATGCGCGCTTTCTCGTTGGCTTTCAAGACAGAGCCTCCTGGCCGGTTCTGCTCTCGGAATGTCGGCGCGTGCTGGCTTCTGGGGGCATCCTGCTGCTCTGCGAGGGGGAGAGGGGCGTCTCCACGAGTCCTGCCTTGCAACGGCTGGAAGGCTGGCTCACCCGCGCGCTCTGGGAGCAGGGACGCACCTTTTCGGTGGATGGACAGACCATTGGCATCGTGCACCTGCTCGGAAAACTGCTGGAGCAGGCGGGCTTTGTGGCGCGTGGGCAGCATCCGTTTTTGCTGGATGCCTCGTGTGGCTCACCACTCTACGCCAGTAGCGTGCGCGAGTTCGAAGTGACCTACGCGCTCTTGCAGCCCTATCTGGTCGGATCAGGAGTGGTTGAGGCAGCCACCTATGAGCACTGCTATCGCCAGATGCTGGCCGAAATACGGCAAAAAGACTTTCGTTGTCTGGCCTTCGGGCTGAGCACCTGGGGGGTCAGGCCAGCAGAGGAAGACGAGGGAAGCATCGTCGAAGAAGCAGTGCATTAAGGGGGTAGGGTATGCAGAGGTCAGGAAGCTATCATCTCATGGGGCCAGTCCTTGAAGCGAAAAGTACCATCGTTCCATTCTTAGAAGAGGAGGCCGAACCTGTTCTGATGGCTCAGGGGTGCAAGGTTGTAAGAGGCAAAAAGAAGTGGAATGGTGTCGTGATTATCAATTATCCCCCAGGTTCAAGACGCCAGGAGCTTTACCCGCGTACTCTACAATACCGGTTCCTTGTGACACTACCAAACGGTTTTGAGCTCGTAGAGAGTGAGAACAGAAGCGGTGATTGTACAGGTTTGTATATGGACGGTCCTTAGCAATGATGTGGACGGCCTGGGGAGGATGCAGAGAGGGGTGTACGGGGTGCGCTAGGGGGGTTGGGTGGGATACCTTTCAGGTATAGGTTTTTTGAACAGACGCGTTGTGAGTCCGTGCTCGTGCGCGTGCTCGACGTTTCTGCTCCCGTTTGCGCTCTCGCTGATGCAAAGCAGAAGCAGAAGGCAATTTCCTGGGAGCGGTGACCGTCTTGGGCCAAGCTTGTGCTAGCAATCTGCCGCAGGGTAAGACTTCTCCTTTGAACAGAGCAGCGACTAACCCCAAGCGTCCCCGCACCACACAGCTCAAGCGGCGTTGCGGCGGCTGACCCGCTGGTCGCTTGCGTCGTCGAGACGCGATATGCGTTGCGGGCAAGGATGTCCCAGCATGTTTCTGCTGTTGCTCCACTTCCGCCTGACAGCCCACGCCAGCAGTCCAGACTTGGGCAACGGCCATCGCCAGCCAGAGCCGTTCGACACAGCTGGCATCCTGCATTTTGCTGTGGTGCCAGCCCCACAGACCACGTTTGAAATCTTTGAAGCCACTTTCGACCCAGGTACGCATTGCATACCAACTGACTTCGGCCTCTTCGGGTGACAGATCCGTGAGCACGATCCAGGGATGCTCCTAGCCTGGCTCCCAATGCATCAGTAAGGTGCCAGTCACACGACTCGCTTTCCCTGCAAAACACTCCACACGCCCTTTCCAATGAGTTCCTGGCCTGGGGGTCCACCGGCTGATCCAGTCAAAAGTTTCCTGCCCCACGGCACGCGCTTTGACTCCCAGATTCAAGCGCAAGAACGGATGCCACCCGCGCGCACCAATCGCCTGGAATAACCAGCGAGCATACAAGCCTCGATCGGCGAGCACGAGCACCTGCCACTCTGCCGGAATACTGCCCTTGATCCTCACCCGAATTTGACACTGCTGGCAAACTCCTATGACCCAGAGAGCCTTCGTGAGGTGTCTAGAAGTGTAAATATGAAAATTATTTGAGGTAATTTTTGACAATTATCTGAGGGAGTGGGTATACTTGAGAGGTACGGTGCAGTTGGTTCTTTTTCTGCGGAATGTGACGCTCCATGACAACAAAAGCATCACCACCACTGACGAGCCTCTCAGAGGCACAGCGCACGCAGGCTCTCGAACGCTTTGCGCTCTTACGTCCTGCCTTAGAAGGCCAGATCTCCCAGACGCAGCTTGCACGTGATCAACAGATTCCTCTCTCGACGATCCAACGCTGGATCAAACAGTATCGAGAAAAAGGACTCGCAGGGCTGGCAAATGCCAGACGTTCTGACAAAGACACGTCTCGTCGCTTATCCGCAGAGGCCATTACCCTCATCGAAGGGCTGGCTTTACAAACCCCTCCGCGTTCTATGGCAGCCATTCATCGGCAAGTGGTTGAGATTGCCAAAGCACAAGGATGGAAACCTCCCAGCTATGACAACGTTCGTCAGGTCATCAAAAAGCTCGCTCCAGCGCTGGTGACGATGGCTCATCAGGGAGCAGCAGCGTACCGTGAAGAGTTTGACCTGCTCTATCGGCGAGAGGCGACACACTCCAATGCCATGTGGCAAGCGGATCATTGTGAGCTTCCCATCCTTCTGCTGAATGAAGCTGGCGAGCCGGACAAGCCCTACCTCACGGCCATCGAAGATGATTACAGTCGGATGATTGTTGGCTATCGCTTCAGCTTTCAAGCATCGACTGCGCTGACCACCGCGCTCGCACTTCGTCACGCGATCTGTTCCAAAGAAGATCCTCGCTGGCATGCGTACGGGATTCCGAGCGTCTTCTACACCGATCACGGCTCCGATTTCACCAGCAAACACATGGAACAAGTTGCCGCTGACCTCCCAATGGAGCTGATCTTCTCGCAAGTTAGCATTCCGCGCGGTCGTGGCAAAGTGGAGCGCTTTTTCCGGAGTGTCGAGCAGTTACTGCTGCAAGATCTGCCGGGGTATGCTCCAAAGGGATCGACTGGAGTAAAGGCGACTCTAACGTTACCAGCCTTTGAGCAACGCTTTCGGACCTGGTTGCTTGAAGACTTCCACACCCGTATCCATGTAGAAACCAAATGCAAACCCCAGGAGCGCTGGGAAGCAGGAGGATTTCTTCCACGAACGCCGAAGTCGCTCGAACAATTGGACTTGTTGCTTTTAACCGTAGCGAAAACGCGTCGAGTGCAGCAAGATGGCATCCGCTTTCAAGGGTATCGCTATATGGATCCAACGCTCGCGGGGTATGTCAAAGAAGAGGTCGTGATCCGATACGATTCTGCCGATCTGGCAGTCATCCGGGTTTTCCACCAGGAACACTTTGTCTGCCGCGCGATTTGCCAGGAGTTGGCGGGGCAAACTGTAAGCCTCAAGGAGATTGAGAAGGCAAGGACCCTTCGCCGCAAACAGGTTCAAGCTGAACTGGGAACACGAGCAGCCATGGTGGATCGGTATGTGGAAATCCACCACCAACCGATACCAGAACCGAGGGCGAAGGTTTCGCAACCCGCGTCTGTCGAAGCGCGGCCACCCCTCAAGAGGTACATTAATGACTAATCCTGATAAGCAACCGTCTCAAGGCTTTGTCATCACCAAAGGGTATCGGCGCTTTGCCGAAATGTGCGATGCCTGTCGGCGCGCCCGTGCGGTCGGTCTGGGGTATGGACCTCCTGGTACAGGAAAAACTGAGTCCGCCAGCTACTACGCGCAATGGAATCTCATCGAACCCTATTTGCCAGAGTCTTTAATCACCTTTACTGGGCGGAGCACGGTCGACAGCCTCTATCCTTACAGGCCCCTGGCCTTCACTTCTTCCCCTTTGGACGCCACCGTTCAGCAGTGCCGAACCGTGTTCTATACCCCTCCGGTCACGGGGGCTCCTGGACGCATCGAAAAAGAGGTGCTGACCTTATTTGCGGCGTTTTCCTATCTGGTCGAAGCGGCCCATCAGCGTCAGCAGAGCGAGCGCGAGTTTCTGGTGACGCCTCGCTATACGCGACTCATTGAGCTCTTAGTTGTTGATGAAGCCAATCGACTCAAGGACGGAGGGTTAGAGCAGGTGTATATTAAATATAATCTGAATACTCAGAGAGGGGTGATGCCCCTCACGAGTTGTTCTTGTGATAAGATGCAGTAAGCGGCATGATTCATCGCTTCTGGGCAGGAGGAGCTGTCACATGCAAGAGATTCGTTGGGAGTCTTATCCGCTCGTCGCACAACAGGAGCTGGCACACACATGGCTCACGATGCAGCGCAATCTGCAGTTGGCCCCGGCAACCATTGATGTGTATGGTCGGAATCTCAACGATTACCTCGCGTTCTGCTCCAGGCACAGTCTTTCGCCTTCAACCCTGACGCGCGAGTCCCTGGCACTTTACATCCAGGACCTCGCCACGCGGGCCAATCCCAGAGGGGCCAATGTTCTCTCCATTGGCTCTGGACATGGCCTCTCTCGTGCCACCATGCTGCAGCATCTCACGGTCATTCGCCTCTACCACGATTTCCTCATCGAGAAACAGATTCGTCCAGATAACCCGGTTGGTCGCGGGAAATATGTTGCAGGAACAGGTGTGAGTACCTCTCAAAGAGGCCTTCTGTCTGCTCAGCATAAACTTCCGTGGATTCCTTTTAGGTGTTGTGAGAAGAGGAGAAAGAAAAGAAGTCCTGAAGGGGTTTCAGTCTACAGCACACTCTACTTTAGCTTCTGTACTTATCTTACCATATCAAAAAGTAGATGGAAAGATAATAAGTACTTTTGGCT
>WNGD01007830.1_pt1 | contig 21051 bp, 21 predicted proteins | sample 5400671 | NCBI WGS metagenome assembly WNGD01 (sample SAMN13153369, study PRJNA577476) | soil metagenome | isolation source: 40 cm soil or saprolite under grassland replicate 2 | place: USA:California | collected 2016-06-15 | reverse complement strand
GCCCTGATCGCGCTGCTCAGCCTCGGCGTCGCGACCGCGATCCGGGACTCCGCGACGGCCATCGGGGTCGTGCTCGGTCTGCTCTACCTCTTCCCGATCATCGCCGTGGTGGTCGCAGACCCGGACTGGTACCGGCACCTGCAACAGATCGGGCCGATGACGGCGGGCCTGGCCGTCCAGGCCACCACCAACCTCGGCAGCCTGCCGATCGGCCCGTGGGCAGGTCTCGGCGTGCTCACCGCGTGGGCCGCGGCGGCGCTCCTCGCCGGCGGGTTGGTGCTGCGACTGCGCGACGCGTGACCCCTGTGCTCGGGCGCCGAGGGCCGGCTACTTCGGGCGTCGTAGCCCGGGCGACCAGGCCTACCTCCGACGTCGTAGCCCATATGCCCTCCCGTGACCGATGCCGGCCGGCGCCGGGCCCGCGAGGATCGACGGCATGACCACATTCCTTGCCTACAGCGCGCACCCCTACGGCTGGGGCCACGGCCCCGGGCTGTGGTTCCTGATCCCGCTGACGTTCTGGCTGCTGGTCATCGTCGCCGCCGTCGTCTGGTGGCGCCTGTGGTGGCGCCGCCGGCCGGCGCCCCCGGGGCCGGAGTCCGCGCTCGGCGAGGCCTTCGCGCGCGGCGAGATCACCGAGCAGGAGTACCGCTCCCGGCTCGCAGTCCTCCGAGAGACCGAGGCGGGCAGGCGGCGCTGAGCGCCAGTCCCAACGGTGTCAGCGGTAGCCGGTGGTGTCGGCCGGCTTGCCGGCGTCCTGGACCTCGGTGACGTACCGCCAGGCGTCGGGCTGGCTGCCGTCGACATCGGTGAAGCCGTAGATCCTCGCCAGTTGCCCGCTGGACAGCGACCGTCCGTTCCAGCGCGACACGTCGGGGTCCTGCGCCAGCGCCGCCACTGCCCGGCCGACGAACGCCGGGCTCTCGGAGATGGCGAAGTGGGGTACGCGCTCGGTCGCGTCCCGCCAGTTCGACTCGGCGACCCCGAAGGCCTCGAGCATGGCCTCCGAGCGCAGCCAGCCCGGGGTGAGCGACACCGCCGTCGCGCCATACGGCCGCAACTCGTGCGCCAGCGCGAACGCTATGCGAATGTTCGACGCCTTGGCCAGATCGTAGAAGAACGAGACCCGGTAGTCGGCGGCGATGTACTCGGCCGTTCCGTCGGTCACCTCGACCACCAGGCCGCTCGGCGTCCCGATGAGCAGCGGTACCGCGAAATGGCTGGTGATGGCGTGCGTGTCCACGGCGAGGCGCAGGGTACGCAGCCCGTAGTCCAGTGTGGACTCCCAGACCGTCTTGTTCCACTCCATCCTGGTGGCCCCCCGGTTGTCCACCAGAATGTGGAGCGCGCCCTGCTCGCGTTCGATGCGGGTCACCAGCGCGTGCACCTGCTCGGGCCGCAGATGGTCGACCCGGACCGCGACCCCGCGGCCGCCTGCCTCGTCCACCAGGGCCGCGGTCTGCTCGATCGTCTCCGGCCGGTCCAGCTCCGAACGCTCGGATCCGCTCGTTCGCCCGGTGACGTACACGGTCGCTCCCGCCGCGCCCAGGTGCACGGCTATCCCCCGGCCCGCTCCCCGGGTGGCTCCGGCGACCAACGCGACCTTGCCTGCCAGCGCCGCCTCCACGCCACCGACCTCCTCGTCTGATGCCAACCCAGGCCCGTCAGGTGCGGGCGGGTACCACGGCAGCCTCTCAGGTATCTGCCTGAGCCCCCACCGCCTCCCACTACCGGGGGACTCTGAACGGGGGTTGACGGTGACTGCGGTTGCGGTTGTGACGCCGGAGCAGGCCGGGCAGTTCGACGAGCCCGACGGCTTTGCCCTGCACAGCCTGCCGGTGGGTGGCCCGGTGTGGGTCGCATGGCGGGAAGGCACGCTGACCCGGGCCAAGGAGCTGGAGTCGCTGTGCGCATGGATGAGCCGGCATCCGGACGCGTCGGGGCGGTCGGCGGACCTGTCGAAGGCCATCCACCAGCACCTCGCCGCGGCGCGGGACGCGGCCAAGCGGCGGCGCCGGTTGCGCCCCGTCAAGGGGGCGCTGATCGAGCGCGCGATCAGTAACCTGGACGCCGCGGAGGCCAACCTGCTTCAACTGGCGACGGCCGGCTACCTCGCCGGACAGATGCCGTCCCTGCTCAACCAGGTGCAGCGGCACCTGCCTGCCGCGGATCCCCGCCGCCAGGCGGTGGAACGGGTCGCCCGCAGGCTCGAGGCCAGCGACCCTGAGCACCCGCAGGGCGGCGGCACGAAGAAGCCGCCGAAGGAGCAGCTGGCCGTGGTGGAAGAGGAACGCGCGACGTTGGTCAGCGCGATCCGGGCGGCCAGCTCGGCCAGCCTGCGCGAGCAACTGCGGGTGCGCAGCTTCGGTCTCGTCGTCATGGTGACGACCGTCGCGATGACGCTGCTGGCAATCGGCGTGGCCCTGCTGGGCTTCCTCAGCCCGTCGACCGTTCCGGCCTGCTTCCAGCCCGAGCGGTCCGGACAGACCGTGGTCGTCTGCCCCACCGCCCAGTCAGTTCTGCTGGATACCGGACAGGCCTCCGGTCCCGCCCAGCCGGACGTCGACGACGTGGTCAAGCGGACCGCGGGGCCCGCGGACCTGTTCATCGTGGAGCTGATCGGCCTGACCGCCGCGGCGGTGTCGGCCGCGTCGGCGATCCGCGGGATCCGCGGCTCCTCCGAGCCGTACGCGCTGCCGGTGGCGCTGGCCGCCCTCAAGCTGCCGACCGGAGCCATCACGGCGGTCCTTGGCCTCCTGCTGATGCGGGGCCAGTTCGTTCCCGGCCTCAGCGCGCTGGACACCTCGGCACAGATCCTCGCCTGGGCGCTCGTGTTCGGCTATGCCCAGCAGCTGTTCACCCGGCTGGTGGACCAGCAGGCGCACACCGTGCTGGACCGCGTCCGCGGCGCCGACAGGCCGGAGGCGAACCCGGCCTGACGCCGGCGGGCGGTTGGCGAGCCACCGACCGGCAACGCGCCCGCACCCGGCCTATCGTGAGGGCCGTGCCCGACTACGGTCAGCAGTTGCGGTTCGGCTACTTCCTGGTCCCGGACGCCGCGGCGCCGCTGCTGGACACCGCGGTGGAGGCGGAGCGCCGCGGGTTGGACTACGTGGCCGTACAGGACCATCCCTACCAGCGCCGGTTCGTCGACGCGTTCGTGCTGCTGAGCATGATCGCGGCGCGCACCCGGCGGATCGGCGTCTTCCCGGACGTCGCCAACCTGCCGCTGCGCCCGCCGGCGGTGCTGGCGAAGGCGGCGGCGAGCCTGGATGTGCTCAGCGGCGGGCGGTTCGAGCTGGGGCTGGGCGCGGGGGGCCTCTGGGACGCGATCGCCGGCTACGGCGGCCCGCGCCGTCAGCCGGGCGAGGCGCTGACAGCGCTGGCCGAGGCGATCGAGGTCATCCGCGCGCTGTGGAGCGGTGACCGGAACCTGCGCCTGGACGGGCGGTTCTACCGGCTGGCCGGGGCGCACTCGGGTCCGCTGCCGGTCCACCCGATCGGCATCTGGCTGGGTGTGTACGGGCCGCGCGCGCTGCGACTGGCCGGCCAGGCAGCCGACGGATTGGTGCCCTCCTTCCTCGGCGAGCTGCCGCCCATCCTGGACATGGCCGACCGGCTGGACGAGGCCGCCGCGGCGGCCGGCCGAGACCCGGCCACGATCCGCCGGGTGCTCAACCTCGGTGGCGCGATCACGGACGGCGCCTCGCAGGGACCGTTCCGGGGACCGCCGGCCCAGTGGGTGGAGGAGCTGACCGACCTGGCCGTCCGGCCGGGCTTCGACACGTTCGTGCTGTGGGCGGACGCCCCGGACCAGCTCGCCCGCTTCGCCGAGGAGGTCGTCCCCGCCACCCGGGCCAGCGTGGCAGCCGAGCGCGCCGGCTGAGCCCGGGGTCACTTCGGCACCCGGAACCGAAGCCGACCTCATCCTGAACGGGTAAGCCTTGAGGATGGCAGTCCAGCTGAACCACACCATCGTGTCGGCTCGGGACAAGCGCGAGTCGGCGACGTTCCTGGCCGAGATCCTCGGTCTCGACCAACCCACCCCGTACGGCCGGTTCCTGGTCGTGCAGGCCGCCAACGACGTCTCACTGGACTTCATGGACGACGACGGCCCGATCAGCCCGCGGCACTATGCATTCCTGGTCACCGAGTCCGAGTTCGACGAGATCTTCAGCCGGGTATGCGAGCGGGGCCTGCAGTATTGGGCGGACCCCGGCCGCCACCGTCCGGGCGAGATCAACACCCGGGACGGCGGGCGCGGCGTGTACTGGGAGGACCCGGACGGGCACTTCCTGGAGATCATCACCCGCCCGTACGGCAGCGGCGGCTGACAGGAGAGAGGGTGGCTGGATCGACGTCCACTGTGGTCGGCGCCGCTGCCGACGAGGTGCTTGGGCTGGCGACCCGGGGCGCGGGGTCGGTGCTGCGGGTCGCGGTCGAAGGCGTGGACGGTGCCGGCAAGGCTCGTTCCGCCGACGAGATGGCCGAGCGGTTGACCCGCCGCGGCCGGCAGGCGATTCGCGCCCGACCGCACCGACCCCACCGCACCGACCCCACCGGGGCGGCCAACCACCGCTACGTCGCCGGCCAACAGATCTACCTGGCCGGATGTCGCCCGCACGACAGAGCCACAGAAGTGCGCGCGCCGACCATCCACAGGCAGGCAACCTGACCACCCGAGTGCATGACTGTCAGTCGGCACCGAGGTGCGTGGAGAGGTTCCGGACGGCTCGCTCGAGCTCTGGCAGGTCGTGCTCAACAGTCGCTTGCAGGATGGCATGCGAGGTGTCGAAATACCGATGGGCGAGACGGTCGCGCATTCGCGCCACTTGGTCCCATGGGATCGTCGGTTCACGGTCAAGCAACTCACGCGGGAGCGCCTTCACGGCTTCGCCGATCTCGATCAATCGGACCCGCACGGCATCGAAGACAAGGCCATCGGACAGGTCGCCACGGGCCAGGTGCTGCCTGATGACCGTGATCGCAACGCTGATGTCAGCCAAGCGGTGGCGGTCCCGGCGCGTCACAGCGCGACCAGGTCGGCGCTGATCACCTCATGGACCTGCGGTTTGAGCCCATCGGAGGGCACGAGATCCACCGACGCGTGGAGCATCGTCTCCATCTCCCGTTGGAGCCGACCGAGCCCAAGCAGCCCAAGATCGCTGGGCAGGTCCACGAGCAGGTCGATGTCGCTGTCGGCACGTTCCTCACCACGGGCCACGCTGCCGAACACCCGCAAGTTCGACACGCCGTACCGGGCCGCAACCCGGATCAAGTGAGCACGGTGTCCACGCACCCGGCGGCCCAGCGGGCCGGACAGCCGACGCAACCGCGACCGAGACCGGCGCAGGTCCAGGTGAAGCTCAAAGCCAGCCGCCTGGATCAGGGCGGCTAGCGTCGGCAGCGCAGGCTGACGTCGACCGGACTCATAGGCGCTGATCACGCTTTGCGCGACCCCGGCCTGGCGGCCCAACTCGGTCTGGGACAGCCCGGCCCGCCGACGGGCCTCTCGCAGCAACGCACCGGCCGACCCAGCAGTGGAGGACACCCAGCCACTATAGCGTATTGTCTATGGGAAGAGGCTGGCCTGCCGCCGCTGGCCCGAGAGGCGAGGCACGAGCAGCTGGGCCGCGCGGGCAGCCCGAGGGTGCGAACGTTCCGGCGCGTGGTTGCCGGCCGGGATCGGCGGCGGTTACCGTGCGTCCATGCGCCGGTCGGCGACGGACGCCGCCATCGTCCACTCGTGACTGCATGGCCAGCCGCCGAGGTGATCCAGACGGCGCGGTTGACGTTGGAGCCGCTGCGCCCGGAACACGCCGCGGAAATGGCTCCGCTGCTGGACGATGACGACCTGCACGCGTTCGTCGGCGGCCGACCCGCGACGCTGGGCGAGCTGAGCGAGCGCTACCGGCGGCAGTCCGTGGGGCACTCACCGGACGGCGAGCACGGCTGGCTGAACTGGGTGGTGCGTGACCGCGCCTCCGGCACAGCCGTCGGCACCGTCCAGGCGACCGTCCGCCGCGACGGCGAGCGGCTGTCGGCGGACCTGGCGTGGGTGACCGCCACCCGGCACCAGGGTCGGGGCTACGCCAGCGAGGCCGCCGCCGGGATGGCCGCCTGGCTGCGCCGGCACGGCGTGCCCGTGCTGACCGCGCACGTGGATCCCGAGCACCGGGCATCCGTCCGGGTCGCCGAACGGCTCGGGCTCACCGCCACCGAGATCGTCGTCGACGGCGAGACCCGGTGGACCACCGCCCCGCCCGGCCTGCGGGATGGGCTCCGGCGCGGGCTCGCCGCCGCGATGAAGCGCCGCGACGCGGTGGCCGTCGCGGCCCTGCGGTCCGCGCTGGCCGCGATCGACAACGCCGAGACCACGGACGTCTCCCGGGCGCCGCGCCCCGGCCAGGGTCACGCGCCTGTCGCCAGCACCGTCGCCGGGCTCGGCGCCGGCGAGGTCGAGCGCCGGCAACTGACCGAAGTGGACCTCGAGGACATCGTCCGCCGCGGGGTCAGGGAGCGGCTGGCGGCCGCCGCCGAGTACCAGCACACGGGCCATCCCGACCACGCCGAACGCCTGCGCCGGGAGGCCGACGTCCTCACTGTCCACCTGGGACGCTAGGCTCACAGCCGCAGGTCGAGCGCGATCTCGTCGCGCAGCGGGATGCCGTAGTCGCCGACCATACCCGCGCCGTTGCTCCGCGGCGTGCAGGGTGAGGACCGCGCCCAGTCCCGATCCGGCCGGTAGCTGATCAGGCCGATCAGCCGCCCGTCGTCGGCCTCGGCAAGGAACGGCATTGCCAACCCACCTCGCCAGGCGCAACGCATTTCCCGGCCGGGAGCGGCGGCGCGGCCGGTCAGCCGGGGCCGCCGCTCCCGGCCTGGTCAGGGCGCCCGGACCGCGACGACCCGGTCGCCGAGTGCCTGCACGGCGCCGACGAGGTCGGTGACCCAGGGCAGCTCCTCGGCCGATGCGCCGCCCAGGTCGACCCGATAGGAGACCCTGTCGGGCGCTCGCACGACGGACGCGGTGGCGCCGTAGCGCTGCAGCAGTGCCGCGACCGTGTCCGCCGCGTCCGTCCGCACGGTCAGCACCAGGTCGTTGGCGGTGTCGAGCACCGCCGCCGGCGGGACCGCCGGGGCCGGGATCGCCGTCCGCGCCGCGGTGGACACCCCCGCCGCAGCCGGGTTCGCGCCGAGCACCGCGTTCCGGAGGATCTTCTGCGTTCCGTCGGTGAACGCGCGGAAGTTCGGATCCGCGGCGAACAGCACCACCCGCCCCGTGCCGGTCGGCTCGTCCACCACGGCGGCGGTGCCGCCCAGCTGCTCGGCGCCACTGGCGAACCCGGAGATGAACCAGTCGTCGCTGTCCGCGGCCGGGAACCGCACCGGCACCCGCGCCGGGTCGGCCTCCCGCAGCACCCGGTCGTACGCGTAGAACGAGTACGCCGTGCCGCCGACGCCGCTGGCCAGCGGGGTGCTCCGGTCCACCAGCACCCGGACCAGGCTGCCCGGCACGTCCGAGGTCGGCGCCTCCAGCGTCGCGGTGGACAGCCCGAGCCGGACCGCGAGCTCGGTGCCGCCGGCGAACCCGACGTACCGCCCGCCGCCGTTCACCCAGTCCTGCAACGCCGCCCGGCCGGGACCGCCGAGGGCGGAGAACGCGGTCTGGGCCGGCCCGTTCGGCACGATCAGCACGTCGACGTCGGCCAGCGCACCGGCCGCGACGTCGTTCGGCCCGAGCGGCCGGTACGGCAGCCGCCACTGCCGATCCAGCAGCCAGCGCAGCCACCCGGTCGACTCGATCGCGGTCGTCGACGATGCGGACAGCTGCAGCACCCCGACCCGCGGCGCAGCGGCGATCGGCGCCGGCGCCGGCGCCGGCAGCGGCGGGGTCAGCGAGGCCGTCGGGGCCAGCACCGCACCGGAGCGGCCGCCCGCGACGTTGAACAGCAGCGGCTGGCTCCACGCGGTCACGTCGTAGAAGTACGGGAACGGCACGTAGGTGTCCTCGTGCAGCATCGCCTGCACCCAGTGCTTCTGCGCCTGCGCCATCGGCACCCAGTAGGTGCCGGCGGGCAGCGTGGCCGGTCCGGTGGCTCGGCCGTACGGGGTGAAGTCCGGCACCTGCAGCGGCGCGGTGAGCGTGTAGACGCGCACCTCCATCCGCTGCAGCCGGCGCACCAGCGCCTGCACCTCGCGGGCCTTGCTCGGGTCGTCGGAGCGCAGGAAGTAGTGCCGCACCGGCTCGTCCGGCACCTGGGTGATCAGCTCGTTGCCCGGGTTGACGATCTCGTTCGGCTCCAGCTTCCCGGCCAGCCCCTGCTGGTAGGCCCGGACGTAGGCGCCGTGCCAGTCGGCCAGCAGCCCCGCCTTGTCCCGCACCGCGGCGCCGAGCGACGTCCACATCGCGACGTACTGCTCGTACAGGCGGACGGAGGTCGGGTCGTCGCCGCCCTTCTCGAACGTCATGCCGGCGGCGATGAACCCGGTTGACGGGACCGTGTCGCCGTATCCCATGTAGAACAGGTCGTAGACGTCGCGGTTGAAGAAGTCGATGCCCTGCCTGGTGAACTCCGCCGCCATCGACGCGCCGTACCGGTTGTTGATCCAGTCCACCGACTCGTCGGTGATCTCGTGGTAGATCGGGTCGGCGTTCGGCGGGACGAAGTAGCTCCGGCCGCCCATCTCGTGCGAGTCGATGAACAGCACCGGCGGGTAGCTCTGCAGCGCGGTCAGCTTGCCGTCGGTCTCCGGCTGGGTGCGGGCGAACCAGTCGCGGTTCATGTCGAAGCCGTAGGCGTTCCGGCGGGTGTCCGCCTCCCGGCCGTCCGGGTTCTGCGTCGGCAGGATCACCACGAGCGCGTTGTCCAGCACCCGCTGCGCCGCGCAGTCGTCCCGGTCGGCCAACTCGTAGAGCACCCGCAGCGACGCGTCCGTGCCGGACTCCTCGCCGCCGTGCACGTTCCCGGCCACCCACAGGATCTCGGGCGTCTTCGCGGCCAGCTTCGCCGCCTCCGACGGCGGCGTGCCCGGGTCGCGCAGCAGCGCCACGTCGTGGCGGATCTCGGCCAACCCGGCCGGGGTCACGTTCCCCGGCTTGCCCACGATCGCGTATCGCAGCGCGCGGCCCTGTACCGACGTGGCGAGCACGCCCTCGACCACCCGGGGGCTCGCGGCGGACACCGCCCGCAGGTACGCGTCGGACTCTGCGGTGGTGACATCCCGCTCGCCGAGCGGGAAGCCGATGACGTCCTGCGCCTGCGGCACGTCGCCGCGGAACGACGGCGGGGTGTCGAACGGCGCGCAGGACGGCGCCGCCGCGTCGGCTGGGGTGGCCAGCAACGCGGGCAGGCAGGCGGCGACGGTGGCGATGACGGCGGCAAGCGAGGTGGCTCGGCGCATACGGCTCCCCCCTCGGCGGGCGGCGCTCGTCCGGTGAGGCGCCGGATCCGCAAAACACCTCACCCCGCGACCTTTGCTGTGTCAACCGGCTGACCTTGCGTCCTGGCAAAGCCCCGGTAACGTTCCGCAGGCAGGCCGAGCCCAGGGAGGTCGACATGGACCCGAGGCGCTTCAGGGATGCCGCACTCCGGCTCGGCGCGGTCGTGGCGATGGCGGCCGCGGTCGCCGTTCCGACCCCGAGCTCGGCGGCGGCCGAGTTCGCACCCGGTTCGCCCGGGCTCGGCGACCCGTTCTTCCCGCTGGCCGGAAACGGCGGCTACGACATCGCCCACTACTCGCTCCGGCTCGGCTACGATCCCGCGACGCGTCGGCGTGGTCGGGGAGCCGCAGGGGTCGCCGGCCTGGTACCCGGTGAACGACAACCCGCGAGACAAGGCGACGTTCGACTTCGCGGTGACCGTGCCGGCGGGCCTCACCGCGATGGCGAACGGCGTCCTGGTCTCGCACGCGACCAGCGGCGGCGCGACGACCTGGGTCTGGCGGGAGAGCTCGCCGATGGCGCCCTACCTGGCCACTGCGACCCTCGGCCGGTTCGACCTCACCGAGTCCCGGCTGGCCAGCGGCGTCCCGAGCTACGTCGCGGTCGACCCGACGCTGTCCACCAGCTCGGTGCTGAAGAAGCTGCCGGCGATAGTCGACTTCTACAGCTCGATCTACGGCCCGTACCCGTTCGACGCGGTCGGCGCGATCGTGGACGACGCGAAGAGCGTCGGCTACTCGCTGGAGACGCAGACCAAGCCGGTGTTCGACGGCAAGCCGGACGAGACCACGCTCGCGCACGAGCTCTCCCACATGTGGTACGGCGACTCGGTGACGCTCACCGAGTGGCCGGACATCTGGCTGCACGAGGGGTTCGCGACCTGGTCGGAGTGGATCTGGAGCGAGCACAACGGCCGGAAGTCGGCGCACCAGTTCTTCACCACGCTGTACAACACGCCGGCGCAGGACACCGCCTTCTGGACGCCGCCGCCGGCCAACCCGGGGACACCGGTCTACCTGTTCAACGGCACGATCTACAACCGCGGCGGGCTGACCCTGCAGGCGCTGCGGGAGAAGGTGGGCGACCCGGTGTTCTTCCGCATCCTGCGGGACTGGGCCGCTCAGCACCGGTACGGGAACGTGACCACACCACAGTTCGTCGCGCTCGCCGAACGGGACAGCGGCCTGGACCTCGGGCACTTCTTCGACGTCTGGCTCTACCAACCGGACAAGCCGACCTCCTGGTAGGCCAACGCGCGGGACGACCACCATCTCGAGAGGGCACATGAGAACGCCTCCGGTGGCAGGGAACGACGGTGGGCGGCGCTCGTCGCGGTCATCCGATGGTCGTGGCCGGGCTCGGTCGACGTCATCGTGACCCGCGGAGCGGCAGCGGGCGCGTCCCCGCCGCCTGACCAGTATCAGCGGGCTTGCCGTTGCCGCCAGGATTCGACGATCTCGTCCACGTCGAGCGGCATGAGGTTCAGCGGCGGTCCGTCCGGCGGGGTGCGGATCGCCGCGGCGATCTTCCGGTTGAGCTCGTCGACCATCTCGCGTACCGCGGACTCCGACCTCGCCCCTGGTACCGCGGCCAGCACCTGCTCGACCTCCTTGCGCAGGGCCAGCGTCGGCGGCAGGTAGCTCAGGTTCTCCCGGCGAAGCTTCTGCCTGACCCACCAGTGCTCGTCGTCGGGTTCACCGATGCCCGGGATGGGCTTGCCGGCGCCCGGCAGGTCATCGAACTCGCCGCGGTCCTGCGCCTCCCGGATCTGCCGCTCGACCCACGTCTCGAACGGCGTCCCCGGCGGCTTCCGCCCGCCCACCCGCACCACCGCCCTGCTCGGCGCGACCCAGCACCACGATTGTCCGCCACGGCTCGGTCGTGCCGCTCAGCCGGCGGGGTTGCCTTCACCCAGATCTGGTACCGGCCGGTGTGGTAGCTGATCCGGTAGAAACGCCCGCGCTCAGGCGCGGAGGGCCGCGATCACGACGAGGGTGAGTGCGTTGGGCTCCAACCGAAAGGCTGTCTCGATGCCGTCGTCGACGCGAACGATCCGCCGTTCCACGCGCTGCAGAGTGGACGACGACGGGTCGTGCGCGTAGTTGCTATGCGTCGAGTCGACGAGGTACCGGTCGACCTGCAGCCGGCGGTGCGCGAGCCAGGATGGCAGACGGTCGACGTGCAGGGACACGACGTGGCTGGCGCCGCCGCGGGTGCCCTGATAGTTGGTGGCCAGGACGGCCACCCCGCTGTGGTCGACCGTCGCGAGCGCGTTGACCCCGATCCCGGTCTGTGAAAGGCCGTCACTGGTCGCGGGTATCCGCCGGTCCTTCATCATGCTCTGCATCGTCACGAGGTTGCCGTACGGGTAGACGGCGCCGTCGACACCCGAGACGAACATGGACTTGCGCGGGTTGCTGGGGTGGCTGTACGCCCAGTGCATCTCGACGTCCATCCCGCTGTCGACGTAGTAGTACGCAAGGGTCTCCATCGCCGCGGCCTGGGTGAGCAGCCTCTCCGCCCCAACCCGAGCCGGATCGGCCCCGTGCTTGTACTGGTGGTAGGAGATGAAGTCGAGTCGCTTGTCCGGGTCGTGATCGCGGGCGTACCGGTCGAGGAAGCCCCGGAGGAAGGACTCATTGAAGGTGGCGGTTGCGGGGCCGCCCAGCCTCAGGGGCACCGCCGGGTGAAGATGATGGTTCACCTCGTTCACCACCGAGTACCCGATGCGGTACCAGCGGTAGTAGTCCTCGACGGTCAGACCCTCCCAATGCCCGGGGGGTACGGCCCAGGTCTTGTCCGGCTCGTTGAAGAGCTCCACGTACCGGATCGAGGGGTAGCGCCGCTTGTAGGCGACAAGACCGTCGCGAAGAACCGCGCGACACGTCCGCGGAGCGGACAGCGTCAGGATCCGCGGAGCGCACTCGCCGAGGTTGACGAGCAACCGCCTGGCGTAGCCGGCCGGCTGGTCGAGGTAGCGATAGGCGGTCGAGCCGTCGCGGGCGGTGAAGTCGAAGTCGTACCGACGGGTGGTCGCGTCGTAGTACCCGCGCGGCAGTGCCCATACGCGGGTCACGTGGACGTCGAGAGCGGCGACCGCCCGAAGGTCGCGGGGACCGAGCGGGGAGGTGGGGCCGTTTTGGTTGCCGTACCAGGCCGGGTTGTCGAACCTGCCGAGCTCCCTGTCGGCGGAGACGGTCACCGTGGTGTCCGCCCGCAGTTCGGCCGCGCGCCGGGATGCCGCGCCCCGGAGGACCACAAAGCTGACGACCGCCGCGGCCACGAGGCAGACGGCGAGGAGCCGGCGGACCGGGCGTGGGAGGAGCTGCTCTGTCGGTGCGGAGAGGTCGTTCCCCCCCTCACCCATAGGTGATCGGAGGAGCAAGGTTCGACTGCACGATCCCGTCGTGGAAGGCCCGCTGGGTCCGGGGGTCCGCGCTGAACCGCCAGTCCGCCGTCCCCCCTTGGGCCGGGGACAGCTCGAACCACGTGAAGCCGACGACATCGCGATGCCGCCGCAGCCAGGGGAACAGCGACGCGGTCCAGGTGGCCTTCGTCGGGCCGGGCTCGGCCCCCGTCTCCGTGATGATCAGAGGCTTGTGGGTGAACGTGCGAATCCGCGCGATCGTGGGGTCGAAGACCTCTCCGGCGGTCCGCTCCCCGGCGCCGTAACCGACGATCCCCGCCCAGTCCACGTAGGAGTCGCCCGGGTACAGGTGGCCCAGGCTGACGAGCGGGACCGGGCGGATGATGTTGGGGCTCCACACCCAGATGACGTTGGTGGCGCTCACCCTGGTGAAGATGTCGTGCACGTGCCGCCACGCCTGGACGTACTCGCCCGGCCGGTTTCCCGAGCGGCGCTCCGACCACGGGTACCAGTGGCCGTTCATCTCGTGCGCGAACCGGAGCACGACCGGCCACCTCTGGTCGCGGATTCCCCGGGCGAACCTTGCGATGTAGGCGTCGTAGGCCCCGCTCGTGATGCGGCGAAGCGCGAACGCGGGTTGGCTCTCGCCGTACTTCGCGCCGGCCCATGGCTCCCAGGACAGCAGCGGCAGCGCGTGCTGCCGGTAGCACATGGACACTGCGTCGGGCCGGAACTCCTGCGTCCACTTCACGAAGAACTGGATCATCGTCGGGTGGGCTCCGGCCTTGGCCGACAGGGAGTCCAGCTCGCTGCGGGACCAGGGCGACTGGGGCGTGCTCAGCCCGAAGTACGGTGCGGGCGGCTTCAGGAACACGTCCCTGCTGGGCACGGGCGGCGGTACCGGCGGCGATGCGCTCGCCGACCCGGCCGCCACGGCCAGCGTCGAGTGCGAGCCCGAGCCGGCGGCTGGACTGCTCACGAACGCCCGCGCCACGAGCCAGAGCGTGAGCGCGGCGAGAACCGTGGCGTTGACGGCGATCCACGGCGCCGACCGCCGACGCGCCGCACGTCGGGTGTGCCTAGACACTGACCAGCACCGCCCCGGCGAGCATCGCCCCTCCCAGCAGGTACGGGATCACGGCCTGGACGTTCTTCCCGGACCCGCCGCGGAAGGCGTTCGAACGGGTGCCCCAGCCGGCGTTGTGGCCCATCCGGAAGAAGCCGGCCACCCGGATCGGCATCAGGACCAGGACGTTGATCAGCATGAACACGGGCAGGTAGACCAGGTCGCTCGGCCGGGAGGAGAAGTGCCTGCCGAACCTGATGGCGCACGACAGCAGCGTCATGGAGAGGCTGAGCCCCACGATGAACAGCAGCGCCTGCCATCCCGGGCTTGGCAGCGGAAGCTGGTCGTACATCGCCGTCTTCCGCCCGCGTAGCACCGCGACGCCCCAGGCCAGGTACGAGCCGACCAGGACGAACGGCACCACGATGTCGGCCCCGTAGAACAGCGCCAACAGCGGGGTCTCGCGCACCATCCACGGCATCATGCGCAGCGTGTTGTACTGCGACCCCCGAGCCCACCTGAACTGCTGCTTGACCAGCCCGCGCAGGGACGTAGGCGCGTCGGTGTAGACCAGCGAGGTCGACTGATAGACGGTCTTGTACCCCGCCATGAGGGTGTAGTTGGTGAGCGTCCGGTCGTCGCTCACCTCCAGGAACACACCGAGGAACCGCTCGGTGAGGAACCGGTGCATGCATCCCACGAGGAGCCTCCGGCGGAAGGCGATCGTGCGGCCCGGCAGGCATCCGACGGTCCCCAGCACACTCATCGCCGGCATCGAGTACTCGGAGCGGACGTTCTCCAACCAGTCGGCCCAGCGGGTCAGCATCGTGCGGCCGGGTTCGAGGATGCGTTGCCGGGTGGTGACGCCCCCGACCGTCGGGTCGCGGAAGGGCTTGACCAGCTCACGCAGGGTGCCCGGCGTCCACAGGGTGTCGGAGTCGACGAGGACACAGATCTCGCCCCGGGACAGCCCGACCCCCAGGCGCAGCGCGTTGCGCTTGCCGGCGGTCTCGGTCCAGCACCACTGCACCCAGAAGTCGGCGCAGATCTTCTCCAGCACCACGTTGCGCGGGCCGTTGATGACCACGATGACCTCGGTAGGGCGCTGCTCGACGATCCGGGCCAGGACCTCGCGGAAGAGGTCCTGGTCCTCGTCGACCACCGGGATGATGATCGAGCTGGTGACGTTCCACGGGAACTGCGCGGGCCAGTAGTGCCGTGCCAGGACGACCCGGATCGTCCAGAGGAGCCAGATCATCCCCATGAAGACGGCGAACAGGCGAAGCTGTCCGTCGTTGACCCAGGCGTCGACCTGCAGCAGGAAAGCGAGCATGGTCAGCGTCGATCCATCGCGGTCACTGGCGGGCCACCCCCAGTCAGCCCGTCGGTTTCGGAAGGGCCAGGGCAACGGTCAGGCCAGTGGGGTACCAAACCCGCGAGACGTAGTACCGGCTGCCGAGGACCGCCCCCTTCGTCCCCCCGAGGTTGTGCAGCGGATCGCTCTGGTGACCCAGGCGCTGCACCCAGATGCGCGGCCTGTTCCGCAGGCATCTCGGCGCGTCCGTGCACTCCACCGCGGCCACCCGGCCGGCGGTGCGCTGCGGGACGACCTGCAGCACGTCGGCGGGGCGACGGTCCGCCGGGATGTAGCGGGCGACGAGGTCCCGCCCCACTCGGTCGGACGTGCCGTAGACGGTGGCACCGCTGTCCTGCGAGCTGTAGACGATTGCATCACCGGGCCTCATCTGCGTCGAGATCAGCGCGGCCGCCTCGCGCGTGGCCTGCAGGTGCCCGTCCGGCTTGCGCACGGTCACCTGAGCGCTGACGCCGATGGCCGCGACGAGGGCCAGCCCGGTGATCCCACGGACGAGCCGGGTCCGCCCGAGCGCGGTCCCCGCCAGCAGCGCCCAGGCCGGCGTCGTGAACAGCAGATACCGGGGTAGCCACAGGGCCGTCAGCTGGGAAGCCGCGAACAGGCCGACCACCGGAACGACCGCCCAGCTGGTGTAGAGGACCGTCGGATGGCGCGTGGAGACGGCGTACACCGCCAGCGCCAGGATCATGCCGGCGCCGACCGCGGACCCCAGCAGCGTGGCTGGATAGGCAGTGAGACTGCTCGACGTCGGCGCGCCGATCCATGCCACCTGGGCCGTCTGCTTACTGCCGAGGTAGAGCACCGGCAGCGCCGGCAGCATGCCCAGCCCCGCCGCGACCAGCCACCGCGGGAATACCGACCGGTGCCCGGCGAGCACGACCAGGGCGTGCGCCGGGATGAGCAGTAGGGCGATCGCGTGCAGCAGGCCGAGCAACCCGGTGGCCAGCGCGTACGCCAGCAACCGCCCGACCCGCGGCCGGTCCAGGACCCGCACCAGCGCAAGGCTGCACAGGACGGCTGCGAACACGACCAGCGCGTAGGGACGTGCCTCCTGGCCGTACCGGGACGTCGTGGGCAGCACCGCGAACAGCAGCCCTGACAGCAGGCCGACCCGGGGAGAGGCCAGCCGGGTGCCCAGCCGCGCGGTCAGTCCCGCGGACGCCGCCATCGCCAGCACGGACGGCATGCGCAGCAGGACGTCGGAGGTGCCCACCAACGACACCCACACGTGCATGAGCGCGTAGTAGGCGCCGAGGGTGGCGTCCGTGTGCTGGAGCAGCTGCCACGTCTGGCTCCACGGGATGGTCACCATCCCCCACGTCGCCAGCTCGTCCGCCCACAGCGCCGGCCAGCCGATGCGGATCAGCCCGACGCTGAGCATGAGGAGCGTGGGCAGCAGCCAGGCGAGCTGTGCCAGTGCCCGCTGGCGCTCGGTGTCGCTGCGGTCGGCCAGGGCGACCCCTGGCGGCTCCCGCATGTCGATGCTGCTGACCTGCCGACCGTCGACGGGGCGCGCGGCGTCGACCGGCGCGAGGCGCGGCACGACCACCGTCGGCGCCTCCGAGCTCGGCACGGCCGGTTGGGCATGGGCCGCCCACCCGCCCGACCACGGCGCACCGCCGCGTCGGTGCTCTCGCGGGGAGGTTCCGGCCATCCGGCCGGGCGGGCGCTGTTCCCTCGTCACCTCGCCGCGCGCCGCTCTTCGTGCCATCCGAGTCTTGTGCCCCTCCAGGCTCCTTTAACCACCCGCGGTCCCGCCAGCTGCTCTACACAAAGCCGAAGTCGGCCGCCATCGCGGCGAACTCCGGACCGGCCGAGTCGCTGAAAGTCGCGGATGAATGAGTTCACCGGCAGCGAGGTCAGGTAATGGAAGATCGTGAATGCCAGGAACGGCAGGTACAGCCACAGCCAGCGGCTCGACTGGGCCAGCCGGAACCCCGCACTCGGGCGCGCCACAGGCGCATCGTGCACCGCAGTCATGGCAGGAGGGTCAGGCCGGGAACTAGCGATCGTGCGTCGTCAACCAAACCTGCGCCCTCTCGTGGTCTCACCCCGACCGAGCAAGGCTTTTTACCACAAGCCCCGGCCGCACTAGAAGTTGCCGCAGCAGGCGGTTAGCGAAGTGCAGCACAGTGTAACGATCAGTCAGATTGCCTGTGACAATTCGCGTTCACTTCTTCACACGTAGTGAATTCGAGCGCGGCTCGCAGAGCAGCATGCGGTCAGTTGCTGCCGGATTGGAGGGTGACGAGGTCCGACGGCTAGGGATGGTGGTCGCGGGTGTAGACGACCAGTTGCGCTTCGCCCTGACCGCCGTCCTGCGCGGGGCCCGCCCACCGGACGGCCGGGCCGTCGGACTCCGCCTGGCGTACGCCGTCGACGTACAGCTCCATGTGGGCGACCGGCGCGCCCTCGGCAGGCTCGTCCGTTCGGGTGGTTCCGGTGAGGTCGGCGTCGACGCCGGGGTAGGTCCGCTACAACGGTCGCCGGCTGCGGCAGGCTGTGCAGGCCGAGGGTGGGCTCGGCGAGGTGCCGGTCGGCAGCTGGGTAGTCCCGGGGGGGTCTGGGTGGGGGGATCGATGACGGCTGGCGTGCTGGGCCGGGTGGCGACTGTCGTCCTGCTGGTGGCGTGGACGGTGACCGCCGTGGCGCCCGGGCCGGCGCAGGCGGACGCCGAGACGGTGTCGGTGGACCCGCTGCGGACGGCCTGGGACCCGCACGAGCCGGGCCTGGCGCCGTCCCAGGTCAGCAGCTCCGACTTCGGCCAGCAGTTCTCCGCCACGGTCGACGGTCAGGTGTACGCCCAGCCGGTGGTGGCCGGGCCCACCGTGATCGTGGCCACCGAGAACGACAAGGTGTACGGCGTCAACGCGGCCACCGGGGCGATCACCTGGTCCCGGAGCGTCGGGCCGGCCTGGCCGGCGTCCGCGATCGGCTGCGGCGACCTGGTGCCGAACATCGGCATCACCGGCACCCCGGTGTACGACCGCGCCTCCGGCACCGCCTACTTCGCGGCCAAGGTCAACGACGGCCCGGACACCCTGCATCCGCACTGGTACCTGCACGCCATCGACGCCCAGACCGGCGCCGAGCGCAGCGGCTGGCCGGCGACGGTCACCGGCGCGGCGACCAACGCTCCGGCCCGCACGTTCAACCCGTACACCGCGATGCAGCGGCCCGGTCTGCTGCTCATGGGTGGGTCGGTCTACCTCGGGTTCGGCTCGCACTGCGACCACGGCCCGTACGTCGGCTTCGTCGTCGGGGTGAACACCTCGACCCGGGCGATGAAGCTGTGGGCGACCGAGGACGCCTCCGGCGACGGCAAGGCCGGGATCTGGATGAGCGGCGGCGCCCCGGTCTCCGACGGCGCGGGACGGATCCTCGTGTCCACCGGCAACGGGGTCACCCCGCCGCCGGCGCCGGGCTCCAGCCCGCCCGGCGAGCTGTCCGAGTCGGTGGTCCGGCTTGCCGTGTCCGGCGACGGCAGCATGAGCGCGCAGGACTTCTTCAGCCCGAGCAACGCCGCCACGCTGGACCAGAACGACCAGGACCTCGGCTCCGGCGGCCCGGTAGGGCTGCCCTCGTCGTTCGGCACCGCGGCGCACCCGCGCCTGATGGTGCAGGTCGGCAAGGACGGCCGGGTGTTCCTGCTGGACCGCGACCACCTCGGCGGGCGCAGCCAGGGCCCGGGCGGCGGCGACGACGTGCTCGGCGTGACCGGCCCGTTCAACGGCGTCTGGGGGCACCCCGGGGTCTGGGGCGGAGATGGCGGCTACGTCTACACGGTGGAGAGCCGCGGGTACCTGCGCGCGCTGCGGTACGGCGTCACCGGCACCGGGTTGCCGTCCCTGAGCAGCGCGGGGACGAGCGCGGGCACGTTCGGGTACACCTCCGGGTCGCCGGTGGTGACCTCCGACGGCACCACCCCGGGCTCGGCCCTGGTCTGGGTGATCTACTCCGACGGCCCGGATGGCTCCAGCGGCCAGCTGCGTGCGTACGACGCGGTCCCGGTCAACGGGATGGTGCGGCAGCGCTGGTCGGCGTCGATCGGCACCGCGGCCAAGTTCGCGGTGCCGGGACGGGCACCTGCTCGCGTTCGGCCGGCCGGCGAGCGCGGCCCTGGTCGGCAGCCCGGTCGACGTCGGGTCGGTGCCGGTCGGGACCACCGGCCAGGGCTCCGCAACGGTACGCGCCAGCCGCACGCTGACCATCTCGCGGATCTCGGCGCCGGCCCCGTTCGGCGTGACCCCGCCCAGCCTGCCGGTCACGCTGCAGACCGGCCAGACGCTGTCCGTCCCGGTGCGGTTCACCCCGACCGGCCCGGGCCAGGCCACCGCCGTCCTGTCGTTCGTCACCGACGTCGCCACCATCGGCGTCGACCTGCGCGGCACCGGCACCCAGCCCGGGTTCAGCGCCACACCGAGCACGCTGGCCTTCGGGCAGCTGGCCACCGGCGCCTCGATGACGCTGACCGTCAACATCACCAACACCGACTCGAAGGCCGAGACGATCGGCGCGGTCGCCCCGCCGGCCGCGCCGTTCACCGCCAGCGGGCTGCCGGCGCCCGGCACCACGCTCGCCGCCGGCGCCTCGGTCGCCGTCTCGGTGACCTACGCGCCCGGCTCCGCGCAGCCGGACACCTCGTCACTGGGCGTGTCCGGGCCGGCTGGCTCGGTGACCGTCGGGCTCACCGGGACTGGCGTCACCGGCCAGGCGCAGCTCACCGTGACCCCGACCGCGCTGGACTTCGGGCAGGTGCCGGTCGGCCGGTCGGTGACCAAGACGTTCGACATCGGCAACTCCGGCAACCTGGCGCTCACCGTCACCAAGGCGGCCCCGCCGACCGCGCCGTTATCGACCCCGGTCCCGATCGCCGAGGGCCAGGTGCTGAACCCGGGTGACGTGGTGCACCAGACGATCACGTTCACACCGGGCGTGGTGGGCGCGGCCACCGGGACCTACCAACTGACGTCCAACGACGGCACCGGGGCGCACGCGGTCACGCTGACCGGGGCCGGGGTGGCACCGTCCGGCGGCGCCGTGCTGCCCGCCCCGGTCGCCGGCGGATGGTCGCTGAACGGGGCCGCGAAGCTGTCCGGCACCGACCTCCAGCTGACCCCGGCGATCGCGAACACCGCGGGATCGGCGGTCTTCCCGACCCCGGTGCTCAGTGACGGCCTGCACGCGAAGTTCACCTCAGTGATCGGCGGCGGGACAGGGGCGGACGGCATGACGCTCAGCCTCCTGGACGCCAGCCGGGCCTCGGCCCAGTCCCTCGGCGCGGTCGGAGGCGGGCTCGGCTACGCCGGCCTGAGCGGCGTGGCGGTCACCCTCGACACGTACAAGAACGGCGCCGACCCGGCGGCGAACTTCGTGGCGGTGGCCACCGGCGGCACCCAGAGCGCGCTGACCTACGCGGCCACCTCGACCGCGGTCGGCAACCTGCGCACCGGCAGCCACCTCGTCGACGTCGCGGTGACCGGCACCACGGTCACCGTGTCGGTGGACGGCGTCCAGGTGCTCAGCCCGTCCGTCGCCGCGCTTCCCGGTTCGGTGCTGGTGGTGTTCACCGGCAGCACCGGCGGCCTCAAGGATATCCACGCCGCGCGCGACGTCACGGTGACCGCGGCCGGGTACGCCCTGCCGCCGCCGTACGCGGCCGGCTGGGTGCGCAACGGGGTGGCCGCACTGTCCGGCACCGACCTGGTCGTCACGCCGGTGACCACGTCGATGGCCGGCTCGTCCTGGTACCAGGGCGCGGTGCCGTCCTCCGGCCTGCACGCCCGGTTCACCGCGGC
>WNGD01002095.1_pt1 | contig 21053 bp, 21 predicted proteins | sample 5400671 | NCBI WGS metagenome assembly WNGD01 (sample SAMN13153369, study PRJNA577476) | soil metagenome | isolation source: 40 cm soil or saprolite under grassland replicate 2 | place: USA:California | collected 2016-06-15 | reverse complement strand
GCCGTGGGAGACCACCACGTTGATAGGCGGGACGTGCAAGCGTGGCAACACGTTCAGCGGACCCGTACTAATTGCTCGAGGTCTTGATTTTGAACACCGAGTGTGGAGCTATGGAGTTTTGAGGGTGCGCGGAAACGCGTAGCGCCCTGACAACTTCGGCGGTCATAGCGGCAGGGAAACACCTCTTCCCATTCCGAACAGAGAAGTTAAGCCTGCTTGCGCCGATGGTACTCGGAGGGCAACCTCCCGGGAGAGTAGGCAGCCGCCGATTTATCTTCTCGAAGGGCCGCTACAGCGGCCTTTCGTCGTTCTAGGGTTAGAAGAGTGGAGCTGCAGGACGGCGACATCCGACTCCGCCCGTGGTCGCTGGATGACGTTCCGGCGATCGTCGTAGCCTGCAACGACCCGGACATTCAGCATTGGATTCCGGTCATTCCCCGCCCGTATACGGAAGCCGACGCACGTGCTTTCGTTCGAGGCGACGTTCCGGGTGTCGGGACGCACCAATTCGCGATCACCGCGCGTGGACCTGTCGTCGGGTCGATCGGAATGAAAGTGAATGAGATGCGCAGCGGTCACATCGGCTACTGGTGTGTCTCCGAAGCTCGCGGACGCGGCGTGACGACTCGGGCTTTACGACTTCTCTGCAGATACGCCATCGATGACCTCCGCCTCGAGCGGCTCGAGTTGATCACCGACCCGGACAACCGCGCCTCGCAATGCGTTGCCGAGAAGGTCGGGTTCCAGCGCGAGGGTGTGCTGCGCTCCCACCTGCTCCATCCAGATGGGCGGCGCCGCGACTCCGTGATGTTCTCGCTCCTTCCGGGCGAGCTCGTCTAGACGGGGAGCGTCAGGCTCTCGAGGTCGCGCGGGTAGTACGTCAGGAACTCGATCCCGTCGTCCGTCACCGCGACTGTGTCCGAGTGGCGAAAGCCACCTAAGCCGGCTGCGTAGAGTCCGGGCTCGACCGTGAACACCATTCCCGGGTTGATCTCGGTGTCGTCGCCGATGTCGAGGAACGGTCCTTCGTGATAGCGGAGGCCGATGCAGTGGCCGACGTGGTGCTTCCAGTACTCCCAGAGGTCATGCTTGTCGTAGTACGCGCGCACGGCGCGATCCACGTCCGAGCAGCGGGAGCCCGGCTTGATCGCCTCGAAGGCGGTGTCCTGCAGCGCGACCATGTGGTCGAACAACTCCCGCTGTTTCGTGGAAGGCGGGCCGATCACCATGGTCCGCTCGAGCTCCGAGAGGTAGCCCCACACCGGCGCGCTCGCTCCGGTCACGAGCACGTCGCCCTCCTGGAACATGATGTTGTTCGCCAGCGAGTGTGGGATCGCGGCATTGCGGCCGATCTGTCCGCGGTAGACGGCGGTGGCCCCCTCGAACAGCAGACTCTGGCCCCGGTAGATCGGGCCGATGGCATCGAGCATCGCGAGCGTGGCTTGCGCGCCGGCTCGCCAGGACACTTCACTCTCGGTCAGCCCCGGCCGCGTGTAACGCTGGAGCAGGACGTGCGCGAGATTTCCCCACTTCGCGCTCTCGCGAATCAGGTCGATCTCCGCTCGGCTCTTGATCGCCATCTGATCCTCGACGAAAGCGGTGATCTTCTCCGGTGTCGTACCGGTGAGCTCGGTCAGCGACGGGCCGCGGTAGCCGAGCACCCACGGATAGCCGTCCTGGTCTGCGCCGAACGCGCCGGTCACTCCCATCTCGGCCAGCAGGTTCCGCAACGACTCCATGGGATGCGTCTCCGACGGATACTCCGGGTAGTCCGCGACGTGGTCGACGCTGGAGTTCGCCTGCGCGTGTTCGCGTTCGAGCCGCGGCACCAGCATGCCTCCCTTGCCGTCGGCGCCGAAGACGAAAGCGATCGGGCGTTCAGTCGGGGCGAACGCAAAGCCGGCGTAGTAGAGGACGTAGTACGGGTCGAAGAGGACCGCCCCGGTGAGCCCACGCTCCAGCAGGTGCTCGGCCAGGCCTGTAAGCCGCTCCTCGTACTCGGATTGTTGGATGGCGATGCTCACGCGGCGCGAAGCTTCTCACGCCAATCAGGATCGAGCTCACGGAGCCGGCGTACACGTTCGCCGACGGGCGGGTGCGTCACGAACAGCGCCCCGAGGCCGACCTCGAGAAACGGGTTGATCGTGTAGAGCGGCTCGGTGGCCGGGCTGCCGCTGAACGAAACGAGCTCCGCAGCTTGATCGAGCCGCACCAACGCGTCGGCCATCGGATGCGGAGAGCCGCAGATCGCCGCGGCGGCCCTGTCAGCGAGGAACTCGCGTTTTGGGGAGAGAAGGAGATGGACGAACGCCGAGGCCAGCGGCCCGAGGAACCAGAGCAGAACGCGCTGGAACCAGCCGCCGATCCTGCTGAACTCGAGCAGCGTGGCAGCGAGCACGACGACGGACGTCTGCACCACGACGTCGCGATGCCGCACGTGCGCGAGCTCGTGCGCGAGCACGGCCTCGAGCTCCGCCGGAGATGCTGCAGACAGAAGCCCCGCGCTCACGGCGATCGTGGAACCACGCGGCCCTCGGCCGGTAGCAAGCGCGCGCGGCAACCCGTCGTCGATCAGGTACAGCCGCGGCTTTGCGACGCCTGCGCGCGCCGCGAGGCGTTCGATCGTGGAGTGGAGCCCAGGGGCTCCTCCGACCGGGAGCTCCCGCGCGCGAACGAGCCCGAGTGCGACACGGTCTGCGTACCAGTAGAGGGCACCCGCGAGCAGCACGCCGCAGAAGACGAAGATCGAGAGGAGCCGGTAGCCACCCAGGGTCCAGCCGATCAAGCCGAGCAGCGCGCAGGCGCCGAGCAGCAAGGCCCAGGCCTTGAGAACGTTCCGAATGACGACAAGGCGGCCGCCCACGACGGGCCGCCTAGCTGCCGTCTTCCTGCTCGAGACCGCGTGGAGGCCAGTCGTCCTCGGGCGCATCGCAGCGACTCGAACAGTGGAGCGAGGCGATGTTCTGCAACGGAACGAGAATGTGCCCGTTCAGCTCGATGTGGGCGACGTCCTCCACGTAGCAATAGGCCGTCAGGACGCCTTCCTGGTACTCGCCGCCGAAGAGCGCGACCTCAACCTGCTCGCCCTTGTATTTGTTGGTGTAGTCCTCCACCGGGGGCCTCAGTCTAGCGGCGCCAGTTTCGCGTCCCGAGCCACATATCTGGCCACCGAGCAATTCGCCACGCCCGGAATGAGCCTGTGATCCCGGACGTAGTCGACGCCGGCCGCGAGGGCATGGATGACCCGGATCGAGCCGCCGTGGGAGATGACCAGGACATTCTCGCCAGGGTGGAGCCGGAGCACCTCGGCGAGGAAGTCGTTCACGCGGGCGGAGAAATCCTCGAAGGCCTCGGCGTCCTCTGCCCCGGCGCCCTCGCCGGCGACCCAGCGTCGATGTGCGTCGGTAAATCGTTCCTCGATTTCCGGCATCGTCAGCCCTTCCCACGACCCGAAGCTCCGCTCGCGCAGCCTCGGATCGACCCGAACCTCGAGACCCAACTTCGCCGCGACGATGTCCGCCGTCTCGCGTGCCCGGGCGAGGTCGCTCGAGTAGAGCACGTCGATGTTCCCATCGAGCTCCTCGGCGAGCGCCCAGGCCTGCTCGCGGCCCAGCTCGTTCAGTCGCGTGTCGGAACCGCCCTGCCAGCGGCCGTCGCGGTTCCAATCGGTCTCGCCGTGCCGAACGAGGAGCAGTGTGGTCATGACAACTAGGCTACCCAGCCGATGGACCTCGGCCTCAAGGATCGGATCTGTCTCGTCACGGGCTCGACCGCGGGAATCGGGCTCGAGACCGCGCGACAACTCGTCGCCGAAGGGGCCCGCGTCGTCATCAGCGGACGGGACGCCGATCGGGCCGAACAAGCACGTGCACAGGCTGGTGCAGCCCTCGCAGTTGCCTGCGATCTCGCGCAGCCCGGCGCCGCCGGGCAGCTCGTTGCCGAGACGACTGCTGCCCTCGGGCCGATCGAGTGCCTCGTCAACAACGTCGGCGATGCGTATCAGGTCGGCTTCGAGGAGCTGACCGACGAGCAATGGGAGGCAATGTGGCAGCTGAACGTCATGAGCTATGTCCGCTGCATCCGGGCGGTTCTGCCGGGAATGAAGGAGGCGCGCGCCGGCGCGATCGTGAACGTCTCGTCGACCGCCGGAAAGCGGCCGTCGACCGGGATGCCGAACTACTCGGTCACGAAGGCCGCGGTACTCTCGCTTTCCCGACTCGTCGCCGATCTCTACGCCAAGCATGGCATCCGCTGCAACGCTGTCGCGCCCGGCCCGACGGCGACTCAGGCATGGCTCGGCGACGGGGGCCTGGCAGACCAACAAGCAGCCGCTTCTATTAAGACGCGTCTAGAAGTTTTGCAAGCCGTTGGAGCAGGGCGTCCGCTCGGCAGACTGGCCGAGCCCGACGAGATCGCCTCCGTCATCGTATTTCTGTGCTCGGAGCGTGCCTCCTACGTCACGGGATCAGCCTGGAGCGCAGACGGCGGAACCGTCCCAATCATCATCTAGCCTGGAATCGATGCGCGAGCTGGCCGGACGAGTCGCGGATGCCTTCGAGGGCCAGGTGCGTGAGCAAGAAGAACGATGGCTGTCGCCGCTGGCCGTCCGCTCCTACGAGACACGGGGGCGACTCCGCTCTGAGGACGACTGCCGCCTGCGCACCCCCTTCCAACGCGATCGCGACCGGATCCTCCACTCGAAGCCGTTCCGCCGGCTGAAGGGCAAGACGCAGGTATTCATCGACCCCGCCGGCGATCACTACCGCACGCGAATGACCCACACGCTGGAGACGACCGGCATCGCCCGGGGCGTTGCACGGGCCTTGCGGTTGAACGAGGATCTCGTCGAGGCGACCGGGCTCGGGCACGACATGGGGCATACGCCGTTCGGCCATGCCGGGGAGGAGGCGCTCGATGCCGCGCTGCAAGAGCGGTTCGGCCAAAGCTTCCGGCACAACGAGCAGTCACTGCGAATCGCCGAGTCGCTGAACCTCACGGAGGAAGTGCGCGACGGGATCCTCACGCACACGGGTACGCGGGAGCCCAGGACGCTCGAGGGCAAGATCGTACGGATCGTCGACCGTGTCGCGTACATCAACCATGACATCGACGACGCCGTCCGCTTCGGGATCCTCGATCCTGCGGAGCTTCCGCAGGAGGAGGTCGTGCTCCTCGGCGACCGCGGCTCGCGGCGCATCGACACGCTGGTCCACGACCTGGTCGAGAGCTCCCAGCGTGCCGGCGACATCGTGCAGAGCGACGAGATCGGCAGAGCCATGCTCGCTCTGCGGTCGTTCATGTTCGAGCGGGTCTATCTGGGCCCGCACACGCGTCGAGAGCAGGAGCGGGCGCGCGAGACCGTGCGGCGGATCTTCGAGCATCTCGCCGAGCGTGGGGACGAGCCAGAGCAGATCGTCGAGTTCATCGCCGGCATGACGGACAGGTTCGCCCTCAGCTACGTTGCCGACCTGGGCGAGTGACTGTGGCGCGGATCAAGGACACATCGGTAGAAGAGGTCAAAGCCGCCGCGGACATGGTCGCTGTGGTGTCCGAGCGCACTCAGCTTCGCAAGGCCGGGGCACGCTACATGGGGCGCTGTCCCTTCCACGAAGAGCGGACGCCGAGTTTCTCGGTCAACGCGGTGGACAAGTTCTACTACTGCTTCGGCTGCGGCGCGAAGGGCGATCTGATCACGTTCGTGCGGGAAACCGAGCAACTCGATTTCGCCGGAGCGATCGAATGGCTCGCCGAGCGCTTCAACGTCCAGATCGCGTACGAGGAGACATCCCCACAGCAGGATGCCCGTCGCCGGCGGCGGGAGCGTCTGCTCGAGCTGCTCGATGCGGCGGCGTCGTTCTACGAGCGTTATCTCTGGGACTCACAAGCCGGCTCGCTCGCTCGCGACTACCTCGCAGGTCGCGGTCTCGGCGAGGAGGTCTGCCGTGAGTACCGGCTCGGGCTCGCACTCGGCGGAACGACCCTGACGCGGAAGGCACTCGAGCGCGGATTCACGCGCGAAGAGCTGGTTGCGGCCGGATTGATAAACAGGCGCGGCAACGACTATTTCTTCGGGCGGCTGCTCTTTCCGCTCGCGGACGCTCGAGGCCGTGTGCTCGGCTTCCAGGCGCGCAAGCTCCGCGAAGACGATCCACTGAAAGCGAAGTACGTCAACTCGCCGGAGGGCGAGCTGTTCCGCAAGGGAGATCTCCTCTACGGGCTCGACCGTGCGCGAGCCGCGATCGCAAAGCAGGAGCGCGCCGTAGTGGTCGAGGGGAACACAGACGTGCTCGCGCTCAGCCAGGCGGGCATCGAGCCGGTGGTGGCGTCGATGGGAACCGCGCTCACCGAACGACAACTGAAGGAGCTCGGGCGACTGACGACGCGCGTGTGGCTCTGCTTCGACGGCGACGCCGCTGGAGAGGCGGCGACCTTGCGCGGGATGGAGCTGGCTTTCGCACAGCGTCTCGATGTCCGCGTGGTCGCACTGCCGGCGGGATTCGATCCGGCCGATCTTGCGGACGGGTTCGAACAGCTGCTCGCGCGCGCGGAAAGCTATCTCGGCTATCGCGTCCGGCTCGAGATCGAACGAGCTGCTGATCGACAGGAGGCGTTCGTCCGAGTGCGAGAAGTGCTGTCGCGTTCCGAGGACTCGCCCGAACGCCAGGATGCGATCCGCTATGCAGCGGACAAGCTCGATCTGCCGAAAGAGACACAGGACGGGCTTGCGCCGCGAGGTCTCGCCGCGAGAACCGGAAGCGTCTCCGCGAGGTTGCTGGATGCCGGCGAGCGGCTCGAGCAAAACGCGCTTGCCGGGGTCGTCGCCTATCCGACCCTCGTGCCGGTCCTCGCCGAGCTCGGGCCCGAGCATTTCGACGGCGAGGAGCACCGGCGTCTACGTGAGCAGCTTGTCTCGGGTGGCGAGCAAGACGGAGAGCTCGTCGGACTCATCGCCGAGCTCGACGCTCGTGCGGTCTCGGAAGGGATCGACGAACGGACGGCCGAGCAGCTGCTGCTCCGTTTGCGGGAGCGGCAGATCAAGCGTCAGCTCAGCGAAGCGGATCCGGCCCGGACGATGGAGCTGCAAGCCTCACTCGCCAAGATCCTCGCCGCAATCGAGGAACTCGCCAGCGCTCAGGCGTTCTCGCGCTGACATCGAGCTCGTAGCTCTCTGCGGCTACGGGTTACGATCGTCGCCATGCGGGATGAATCCGAGGTCTGGCAGGCGCTTCTGCGCCGGAAGGGGCTGTCGGTCACTGATCTGGCCGGGCAGCTCGGAGTCACGCGACAACATGCGCACCGTCTCTTGACGGGCCGCAGACCTGCTGATTCCCAGAGGGATGAGCTCGAACACGCACTCGCGCTCGGCGAACCGACTGCAGGACACCCGTTGTTTGCGATCGGCGAGCTCGACGACAACGGCGAGCTCGACATCGTCCCGGCCGGTGATGCACAACCTCTCTTCGCCAGTCGAGAGGTGGCCACGGATGTCGCCCGAGCACTGGAGCCCGCCTCGCTCCATGTCTGCGTGCTGCCTGTGTGGCCTGCATATGCGTGGCGCAACCTGGTTGCGTTCCATGCTGCGTGGGGTGCAGACCCCGAGCCGCGCAAGCTCTTCGTCGTCGACCATGGCGAAGAGGATCTCCCTCTGGATGCATTGGTCGGGGAGATTCGTGCCGGGCTCGACGCAACGCTGAGAAGCCGAGCGCAGGCGCGTGATCCTGCGTACCTGAGCGAGGTCGAGTCTCGACTTCAACGGCTAAACTAGCGCCCGCTGCTTTCCCCAGTAGCTCAATTGGCAGAGCATCCGGCTGTTAACCGGAGGGTTGTTGGTTCGAGTCCAACCTGGGGAGCTCAGCCGCCGGAAAACGCGCTTCGCGCGTGTTTTCCGGCGGAGATCTGGGCTCCAACGACGGCAAGGGGAACCCTCGCCTTTCGCTTTCCAAGCAGCGTTGCGGCGGCCCTTCGTGCCCTGTCTTGTGTGACGATCGCTGCAAGATTTCGCTGGTTCATTCTTGACCTGAGCAGGGGTTTCTGCACTGAATAGCGCATGCTGCTGAGGGAGGTCGAGTACGCTCGCCCCGCGAGCGTTCAGGAAGCCCTTCGCCTTCTCGGCGCAAACGAGGGGGCTCGCGCTCTCGCCGGCGGCCAGACACTGATCAACGTCATGAAGGCCCGCGCGGCGTCGCCCGACGTCCTCGTCGATCTCGCCGACATCGGCGAATTGCGAGGGATCGAGCTCGGCTCCGACGGGACGCTCGAGCTCGGCGCGATGACGACGTACACAGACATCATCGACTCAGCGGAGGCTCGCGCTCGGCCGATCCTGGGCGAGGTCTGCAGCCAGATTGCCGACGTCCAGGTCCGCAACCGCGGCACGATCGGCGGGAATGTTTGCTCGAACGACCCGACGAACCATCTGCCGCCGCTGCTCGTCGCGATCGGCGCGACGATGACGATCGTCGGACCGGACGGCGAGCGTTCGGTGCCTGCGGAGGAGTTCTTTCTAGGCGTCTACATGACTGCGGCTGGACCCGGGGAGCTGCTGACGAAGATCTCGGTGCCGCCCGGAAAGAGCGACGGCTTCGCCTCCGTCCCGATCGGCAAGGATGGAACCTGCATCGTCAACGTCGCTGCGTCGCTCAACAATCGCACTGCACGACTCGCCGTCGGCTGCGTCGATGCCGTTCCTGTCCTCTTGACACCCGACTCCGCGGAAGACGCTGCTGTGCGCAAGGCTGTGAAGGATGCGAACCTCGACCCACCGTGGGACGTGCATGCTTCCGCTGACTATCGTCGCCACCTCGCCGAGGTCCTCGCCCTACGTGCGGTCGCGCAGGCCGCTGGAAAGAAGTAATTTGGACGCTGTCTCCCGCAAGACGATCACCGTCGACGTCAACGGCGAGCAGTACGAGCGCGAGCTCGACGCCCGCCGTCTTCTGATCCACTTCATCCGCGACGACCTCGACCTGACCGGCAGTCACATCGGCTGCGACACGGGGAATTGCGGGGCCTGCTCCGTGCTCGTCGACGGCATGCTGGTCAAGAGCTGCATGATGCTCGCCGTCCAGGCTGACGGAGCCAAGATCGAGACCGTGGAGGGGCTTGCCGCCAACGGCGAGCTGAACGGCCTTCAGCAGGCGTTCTCAGACCAGCACGCGCTCCAGTGCGGCTACTGCACTCCCGGAATGCTCATGAGCGCCACGGCGCTCCTGCGCGAGAACAAGAGCCCCAGCGACGACGAGATTCGCAAGGGCATCCAGGGGAACATCTGCCGCTGTACCGGCTACGTGAACATCGTCGAGGCGATCAGGACGGCCGCGCAATGACAGAAACCACCGTCACTCCCGAGCGCCCGATCGTCGTCGAGGAAAGCGACGTCAAGCCGGGCTTCATCGGGCAGAGCGTGCCGCGCAAGGAGGACAAGCGTCTCGTCCAGGGCGAGGGCGTGTTCTTCGACGACGTCAAGCGCCACGAGATGGGCTACGTCCATTTCGTGCGCTCGCCGTACGCCCATGCACGGATCAAGTCCGTCGACGTTTCGAAGGCACTCGAGCTGGACGGCGTCTACGGAACGCTCACGGGCGACGAGGTCGCGATCCTCACAGACCCGTTCTTCGAGCTCTCCACGCCGCCCGGCGCGAACATCAAGGACTACGCGCTCGCGGTCGGCCGCGTGCGCCACGTCGGCGACCCGGTCGCGGCCGTGGTCGCTCGTACCCGCGAGCTCGCACGCGACGCCGCCGAACTCGTCGAGGTCGAGTACGACCCGCTGCCGCACGTCCTCGACGGCGAGGAGTCCCTGAAAGACGAGGTCGTCCTACACGAGGAAGCCGGGTCGAACACCGTCTGGTCCGGCGTGTTCGACTGGGGCGACTTCGACGCCGCGCTCGCGGACGCCGACCACGTCGTGCGGATCGAGCGCCTGCATTTCGACCGCTTCTCGTCGACGCCGCTCGAGTGCTCCGGCTGCCTTGTCGAATTCAACCGCGGCACCGGCCAGTGGACGATCCACGGGAACCATCAGATGCCGGGGGTGGGGGCGATCTGGATGGCGCCGGCGCTCCGAGTCGGGATCGACAAGCTCCGCTTCGTCAGTCAGGACATCGGCGGCGGCTTCGGCAACAAGATCACGCTCCACCCGCAGTACACGGCGTGCTGTCTACTGGCACGGAAGCTCAACCGGCCGGTGCAGTGGACGGAGTGGCGAACAGACCAGCACACGGCGAACACGCACGGGAACGAGCGCACGTTCCTCGACGTCACCGTCCCGGTGAAGGCAGACGGGACCATGCTCGGCTTCTCCGTTCGCGCGATCGACGACTGTGGGGCGTTCCCGCGCTACGAACCGCTCGGCTGCATCATCTGGGCGCAGGTCACGCCGGGTTGCTACCGCTGGCGCAACGTTCGCGTCGACTTCACGCAGGTCTGCACGAACAAGTCGCCCGTGGCGCCGAACCGGGGCTACTCGCGCATGCAGCACCTCTGGCTGACCGAACGGATTGTCGACATCGTTGCGAGCGAGCTCGGGCTGGACCCGATCGAGGTGCGCAAGAAGAACTACGTCAAGCACGAAGAGTTTCCGTACGAGACGCCGAACGGCTGCATCTACGACTCGGGCGACTACGCCCGCTGCCTGGACATCGCACTCGATCTGATCGGGTACGACTCCCTGGAGGAGAAGCGGCGCGACGCGGAGTCACGCGGCAAGCTCTTCGGCCTCGGGATCGGCTCGACGCTCGACTCCGGGACGAACAACTTCGGGCAGTCGATGATCCTCAACCCGGAGCTCCAGTTCTCCGGCAACAACGAGGTCGCAACCGTCAAGCTCGACATCTTCGGCGAGATCGTGGTGACGCTCGGAACGGTGCCGCAGGGTCAGGGGCACGAGACGACCGCTTCGCAGGTCGTCGCCGAGGTCCTGGGCTGCACGCCCGACGACGTGAACGTCCGCGCCGGCCACGACACGTACTGGAACTCGACCGCCGGGTTCTCAGGGACGTACGCGTCGCAGTTCGCGGTCACGGGCCTGGGAGCGGTCAAGGGCGCCGCCGACAAGCTTGCAGCTGAGATGAAGCAGCTCGCGGCCGCGGTCTTCGGGTGCTCGCCGGAAGACATCGAGCTGGTTGAGAGCCAGGCGCGGATCAAAGGCAATCCGGAGGCGGCGCTCCCGTTCATGGCGCTCGGCGCGATCCTCAACGCGAACAACGCGGGGCTCCCGCCTGAGCTCGACATCACGCTGAACGTGCGTCATGTCTACAGGCCACCTTTCGAGAAGCCGGACCTCGAGCGCAAGTTCGGGAATCTGACACTGACATACGCGACCCAGATCCACGCGTGCGCGCTCGAGATCGACCCGGATACCGGCGTGTACGAGATCGTCGACTACGCGGCGGTCGACGACTGTGGCAACCGCATCCATCCGCAGATCGTCGAGGGGCAGGTGCACGGCGCTACCGCCCAGGCACTGGGCGCAGCGACGCACGAGATCTTCACCTACGACGAGGAGGGCAACCTGCTCACTCCCAACTTCTACGACTACCACGTGCCGCACGCACTCGACATGCCGCCGCTGAAGACCGGCTTCATCGAATCCGAGTCGCCCTTCACGCCGCTCGGCGCGAAGGGCATGGGGGAGGGCGGCGGCGCCGGGATCCACGCGGTCTGCGCGGCGCTCCAGAACGCGGTCGGCCGCCGCGGCGAGGGCCCGATCGTCTGGCGAAGCTGCAATCCGTACGAAGGGGTGTGGAACTTGCTGCAAAAGCCGGAGGAGACGCGGAAGCTCGTAAGCGTGGAGAACCGATGAAGGTCACCGGCGAAAAGCAGTTCGAAGCGCCGCCGGACACGGTCTGGCGGGTCTTGAACGACCCGGCGCAGATGGCGAAGACGATGCCGGGTGTGGAGTCGTTCGACATCCAGGACGACAGACACTGGAGAGCGCACGTGAAGATCCCACTCGGGCTCGGCGGCCTGCGCATGTCGATCGACTTCGAGAAGATGGAGGAGCGCGAGCCGGAGTTCGCGAAGCTGCACGCCAAAGGCAACGGCGTCGGCGCGGTGCTGACCATGGACACCTCGTTCAGTCTCAGCGAAGCCGACGGCGGCACGAACATGAAGTGGGAGGCAGACGTGCATCTCCTCGGCCCGGTAGCGTCGATGGGTCAGCGGGTGCTGCAGCCCATCGTCAATCAGCAGGTGTCTCACGTGCTCGGGGCGCTCGACAAGCAGGTGCAGGAGGCGAAGGCAGGATCAGGAGCACCGACCACGTCCACCGAGGGCCCGTAGCAGATCCGCTCCTCCGCGTTCGCCGCGTCAAGCCGTCAGAGGCAGACGACATCTGCGCAAGCCTTGCGAGCCTGCATCAGGACGCTCTGCGCTCGGGGATGGCACTAGGAGCGCTCGACTCGATGGGCCGTGGTGTCCTCGAACGTTCCTACCGAGACGTCGTCGCGGCGCTCGCCGAACGCGAGCGCGTGCTGCTCGTGGCCGAGGAGGCCGGGGAGATCCTGGGGATGGCCCAGCTCGTCTTCAGCGGTGCTACAAACGCCGACCACCGAGCCGAGGTTCAGCGCGTCGGTGTTGCCTCGGGAGCGCGCGGCCGCGGGGTCGGGCGCCAATTGATGGCAGCCCTGGAACACGCGGCCCGAGAAAGCGGCGTCACCCTGATGTGGCTGACGACACATGAAGGCACCGTTGCATGCGCTTTCTACGAGGCGATTGGCTACACGCGGATGGGGACGATGCCCAACTACTCCCGCCGTCCGGACGGGACACTGTGGCCCGGCGCTTTTTACTTTCGCGAGCTCACGGAACCCTCGTCCGAGGAGTAGCGCCGTCGCGAGACGCGGGGCTAGGGTGAGGCGATGCAGAGCGGAAACCAAGACCGGCTCCGGCTGACTCACCAAGTCGAACACGACGGTCTAACCGGTGCAGTGTTTACGGCAAGGGTGCTCGAGCGTGGCGACCGCGAAGTTCGCCGTGACGGCTGGGCGAGCTCTGCCCGCGAATTGCCGTCTCTTGGCGAGCCGCTGCTCCGGTCGACGGTGGAGGGTGGTCAAGCGGTGGTGGTCGAAGTCGGCGAGGTCCTTCTTCAAATCCACTTGATGTCCGGGAATGTCTATCTAATTGCTGCTGCCGGGTCGTGCGAGCCAATCGACACGCTGCTCGAGCGACTGCGAAAGGAGTTGCCGGCTCCCGATCCAAGCTCTGCGCACGAGGTAACCGTGACCTTCTGGACATACGGGCCGAATGGCCCGATGCCGTCGTGGCGGTCAATCGCCGTTCCGTCTTGGGACGAGATCCGAGAGAATTACTCGACCAATACGCGGGCTGGGCTCGACAGTCTGATGAGTGGCTGGCAGCCGGCGCACGGCGGCCAGTTGATTCTCTGGCACGGGTTGGCAGGGACCGGCAAGACCTTTGGCCTTCGCGCACTTGCGTGGGAATGGCGCGAGTGGTGTGACTTCCACTACATCGTCGATCCGGACACGTTCTTCGGTCAGCACGCCGACTATTTGATGAGCGTCCTTCTGCAGCCGGAGTACATGGGAATGATGGTGCCCTCCGCCCACGGGTTCATCAGACAGGGCGCACTGAGTTTCAGTATCGGCGAGGTCACGGCGCTCAGCGAAAATGAAGAGGGTGACGACGATGGAGAGAGCGTCGGCAAAGCCTGGCGGGTTCTCGTCTTGGAGGATACGGGCGAGCTTCTGACTCCGGACGCCAGGGCGGTGATCGGCCAGGGTCTGTCTAGATTCCTGAACGTCGTGGATGGGCTGATCGGTCAAGGGCTGAGAGTCCTCGTTCTTGTCACGACCAACGAGCCGATCCGGAAGCTGCACCCAGCCGTCGCACGGCCCGGGCGCTGCGCCGCGAACATCGAGTTTGACTCGCTAGATGCCGACGAGGCCTCGACGTGGCTAGCCGCTCACGCCACCGCTGACGGCGTCGGGACGTCGATGACGCTCGCCGAGCTCTATGCTCGGGCCGCGGGCCGCGACCCGAGCGAGACACGTCTCGTAGGCTTCGCTGACGAGGGCGGCTAGTCAGCTCTCGTCGAGTCCTCGCCATGAGAGGATCGCGGTGATGCCGCCGCCGTTCCGCATCGGTGTGATGCAGCTGACGATGGAGCCGCTCGAGGAGATGCTCGAGTCGGCGCGGGTCATGGATCGTGCCGGGATGGACACGATCTGGCTTGCCGAGGCTTACCCCTGGTGGCGCAAGCACGGGATGGAGGCACGCTCGTCCACCGTCGCATCCGGGCTGATCGCGAAGGAGACGGAGCGCCTGACCGTCGGCTGGGGGATCATCTCGCCGTTCACGCGGCACCCCGTGCAGGTCGCGATGGACGCGCGCGTCGTTCAGGAAGCCGCCGGCCCGGGACGGTTCCTGCTCGGCTTCGGCACCTCCAAGATCTTCCTGAACAACGCGCGGCTGAACGGGAAGCGCACGCTCGGGCCGATGCGCGACGCCGTCGCAATCGTTCGTGGCGTTCTCGCGGGGGAGCCGTTCGTCTACGAGGGTGACACCTGGAGCGCCGACGTCCCGGGCCTGAAGGTTGAAGCCGTCACGCCCCGCGTGGTGCCGCCCGTGTACGTCGCTGCGACCGCCCCGAAGATGCAGGCCCTCGCGGGTGAGATCGCCGACGGTTGTCTGACGCCGTCGATCACAACCCCGGCCTTCGTCCGTTATACGCGCGAGAACGTCGCCGCCGACATCGACATCGGCTGTACCGTCGTCGCATCGATTCATGCGACCGATCGCGACTCCGGCCGCGATGGCGCGCGGGAGATCGCCGGCATGTACCTCGCCAACAAGGTGCAGAACATCAAGGGATCAGCCGACGCGCTGCTCGACCTCGCCGGCCTGACCCAGGACGAGATCCGACCCGTCGCCGACGCGATGGAGCAGGGCGGGCGGCTCGCGGCGAAGTCGAAGGTGACCGACGAGATCCTGGACAAGTGCAAGCCGATCGCCGGCACACCTGCCGACTGCATCGCTGCGATCGAGGAATATCGCGAGGCCGGGTGTACACACGTGATGCTCGAGCTGTGGGGCGATCGCCGGCACGAGCAGATCGAACTGTTCGGCAAGGAGGTGCTGCCACATTTCCGTTGAGATCGACGCCGATCGACTGGTCGCTCTCGCGGTGGATCTCGTCTCGGTTCCGAGCCCGACCGGGGCCGAGCAGGCGATGGGGGAACGGGTTCAGGACGAGCTCGCCGACATGGGGCTCCAGGTGCAGTGGCAGGAAGTGGAAGCCGGTCGCCCGAACGTCGTCGGTCTCTGGGAGGGCGTCGGCGGTGGGAAGTCGCTCATGTTCAACGGCCACATGGATACGTCCTACTCTGGAAGGGAGCCGTGGCTCGCCGGCATCCGCGGCTTCCAACCGGAAGGGTTCGTGCAGGACGGTCGCGTCTACGGCCTCGGCATCTCGAACATGAAGGGTGCGCTGGCCTGTTACATGGAGGCGGTGCGTGCGCTGAGGGACGCGGAGGTGCGCCTGCGCGGCGACGTCATGATCGCCTGCGTATGCGGAGAGATCGAGAAGACACAGTGGTATCCGGACTTCGTGGGAAGCGAGTACCGGGGCTATGCATCAGGGTCACGCTTCCTTACGTCGCACGGCGCGGTAACCGACATGTGCATCCTCGGCGAGCCAACCGAGCAGAAGATCGTCCTGGGTCACTACGGCTCGCTCTGGATGCGGATCTCGACGAGCGGACCGTTCATCCATAGCGCGTTCAGCGAAGGTCGGCGAAACGAGAATGCGATCGTACGAATGCGTGATGTGCTCGGTGCCGTTCTGGAGTTCGCACCGGAATGGGAGGAGCGAACGTCGTATGGAGGGAAGCGAGGTATCGTCAACGTCGGGGCGATCAGCGGTGGCTTCGCCTGGCGCGTTTCGCGGACACCGCATCGGACCGACCTCTTCGTCGACTTCCGCGTCCCACCGACGATGCCGATGGCCGAAGCGCGTGCCGAGTTGGGCGACTTCGCCCGTGATCTGCGTGAGCGGTTCCCCGACCACGAGATCGAGTCGGAGATTTACGTCACTGCCCCGGGCTCCGAGATCGCGGAGGATCACCCTCTGATCGGCGCGATCGACGAGGCGCACACAGAGGTCTTCGGCGCGAAGCCGGAACGCGACACGGTGCGCTGGTTCTCGGATGCGTCCGCGCTCACCCGCTACGGGATCGAGACCGTCAACTACGGCACTTCGAGTGGTCTTCCCGATCCCGTGCTCGGAGAGAACCTCGAAGTCGACGGCCTGGTCAAGATCGCGCAGGTGTATGCCCTGGTTGCGCAACAGGTCTGCGGGGTTGCATGAAGAGCCTGGACGCATTTCTGCCGGCATACGACTTCTCGACCCGGCATGCGGTCACGGTCGCCGTTGATCCCGTGCTGGCGGACCGGGCCTTGCGCGAAGTGACATTCAGAGAGGTTCCGCTCGTGCGCGCGCTCCTATTGGCGCGCGGTCTCGGCCTGCGCCGTCCGGAGGACACAGTGCTTGCGACGATGGTTCCGCGTGCGACGATCCTCGAGGACGTGCCGGGTGAGGGAATGGTGCTGAGGTTGAGCGGTCAGTTCTGGCGACTCAGGGGACGCGGGCCGGAAGCCCCGGCTACTGCCGTGGTCGACTTCCGCGCGCTACCCGGCACCCTGGCGACTGAGACACGCGTCCACGTCCCCGACCCGGTGTCGCGCAGAAGGTTCGGGCGGTACTGGAAGATCGTCCGTCCGTTCAGCGGGCTCATCCGGATCGTCGTGCTCCGAGCCGCGAAGCGACGGGCGGAGGCTGCGTGAAGCTCGTCACGTTCGACGAAGGGCGGGTCGGTGAGCAACGCGGCGAAACGGTCGTGGAGTTCGACGTACCGTCGATGAGGGAGTACTTCGAACGAGCCGGCGACGTGCCCCCCACGGGTGAAGAGCTTGCACTCGAAGCCGTCAGGCTGCGCGCGCCGATCATCCCGAAGAAGTTTTTCCACACGGCCGGCAACTTCCGTGAGCACGAGGAGGAGTCGAAGCGAGTCGGCTGGTCGCACGAGATCGCGCCGTGGATCGTCTTCTTCCAGAACGTCGACGCGATTGTCGGCCCCGACGAGCCGATCGTCTATCCGGAGCACCTGACGGAGGAGCTCGACTACGAGCTCGAGCTGGCCGTGGTGGTCGCGAAGTCCGGCAAGTGGTTCGGCCCCGAGGAAGCCGCTGACTACATCGGTGGGTACGTGATCTTCAACGACATCACAGCGCGCGACATCCAGCGCCGAGAGATGCGCTCCGGCGTGTTCTCCTTCTGTAAGGCAATCGACACGTTCTGCCCGCTCGGTCCGTGGATCGTCACGCCCGACGAGATCGGCGATCCGCACGACCTGCGCATGGAGCTGCGTGTCAACGGCGAGTCGCGGCAGGAGTCGTACAGCGGAAACATGTCGGTGACGATCCCCGAGATCCTCGCCCACTACTCGGCGCTCGGATATTCCGCTGGCGACGTGGTCTCGACCGGAACCGTCAGCGGCGTCGCCGGATTCAGCGAGGACGCGGCGTCCCTCTACCTCAAGCCTGGCGACATAATCGAAGCCGAGATCGAGAAGATCGGCATCCTCCGCAACCCGGTCGTCTCGTGGCAGGACGCCCATGGCGAGCCGGCGCCCCAACGCGTTTCCCTTTGAGCTGGCCGCGAGACGACGCCAAGCTCGACCGCGTGCAGGCGCTGATGGCCGAGGAAGGGCTGGACGCGCTCGTCGTCCGGGCGCCCGACAACGTCCTCTATCTCACGAACTTCTGGGGGATGAAGGGTTACGACGCCGCGGTCTTCCCGCGCGAGGGCCTGCCCGTGCTGATCACGATCGAGCCATCGGCTGAGGACGCCGCCGAAACGGCCTGGACGACGGGGGTGGTGCTCGTGCCCGGCTACGACCCTGACGACCCTCGTCCGCCGCTCTCGCGCACGCTCGAGACCGTTCTGGAGGCCTCCCGGCCCTACGAGAAGGTCGGCCTCGAGCTCTCCCTGGGCACCCAGGCGTCGGACCGCATGGTGGGCGAGCCGACGACCTTTTCGAAGGCCTGGTTCGACACTTTCCCCCAGGCGGTGGATGCCACGCCCCTCCTCTCCCGGGCACGGGCCGTCAAGACCGAGCAGGAGATCCGGCGGATGCGTTTGGCCAACGAAATCGCCGCCGCTGCGATGGAGTACGTGGCCGCCGAGCTCCGGCCCGGAATGAAAGAGAGCGAGGCGGCCGCCCTCTGGCAGGGGTTCGTGCACGGGGAAGGCACGGGCTGGGAGGGGCAGGTGGAGCTCGCGCTCGGCTTCTCGCTCGTCTGGTCGGGCCCGGGGATCCGCACCTTCACCGCGACGGGGCATAGACCTGTGCAGGAGCACGAGCCGACGCTCTTCGAGATCTGGGTCTGCGCAGACGGTTACTGGTGCGACCACACGAAGAACGTCTGTCCGGGCAAGGTCGACGCGCGCTACGAAGAGCTGTTGGACGTACTGCTCGACGTCTACGGACGGGCACTCGCGCACTGCCGTCCGGGCGCAAGCCTTGCGGAGCTCGACGTCCTCATTCGCGACGGGCTTGCTGCAGCCGGATACCCCGGCCAGCCCTCGCATCCGATTGCGCACGGCGTCGGCGCACGCGCGCACGAGCCGCCGTATGCGCACCGGGCAGGAACCGGAACGATCGAGGAGGGGATGGTGCTGGCGATCGAGCCGGGCGCGTACTGGGAGGGCGGAGGCGGCCTGCGCATCGAGGACAACTTCCTCATCACCGTCGATGGTCCCGAGAAGCTTTCCAACTACCCCGACGATTTCCGATGAGCTACTGGACCGGCGAGCTCAACGACCCCCACCGCTTCGACGCGAAGGTCGGCTTCTACGACACGACGCTGCGTGACGGCGAGCAGACCGTCGGGGTCGTGCTCAGCCCCGAGGACAAGCTCGAGCTCGCGCGTGGTCTCGACGAGCTCGGGATCGAGCGCATCGAGGCAGGCTTCCCGCGCGTCTCGAAAGACGACTGGCGTGCCGTCGAGCTCATCCGCGATGCCGGCCTGAAGGCCGAGGTGTGGGGGTTCTCCCGCGCAGTGGACGCGGACGTGAAGGCGCTCGTCGACCTCGGCGTCGCCGCGAGCGTGATCGAGTCACCGATCTCCGACCTGAAGCTGGCGGCGCTGGGCGTCGATCGCGAGGCGATGCTCGAGCGGATCGTCTACGCGATCTCGTTTGCAGTCGAGCAGGGCGTCACGGTCGCGTTCTTCGGCGTCGACGGGACGCGCGCGGACCCGGGTTACTTCGAGACCGTCTACAAGACGGCGATCGAAGCGGGCGCGCAGGAGGCGGTCGTCGTCGACACCATCGGGATCGCGAGTCCCGAAGCGGTCGCCGACCTCGTCGGTCGCACGAAGGAATGGCTCGGCCCTCGGGTGCCGGTTCACTTCCATGGGCACAACGACTTCGGCCTCGCCACCGCTGCCGCGCTCGCCGCGATACGTGCGGGCGCGAGCTGGATCCAGGGAACGGTCAACGGGATGGGCGAGCGTGCCGGCAACGCGAACCTTCCCGAGATCGCGTTGGCGCTGCGAGGGCTCTACGGCGTCGACACGAGCCTTCGCCTCGACAAGGCGCGCGCCTTCTCGGAGCGGCTTCGCGAGCTGTCGGGCTACCAGCTCGAGCCGTTCAAGCCGCTGGTCGGCGACAACCTCTTCCGCCGGGAGTCAGGCGCGGTCGCCAGTCAGTTCCATGATCCGCCGGCGATCGAGCCGTACTCGTCCGAGCTCGTCGCCGCCGAGCGCAGCATCGTGCTCGGCAAGAAGAGCGGCATCGACTCGATCCGCATCAAGGCCGAAGAGCTCGGGCTCGATCTCTCCGAGGATGCGCAGCGCGATCTGCTCGTGCGCGTCAAGGAGCTCGGCACGAAGAAGCGAGGGCTCGTCACCGACGACGAGTTCCGCGAGCTCGCGCATGGCTGACTACGACGCCGTCCTTGTCGGGAGCGGCGTCAACTCGCTCGCATGCGCGGCGTTCCTGTCGCGCGCCGGCTGGCGCGTGGCCGTCCTGGAGCGCGAGACGGAGCTGGGCGGCGCCGTGCGTACGGCCGAGCTCACCGAGCCGGGCTTCCACCACGACGTGTTCAGCGCCTGGCATCCCTTGTGGGTCGGAGGCCCCGCGCACGCCGAGCTCGGCTCTGCTCTCGGCGAGCGGGGTCTGGAGTACCTGAATACCGAGCACCCGACCGGGACGCTGTTCCCGGACGGCGAGAGCGCCTTCCTGACGACCGCCACCGATGCGAATGCGGTGGAGCTCGAGCGTCACGCCACGGGTGACGGCGACGCCTGGCGCGAGACGATCGCCGGGGTCGGCGCGCAGGCGGAGCTCGTGTTCGGCGTGCTCGGCACCGAGCTGTGGTCCCCCGCAGGCCTGAGCCTCGGCGCCAAGGCCTACCGCCGTCTTGGGCGCCGCGGGCTCGCGGAGTTCGGCGCAGAGGTCGTCCAGAGCAGCAGGGACTGGCTGACGACCACCTTCCGGTCCGAGCGCGCACACGGGCTACTCGCGCCGTGGGTCCTTCACACCGGGCTCGGGCCCGATGCGGCCGCATCGGGATTCATGACCCGCGTGATCGCCTTTGCAATCGAAGCCGGCGGTATGCCCGTTCCACGCGGCGGCGGTGCGCGCCTCGTTGATGCGCTCGTCCGCCTGATCCGAGATCACGGTGGCGTTTGCGAGACTGGCCGTGACGTTGAGAGAGTTCTCGTCAAGAGCGGCCGTGCGACCGGCGTCCGGCTCGCCGGCGGGGACAGCGTCGGAGCCGAACGTGCGGTCATCTGCAACGTCACGCCCACGCAGCTGTATGGACGGCTGCTGGATCCGGCCGAAGTCCCGCCGGACGTCGCCGAGGCGGGCAGGCGCTTTCGCTTCGGCCGCTCCGAGATGCAGATTCACTTTGCGCTGTCGGAGCCGCTGCGTTGGAAGGCAGACGATCGTCTCGACAAGACGGCGATCGTCCATCTCACGCCCGGGCTCGACGGGGTCTCGCGAGCAGTGAACGAGGCGGAACGTG
>WNGD01006744.1_pt1 | contig 21060 bp, 19 predicted proteins | sample 5400671 | NCBI WGS metagenome assembly WNGD01 (sample SAMN13153369, study PRJNA577476) | soil metagenome | isolation source: 40 cm soil or saprolite under grassland replicate 2 | place: USA:California | collected 2016-06-15 | reverse complement strand
TCTTGAAGACGAGATCGCCGAAGTTCTCCTTGAGGATGTCGACCGCTTCCTTCGAGTGCAGCAGGCGCTTGTCGTACATCGTCGGGAGGATTCCCTGGATCGAGACCTCCGGGTTCAGGTTCTCGCGGATCATGGACAGAGTGTTCTCCAACTGGACCAGTCCACGCAAGGAGAGGTACTCGCACTGCACCGGAACGATCACGCCGTTCGACGCGACGAGAGCGTTGATCGTCAGCAGCCCGAGGGACGGCGGCGTGTCGATGAGGATGTAGTCGTACTTCGGCCTGACACTCACGAGCGCCTTCTCGAGCGCGCGCTCACGTCCGATCATCGACGAGAGCGCGAGCTCGGCGCCGGCGAGGTCGATCGACGACACCGCGACGTCGACCTCGGACTCCCGGACGATCTCCTCGATCGGCAGCTTGTGGACGAGCACGTCGAACATCGACCGCTCGATCTCGTCCGGATTCCAGCCCTGGCTCATCGTCAGGTTGCCCTGCGGATCCAGGTCGACGAGCAGGACCTCGTGACCCTTCTCCTTGAGGGCGACTCCGAGGTTCAGCGTGGTCGTCGTTTTCGCTACGCCACCCTTTTGGTTGGCGAACGAGATGACCCTGCCCAAAGGTGATCCCTTCTTAGTGGACGACGAAGCGCGTGTGTTGGGACGCGAAAGTAAACGTGAGAGCCCCACGGGGCGCTCTTTCGGGCCAGGATAGCGAGTTCCTGCCGATATACCGCATGATCACGGGCCTCTCGGACGCCGCCCTCGCGGCCCGGGACGCTTAGGCGCTCTCGACGGCCAGGCTGATGCGCAGGGTGTAGGCCAGCGACGTCGACACGCTGCTGAGCAGGCGGACGTCGCAGCTGGCCGGGCCCAGGTTCGGGATGTCGAGCGACCGCTTGGCCTGACCCTTGCGGAACGTGCGGGTCGCGACCACCGTTCCGTCGCAGACGAGCTGAGCGCGAGCCCGGACGCCTTTGCGGTTCGCCTTCGAGATCGTGGCGGCCATCGTCACCCGGCGACCCGGGCCGAGGAGACCGAAGGGGACGCTGAAGCGGTCACGCGGGGAAAGGGTTCCGCGGCGGCTGATGACCAGCGGGACTTCGGGGGCAGCGGGAAGAGGCGCGGTGGGAGTGCCGAGCTCGGCGAACATAGCCGACTGGAGGGCGGCGTCGGGCGGGCTCAGCCACGTGATCCCGTAACGGCTATGGGTGTGGATGTAGGCGTAGTCCTCGGCAAAAACCTCGGCGATGCTGTGACCCCAGCCGAGCGAGTAGTCGAACGCGACCTGGTTGCTCGCGAGCAGCGACGCCATTCCTCGCGCAGCCCACCACGTCGGCGTCCCGTTCAGCTCCGGAACGCCGGAGACATGCCAGAACGTATCGAGGTGATGACCGTACTCGTGGAGCAAGATCGTCTCGAGAAGCCTGCTCTTCCCGGCGGGAACGAAGATCGTGGGCGTACCGGTCCTGCTGTAGCACGCCGCTGCCTCTTGGCCGCCGCAGAACGCGGGGATCTGCGGCTCGGGAACGATCGTGATCGTCACGTTGCTGATCTCGTTGCCGTGCGCGGCCGCGCGCAGAACGCTCGAATACCACTCGGTGTCGACGGCAGTCGCTCGCACGTCGAAGGTGATCGTCCGTCCCTGGTCGTCGTGCGACGTGACGATCGCAGCGTTCGCGCCGGTCGCACCCGCAAGGGCCAGGGCTGCGTGGAGCGCAGCGACGACGGCGCGACCGCGGAACACGCCCGTCATCGAACCACGCCAGCCTAAGAGCCGCGTAAGGAGTCGGTAAGGCCTAGGCGATCGCGGTCGCCCGGGCACCCGGGCGGAAACGGGTGAAGAGCATCCAGATCCCGGCAGCGCCGACGAGTGCGGCCCCGACGATGATGACCATTCCCTGCGCCGCCACGGCGAAGGCGAATGCGTCGGCCTTGGGCACGCCGCCGATGATGAGGATCGCGGCGCCGGCACCGGCTTGCGTGGCCGCACCAGCAGGGGCGATCGGCAACGCCGCGGAAGCGGCGGAAGCGCAGAGGAACGCCAGCGCGAGCGGGAACGAGGCGCCCACCGAGAGAGCGTTCAGCAGCACGAAGACGGCGAGCCCACGGAGCGCCCACGAGATGGAGATCAGGAACCAGGCCTCCGACGCGGAGCGCTTGCAGGCGGTGTGATCCTTCAGCCAGCGACCGACCTTCCAGCGGCTGACGAAATTCATCTGGGCGATCCTCGGGAGAAAGAGAACGAGCACCGCTGCCGCGACTCCCGCCGCGGCGACGAGTGCAAAGCCCGCCTGGACTCCACCATGGCCCGAAGCGGCGGCGGCAATCGACGCCATCGGCGTCAGGGCAGCGCTGTCGAGCAGGCCGACGATGATCAGGGTGAGGCAAATGGCGCCAAGACCTGCCGTCTTCTTGCCGGGGCCGCGACGAACGACGGCGACGCGAATCGCCTCGTCGAAGCGTCCCGGGAGAGCCACTCCGCCGACGGATGCGGCTCCGCCTGCAGCGGCCAGCGTCAAGGCCTCAGGGCGCTCGCCTGCCGGAAAGAGGCGCTGCCAGCCCCACGCCTTGAAGGCGTAGGCGAAGAGAAAGAGGATCCCGGCGGCGACCACGAGGAGCGGGTCGGCATTCGCGAGCGGCCAGCCCGAATGCACGAAATGCAGGATGGTCAGGGCGGCAGCGGCAAGCGCCCCGGAGACGAACGCGGCGTTGATGCCGATACGGAATCTCCGAGAGCCTGCGAGACGGCGAGCTCTCCCCATACGAGGAGATATCGGGAACTCCGCTAGGAGGCTAATGACGCGAATGAGGGACTACTTTCGTGGATGAGGCCGGGAGCGAGACGCAGGAGCAAACTGAGTTCTGCGGGAGGGGCGTCACTCCTCGGGCTCACCGTCATCGTAGCCCAATAATTCCAGCCCTGTGGTGAAGATCACTCCCCGCTAGCAGGTGTTGTTCGAACGGGGCTAGTACAAAACATTGGCCCGCTCGCGCGAGGACGATCACTCGAGCTCTTCGCCCTCCCAGTAGTCGAGCTGCTCGATGCGGCCGATCACGCCGACGCCGCGCCAGAAGATCTTCTTGGAGCGTGGGTACCAGCAGATGTCGTTCGGCTCCCCAGGCGATCAGCGTCAGCCCGGAGTCGCCGGCGCGGAAAGCATGCGCGATTCCGGTGCCGGGCGGGCGGGCGACGACAGAGCCCCTGCGCACCGCATGCTGTTCGGGCTCGGCCGCCGGTGGCATCGAAGGCGTCAGCTCGAGCGTGCCGTCGCCGTCGAGCACGACCAGGATCTCCTCCTCGGCGGAATGCACGTGCGGCGGACCGGACAGCACGCCCGGATCCATCTCGATGTGCTTGAGGCCGGTCCAGCGCGAGCCCGCGGCACGCGCGAGGTCCCGCCGCCGCCGCCCGCCGCGGACGTCGGGCTCGACGTCTTGCGTGTTCACGATCGTCTGCGGGCGCCCGGGCAACGGATCTGGCCAGAACAGGTGCGGTTCGCGGTCCCACGGATGTCCTTCCTGAAGCTCGATGAAACCGGTGATCGACCACATCGTGCCGCCGCGCGGCAGCTCGCCGGTCGGCAGATACTCGCGCGCACCAAAAGCGATCACGTCGAGGCCGTCGTCGCCGGCGCGAATCGTGTGCGCCTCGTGCGAGCTCTTGTAGACGATGCAGTCGCCTGCGCGAATCTCGTACGCGTCGTCGTCGAGGAGCGTCAGACCGGAGCCGCCGAGCACGTAGAAGATCTCTTCGGCGTCACCGTGGATGTGAGGCGGCGTCGGCTGCTCGCCCGGCTCCAGCTCGATCCGGGTCGCGCCCGCTTTCCAGCTACCGGCCGCACCGCCGAGCGGGGTCCACGTAGCGGACATCTGGCCGCGTTCACGCCGGAATTTCTCGACGTCGTCCCAATGTGCGATCCCCACGCGGCGACTTTATGTGACTGGCTGTGCGAGAGTTGCATCGCAGCGTTCTACGGCGGTGCGTGCACGTTCGTCTCCTTCCAGTTTCGCCCAGACCTCGGCCGCCTGGACGAGCCCGCGCAGCTCCTCGAGCAGGACGCCGGGGGGTGCGCCCTCACGTTCGAGCTCTTCGATCCGGTCGAGCCGGGCCAGTACTGCGCGGGCCTCGTCCATGTCGTTGACGGTACGCGGCCAGGACGAACGGCTTTGCGCCGGAAGACGGTCTTCTTAGACTCTGGGAATGCCGGCATGTCCCACGTGCGGTGAAGACAACCCAGAGCGGGCGCGGTTCTGCTGGTCCTGCGGTGCCGCGATCGCCGAGGCGCCACGATCTGGAGCGGAAGAGCGCAAGATCGTCTCCGTCCTCTTCGTCGACCTGGTCGGCTTCACCGCAGCGTCCGAGAAGGCTGATCCCGAGGATGTGCGCGCTCGATTGCGTCCCTATCACGCACGCGTGAAACAGGAGATCGAGCGATTCGGCGGGACGGTCGAGAAATTCGTCGGCGACGCCGTGATGGCGGTGTTCGGTGCGCCGGTCTCCCGCGAGGACGACGCGGAGCGCGCAGTGAACTCGGCTCTCCGGATCCTCGAGGCGATCGTCGAGGCTCGCGCTCGGACGAAAGACCGATGCGTTAGCGGTGTTGCAGCAAGCGTGACATCTTCGCGCGCCTGGACGCCGCGCCGGCGCTGGCCGAGGTGGACGCGCTGCTCGGAGATCAGCCCGCGGCCGCCCGCGCCGCGAAGTAGCTCGCCGGCGGAGCACGCAGGCCGAGGATCGATTCGTCGAGAGAGGCGACGAGTTTCGCGCGGTCTCCGTGCATCAAGGTCTCGACGAGGGCGCGCCGAATGACATCGGCTTCGGGATCGCCCGCGAGCCGGTCTTGCAACTCTGCGCGTGCACGCGGTGTGTCGCCGAGGAGGATCGCGCCGCGAACGGCGGCGGCCCACAACCCGTCGCTGCCGCCGAGCAGCGCAGCGAGCGACTCGCGCAGCTGCTCCGCCTGGAACGGCCCGTCCTCGAAGAGCGAAAGCTCCCACCGGTCGAGCGCTTCGCCGAGCTCCGGGTCGTCGTCTGCGAGCGCGAGGCGGGGCAGAAGATCGGCCGCGAGGCCGGCGCGGAAGGAATCGAGCCGCGTCGGCTCGCCGGCGGGCTGCGTCGCGGCGATCGGCAAGACGGGACGGACTCCGTAGGGTCGCCAGTCGAGGCGCTCGAACAAAACAGGGCCTGCGGCGATGGGCGCCGCGGTGGCGAGACGGATCGCCGTGATCGCGTCGGCGAACTCACCGGGCGCATCGGGCGGTTCGGTCGCGCCGGGCTCGAGGGAACGTTCGAGCTCGAGGATGCAGAGGCGGTCGGCTTCCCGGCCGAAGTCCGTTGGGAGCAAGCCGTTGGCCTCCGGCCAGAGCTTGGCGAGCTCGCCTGTCGCGGCCAGGCGGATGCGGATGTTGCCGCCGAGCTCGATCGTGGCGCCGCCGGTCGTGATTCCGATCACCGGCGCAACGGCGCCGTACCGGTGGCCCTCGCCGAAGAGCGCGGCCTCGAGCTCCGCGTACGCGCGCACGTACGCATCGTCGTCCCAGTCGAAGCCGCCGCACATCTCGGCGGTGCTCATCAACAGCGGGAGGAGCACGCTGCCGAAGAGCGCTTCGTGGTCGTCGGCGCGCGGGCCGGCATGTGCGCGGGCGAAGATCGCCGCTGCCGGCTCGCGGCGGAGCTCGTCCACCGCAAGCTCGGCGTCAGGCCGCTGTCGAAGCGTGTGCGCGCGCGCTTCGATGAACGGTTTGACCAGCGGCCGGTACTCGTAGAGCGCGGGTCGGTCGTAAGACGTGTGCTCCTCGAAGGCGAACGGGAGGTCGGCGCCACGGTCCAGCTCCTGAAGGAGGGCGCGGAACGAGCCGAGGCAAAAGGCCCGGAGACAGTCGAAGAGCTGCGGAGCGCGCACGATCACAACTGCGCTTACGCCGTCCTCGGTTCCTCTCCTTTCTGACACTCGGGACACCAGTAGGCCATGCGCGCGTCGTCGCCCTGCGGCCAGGAGCGGATTCCGACGCCGCAGCGCGGACAGGGTCGCCCCTTGCGGCGGTACGCCTGCGCGTGTCCGGGGACACCCTCGAGCCGGCCGCGCATGAGGCGATGCGCCTCCTCGAGCGTCGCGCGCAGCTCCTCGTCGGAGACCTGCGCGAGCCGTCGCCACGGGGAGACACGCGCCCGCCAGAGCGACTCCGCCTTCCAGAGGTTGCCGATTCCGGCCACGAGTCTCTGGTCGAGCAGGGCGTCACCGATCTGGCGTTGCTGGTCCGCGCGCCTGAATCGCGCGAGCATGGCGTCGTAGTCGGGCTGCTCCGCGAGGATGTCGGGACCGAGACGGCGCGCGACGCCGCGGTCGAGCTCCAGCACCGCGCCGTTGAACATGGCGCCGACGTAGTCGTCCCCGCGGAGCACGAGCCATGGCTGGCCGAAGATCGGGGTGTCGCGGCGGAAGACGCGCCAGCGTCCCTTCATGCGCAGATGGCTGCGGAGCACGAGCCCGCCCTCGAAGCGGAGCAGGAGGTTCTTGCCGATCGCCTCGACGTTCTCCAGGCGGCGGCCGTCTAGGCGCGGCGCGAGCTGTTTCACTGCCGCGCGTGGGTGCGGCGTCTCGACCTCGAGCTCTTGTCCCACGAGGACCTGGAGGCGCCGCGCGGCGCGATGAAGAGCGTCCCCTTCGGGCATGCTGCAAGGGTATGTCGCCTCGTGCGCGTGCCGCCGCCGCCGGCGCCTTTGCCGCGCTCGTCTGGGGATTGCAGGAGCCGCTCGACCAGCGGGTGTTCGGCTGCGACTACTCGGACGTGTTGTTTCTCGGCCGCGGGCGACGTTCGCTCGGCTTCGCGGCGCACATGGCAAATGGCGCGCTATTCGGTGTCGCGTTCGACACAGTGCGGCGGCGCGTCGACGTCGACGGGCGGCGACTCGCGCTCGCGCTGGCGCTCGGAGAGCACGTTGCGACGTGGCCGTTCATCAGCCTCGTCGATCGTCGCCTCGTCACAAGCCCGCGCGCGTTCGCCCAGGCCACGTATCGGCATGCGCTGTTCGGGCTGGTGCTGGGCCGGCTCGCCTGACAAAAGCGAGGAGCGGCCCGAGGGCCGCTCCTCCTTGCGGTGGGTCCCGCAAGCTTCAGACCGCGAGCTTCTCCTGCCTGATGCGCCGGACACCGAGGATCAGCACTGCCGCGCACAACATGGCGACGAACACGCCGAGCGCACCGATCCCAGCGGCACCCCAATCGAAGCCGCTGCTGCGGACGACTTGCGGCGGCTGCGCATACGCCCGGGCCATCGCCTCCCAGCGCAGACCTTCCACCCTCAGCTGCCTCGGCGTATAGAAGGTCGCTGCGGACCGGTTGGCATACGCGCGGGCGATTGCCTGCCAGCGCAAACCGTCTGCCTTCAGACCGTCCTGCGTGTAGCCACGCATCTCCACGTACCGGTCGGCGATCCCCTGAAGACGGAGACCGTCTGCCTTCAGGCCCTGAGGCGTGCTGCCCCCAACAGACATCGCGTTCGCGGTCCCGCCGGTCAGCGCGGCGACGAGGAAGACGAGGCCGACGAACCGGCTGAATGTGATCTTGGGACCCATCGTGTCCTCCTTGCTTTCGAAGCGGCCCCACGCCGCCTCCATGCCAAGAAGACGGCAGGCCGGTCATTCGCAGCGCACTTTCGGCCCACGATCCAGCCACTGGTGCGGTAATTCGGCGGTAATTCGCGGCGCTAGGCAGCCGCAGACCACGGTGCTACCGTCAAATCGAGGCACCGGAGTGGAGTTCCGCATCCTTGGTCCGCTGGAGGTCGTCGACGACGGGCGGCCGGTCTCAATTCGTCGCGGCAAGGAACAGGCGCTTCTCGTCTACCTGCTGATTCATGCCAACGAGGTCGTTCCGAGCGCGCGGCTGATCGACGGCCTGTGGGGCGAGCGACCCCCGCCGACAGCTTCGAAGATCCTCCAGAACGCGGTCTCCCATCTGCGCAAGCAACTCGGTGACGGCCGGCTCCTGACGAGAGATTCGGGCTACCTGTTCCGTGTCGAGGAGGGTGAACTCGACGTGCAGCGGTTCGAGCGTCTCGCGAAGGAAGGTCGTAGTGAAGAGGCGCTCGCGCTCTGGCGAGGGACTCCACTGCTCGGTCTCACGGAAGAACGCTTCGTCGACGATGCACGCCGCCGCCTTGAAGAACAGCGGCTCGCAATCCTCGAGGATCGCATCGACGACGACCTCGCTGCCGGTCGCCACGACGAGCTCGTCCCTGAGCTCGAACAGCTCGTCAGCCAAGAGCCGCTACGCGAACGGCTCCAGGGACAGCTGATGCGCGCGCTCTACGGCGCGGGCCGGCAGGCGGAGGCGCTGGAGACGTATCGGCAGGCGCGCAAGACGCTCAGCGAGGAGCTCGGCCTCGAGCCGGGGCCGGAGCTCCAGGAGCTCGAGCGGAAGATCCTGCGACAGGATCCCGAGCTGGCGGCACCGCGACGAACGCGGCTGCGTTCCGCAGCGAAGCCACGTCGTCGCATCGTCGTGGCCGTAGGCGGCGCCCTGCTCGTGGCTGCGCTCGTCGTCGGGGCGGTCTATGCCTTCGGCGGCAGCAGCACCCCGTTGCTTGCCTACCCCAACTCGCTCGCCGTCATCGATCCGGCGAACAACAAGGTTGTGCGCGTCGTCCCGGTCGGTAACACACCGCGCGGGGTCGCAGTCGGGCGCCACGCCGTCTGGGTGGCGAACTCGGCCGACGGCACGGTCTCCGAGCTCGACATCGACACGCTCCGGGTGATCAAGACGATCGGAATCGGAGCTCAGGCGACCGAGATCGTCGAGTCGAACGGCCGGGCCTGGGTCGTGACCGGGTTGGACAACACCCTGCTCCCGATCGACGCTCGATCCGGCGGCGTGCACTCGGCGATCCCTCTCTCGCGAGACCGGACCGCCAGCGCGTATGCCGTGGCGACCGGAGCCGGTTCGCTCTGGGCTTCGTCCGCTGACCGCCTGCTCGAGATCGACCCAGTTACGGGCACGATCCTCTCGAGCCGCCACGTCGGGGCCGGACATGAGGGGGCGGGCTGCTGTTTCAGCATCCACGACCTCGACTTCGGTGACGGAGCAATCTGGATCGCCGATGCTTCGGCAACGCTCGCGCGGGTCTCCCCGCATGGAGGCCGTGTGACCGGCAGCACGCAGCTCGGCGTCATTCCGGTAGCGGTCAAGGTCGGTTACGGCGCCGTGTGGGTCGGCGTACCCGACCCGAACCGTCCGGCGCTCGCGCTCTGGCGCGTCAATCCGCAAACGGTGCGCGTGACACAGACGATCACGATCGGGAGTTCGAACAACTACCTGGCCTCGCTCGACGTCGCTCTCGGCGCCGGTTCGGTCTGGGTCACCAATTACGACACCGGAACCTTGGTGCGAGTCGATCCGAACTCGCTCGACGTGATCGCAAAGATCAAGATCGGCGGCCATCCGTACGGCATCACCGTCGGAGCGGGCCGGGTCTGGGTCACCGTAAGTTAAGGACGCAAGACCGCACGTCGCGGGCCGGCGAGGAAGCCGGCTTCGAGCAGGAGCGGCATGATCTCCGTCTCGCCGACCGGCTCGCTGTCGAAGCGCTCCACCGCGAGCCGCTTCTTCGAGCCGCCCTTCTTGACGTGGTCGACCAGCGCGGTCAGTGCGACGCGCAGCCAATCCTCCTCCGGATCTCGGAGCGGCAACAGCGACCGTCCCCCACGCTCGACGAAAAGCGCCGGCTCGCCGCCGAGCAGGACGACCTGCGCGCCAGCGACGCGCGCTGCACGACCGTCTGCACGCTTCGGCCATGGCAGCGCCGCGCCGTAGGGCTGCGCCGGATCCGCGGCCGGCAACACGAGAGCCTCGGGCTCCTCGTCCTCGCGCGGACGCAGCTCGCGCAATCGCTCCACCGCACCCGGCAACGCGAACTGCGCGCCGCCGAGACCCTCGACGAAATAACCGCGCCGACAGACGCCGAGTGTCTCGAGTGCGCGCAGCTCGCCGTACACGGCGCCGTACCCGCCGGGAATCCCCTCGCCGCGCACGCCGTCGCGCGTGATGATGCCCTGCCGCTCCAGCACCAACTCGGCAAGTGCGCGCGAATCCGGCCGTCCGGGGAAGAGCTTGTCGGTCAGCGACCACCGTCCCTGCGTCGCGGTGATTCCCGCCGAGCGCTGGCGTGAGAAGCGGCGCGGGCGTCCGCGCTGCTTCAGCCGCGCTTCATAGCGGCGACCGGCACGTAACGGCGTCCAGGCGTCGTTCGTCACCTCGCCGGCCCAGACGAGATCCCACAGAGCGGGCAGCGCGACCTCGGGCTCGAGCTCCGTCGCGGCGACGAGGTCGTACCAGAATTCCGCGCTACGTCCGAGCGTTTCGCGGATGCTGTCGTGTGGGTCGCCCTCGGGCCGAGGCGCGGCGGCCGGACGTCCGAGTGCCGGTGCGTCCTCGCGGAAGAAGACGGCGACGCGGTCGAGGCCCGCCCCGACCCAAACGACCTCCCCGGACGCACAGAGCTGATCGAGCTGGCCGGGATTGAACCCGGGGACGCGGCGTGGCAGCACCTCGGACTCCCACAGCGACACCGGCAACGACAGTCCCTGCAGCGGCACGAGCGCTTCGCGCAACGTCGCGCGGCGGTCGATCCCCTGCCAGTGCGGCAGGAAGCGGCCGAACGCCGCCTGCTCCGCGGGCTCGACCTCCTTGCGCAACGCCGCGAGTGACGCGCGGCGCAGACGCCGAAGGACGTCCGGGTCGCACCACTCCCGCTCGGTTCCACCGGGGCGGAGCTCGCCGCGTAGGAGCTTCTCGTGCCGCTCGAGCTGCCGGAGCAACGGCTCGACGTCGCGGCCGAACCGCTCGTTCGCCTGCGCGGTCGTAAACGGCCCGCGTCCGCGCGCATAACGCGACACGACTTGCTCGAGAGATTCTGGGCCGCCCTCGAGAAAGACTTCCGGCAGACCGCCCGGCGGCATGACGCCGAGGGCATCGCGGTAGCGGCCCGCATCCTCAGCGGCGATCAGCCGCTCTTCGCCGGCGAAGCGCACGAGCAGCGCGCGGCGTTCGCGTAGAAGCGTTTGCGCAAAGCCCTCGTCGTATTCGCCTTCGCGCAGGTCTCCGCGCAGGCGGAGCTGGTCGTGAAGCTGGTCTGCGTTGCGCGGGTTGCCGCGCAGCTGCGCCTCGACCTCCTCGACCGCATCTGCGTCGAGCAGGTCGCGTAGCTCCTCCTGGCCGAGCAGCTCGCGCAGGAGATCTCGGTCGAGGGACAATGCCTGCGCCCGCCGCTCGGCAGGAGGCGTGTCGTCCTCGTACATGTACGTCGCGATGTAGTCGAAGAGCAGCGACGCGGAATACGGCGATGCCGACGCGGTCTCGACGTCGACGAGATCGAGCTCGCGGGTGCGCAGCCCCTGTAGCAGCCGCTTCAGCGCCGGCAGGTCGAAGACGTCTTGCAGGCACTCGCGGTAGGTCTCGAGGATGACCGGGAACGAGCCGTAGCGGCGTGCGACCTGCAGCAGGCCCTGCGCCTTGAGGCGCTGCTGCCACAACGGCGTACGCTGGTCGGGACGGCGGCGCGGGATCAGGAGCGCACGGGCTGCGTTCTCGCGGAAGCGGGCGCCGAAGAGCGCGCTCTGCCCCACTTCCTGTACGACGAGCTCCTCGATCTCGTCCGGCGCGATCGCGATCTCGTCGATCGGCGGCGGCGAATCGGCGTCCGGCAGATGCAGCGCGATGCCGTCGTCCGACCAGATCGACTGCACCTCGAGCCCGAGCGACTCACGGAAACGTGCGGCGAGCGCGAGCGCCCACGGCGCGTGCACGCGCGCGCCGAACGGGGTCAGGATGCAGAGCCGCCAGTCGCCGATCTCGTCACGGAAGCGCTCGACGACGACCGTCCGGTCCGACGGCACGGCGCCGGTCGCGGCGGCTTGCTCGTTCAGGAACAGCAGGAGGTTGTTCGCGGCCCGCTCGTCGAGCCGGTGCTCTTCGATCAATCGCTTCTGCGCGACTTTGTGGCTCTGAGCCACTAGCTCGCGCGACGCCTTGCCGATCGCCTCGCCGAGCTCGTATGGCCGGCCGACGCCCTCGCCTTTCCAGAAGGGAACGGCGCCAGGCACACCCGGAGCCGGCGAAACGAGCACCCGGTCGCGCGTGATCTCCTCGATCCGCCAGGTCGACGCACCGAGGAGGAACGTCTGGCCGGCTCGCGCTTCGTAGACCATCTCCTCGTCGAGTTCGCCGACGCGGCCGCCGCCCTCGATCAGATACACGCCGAAAAGGCCGCGGTCCGGAATCGTCCCGGCATTCGTCACAGCCAGCCGACGCACGCCGCTGCGACCGCGGATGACGCCGGCGGTGCGATCCCAGATGATGCGTGGCCTAAGCTCGGCGAACTCGTCGGAGGGATAACGACCGGCAAGCATGTCGAGCACGTTCTCGAGCTGAGCTCGCGAGAGGTCGGAGAACGGATAGGCGCCACGCACGAGCTCGTGCAGGTCGTCGACGGAGATCTCTTCGTCCGCTGCGATCGCGACGATCTGCTGCGCGAGCACGTCGAGCGGATTCCGCGGGATGACGGTCTCTTCGATGGCGCCCTCGAGCATGCGTTTCGCGACCACCGCCGACTCGAGGAGGTCGGCGCGGAACTTCGGGAAGATGCGACCCTTCGACACGGCGCCGAGCTCGTGCCCTGCGCGACCGACGCGCTGCAGCCCACGCGCAACGGACTTCGGCGACTCGACCTGGACGACGAGGTCGACGGCGCCCATGTCGATGCCGAGCTCGAGTGACGATGTCGCAACAAGGCACGGGATCTCTCCCGCTTTCAGCAGCTCTTCGATCTCGACCCGCTGCTCGCGGGCGAGCGAACCGTGGTGCGCGCGCGCGACTTCCCGCGGCGTCGCTTGCGATGCCGCCGAAGAGGCCGTGCCGGCTTCGCCGGCACGGCCGTTCGTCGAAGCCAGCTCGTTGAGTCTGAGCGCAAGCCGTTCGGCGAGGCGGCGGTTGTTCACGAAGACGATCGTCGAGCGGTGCTCCTCGACGAGCTTCAGGATCTCCGGGTAGATCGAGGGCCAGATCGAGCTCTGAGATCCCTCCGACCCCACGTCCTGGGACGCGCCGGGCTCCCGCATGTCGTCGACCGGAACGACGATCTTCAGATCCAGCTCCTTCGCGACGCCCGCGTCGACCAACTCGATGTCGCGCGCCCCCGAAACAAAGCGGCCGATCTCCTCCATGGGTCGCTGCGTGGCCGAGAGCCCGATCCGCTGAAAGGGCTGGTCAGTTAGCCGTCGCAGGCGCTCAACCGAAAGCGCCAGATGCGCGCCACGCTTAGTGCCTGCGACGGCATGTACCTCGTCGAGGATCAGCGTGCGGACGCCCTTCAAGTTCTCGCGCGCGCGCGAGGTGAGCAGCAAGTAGAGCGACTCCGGTGTCGTGATCAGGATGTCGGGCGGGTTCCGCAACATCGCCGCTCGCTCTTTCTGCGGCGTGTCCCCGGTGCGCACGCCGACCCGGAGCTCCGAGTGCAGTCCGGCGAGCGGCCCGCGCAGGTTGCGCTCGATGTCGTAGTTCAGCGCCTTGAGCGGGGACACATAGATCAGGCGCAGCCCCTCCACCGGTTCGGAGTTGAGCTTGTCGATCCCGTACAGGAATGCAGCGAGCGTCTTGCCAGAGCCAGTGGGCGCCTGGATCAGTGTGTCCCGGCCGCTCGCGATCGCCGGCCAGCCGAGCTTCTGGGCCGGCGTCGGCGCGGTGAAGGCTTCCTCGAACCAGGCCCGCGTTTCGCGGCTGAAAACGTCGAGCGGATCCACCTGCTCAGGGTATCGCTGAGCTACTTGCCTCCGTAGACGAAGTAGAGCGTCAAGGCAATCGCGAGCAGGATTACGAAGATTACGAGCAGGAAGAGCGCTATGCCGGTGACCGCGATGAGCGGCGTGCGCGCGCTGACGCCCTCCTCGGCCTCGCGCTCGAGCGCCACTATGACGTAGTCGTGGCAGGCGGCGGGACTGCCGGCTGCGTGCTCGCCGGGAGGCTCAGCGAGGATCCCGCCCGCACGGTCTGCCTGGTCGAGGCAGGGCCGGACTACGGCCCGTATGACGGAGGCGCCTGGCCGGCTGACATCCTCGATGGGCGCCGGCTCGCCCTCGATTCCCATTGCTGGGAACGCAGCGACGAGGAAGACCGGTCCCAGCTGCGCGCGCGCATCCTCGGCGGCTGCTCGTCGCACAACGCCTGCGTACTCCTCCGAGCCCCGGACTCGGACTACGACGCTTGGGGTCCGGGCTGGACGGCGAAAGAGCTCCGGCCCTATCTCGACCGCGCGGAGCAGACGTTCGGCACGCGGGTGCTCGAAGGAAACGAGTTGTCGCCGTTCATGAAGGCGTTCGCGGAGGCCGCCGACATCGACGCCGACGCCGACGCGATCGTGCACCCGGTGAACATGACTACAGAAGGCGTGCGCTGGAATGCGGCATTCGCGTGGATCGATCCGGCGCGCGGGCGCGAGAACCTCACGATCCAAGCCGAGACGCTCGTCGACCGCGTGCTGCTCGACGGCACGCGCGCGATCGGAGTGGCGACCTCGTCCGGCGACATTCACGCTGACACTGTCGTCGTGGCGGCGAGTGCCTACGGCTCTCCGGCAATCTTGCTGCGCAGCGGCATCGCCGAGCTTCCTGTCGGCGAGCACCTCAGTGACCACGTCGGTACGGGCATGGACTGGGAACCGACAGACGAGCTTCGCGCCGACTGGGATCGCTGGAACGCAGACCATCCGCTCTCCTCGGCCGGCGTAACGATTCGGGCCGCCGACGGCGACCTCTTCTTGTTCGCCGGAGTCGATCCCGGCTACGAGATCGGCGCGGCGGTGTTCGCGATGAAGCCACGTTCGTTGGGACGGGTCTCGCTGACGGCGGCCGACCCCCGTGCCCCGCTTGCGATCGACCACGGCTTCCTCAGCGACGAAGCCGACGTCGAAGTCCTTGCGGAGGGTTTCGAACGGCTACGTGAGCTCGGGCGATCCGACGTCCTGCGGCGCTATGCGGTACGCGAAGCCCGGCCGGGAGAGAGCGTTTCGGCCGAGGCGCACGTACGGGCCACGGCGCGCGGCTTCTTCCATCCGACCGGCACGTGCGGCATCGGCAGAGTCGTCGATGAGCGTGGACGCGTCTACGGCTACGAGAACCTCGTCGTCGCGGATGCGTCCATCTTCCCGACGATCCCGCGCGTGAACACGAACCTGACCACTGCGGCAATTGCGGAGAAGCTCGCGGAAACGATCTAGAGGCCTGATGTGAAATTCCGCCGGGCCGGATGACGCACCAGACACGGCGCCGGATCAGCACGCCCGCCCGCGGCACGTAGCGCCGCTACGCACCGCGAACGACCGCACTGCCCGACTTGGTCTGGTGCGCCCTCCGACGACGGCCGAATTCCACATCAACCCTCTAGGATTCAAGCGTGGCCGACGCCCTGCACTTCACCGGAAACGAGGAGGCCGATGCGCTACTCGCGCAGGAGCCGCTGGCGCTGCTGATCGGCTTCGCGCTCGACCAGCAGGTAACTGTGCCGACGGCCTTCGTCGGACCTCTGAAGCTGAAGCAGCGGCTCGGCACGCTCGAGGCGCGGGAAATCGCACATACCGATCCGGGCTCCCTCGAGGCGATCTTCCGCGAGAAGCCGGCGATCCATCGCTTTCCGGGCTCGATGGCGAAGCGCGTGCAGGAGCTCGCTGCCGTGATCGACGACGAGTACGGCGGGCGCGCGGAGCGCGTGTGGACCGATGCCGCCGACGGGGACGACCTGCGCCGGCGGATCAGCGCGCTCCCGGGTTTCGGGAAGATGAAGGTGACGTCGCTCGGCGCCGTCCTCGCCAAGCGTTTCGGGGTCGAGTCTGCGCAGGATCTCGTCCCGAACCATCCGACGCTCGGCGACGTCGACTCCGCCGAGGCGCTCGAGGACTACCAGGCGAAGAAAAGGGCGCATAAGGCCGAGATGCGGGCGAAGCAGCCGTCCTAACCACTGCTCTCTTCACCAAGCTCGGATAGCTGGTCTGTCGCGGTTCTGCCGGCCTTCGCTGTGCGTTGGAGGAAGTCGGCGATCGCTTCCAGCTCCCTCTCGCTGTATTCGGCGTAGATCCGGTTCATCGAGCGGTTCATTCCCGCGTAGAGGCGAAGGAGATCCGGCAGGCGTTCACGTCGGGCGCGGACGACGATGCCGCGACGGTCCGCCGGGTCGCGCTCGCGGGTGATCCAACCTCCGCGTTCGAGCCTGTCGAGGATCCCGGTGATGGTGGCGGGATGCAACCCGGCCAGTCGCGCGAGTGCGCTCGGGCTCATTGGCCCTTCGCGGTCGATGAGATCGAGGCAATCGATGTCGACATCCCTGAGCTCGAGTTTCGCGCCGATCTGGTGGTTGAGCAGGGACAGCTGGATCGCCAGCTCACGTAGCGACTGCCCGATCGCGATCGCAAATCGTCTCCGCTCGCGCTCGACCCCTACTTCGTCTCCGGTTCCGGCCTTCTTTTTGGGGCGCTGACTCAATTCTCGGCCCGAGTCAGATGATCGGGAATACATATGGTATGAGATTCGTATTGTATGACATCCCGATAATCATAGCTCTCAGAACGGAAGGAGCCTCTCCCATGACCGCAGAGCCCTACCCAGCAGTTGCCTCCCCCGAGCAGGAAAGAGAAGCATCGTCCCTTGCCTCACGGCGCGGCGTGGCGATCCTGATCCTGCTCAGCCTCGTCCAGTTCATGGACGTCCTCGACGCCTCGATCCTGAACATCGCCCTGCCTTCGATCAAGGACGATCTCGGCTTCAGCCAACAAAGCCTGCAGTGGGTGATCAACGGTTACATCCTCACCTACGGCGGCTTCCTGCTCCTCGGCGGCCGGATGGCCGACCTGCTCGGCCGCCGCCTCATGCTCGTCACCGGGTTGGTGGTGTTCGCCAGCTCGTCTCTGGCCGGCGGCTTGGCCCACGACGGATCGTTGCTCGTCGGCGCCCGCTTCGCCCAAGGCATCGGTGCGGCGATGCTCTCGCCCGCCGCGCTTTCCAGCCTGACCAGCACCTTCCGCTCCACCCGTGACCGCAACACCGCCCTCGGCGTCTGGGCGGCGGTCTCCGGGATCGGCGGCGCCGCCGGCGTTCTCTTCGGCGGACTGCTGACAGAGGGACCCGGCTGGCGCTGGGTCCTGTTCATCAATGTTCCGTTCAGCGCCATCGCCTTCGCCGGCGCCTTCATGCTGCTCAAGCGCGAGCGGATGCAGACAGCACGACTGGCGAACTTCGACGCCCTCGGCGCCGCTCTCGTAACCGGAGGAATGCTGCTCCTGGTCTATGCGCTCGTCAAAGCACCGGACGTCGGTTGGGGCGCGACGCGCACGGTCGCTGAGCTCGCAGGCTCGGCATTGTTCTTGTCGGCCTTCGTCGCCAACGAGCTCCGCGTCGCGAACCCGCTTGTCCCTCTCTCCATCCTTCGCGTCAAAGGAGTGGCCGCCGCCGACGCCACCCAGATGGTGGCCTTGGCCGGGTTCCTCCCGATGTTCTTCTTCCTCACGCTCTACATGCAGACCGTGCTCGGCTACTCGCCGATCCAGACCGGCATCGCCTACCTGCCGCTCACGGGCGGATTCATCATCGCTGCCAGCATCTCGTCCCAGCTGTTCGCCCGCGTCGGCACAAAGCCAGTCGTCGTTCTCGGCACCGTGATCGCGGCCGCCGGCCTCTACTTGCTCTCCCGGATCCCCGTCGACGGCAGCTTTGTTCCGGACATCCTGCCCGGCCTGCTCACCGTGTCCATTGGCATGGGCGGCGTCTTCACCGGCCTGACCACGGCAGCCAACGCCGGCGTCGACCAAAACAAGGCCGGTCTCGCCGCCGGACTCCTCAACACCGGCCAACAGCTCGGCACAGCGCTCGGGCTCGCGGTGCTCTCCGCACTCGCCACCGCTCGCACGAGCTCACTGCTGCACGCCGGTCACGACGGCCTCGCCCAGGCGTCTACCGCCGGATACCAGCGCGCGCTCCTCGTCGGCGCCTGCATCGTGCTCGCGGCCACCGTCGTCGCCCTCTTGGCGCCCAACAGCCACCAGACGACCACGGTGGTGGAGGAAAAGCCGGAAGACGCGGCGCTCGAGTTGGCCGCCTGAACTACCTCGGGGGAGTCGCGACGCGGCTCCCCCGAACCCATCCCTGCACCAAGCAGGAGCGTGATGTGCCCCTCCAGCGAGTCTTCCGGCCTGACGTGTCCACCGGTAATCGCGGAAACGAGCCCATAAGCAAAGGCTTCGAGCGCAAGCTCCTTCGTAGCCCTTCGCTAGACGGCGGCAACCTCGCTCTCGCCCGGCAGCGTCTCGGTAGTCAGTCGATCGGCCAGGCAAACGCGGTGACCTCTTAGACTCGCGTCGATCGGAGGAGCACTCTTCACCGCGCTGGTCCCGCTGTTCGCCAACGTGGCCGGTGACCTCTGGAACTGGGTCGTCGGCGTCTTCGTGCGCATCGGGGACGTCTCGATTTACTGGCTGGTTCTCGCGCCGGCTCTGAAGACGGCTGAGTCGGCTCTGATCGGGCTCAGCTGGAGGAACATCCTTCATGCCGCGTATCCAGGCGGCGGGTTGTCGTTCAAGACCGCCTGGGGCGCGTCACAGGGCGGAACCGCAATCAACGCCGTCGCACCGGCCCAGGCCGGGACCGCCGCGATGATCGGCATTTTTCGTACCAGCATTCCCGGCTCGACGGTTGCCGGAGTGGCGTCGGCAACTGTCATCCAGTCGCTGTTCTTCACCGCTGTGAGCGTGTTGATGGTCATCGCGCTCGCGATCGTTCGACCGCGGACCGTGTCGAAAGGCACACCCTCGAATGAAACAGGTGGCTTTTTCGCCTCGCACCCCGTCCTCGTGCCGATCATCGTCGTCGTGGCAATCGGTGTCGTCGTCTTCCTCTGGCCGCGCCTGAAGCCACGGCTTCTCAGCACCTGGCACAAGGCCAAAGAGGGGGCGGCGATCTTTCGTGACTGGCGGCGCTACGCGCGGGAGTTGGCACTGCCTTCGGGTGCCTCCTTTGGCTGCCGGATCGGCGTCAACGTCGTCTTCATGGCAGCGTTCGGCATCCCAATCACTGCGTTCACCGTCTTCCTCGTGGCGTCTTCGCACACGCTCTCGCAGCTCTTCTCGATCACCCCCGGCGGGGTCGGTCAGACCCAGGCCCTCGACGTCGCCACGCTACGCAGGTACGCGTCGACCAACGACATCGCGGCGTTCTCGGTCACCCAGGACGCCGTCATCACCCTACGGTGAGGTCTGGGGCGTGGTCAAGGGGCTCTCCTGGAAGCAGATCGTCGTGCTCCTCCTGGCGACGCTGGTGAACCTCGCCACTTTCGCGCCTCCGTGGATGGCCGCTCTCCCCGGACTTGGCTTCCGGAGAGCCTTCGTCGTCACCCAGACGTCGACGGCGTCCACCTATGTCGCCCCCGGAGGAGCGGCGGTTGGCCTGGCCCTTTCTTACGGGATGCTGCGCGGATGGGGGTTTCCTGCCCACTCCGTTGCCCTGGCCGCGGCGTTGACCGGTATCTGGAACCAGCTTGCGCTCCTCGGCTTCCCTGTCATCGGGCTCGCGCTCCTCACGCTCCAGAAAGAGCAAAACGCGGCCCTCCAGACCGTCGCGTTCATCGGTCTCGCGGTCTTCGTGGTCGCGGCCGCCGGCTTTGCGGTCGAGCTCTCCACGCCGCGACTCGCCCGCCTGGTCGGCAACACCGCCGCGCGGCTCGTCAACTGGGGTCTTCGGATCTTGCGGCGAGGACCCGTCGGCTGGACCGGCGACTCGTTCGTCCGCTTTCGTGACGAAGCAGTCGACCTGCTCAGACGTCGCTGGCACGTCCTCACGCTGGCGACGCTCGCCGGACAGCTCTCGGTCTTCGTGGTTCTTCTCGTCTCGCTCCGCGTCCTCGGCGTGTCGGCGAGCGAGGTGAGTTCCGTCGAGGCCTTCGCCGCCTGGTCGCTCGTTCGGCTGCTCGGCTCGTTGCCGATCACGCCGGGCGGGCTAGGAGTCGTCGAGATCGGGCTGACGGGAGCGTTGGTCGGTTTCGGCGGCGACAACGCGGAGGTGGTCGCCGCGGTTCTCCTCTACCGGTTCCTGACCATCGTCCCGACGTTGGTCCTCGGCCTGCTCGCCGGCGCTACCTGGCGCCGGCTGAAGGGGGTTCGGGCCGGCCCGATCTAAGAACGAACCACCCTGAGTGCGAGTCGTGTCGCCCTGACCGTCCCGGAGAGTCGCACCGCGACCACGACGCCGATGCCGAAGGCGACGACATGCTCGAGATCGAGGAAGCTCACGTGCCTGTGCAACGTCCAACCGAATAGCGCCGTGGCCAGCACCGCGAGCGCCGTCGCGATCTTGCCGCGTAACGTCCTGTCCCGGGCTCGCCACGAAACCGAGGCGATCGCGCCGAGCCATGCGTCCGATATCGCCGAGACGCCGTAGTCAGGCGCATTCAGGAGAGCCTCGAATGCACGCGGATCGAATGTCCGAGCCAGGGCCAGGAGCGCATAGACAACGAGGGTGGACGCGACGTGACCCGTCAGCGCTGAGATCAAGACAACGCGTGTCCCGCAGAGCTTGAGCGTGAGCGCACCGAGGAGCGCGAACGAAGCAAGCGACCAGAACAAGGGAGACTGAACGAGCAGCGCACTCGTCAAGAGCGACCAGAGTCGAGCCTCGCCGACCGCGTGAGGGCTCGCCGCAAGGAACGAAAGGGGAACCAGGCGCTCGCGTTCGGCCGCAGAGAGAGCCGACACGATGGTCATGAGACTGGCGAGCAAAACCCATTCTCGCCTTTGCAGGAAGACGTGCCCTGAGATCACGCGTGCCTCGCCCGTAAGCGTAGAGCTCGGCCGTACGCCGGCGTGGCAGCCCTGGCCACGATCCAGCCGGCTCGGCTAGGACGTGCTTCGAAGCGCACGAGGTGCCCGCCCCGAGGGTCTCTCTCGAGCCAGCGAACGAGCGTTCCGTCTGGCCCGGCGACTGCGATGTGATCGAGCGTGAAGAGGCTGCGCACGAGCGTGGCGACCGG
>WNGD01003896.1_pt1 | contig 21068 bp, 22 predicted proteins | sample 5400671 | NCBI WGS metagenome assembly WNGD01 (sample SAMN13153369, study PRJNA577476) | soil metagenome | isolation source: 40 cm soil or saprolite under grassland replicate 2 | place: USA:California | collected 2016-06-15 | reverse complement strand
GGCGGCCACGGCCAATACGGCGACGTCGTACTCGACATCAAACCGCTGCCGCGCGGCGCGGGCTTCACCTTCACCGAGGAGATCAAGGGCGGCGTGGTGCCGCGCAATTATATTCCTTCGGTGGAGGAGGGCGTCATCGACGCGCTCAAGCACGGCCCCCTCGGCTTTCCGGTGGTCGACGTCGCGGCGAAGCTGATCGACGGCTCCTATCACACGGTCGATTCCTCCGACATGGCGTTTCAGCTCGCCGGTCGGCTCGCGATCCACGAGGGACTGCCGCAGTGCCAGCCGGTGTTGCTCGAGCCGATCTACCAGGTCGAGATCGTCTGCCCGTCGGAGGCGACCGCCAAGATGAACGCGCTCATGTCGGGACGGCGCGGCCAGATCCTCGGCTTCGACACCCGCGAGGGCTGGGACGGCTGGGACATGGTGCGCGTGCAGATGCCGGAATCGGAGATCGGCGATCTCATCGTGGAGGTGCGCTCGGCCACCGCCGGCGTCGGCAGCTTCACCTTCAAGTTCGATCACATGGCCGAACTCATGGGCCGCACCGCCGACCAGATCGTGGCGGCGCGAAAAGCGGCGGCGGCGTAATCGGGCGAGCGCGGACGGAAGGCTGTGGGCTTTCGTCCTGCGCCTTTCGCGGCGACGGCGGCCACGCTCGGTCGATGGCGGCGCACGATCACTCGGCCCTGTCACAGGCGTGACTTGCCCGTGATGAGCGGCGGGCGTATCGACTGGTGCGCCTGATCCGGAGGACGACCATGCACGTCATTCGCCGCCGCGGGTGGGAAATTCCCGAACGCCTTGCCACGCCCGAGCGCCTCGTCTTGAACCGCCGCGCCTTGCTGGCGGCGACTGGCGCAACCGCGTTGTCGCTGTCGCCGAAAATGGCGCTTGCCCAGCGCATCAGCGACCTGCCGGACCCCACCAAGGACCTCTATCCGGCGAGCCGCAATGAAAAATACACCCTCGATCGGCCGGTCACCGACGAGAAGATCAATACCAGCTACAACAATTTCTACGAGTTCGGCGCGAGCAAGAGCGTCGCCAAGGCGGCGCAGGCGCTCAAGCTGCGGCCGTGGACGATCAAGATCGACGGCATGGTGGAGAGCGCGCAGGAGATCGGCATCGACGATCTCATCCGCAAGATGCCGCTCGAGGAGCGGCTCTATCGCCACCGTTGCGTCGAGGCGTGGTCGATGGCCATTCCGTGGAGCGGCTTTCCCTTCGCCAAGCTGGTGGAGCTGGCCAAGCCGCTGTCGTCGGCGAAATACGTGCGGATGGAGACCTTCCTCGATCCGTCGATCGCCCCCGGCCAGAAACAGAGCTGGTACCCCTGGCCCTATGTCGAGGGCTTGACCATCGCCGAGGCCACCAACGAGCTCGCCTTTCTCGTGACCGGCGCCTACGGCAAGCCGGTGTCGAAGGTGCAGGGCGCGCCGTTGCGTCTGGCCGTGCCGTGGAAATACGGCTTCAAGTCGATCAAGTCGATCGTGCGCTTCAACTTCACCGATCAGCGGCCGAAGAGCTACTGGGAGGCATTGCAGGGCGCCGAGTACGGCTTCTGGGCGAACGTCAATCCGCAGGTGCCGCATCCGCGTTGGAGCCAGGCCACGGAAGAGCTGATCGGACGCAATGAGCGCCGGCCGACGCTCCTCTTCAACGGCTATGGCGACTACGTCGCCGATCTTTACCGCGGGCTCGAGAAGGAGCGCCTCTGGGCGTGAGCGCGCTCATCCGCTGCCGACGCCGGCTGGAGCAAGCGGATTGATCCAAGAGCAAGCCCTCCTTGCGCAAGGCGATCGCGGGTGATTTTCGGCCGCGCGGAATCGCCTGCCCCGCAACGGCGCTACTGGTTTTCGCCGACTTCGGCCTCGGCCAGCCGGCTGCGCCAGTCCTTGCGGCTGCGCATGAGCGATAGCGCGGCGAGCGCCAGGAGCGCGGCGCACACGGCGAGCAGCGCGAGCGAAATCGGGCGCTGGAGGAAGATCGCCCAGTTGCCGTTCGACATGATCAGCGATTGGCGCAGCGACATCTCGAGGGTCGGCGCGATCACCAGGCCGAGCACCAGCGGTGCCGGATCGAGCCCGAACTTGCGCAAGCCGTAGCCGATGATCCCCATGATCAGCATGATCCACACGTCGACGATCGAGTGGCTGACTTCGTAGACGCCGATGATGCAAAACATGATCACGAGCGGATAGAGATAGGCGTAGGGAATCCGCAATACGTTCACGAAGATGCCGACGAGGGGCAGATTGAGCGCAAGCAACATCAGATTGCCGACATACATCGACGCGACGAAACCCCAGAAGACGTTGGGATGCTCGTTCACCAGCGTCGGCCCCGGCGGCACGCCGTGGATCATCAGCGCGGCGATCAGCACGGCAGTGATCGGGCCGGTGGGAAGGCCGAGCGCCAGCATGGGCACGAAGGCGCCGGTCGAGGCTGCGTTGTTCGCCGATTCCGGTCCGGCGACGCCGGCGACCGCGCCCTTGCCGAATTCTTCGGGATGCTTGGAGACGCGTCGCTCGATTGCATAGGACAGGAAGCTCGAAATGATGTGGGCGGAGCCTGGGGTGAGCCCGATCAGAAAGCCGAGAACGGAACCGCGGGCGATCGGCATGGCCGATTGCCGCCATTCCCGGCGGTTCGGCAAGAGCTGGCGCAGCTTGGGCGCGATCACTTTGCGGACGACGGTGGCGGACGGCGTCGACAGGATCTCGCCGAGCCCGAACAGGCCGATCGCGACCGGGACGATGCCGATCCCGTCGCCGAACTCGGCGATGTCGAAGGAGTAGCGGAAGTGGCCGGTCATGTTGTCGATGCCGATGGTGCCGAGCAGGAGCCCGAAACACGCCATCAGCAGCGTGCGCGGCAGCGAGGTCGAGGACATATAGGCGAGGAAAATGAGTCCGAGCACGAGCAGCGCGGTGTATTCCGGCGGTCCGAAGCGCAGCGCAAAGGTGGCGAGCGGCGGCGCGATCAATGTCAGCATGATCACCCCGAACGTGCCGGCGATCCATGAGCCGACGGCGGCGATGCACAACGCCGCGCCCGCGCGCCCTTTCTGCGCCATGGCGTAGCCGTCGATGCAGGTCATGACCGAGGCGGCTTCGCCCGGAATCCGCATCAGGATCGAGGTGGTCGAGCCGCCATATTGCGAGCCGTAATAGATGCCGGCAAGCATCACCACCGACTTGGTCGTGTCGAGCCCAAAGGTCGCGGGCAGAAGAATGCTGATGCCGGAGAGCGGTCCGATGCCGGGCAATACACCGACGATGGTGCCGACCAGGCATCCGAGAAAGGCGTACCACAACACATCGGGCTGGAGCGCGACCGAGAAGCCGAGCAGCAGGCTTTCCACCGTGCCCATCGCTAGAATCCGAGAATGCCGCGCTCAAGCGGCGTCTTGAGCGCCGCGGCGAACAATAGATAGGTCAGCGCAACGACGCCGATGCTGAAGGCGGCGGCGGCAAGCGGGTGGCGCCGCTCGGCGCCGAAGGTGAGCGCAAACAGCAGCAGCGTCATCGTGACGAGGAAACCCAGCGTTTGGTAGAGCGCGATGGCGGCGGCGGTGATCGCGACGACCGTCACCGCGTGCCGCAGGTCGCCCCATGGAACGGTCGCGATCGGCGCGCTCTCGTTCGCGCGCAGGATGAGCAGCAGAGCGAAGAAGATGAGCAGTCCGGCGACGAGCTTCGGCATCATGCCCGCGCCGGGAAACGACAGCGTGCCGACGGGCAGGTCGCCGCTGAGCGCAAACACGAGCACGCCGAAGGCGACAAAGACGCCGCCGGCGATGTGGTCGCTACGCAGAGTCACGGTCTCTCCGTTCCCCTCCCTCTGGTCTCTCCATCCGCTTCCCCAAGGCGCGCTGGCATTGTGGACGGGATGAGGGCGGGGGCGCCGAGGTTGCGCGCTCCGCAATCGTGACGTGATCGGGCTCGACTACCCCTCGACTTTGCCGATGGAGCGGATGGCCGCCTCGATGCGCTTGCTGTCGGCCTCCCAGAATGCCGCGAATTCCGGCTGGTCCATATACGCGAGCTCCTGGCCGAGATTGGCGAGCGCCGCCTTGAACTGTTCGCCGTGCGCCGCCTTGTTCAGCACCTCGCGCAGATAGGTAATGACGTTCGCCGGCGTGCCTTTGGGCGCGAACAGGCCGACCCAGAGATAATATTCGATGTCGTAGCCGGCCTCCTTCATGGTCGGCACATCGGGCAGCGCCGGCGAGCGCTGCGTGCCGAACAAGGCGAGCGGACGCGCCTTGCCGGCCTTGATCTGGGAGAGGCTCGCCGAAATCGAGGACACCAGCACCTGCGAATTGTTGCCGAGGAATGCGGTCAACGCCGGCCCGCCGCCTTGGGTCGGCAGATGCCGCAGTTTCAATCCGCCGGCCGCCGCGGTGAACAGCGCGGTCGGAATGTGGAGCGCGCCGTAAAGGCCCGACGAGCTGAAGATGATTTCGTTCGGACGCTTCTTGGCGTCGTCGACCAGGTCCTTGAGGGTTTTGTAGGGCTGCTGATCATTGACGATCAGCACGCACGGATCGGCCACGAAGCGCGCGATCGGGATGAAGTCGGCGCGCGTGAACTTCGGCGTACGTCCGAACAGCTTGTCGACCTCGGCGAAGCCGGAGATCGACGTGATGTGGAGAAGCAACGTGTAGCCGTCGGGCTTGGCATTGGCGACGAACTGCGCGCCGACCGCACCGGCGGCACCGGCCTTGGTTTCGATCACCACCGGCTTCTGCACCATCGGCTCCATGACCGCTGCAAGCGGGCGGCCGACCACGTCCGCGGCGCCGCCCGGCGGGAACGGATTGATCATCACGATGGCGTGGGTTGGATAGGATGCGTCTTGCGCGAAGGACACCCTGAGGGTGGTCGCTGCGGCGGCGGAGCCGAAGACGAAGCTGCGTCGATCCACGCTGTCCTCCCAGGATTGCGCCGGGCTTGAGGCCGCACCGGTTTCGTGCGGTCCGCGATGCTAGGAGGCGCGCCCGGTAGGGTCAACCGCGCGTTCCGCGGCATTTGGCATCGCACGGTCGCTACACGATGATCTCGAGGTGCGCGTCCAGCTGGCGGAACCGCTGCGCACGTTGACCGGAAAGCAACTCACCGTCGCTTGGCCCGCAGTAAGCGCTGACGCTTGCGATTCGCGCTGGGAGCGCCGAGTGTACTGCTCGTTGGAGCTGACACGCGAGCGAGGACATCACCATGCCGGCCTATTGGGTTGCGCGGTCGAAGATCAACGATCCGGTCGAATACAAGAAGTACACTGACCTGGTGCCGGCCATCATCGCCAAGTTCGGCGGCAAGGTGCTCGCGCGCGGCGGCCGCTATCAGATCATGGAAGGGCCGGCCAAATTCCACCGCTTCGTGGTGATCGAGTTCCCGACCTTCGAGCAAGGCGTCGCCTGCTTCACCTCGCCCGAATACGACCGCGCCGCGGCCTTCCGCCGCAACGGCGCGGGCGAGGTCGAGACCATCGTGGTCGAAGGCGGCGACCCGACGCGCTAGCGGCGCATGAACGGGCGGGGGCCCACTAGTGGGGCGGTTCAGATCATTTTTGCAGCGAGTCCGAAATGCGGACTTCTGAACCAAAGCCACACTAGATCAATAAGTTGCTAGTGTCCTTCGATTCCGAAGTTCGCAAACGAGGCTGCGGCACAATGATGCGAACTTCGGAATCGGGACACTAGCGCAGCCGCGCCCGTTGCCCATAAGATGGACCCAAAAACGATTGCAATGGGAGGATGACGATGCTGCATGATGCAACACATCGGGCGGTGAGATGCCTTGTGCGCGCGTTCGCGGCGCTCGCGGCGTGCGTGCTGGTGTTCGCAGGCGCGGCCTGGGCGCAATCCGGCGAGCCGATCAAGATCGGCTATGGCATATCTCAAACCGGCGGGCTCGCGCCCAACGGCAAGTCGGCGCTGCTCGCCCAGAAGATTTGGGAGCAGGATATCAACGCCAAGGGCGGGCTCCTCGGCCGTCCGGTCAAGCTCATCTATTATGACGACCAGACCAATCCGGCGACGGTGCCCGGCATCTACACCAAGCTGCTCGACGTCGACAAGGTCGATCTGATCATCGGCGGTTACGGCACCAACATGCTGGCGCCGGCGATGCCGGTCGTGATTCAGAAGAAGAAGATGCTGATCGGGCTGTTCGGCCTCGCGGTCAACAGCGAGTTTCACTACCCCAACTACTTCGCGATGATTCCGTCCGGGCCGACCCCGAAGACGGCCTTCACCCAGGGCTTCTTCGACACTGCCATGGCACAGAATCCGAAGCCGCAGACGGTGGCGATCGTCGCCGCCGACGCAGAGTTCTCCGTCAACGCCTCCGAGGGTGCCCGCGACAACGCCAAGGTGGCCGGGCTCAAGGTCGTATACGACAAGCGCTATCCGCCATCGACCACCGACTTCGCGCCGATCGTTCGCGCGGTCCAGGCGACCAATCCGGATATCGTGGTGATTTGCTCGTACCCGCCGGATTCGGTCGGCATGGTGAAGGCGATCAACGAGATCGGCTTCAAGCCGAAGATGATCGGCGGCGGCTTGGTTGGCCTGCAGGCGACCGCCATCAAGACCCAGCTCGGACCGTTGCTCAACGGCTTCGTCAACTACGACTTCTGGCTGCCGGTTCCGAAAATGGATTTCCCCGGGGTGGCCGACTTCGTGAAGAAGTATCAGGCCAAGGCGGGCTCGGAGGGCGTCGACCCGCTCGGCTATTACATCGGGCCCTGGGGCTATGCGCAGATGGAGGTCCTGGCGCAGGCAATTGCCGCAACCAAGACTCTCAACGACGACAAGCTTGCTGACTACCTCCGCGCCAACACGTTCAAGACCGTGGTCGGCGACGTGAAGTTCGGCAAGGACGGCGAATGGGCGCAATCGCGCGTGCTGCAGGTCCAGTTCCAGAACGTCAAGGGCAACGACGTCGGGCAATTCAAGGACATCTCAACCCAGGTGGTGCTGACGCCGTCGGAGTATGCGTCCGGCAAGGTGATCTATCCCTACGAGAAGGCGAAGTAGGTCCGAACCGTCACCCTAAGGGGCGCAGCGCTGTGGGCATGCCCGACAGCGGCGCGTGAGTGGGCAAGTCGGCCTCAACCGACTTGCGCTGCTCGACTACAGCCCGAGATAAAACTTGCGGATCAGCTCGTTGTTGTTGAGCTCGTCGGCGGAACGGCCTTCGAAGGCGATCTGGCCGTGGACGATGACGTAACCGCGGTCGGCGATGCGCAGCGCCTGCGGAAAGTTCTGCTCCGCCATCAGCACGGTGAGCTTGTACTGGTCCTTGAGCTCCTTGATCTTGTCGATGGTGCGGCTGACCAGCACCGGCGCCAGCCCCACCGACGGCTCGTCGATCAAGAGGATGCGCGGCGCCAGCATCAATGCGCGCGCGAGCGCGAGCATCTGCTGCTCGCCGCCGCTCAGCGAGCCGGCGAGCTGGGCGCGGCGCTCGGCCAGGCGCGGGAAGCATTCGAAGCAGAAATCCAGGTTTGACTTGAGCGCTTTACGCGCCTTGCGGCGGAAGGCGCCGAGCAGGAGATTTTCCTCGACGGTCAGGCGCGGAAACAGGCGGCGGCCTTCCGGCACCAGCGCGATGCCGAGATCGACGATTTGCTCGGTGCTGCGACCGATGAGGTCGTATCTTTCGCCGTCGATCTCGACCACGATGGCTCCGGCGCGCGGGCGCACGATGCCCATTACGCATTTCATCAGCGTCGACTTGCCGTTGCCGTTGGTGCCGAGCAGCACCACCGTCTCGCCCGAATTGACCTTGAGCGACACGTCTTCGAGCACGCGCACGGCGCCGTAGCCGGCGTCGATCTTCTCGATGGTGAGACTATTGGCCAAGGTAAGCCCTCTCCACCTCGGGATCGCGGATCACCGCCTCGGGCCTGCCGTCCGCGATTTTCTTGCCGGAGACCAGCACGATCAGCCGCTGCGAGAACTTCATCACCGCGCGCATGATGTGCTCGATCAGGACGATGGTGATGCCGCGCTCGTTGAGCCGAATGAGCAGGGCGACGATGTCGTCGACCTCCGATTGCGACAGCCCGGCCATGGACTCGTCGGCGATCAGGAGCTTCGGCTCGGCGGCCATGGCGCGCGCGAGTTCGAGCTTGCGCATCTCCACTTGGGTCAGGTCGCGCGGGAACTGCGTCGCCTTGTCCGCAAGCGCGACGAGCTGCAATAGCTCCGCGCAGCGTGCATCGAGCGCGGCCGGCGAGAGCGCGCGCCCCAGCCGCGCGTTGACGGTGTAAAGGAGCGGCACCCGCAGGTTGTCGGCGACCGTCAGCGTCGCGAACGGACGCGGGAGCTGGAAGCTGCGCGCCATCCCGCGGCGCGTGCGCTCATGGGTGAGGAGGCCGTCGACCGTCTCGCCGTCGAAGCGCACCGTGCCGGTCTCGTTCACGAGCGTGCCGCAGATGCAGTTGACCAGGGTCGACTTGCCCGAGCCGTTGGGACCGATCAGGCCGACGCGCTCGCCCTCGGCGACGGCGAGATCGATGCCGTCGAGCGCGACGAAGCCGCCGAAGCGTTTGCTCAGACCCGTGACCTCGAGCAGCGGTCCAGCCATCACTTCGCCCTCCCGCGCGTCCAACCCTGCACCAACCCGATGATACCGTTCGGAGCGATGATGACGAAAGCGACCAGCAGCAGGCCGACGATGAGAAGGTTGACCGCCGAGGAAATAGTGACGGTCGCGATCTGCTGCAACGATCCGAGCAGGACGGCGCCGATCAGCGGTCCGACCCAGCTGGTGGTGCCGCCGATCATCGGCATGGCGATGGAGTTGACCGCATATTCGAGCCCGAAGGCGGACGAGGGTTGGAGATAGCCGATGTAATAGGGAAACGGCGCTCCGGCCATGCCCATGAGCGCGCCGGAGATCGTCGTGGCGACGAGCTTGAGGCGCAGCGTCGGCACGCCGGAGGCTTCCGCCGCGAGCTCATCGTCGCGGATGGTGGCGAAGCCATAGCCGAGCTGCGAGCGCTCGATGCCGCGCGCGACGGTCAGCGCGATGACCACGAGGGCGAGCATCAACAGGAACAGATATTGGATGTAGGGGCCGATGATGGCGATTTCGTTCGGGCGGATGATGTAGGCGCCGCGCGACCCGCCGACATAGTCCCAGTTGACCACCAGCGTTTGCAGCACGACGGCGAGCGCGAGCGTCGCGATGGCGAAGAAGGCGCCGCGCAGCCGCAGCGTGAGATAGCCCATGCCGAACCCAACGATGCCCGACACGATGCCGCCGACCACGATCAGGAGCGGGATCGGCAACGGGTAGGATTTGTGCAGGAACACCGTTGCATAGGCGCCGAGCGCGAAGAATGCGGCCGAGCCGAAATTGACGTAGCCGGTGTAGCCGCCGAGGATGTTCCACGCGGTCGCCAGCACGACGAATTGCAGCACGGTATAGCCGGCGAAGAACACGTAATCGTTGTTCACCGTGCGCGCGCCGAAGAACACGACGGCCGCCACGGCAATCGCGATCAACAGGAAGACCCGAGTCCGCACGATCGACAATCCTATCGTCCGAGAAGACCCGCCGGCCGAAACGCGAGGGTAAGGAGGAGGACGCCGAATGCCACCGCCGGCGCCCACGAGGGCCCGTAGAAGGTGGCGGTGAAGCTCTCGATGATGCCGAGCAGCATGGCGGCGATCACCGTGCCGGGAAGGCTGCCGAGCCCCCCGAGCACGCAGATCGCGAAGACCCGGCCGATATATTCGCGTCCGACCGAGGGCTCGACCGGCTGGATGATGATCAGCAGCGCACCGGCGACCGCCGTGGTTGCAATGGAAATGCCGAAGGCGATGCGTTTGATGCGGATCGGGGAGGCGCCCATGAGCCGCAAGGCAAGCTGATCCTGCGCCACGGCGGAGATCGCGCGTCCGATGAACGTGTACGACAGGAAGAGCTCTAACGCGCCGAACAGGGCGAGGGCAGCCACGCACGGCACCAGCATGCGCAGCGGGAAATCCATCACGCCTAGGCGCCAGCTCGGCCCGATATAGGATGCTTCGACGTAGCGGTAGTCGACGCCGAAAACGAGAATGAGCATCACTTCGGTCACGAACAGCAGGCCGAAGAAGAAGGACAGGCCGCGCAGCGCTTCCTGCCCGCGCCGCTCGAACGACTCGTAATAGACTTGATAGACGCCGGCGCCGAGGAGATAGAACACCGGCAGCATGACGATACTGATCACGATCGGATCGGTGCCGAGCCGGGTGTTGACGATATAGGCGATATACGAGCCGAGGATGATGAAGGCGGGATGCGCGATGTTGACGATGTCGAGGATGCCGAACGAGATCGACACGCCGATCGTCACGGCGGCATAGAACCCGCCGAGCAGAATGCCGGCGATCAAGGCGTTGATCAGCAAATCGAAGCTGAGGCCCACCTATTCCCCCCAAAGCCCCTGTCCCGCCAAGACATGACTCATGCGCGGGCGAGCCTGTTTTGCTTGCGTGCCAGTGTGCAGGAAGGGTGCCGCCTTGGCTAGTCCGTTTGACCGCGCGATGAGGCGGCGACGGGCGCTTGCCGGTTACGCCCGCCAGGTAGTCGAACTTTGCCGCCGCTTACGCTGCGGCCTGCTGCCGCACGCCTTCGGGGAGCGGCATCGGTTTGTTGGCGCTTTGCAGGAATTCGATGGTCATGAAGACCATCTCCTTGTCGCCGAGATTTTCGAGATCGTGCACCTTGAATTGGCCGGGCCCGTAGGTCTCGTGCCGCGTTTCCCCGGGAGCGTAGGTGTATTCGACGGTGGTGCCGTCATGCACGTGCTGGCGTCCGCGGCCGCCCGTGACCGCGGTCCAGAAATAGTCGAGCACGTGGCGGTGGAAGCCGATCCGCTCGCCGGGCTTGAGGCGGATCGTCCACACCCGGACGCGATCGCTCTCCGATACCAGCGCGTTTCCGACGCACGGGTTGGGATTGTTCTTCTCGCGCTCGAATTCCGCGGCGATCTCCGGCGGCCACGGTGATTTCACCGAGTTCTCCGCCTGCTTGTCCAACATCGTCAGGGCCATGGCATTCCTCCAGGTTTGGCACGATATATAGCAACTTTTGCGCGGCAGGAAATGGCGGGATCGAGCGAAAAGGCGAGCAAGCGACGCGCGCTGATCGTCGGCGGCTCCATGAGCGGCCTGTTGGCCGCGTTGCTGCTGCGCCGCGCCGGATGGGACGTCCATATCTTCGAGCGGGTCGAGCGCGAGCTCGCCGGCCGTGGCGCCGGCATCGTCGCGCAGCCGGATCTGATCGAAACGCTGCGCCGGCTCGGAATCGATCCGACCGCGCTCGGGGTCGAGATCACGACCCGAAAGATCCTGGATGCGTCCGGTCGGCTCGCCGGCGAGTTCGCCTGTCCCCAGGTTCTCACCGCCTGGGAGCGCGTCTACCGGGTGCTGCGGGACGCGTTCCCGCGCGAGCGCTACCACCGTGGTCGCGGCGTCAGCGGTTTCGTGCAGACCGAAAAGTCCGTGGTCGCGCATTTCGGCGATGGCGATGCCGCGGAGGCTGAGCTCCTGGTGGGTGCGGATGGCCTTCGCTCAACCATCCGCCAGCAATGCCTGCCGGAGCTGGCGCCGCTTTACGTCGGCTACGTGGCGTGGCGCGCGCTCATTCCGGAGGCCGCGTTTCCACCGGCGATTCATCGCGAGCTGTTCAACTACATGACGTTCTGCCTGCCGCCGGGCGAACAGTGCTTGGGCTATCCGGTCGCCGGCCCCGACAATGACCTGCGTCCGGGACACCGCCGTTACAACGTGGTCTGGTACCGGCCGGCGGATGAGAACGGCGAGCTGCAGCATCTGCTCACCGATGCGGGCGGCACCACCCACACGATATCGATTCCTCCGCCGCTGATCCGGCGCGAGGCGATCGCCCAAATGCGCGCGGCGGCCGAGCGGCTGCTCGCGCCGCAGTTCCGCGAGGTGGTGCGAATGATCGACGAGCCGATCCTGCAGCCGATCTACGATCTCGAAACGCCGCGCATGGCGTTCGGGCGGGTCGCGATCATCGGCGACGCAGCCTTCGTCGCGCGACCGCATGTCGCGGCCGGCGTCGCCAAGGCGGCCGACGACGCAGCGGCATTGGCCGCGGCGCTCGAGGTCGGCGAGGTCGCGGCGGCGCTGCGGCGCTTCGAGGCCGCACGGGTTCCGGTCGGGCAGCGCATCATCGAGCGTGCGCGGCACCTCGGCGCCTATCTTCAGGCCACGCAGACCGCCGAGGAGCGCGCCCGTTCGCAGCGCCACAGCATTCCCGAAGCGGTGCTGGCGGAGACCGCGGTACTCGACTTCTTGCGGACGTGATTCCGCGCGGTCAGCGCCTCCTAACGCCGCTTTGCTCGCCGCGGCGGGGCCTTCCCCCGCTTCACGCCCGCCATCATCTCCAGCACCGCGCAGACCGCGGCGGTGTCGTGCTCGCCGTGGCCGCTGCGCATCGCCTTGTCGTAGACCGGCACCGTGGCGTCGAACATCGGCGTCGGGCAGCCGAGCCGACGCGCGAAGTCGCCGATCACGGCCATGTCCTTCTGCCAGACCGACATTTTCATGCTGGCCCCGTCGTAACGGTCCTTCACCATCATCGGCGCGCGCAATTCGAACACGCGCGAATTGGCGGCGCCCGATCTGACCATGTCGAACACGGTCTGCGCGTCGAGGCCGGCCTTCAGCCCGAGCACCATCGCCTCGGCGCTCGCGACGTTGTTGATGGCGACCAGAAGGTTGGCGACGTATTTCATGCGGCTGCCGTTACCGAACGCGCCGAGGTCGTGCACCGCGCGGGCGAATCCGGCAAACAGCGGGCGCTGCCTGCGGATCGCCTTGCGATCGCCGCTCGCATAGATCACCAGGTCCTTCACCTTGGCCTGGGCGCCGGTGCCGCTCACCGGGCAGTCCAGCATGACGTGGCCGGCCTGGCGCAGCGCGCGCTCGGCCTTGAGCTTATCGACGATCGCAAACGTGCTGGCTTCGATGATGACCCGCGGGCGAACGCGGGCGTTGATGACGGCCGCCACCGTCGCATCGAGCGCGGCGGGCTTGGGGAGGCTGGTGATGACGGTGTCAACCGCGGCGGCGAGCGCTTTCGCATCGTCCGCGATCTCGACGCCGGCTCGCGCCATGGCACGGCGGCGCGCCTCGTCGATGTCGTAGCCCACCACCCGCCAGCCGGCGGCGAGGAGGTTGCGCGCGAACGCGCCGCCCATGATGCCGAGGCCGACGATACCGACTTTGCCTTTCGCCATTGCCAGCCTCCGTTGCCGATCGATCGGGCGGCGGACGCTACACGGCGGCCGCCGCTGCGTTCAAGCTCAATGTGGCCGAGCGGCGCAGCGCGAAGGCTGTCTTTCTCGCGCACGCATAATCCCGTATGGTCGCCGCCCGCTGTTGCAACGTAGGGGAAAGGCCACAAGGAGAGCACATCCGATGCAGATCGGAATCGCCGGGATCGGCAAAATGGGCGCGGCCATCGCGCAGCGGCTCATCGAGGTCGGACACAAGGTGGCGGTGTGGAACCGCTCCGCCGACAAATTGAAGCCGGTGATCGCTGCCGGCGCCGCAGCCGCCGCCACGCCGGCGGAGCTTGCGCACAACGCCGAGGCCGTCATCACCATCCTCACCGACGCCGCCGCCATCGACGCGGTCTATACCGGAGCATCCGGACTGCTCGTTCCCGACGTGCGCGGCAAGCTGTTCATCGAGATGAGCACGGTGCAGCCGCAGACCGAGGTCGCGCTCGCTGCCAAGGTGCGCGCGAAGGGCGCCGTCTTGGTCGAGTGCCCCGTGGGCGGCTCAACCGGTCCGGCGCGACAAGGCAAGCTGATCGGGTTGATGGGCGCCGAGCCTGCCGACGCCGCGCGCGCAAGGCCCATCCTCGAACAACTCTGCCGCCGGCTCGAACATTGCGGGTCGGTCGGCTCCGGCGCGGTGATGAAGCTCACCATCAACATGCCGCTGATGATCTATTGGCAGGCGCTCGGCGAGGCGCTCGCGCTCTGCCGCCCGCTCGGGCTCGACCCGGCGCGGATCATGGATCTGCTGGCGGACACGTCGGGCGGCCCGAACGTGCTCAAGGTGCGCGGCGCGGGGGTCGCTCAAATGCTCAAGGGTGGCGACGGCGGGCCGGTGACCTTCGACGTCGACAGCGCGGTCAAGGATCTGCGCACCATGCTGGCCGAGGGCAAGGCGCGCGGCGTCGAGCTGCCGCTGGTGGAGAAGACGCTCGCCTGCTACGAGGAGACCAAACGCAAGGTCTCGGGCGCGGCGGAAGTATCGGCGGTATCGGTCTATTGGGCGAACCGCGCGAAGCAGTGATCCAAAACCATCTGAGCCAACGCCCTTTCCGACAACCCTTGGGAGCCGATATGTCTGTCGTCACTCTTGCTCAAGCTTCGACCATCGTCGACGCCGCGCTCAAGAAAGGCCGCGACACCAATTGCGCGCCGCTCACCGTCGCCGTGCTCGACGCGGGCGGGCACCTGGTCGCGTTCAAGCGCGAGGACAAGTCCGGCCTCTTGCGCTTCGACATCGCCTTCGGCAAGGCCTGGGGCGCGCTCGGCATGGGTTTCGGCTCGCGTACGCTCGCCGCGCGCGCGGCCAAGACCCCGCAGTTCTTCACCATGCTGGCGGCCGCCAGCGAGGGACGCATGGTCACCAATCCCGGCGGCGTGCTGATCCGAACCGCGGCGGGCGACATCATCGGCGCGGTCGGCATCTCCGGCGACACGTCCGACCGCGACGAGGCCTGCGCCATCGCCGGCATCGAGGCGGCCGGGCTCAAAGCCGATCCGGGGCAGGACGCGAGCTGATCGCAACAAGGACGGCGTCGGCCGCAATGTTAGTTCCAGCTCCTGCACTTGCAGTGTTCAGTCGAAGCAGCTGCAAGCCCGGTTGATCGCAACGGATCAATTTCATCGCCGCGCGGCCTTCGGCCGCCGCGGGCTCCCCTATCGCGGAGGGACTTGCTGCAATATGGTCCTCGGCGATAGGGAACAGCCGGCTGGAATTTCCATCAACGACAGGACCGCGCGGCTTCAACTCGGGAGAGACCATGGGCACGGCAAATTTCGGCATCGCCGGATTGGATTGGCAGCAACGCGTCAACTGGGACCGGATGAAGAAGTACCGGACCGAGCGTGCGCGCGAGCACATGAAGAAGCACGGCCTCGGCGCCATGCTGTGCATGTACGACGAGAACGTGCGCTACCTCACCGGCACGCTCACGCCGGGCTGGAATCGGCTCAAGCCGGGACTGCGCTATGCGCTCCTTTGCGGCGACGGCGCGCCGGTGCTGTTCGAGCAGGGCGACCTCGGCTTCCAGATCGAACGCCACTCGCCGTGGATCCCCAAGGAGAACGTCCGCTACTCCTATGCCTGGATCAAAGGCGCGGCTGGCCCGGCCTCGCAACAGCAAGTCAAGAAGTTCACCGATGCGATCCTTTACGAGATGAAGCGCCACGGCGTCGCCGGACAGAAGCTCGGCGTCGACTTCATCGACATCAACATGATCAATATTTTCAAGGACAAGAAGGTCAACTGGGTCGACGGCATGACGCCGATGATGGAAGCGCGCGCCGTCAAGAACGCCGACGAGCAGGAATGCATGCGCATTGTCGGCGCGATCGGCGACGCCACTCACTGGGAATGCATGAAGTTCCTGCGGCCCGGCATCACCGAAAACCAGGTCACGGCGCACCTGATGAAATATCTCTACAGCATTCCCGGCATGGAGGACGTGGAGGACGTGATCGTCTCATCCGGCCCCAACACCTGGCCGAACTGGCGCAATTTCTCCGACCGCATCATCCAGCCCGGCGACATCGTGTTCATGGATTTGGCCGCGCTCACCTGGAACGGCTACAAATCCTGCTATTACCGCACCTATTGCGTCGGCAAGGAGCCGACCAAGGAGCAGAAGGACACGTACGCGACCGCGCTCGAATGGCTCTACGATTCGATCCACGCGGTGAAGGCCGGCACCACCACGCGCGAGATCGCCAAGAAGTGGCCGTCCGCGAAGGAGGCGTGGGGCTACAAGGAAGAGGATCAGGCGGCGGCGAATCTGTGGGGCCACGGCCTCGGCCTCGCGCAATACGACCCGCCGGTGATCTCGCGCATCTGGTCGCTCGACCATCCAATCGAGATCAAGGCCGGAATGACCTTCGCGCTCGAGACCCAGCACGGCAAGCGCTTCCGGTACGGCGTGCGCATCGAGGAGATGCTGATCGTGCACGAGAAGGAGATCGAGATCATCTCGAACTTCCCGGTCAAGCAGATCACGGTGGTCGATCCGATCCCCGGCTACGCCGACCACGTGAAATGATCGACGTCCGCTCATGACGGAGTTCATCATCCCGCTCACCGCCGCTGCGGCCGTCGACGCCGAGCGCGTCGGCCCGAAGGCGGCAAACCTCGCGGCGTTGGCGCAGGCTGGCCTGCCGACGCCCGGCGGGTTCTGCCTGAGCGCGGATGCCTATCGCGCGCAGATCGCGACGCTTGGACTTGAGCCGACGGTGCGCCGCTTCGCGGCCGCCGACGTCGTCGAAGAGCGGCGCCTGGCGGTCGAGGTCCGGCTCGCCCTTTACGAGCAACCGATCGCGCCCGGAATCCTCGCGCCGCTGCTCGCGGCCTGGCGCGATGCGCGAAAAACGAGCGAAGGGCCGAGCGCGGTGCGCTCCTCCGCCCTGATCGAGGATCGGAAAGGCGGCAATTTCGCCGGCCAGTTCGAGAGCTTTCTCGGCATCGATGACGAGGCCGCCTTGCTGACCGCCGTGCGTGCCTGCTGGGCAGCGCTGTGGACCACGACTGCGCGCCGCGGCATGGCAAACCACGCCCGCTCGCCCGCCGACACGGCCATGGCCGTGCTCATCCAGCCGCTGGTCGACGCGCGCGCCTCCGGTGGCGGTTTGAGCGAGACGGCCTCCGGCGGGATGCTCATCAGCGCAACCTGGGGGCTCGGCTCCGCCATCGCGCAGGGCGAGGTCGTCCCCGACCGCATCGTGCTCTCGCGCCAGGGGTTTCTGCGCAAGGTCGACGCCGGCCGCAAGCATCACCGCGAGAGCTGCGGCCACGGCTCCGGTGCCATGCCGCAGGCGGTGCCGAGCGAACTCGTCAGCGCGCCGTGTCTTGACGCCGCGCAAGCGGTGACGCTCGGCCGCATGATGCGCAAGGCGGAAACCGTCGTCGGCGGTCCGGTCGAGATCGAGTGGGCGCTCGACCATGTGGGCTTCAAGCTGCTGCAGGCGCGCCCGCTGATCGTCGAGCCGATTACCGTGTCCGACGAGATCTGGCGCAAGCATCCCGGTCTCAGTGGACACCCGGCGGGCATCGGCTGGGGCGCCGGCCGCGCGGTGGTGGTGAACTGCGAGTGCGAGTTGACGCGGGTTGCGCCCGGTGACGTGCTGGTCACGCGCATCGCCAGCCCGGCGCTGAGCCACGTGCTGCCGCGCGTCGCCGGCGTGGTCGCTGAGCTCGGCGGTTCCACCTCGCATCTCGCCTCGCTGGCGCGCGAGCGCGGCATCCCGATGGTGCTCGGCGTGCTCGACGCCACCAGCCGCATCCCGGACGGCTCCCAGGTCGCGGTCGACGGCGTCGCCGGCGTCGTGCGGTGGATGACCTGATGCGCCCGCGCATCTTCATCACCCAGCCGGTCGCCCGCAGTGCGATCGAGCGCTTGCGCCAGGTCGCTAGCGTCAAGCTCAATCCGGACTCGAGCCGCATCATTCGCAAGAAGACGCTCGTCGCCGCCATGCGCAAAAGCGACATTCTGTTTTCGCTCCTGCACGACCGGATCGATCGCGACGTGATTGCGGCCAATCCGAAGCTGCGCGCCGTCGCCTCGCAGTCGATCACGCCGGACAACATCGACGTCGCCGAGGCGACCCGACGAAAGATTCCGGTCACGGTCGTCCCGCCGATCGTCGCGGAGGCGACGGCCGATATCAATTTCGGTCTGATGCTGATGGTCGCGCGGCGCATGGTCGAGGGCGACCGCCTCGTTCACAAGGGCCGCTTTCCCGGCTCGCAGTCGAGCCATCTCGCCGGAGCGGCGGTCTACGGCAAGACCATCGGGCTGGTGGGCGGCGGCGGGCGCATCGGCTCGGCGGTGGCGCGCCGCGCCCGCGGGTTCGGGATGCGAGTGCTCTATTGGGCGCCGCGGCGCAAGCCGGAGAGCGTCGAACGCGAGCTTGCGATGACTTACGTGCCGCTCGATCAGTTGCTCAAAGAGTCCGATTTCGTCTCGCTGCATTCGCCGCTGAGGGCCGAGACGCGCCACCAGATCGGCGGGCGCGAGCTTGCTCTGATGAAGCCGACCGCTTTCCTGATCAATACCGCGCGCGGGGCGATCGTCGACGAGGCGGCGCTGGCGCGCGCCCTCAAGAGGCGCCAGATCGCCGGCGCCGGCCTCGACGTGTTCGAGCACGAGCCGGATGTGACGCCGTCGCTGCTGCAAATGGCCAACGTGGTCACCACGCCGCACCTCGGCAGCGCCGTGGTGGAGGTGCGCGAGCAGATGGCGAACATCGTCGTCGACAATATCCTCGCGCTGCTCGCGGGCAAGACGCCGCCGAATTGCGTCAATCCGGAGGTGTTGCGTGGATGATGACGCTGCGCGCGGGAGCGGCAGATGCCCCGTGTCTTGATCGCGGTCACTGACAGCCCCTTTCCCTCGCTCGATCCGGCGAAGGCGGCGCTCGCGCGCGTCGATCCCGAGCTGCGCATGGCAAAAAGCGCGTCGGCCGACGACATCTTGGCGGTGGCGCGGGACGCCGACGCCATCCTCGTCACCTACGCCAAGCTGCCGGGCGACCTGTTGCGGCAGCTCACGCATTGCAAGGCGATCGGCCGTTTCGGCCTCGGCGTCGACAATATCGATATTCCGGCCGCGGCCGAGCTCGGCATCACCGTGACCTACGTGCCGGATTATTGCATGCACGAGGTGTCCGACCACGCCATGGCGCTGCTGCTCGCGCTGGCGCGGAAAATCCCGCTGTCGAATAAGCTGGTGCAGGCCGGACGCTGGGACATGCCGGCCGTGGTCCCGATCCACCGGCTCGCCGGACGCGTGCTCGGTCTCGTCGGCTTCGGCAACATTCCGCGCGCGTTGGCGCCGAAAGCCAAGGCGTTCGGGCTGCGCGTCGTCACCCATGATCCTTACGTGTCGCAGCAGGCGCTCGCCGCCGCCGGCGTCGAAAGCGTGAGCTTCGACCGGTTGCTCGAAATCTCCGACTTCGTCTCCATCCACGCGCCGCTGATGCCGGCCACGCGCGGGCTGTTCAACGCCGAGGTCTTCGGCAAGATGAAGACGGGCGCGTTGCTCATCAACACCGCGCGCGGACCCTTGGTGGACGAAGACGCGCTTGTTTCGGCGCTCGATTCCGGTCACCTCGGCGGCGCGGCGCTCGACGTGGTCGCGGTCGAGCCGCTGCCCAAGGACTCCAGGCTGATCGGGCGCGACAATGTCATCGTGACGCCGCACACCGCGTTCTATTCGGTCGAGGCGCTCAACGAGCTGCAGACCAAGTGCGCCGCCGACGTCGCGCGCGTGTTGAGCGGCGAGAAGCCGGTCTATCCGGTCAAGATGGGGTGAGCTCGTGGGCTCGCGCTTCGCGTAAGGCGACAGGCCTATTCCGCCGTCCAGCCGCCGTCGAGGACGAGGGCTGCGCCGGTCATCAATGACGAGGCGTCGGAGGCGAGGAAGACGATCGCGCCGGTCAACTCTTCGAGCTGCCCCAGTCGGCCGAGTTTGATCTTGGAGAGCACCTCGTTGCGGAAGGCCGTGTTCTCGAAGAACGGCCGCGTCATCGGCGTCTCCAGAAAAGTCGGCCCCAGGCTGTTGACGCGAATGTTGTGGGGCGCGAGCTCGATCGCCATCGCCTTGGTGAAACCTTCCATGGCGTGCTTGCTGGCGCAATAGACGGTGCGGCGCGCCGCCCCGACATGGCCCATCTGCGAAGAGACGTTGATGATCGAGCCGCCGCGTTTGGCCTCGATCAGGCGGCGTGCCACCGCCTGCGCCATGAAGAAGGCGGCGCGGACGTTGAGCGCAAAGATGACGTCGAAATCCTCGACCTTGACGTCCATCAGAGCGGCCGGGCGATTGGTGCCGGCATTGTTGACCAGCACGTCGAACGGTTGCGCCGCCGTGATCGCGCGGTGCACCGCATCGAGATCGGTGACGTCGAGTTGGAGCGCGTCGGCCTTGTCACCGCGCGCGACGATCGCCTGCGCCGCGGACTCGATCTCGTCCCGCGGCGCCGGCTTGCGCCAGCGCCGACGCCGCAGCGAGCCCGATGCCGCGTCCGCCGCCGGTGACCAGCGCGCGCTTGCCGTCGAGACGGAAGGAGGGCGTTTTGGCGAGATCGACCATCATGCGCCGATGTCCTGCACCGCGATGCCGGCGCGCCAAAGCCTAGTCGGCGGGACCCGCGAAGAGAAGCAAGTTGCCATCGGGGTCCTTGACGATGAAGGTCTCCGCACCCCAAAGCTCCTTCCTGAGCGTCTGAAAGAAGGTGATGCCTGCCGCTTGAAATTCCAGGAACAGCTGCTTGATCTCTTCGTGCGTATCGACAGCCATGTCGGCTGACAGCAGGCTCTCCCGATCCCTGAGCGCGGGATCGATAACCGGATAATCGACGCATTTGAGATTGAGCAGGGCCCTGTCCCTCTTCACCTGGGCATAAAATGGCGGTTCCCCATAGGCGAACACAACCGAGAAGCCGAGCTTTTGGGTGAAGAAATCGCACGACGCCTTAATATCGGCGACGAATAGTTCTGCCGCGATCGCGGAGATGACGGGCCTTGACGTGGTGTCGTGCGCTTGAGCTGGCATGGCATCGATCCCTTCTGATTCTGGGGTAAGAGCGGTCATGCCTGGACGATGCGACCAAGTCGCATTTTGACCCTGGCTGTGTAAAAACGCTCTGCTTTGTGTGAGTCTCGCAACGGTGATTCTTGCACTGCTGCGGGGGATCGAATGAAGCGCTTTGTCGAGGGCACGGATCGCGGTCAGACGACGCTGTTTCCGGAGTGCCTA
>WNGD01002093.1_pt1 | contig 21074 bp, 20 predicted proteins | sample 5400671 | NCBI WGS metagenome assembly WNGD01 (sample SAMN13153369, study PRJNA577476) | soil metagenome | isolation source: 40 cm soil or saprolite under grassland replicate 2 | place: USA:California | collected 2016-06-15 | reverse complement strand
GCCGCCGCCGGGTGCGCCGGCGAGGCCGCGGCGCCCTGGCTGGGCGCCGCGGCCGGGGCGGCGGCCGGGACGGGACTGGCTGCCGGTGAGATCGCCGCCGTGCCGGACCCCGAGTGGCGGGTGAGCGCGCCGATGATCAGCGCCACGCTCAAGACCAGCGCGACGACGGCGAGGAAGATCTCCATCGCCACGTTCTCATCCCGCGGCGGCCGGGGGACCAGGTCGAAATCGCCTCGCCGGAGGTGCTTGGGAGCGGTTGTCGTTTGCATGCCCGCACCCTCGCAGCCCCGCCTAACGGACCTCTAACAACCTCGCTGCCCCGGGCCTTGATCCGGCCCGGGGCAGCTTGGCGCTGGGGGAGGCGCTACGAGTGCGAGGACCCGGGGCCCATGGCGTTGACGTCGATGGCGACGGCGTCCTTGGCAGCCACTGTGACGGTGGCGTTCCCGGCAGCGTCGACGGTCACCGTCGGGCCACTGCAGGTGCTGCTGGAACTCGACCAGGTGCCGTGGATCAGGTCGCAGTAGCTCCCGGCGGGCAGCCCGGTGGTGAAGGTCCGGGTGGCCGCGCCGCCTTCGTTGTTGAGGGCGATCCAGCCCGCTGTGCCGCGGCTGAAGGCGATCAGGTTGGAGCCGTCGTCCCACCAGTTGGCGACCGAGGTGCCCGCGACCGCGTTGTGCCAGCCGACCATGCCTGCCACCCCGGTTGCCCGGTCGGTGCAGGTCCAGCCGTTGCCGCAGTCGGTGGCGCTGACGACGCCGTTGGAGTCCGACGGCGGGCCCTGGTCGGTGCCGCTCCAGTTGAAGCTGGCATAGACCTGCGGGCTCCCGTACGGCCACGCCAGCGAGAACTCGGTGGCCAGGCTGTAGGTCGCGCCGTCCTTGTACGAGAGGGTGCTGCCGTTGCGCTCGGTGTCGTGGTTGGCCACGAACACCACCGACTTGTTGCTCGGCTCCAGGCCCCACGAAGACCCGAAGGTCCGCAAGTTCGCGATGCTGCCCTGGAACTGCGACTTCAGGTCATCGGCGTAGGTGAACTCCAGGACGCTGCCGTTGCCCTCGAACGCGGCCGGCTGCAGGTTGGCATTGCTGCTGCCCGGGACGACCTCCTGAAAGATGAAGGGGGCACCGCCCAGCGTGGTACTGGAGAGCCGCCCCTCGATCGCGGCCATGTCGGCCTGGTTCATGTGCTTGGCGGCGTCCACCCGGAAGCCGTCCACCCCGAGGCCGATCAGGTCGTTGAGGTAGGTGGCGATCTTGTCGCGGACGCCGTCCTGCTGGGTGTAGAGGTCGGACAGGTGCACCAGCTCGCACTCCTGCACCTGGGCCTGGTTGTTAAAGTCGCTGATCTGGTTGTCCGCGGTGGGGCAGTCGTTGCCGGGGTGATGGAAGTTCGAGATCCCGTAGCCGGCGCTGCCGTAGGTGAAGCTCGCCGGGTCGAACGAGGCACCCCCGTAGGAGGTGTTGACGGTGTTGTTCTCCCCGGCCATGTGGTTGATGACCGCGTCCGCGTACACCTTGACGCCGGCCTGGTGGCAGGCGGCCACCATCGCGGTGAACCGCGCCCGGCTGCCCATCCGGCTGGTCAGGTCGTAGGCGACCGGCTGGTACACCTCCCACCACGGATGCCCTGAGGCAGGCAGGCTGATCGAGTCCTCCGGAGGAGCGACCTGGACGGCCCCATAGCCGTCTGGGCCCAGAACATTGCTGCACTCTGCGGCGACCGAGTCCCAGTTCCACTCGAACAGGTTGGCGATCACGTCGTTGGTGCTAGAGGCGGCCCGCGCCGAGTGCCCACCGAACGGCGGGACGCCAGCGCCAGGAGCGACGATTGAGAGCGTGGCGAGAACGAGTGCGCCGATCACAGCGATAGCGGCATGTCTCATATTGCCTCCCGCAGCGGAGCAGGGGCTGGTTGCACGCGCGTCACGACAATGTCGCCTGCTTGCCACAATTTGTCAATAACTTGCAGAATATTGCACAAACTTTCCGAAACCTTGCAGGAAGGCCTGGCCGCTACCCTGTTCCAGTGCCCGACCGTGACCGCGAGGAGGTCCCCAGTTTGTCCAATCAGGTCTTCTACAACGCCGAAGCCGTCGCCACCCCGCCCGGGTTCAGCCACGCGGTGCGAGCCGGCGGCCTGCTGTTCACCTCCGGCCAGATCCCCTTCGACGCCGACGGCAACGTGGTCGGCCCCGGCGACATGGAAGCCCAGGCCCGCCAGGTCTTCCGCAACCTCGGTGCCGTCCTGTCCACCGCCGGAGCCTCCTTCGGCGACCTGGTGAAGCTCACCTTCTTCGTCCGCGACGTCACCTCCCTCGCCGCCATCCGCTCCGTCCGCGACGAGTTCGTCGACACCGCCACCCCCCCAGCCAGCACCCTCGTCGAGGTCTCCAGACTCGCCGCCCCCGACCTCCTCATCGAGATCGAAGCTGTCGCGGTCGCTCCCGAACCGGCGTAAACGGATCCGTGGGGGCTGGATTGAGCAGCCAAGGGTCCCATTTGGCAGGATTGTTATCATGCCTTACACTGTCGCTAACCAACCACGAGGGAGGCGGGGACGCTGAGCGCGGCGGAGTCTGTGAATACTCCGGATTTGCCGGAGCGAGCGCGACTAGTTCGTGCCGCCTTGCCAGTGGACGACCGGGAGCAGTTCGACGCCGACCTCGATGCGGCGCTCGACCTGGCTCGCCGGACTCATGACCTCGGTCAGCTTGCCCATGTCGTCGAGGCATGGCAGCGCGTGATCCACGTCCGCCAGCTCGGGGGCCCAGCATGGGCCGAGCTGGAGGCTCGCCTTCGCGCCGGTGAGGAGCCAACCTGGAGCGGCGACCCCCTCGACGTTGAGGACGCGATCGCCCAACTTCTCAGGTGACAGCACGGCGAATCGCGTGACTCCATACCGGATACAAGAGACCAAGGAGTTCTCGGCGCTGGTTGCCGGCCTGTCCGAGGAAGGCCGTGCAGCGCTGGGGGAGCTGTACGCGGCGCTGGCCCGCAGTCCGCTGCCCGGCGAGTCGTTGCTGACGATCGAGCGCTATCCGCTCATCCCGAACGCGCACACCGTGCCCTTCCGTGGCGGCTTGCTGGTCTACCTGGTGCTTACCCGTCGGCGAGTCATCGGCATGCTTGGCATGATCGGCGTGGAACCGTAGGGACCAAGGCGAGCTCCCGAACCCGAACCCGAGCCGGCGTAACCGAAATGTGTGGTTTGGAGTAACGTACCCGTTGGTGGGGGTATCGGGGTCGGCGGAAGTAGGGACACTGTGAGCAGCGTGATCGAACCGGCGGAGGAGATGCCGATCGATCTCAAGACGAATGTCGCGCATCCGGCGCGGGTGTATGACTACCTGCTTGGGGGGAAGGACAACTTCCCTGCGGACCGGGAGCATGTGGAGCGTGCGATCGCGGTGGCGCCGGAGATGCGGTCCAATGCGCAGGCGAACCGGCAGTTCCTGGTGCGGGCGGTGCGGTTTCTGGCGGAGCAGGGGATCCGGCAGTTCATCGATCTGGGGACCGGGATCCCTACCAGCCCCAACGTGCACGAGGTGGCGCAGGCGGTGGCGCCGGACGCGCACATCGTCTACGTGGACAATGACCCGATCGTGCTGGTCCACGCCCGTGCGCTGATGGCCAGCGGCCCCCAGGGCGCCACCGCCTACATCGACGCGGATCTGCGGGAGCCCGAGGCGATCCTGGGCCACCTGGGGGTGGCGGAGCTGATCGACTTCGACCAGCCGGTTGGGATCCTGCTGATCGCCACCCTGCACCTTGTCCCCGATGCCGACGACCCGGCCGGGATCGTCCGGCGGCTGCTGGCCCCCGCCGCCCCTGGCAGCTACCTGGTTATCTCCCAGTTCGCCCTCGACGTCGACGAGCAGAAGGCCCAAGCCGTCGCCGCAGCTGCCAAGCACGACGGGATCACCCTGGTCCCGCGTCGCCACGAGGAGATCCTTCGGTTCTTCGACGGCCTCGACCTGCTCGACCCCGGCCTGGTCCTGCTCCCGCGCTGGCGCCCCGACTCCAGCGCCGAGCCGATCCCCTACGAGGAGCGGGTCTGGCTCTACGCGGGCGTGGCCCGCAAGCCCTAACGCAACTGCTACTTCGCACCGAGGAGGAACGCCGCGATGTCAGCCCAGCCTCCAGCACCCCTTGAACCCAATCCCGACGAGCCGCTCGGCGTCCGCTATCCCAACACCGCCCGCATCTGGAACTACCTGCTCGGCGGCAAGGACAACTACAGGATCGATCAGGAGGCAGCCGAAGCGAGCAGCACGATGATGCACAGTCTCGGCGCACCAACCGGCGAGGATGCCGCCATTGAGAGCCGCTACCTGCTCCAGCGGATGGTGGACTACCTGCTCGGGCAGGGCATCCGCCAGTTCCTGGACCTCGGCTCCGGCTTCCCGAGCATGGCCAGCACTCACCAGATCGCCCATCGTGTCGACCCGGAAGCGCGCGTCGTCTACGTCGACCTTGATCCGATCGTGTCGACCCATGCGGCCGCGCTGATGGCCGGCCCCAACGTGGTCACGCTCAACGCGGACCTGCGCCAGCCGGAGCAGGTGCTCGGCGACAAGCGGGTACGCGACCTGCTCGACTTCGACCAGCCGGTCGGGATCCTGTTCATCTGCATGCTGCACTGCCTGTGGAACGAGGAAGACCCCTGGGGGCTCGTGCGGCGGTTCCGGGACGCGGTGGTGCCGGGCAGCGCCTTGGTCATCAGCCATATGACCAACGAAACCCATCCGCAGATGGCCGAACAGCTCTTCCAGCTGGCCCAGGACCTGCACTGGAGCACGCCGCTCATCTGCCGGAGCCGGGCGGACATCGCGCGGTTCTTCGACGGATTCACGCTGGTCGAGCCTGGGCTGGTGTTCCCCGCGCAGTGGCGACCCGACCTGCACGATCCGCTTCACCTTCCCAGGCAGGACGACGACGAAGGCGAACTTGTGCTCAAGCGCTGGTCCCCCGAGTCGCCCGGTGATGATCGCGGTGTCGCGTTGCACCTCTGTGGGATCGGCATCAAGGACTAAAGAGCCTAGCCGAGCTGCTTCTTCAGGTCGCCGGCCAGCTCGATCAGCTCCGGGGTGGAGAGGTTCGGGTTGCGGAAGGCGAAACCGCCGAAGCCCGCCTCCATGAGGTCGGCGAGGATTGGCAGGGCCTGCTCGCTGGTGACCGGCCGGGCCCTGGCGACCACTTGGGGTGGGAGGCGGTCGGCGAGTTCCTTGGCCTCCTGCTCGTCGCGGACCAGGATGAGGGGGGCCATGGTCGTCTTGAGAATGGTCGCGGGGTCGCGGCCCTCCGCCTCGCAGTGGCGCTCCAGCACTTGGAGTCCCCGCTTCAGCTCCTCCACCGGGCGCGGGACGAAGTTGGAGATGTCGGCGTAGCGGGCGACCAGGCGCAGGGTCCGCCGCTCACCCATCCCGCCGACGAGGACGGGCGGCCCGCCGGCCCGGAGCGGCCGGGGAATGTTGAGCGCCCGCTCGATGCGGTAGTAGCGGCCTTCGAAGCTGGGGCGGTGCTCGGCGTCGCCCTCAGTGAACAGGGCCTTGATGATCTGGAGGGCTTCCTCCAGCCGGTCCATGCGCTCGCGGACCGGCGGGAAGCCGAAGCCGTAGCCGATGTGCTCGTCCTCGTTCCAGGCCGCGCCGATCCCAAGGACCGCCCGGCCGCCGGAGATCACGTCCAGGGTGGTGGCGATCTTCGCAAGCATCGCCGGGTTGCGGTAGGTGACCCCGGTGACCAGCGTCCCCAGCCTGATCCGCGAGGTCCGCGCCGCCAGCGCCCCGAGGGTGGTCCAGGCCTCCAGCATCGGCTCGGTCTCGGCCCCCACCGTCTGGATCTGGTAGAAGTGGTCCATCACCGTGACCTGGTCGAACCCGGCAGCTTCCGCCGCCTGCGCCAGCCCGGCGGTGTGCTCGAAGATCCCCTCCGGAGCCACCCCTCGGAAGGTGAAGCTGGGCATGTGGTACATGAAATACGCGCTCATCTGGCCTCCCGTCGGCCGACGCGTTCCGGTCCGTGCCGATTCGTACCCGAGTTAACCATTCGTAGGCTACCCGTAGCGGAACGCGTCCGTGGTGTAGCGGCGTGGAGGCAGTTCGGGTCGCTGGAGGGCGATGGCGAGGTGAGCGGTGGAAGGCGCTCGGCGCCGCTGCTGCCAGGTGTCGGTCAGGAGCAGGCGTTCGGTGGTTGGGCGTGGTTCGCGAAGCGCCGCAGCGAGCCGGGCGGCCTGTGGGTTCTGGGCTTTCTGGTCGAGCAGGTAGAGGCCGGTCAGCATCTCCAGGCGCATGGCGCGGTCCTCCGCTGGCGAGAGCGCCTCGCCCTTCAGTTCGGCGAGCCAGGCCGGCCGGACCCAATGGAGGAGGCCGCGTAGCGACGGGTCGCGGCTGGCCGTCGCGCAGGCGTCGGCGGCCAGGAGGCAGCGCACGGCCGGAGCCACTCTGCCGTGCTCGCGCTGCTGGTCGAACGCGAGTAGCCAGGTCATCCCCGCCTCGCCGTGGCGGCCTTGCCGCTCGAACTGCTCCGCGGCCTGCTTCGCGATCGCCTGCTGGCGGTCTGGCGGCAGCCTTCCCCTCCGGAGCTCGTCCACTCCGGCGAGGAACTGGGCGCGGCGGAGTTCGGGGCGCAGCGTACGCGGTAGGCAGGGGTCGTTGGCGAGGCTGGCGAGCAGTGGCCGCGCCTCGCGAGCGCGGCCCTGGTCGATGGCCAGCTCAGCCGCGCGCAGCCGGTAGTTCGCATGGCGCTCGTGGTAGTAGTCCGCGATCTCCCGAGCCGGGGCGTCCCTCGATGCCTGCGCGAACAGGTCGCCCACAGTTCCCAGGTCCAACCCGGCCGTCTCCCATTGCTGCTGGCTTGCTCGGTAGAGGCCGAGCCGGGCACGGGCGATCGCTGCTTCGCAGGGGGTTTTGCTCGCGGAGGGGCTCGGTGAGGTCGACTGCCTCCAGCAGCAGGCCCGCCGCCGTCCGTAGCCGCTCGTTGGCGACCTCACGCTGCCCGAGCGCCAGGTGCACCATCCCGAGTTCCCCGTGGAGGTCCGCCGCCACGGCGGCGACAGCGCGCGGCTCGCCGAGGCGAGCAACGTCGTCCTCGAGGGCCGCCACCCGCCGATTGAGGTCCGCGGCACGCCATCGAAGGCCGGTGAGGTGGCTGGCATTCTGGATCGGATCATGCAGGTCGTGCGGCGGCCCGCCGTCTGCGTGCCGACCCGGCTCCCACCGCTGCTCTTGGGGCCGTTCCCGGGCGCCTGACGCGCGATCAGCCGTCACGGTCCGCCATCCTGCCGGGCAGGTCGCGCTCGCCCTCGGCGTTGGGCCGGTGCCAGGGACCGAATAGCGGGTTTGGCGGCAGCTCCAGGTGGCCGGTCCGGATCTGCCAGTGGAGCACCGGGGCGCTCGGGTCGCCGGCCCAGGCGAGCTGGTGGAGCGCGGGCTGCAGGTGATCCTTCCATCCCTGCGTGGCCGCCGGGACCCTAGCATGCAGCATGGCCGTCTCCGTCCAGGCCGCGCGGCCGGCCAGGCCGAGGCCCGCCCGGGTGCTGGGGTATTCCCCTGGGCTTTCCTGGCTGAGCATCTTTGCCAGGTGGACACCTGCCGTGGCCGCGACCCAGAGTCCCGTCGTCGAGTCCGGGCGCGACCCCGGTGTGGCGCCCTCTGCCACCGCCCGTTTCGCGAGGTCGGTGGCCAGGACCAGGCAAGCCCTGCCCGCTTCGGTCCGCTGCCCCTGCGCGCAGTAGCTGTCGACCATCTGCTGCATCCGGGCCATCGTGTCCGTCACGGAACGCTCCTTGTGGTAGCGCCACTCCGCGACGAGCAGGTCGCGCTGGAGGTCCGGCCAGAGCGGGTCCCAGCGCCGCGGGAAGTCGTCGTGCCCCTGGATCGCCTTGAGGCGCAGCCAGTTTGCCTCGTGGTCGATCCGTTCGGCCGTTTCCGGATGGCTGCTCTGGTCCAGCCGCAGCTCGATGGCGCGCAGCTCGAACTCCCACAGCCGCAGCCGCCAAGGCGACGCCTTGTCGCCGTAGGGCCGGTCGCCAACGGTGCGCTCGCGCTGCTCCAGCGCGGCGAGCGACTGCCTGGCGAGCTGGCGGTGGTTGTCGGAGCTGCCCTGCCGGAGGGCGTCGGCCGCGAACACCGCCGCGAGCCCGTGCGCCTGCAGCCGCTGGCCTTCAGCGAACCACCCGTCGTCTCGTGCGGCGAGCGACAGCGCATCCGCGACGGACCTGCGCGCGTCCCGGTGGTCCTGCCGGGCGCCCTGCGGCTCGCCGCGGACCAGTCGCAGCTCGCCGCGGTCCCGCAGCACGCCGGCCACAGCCAGCTCCCGCTCGACGGGAGTGGCCCTGTCCCCGCTGCGAGCCTGGCGCAGGGCCGCCAGCGCCCCCGTCAGCTCCTGCTCGTGATCCCGCAGGCCTCTGTGGATGAACTGGGGCAGGCCGTCGCGGCGCCGCATCGCGTCCGCGTTCCCCCCCGCGTCAGCCTTCGGGTCCCTGCCGCCGTCCCGCCGCCGGTCGTCCGGTCCCTCCGGGTGATCGCCGTCGGATGGCCCGCCCCGTTCCTTCGCCAAGGCCCGCTCACCTAGCTCATGCTTCTTCCGGAGGCGCGTGGCAAGGGGAGCGGGTAGTGCTCGACGGGCGAGAAGGCGTCCAGGCCCAGATCCGGCAGGGCCGGGTGGGGGTTTCGCAGTTCGGAGGCGAGCTTCGCGGCAGCCGGGGATCTGGCCTGGTCGAGCTGGCCGAGCGCGGTGAGCAGGTCCCGCCGCAGTGCCTGGTTCTCCTCCGGGGAGCGGCGCTCGGCATCCGCCCGTAGCGCGACGGCCGCGTTGGCCCATCCGGTCAGGCCGAGCACGTACGGGTCGCCGCTGGCCTCCGCGAACGTAATGGCGCGCTCGAGGCGCTGCATGGTTGTGGTCGTCGCTCCCTTCTTCTCCATGGCGTGGCCGAACGCGAGCAACCAGGTCGCGCTCGCGTCGTTGTCCCTCTCGAGGCTATGGAACTCCTTGGCGATCCCCTCCGCCACGTCCTCGGTGACGCTGGGGAGCAGCTCTCCGTCGGTCTCCAGCGAGATGGCCAGCAGGGCCTGCCGGACTGCGGGGTGCTGGTCACCGGGCGGCGGCAACGCCTCCCCGAGGCCGGGGCGCAGCGGCTGCAGCAGCCGCTCCTTCGCCTGCTCAGGATGGCCCTGCGCCGCGAGCAGCTCGGCGGCACGCAGCCGGTAGTGCCAGGTGCGGCCGTCGAGGTGTTCGGCGAAGTGCTCGTCGCTGGCCATCGGCCGGCTTTCCTGGCCTGGAGGGTCATCGAGGAGCCCGCGCCGGGCGCGGTCGAACAGCGCCCCGCTGGTCGCGAGATGCCCGTCGGCATCCTCCAAGTGCCCGGCGGCGAGATCGAAGAGACCCAGCCTGCCATGAGCTTCGGCCACGAGGTGGGGCACGTGGAGGCGGTGCGGCTCGACGTCGACGATCTTGACCGCCACCGCCAGCGACTTCCCGGCCATCCGCAACGCGGTGTCCGCCGCCTCGCCCTGGCCGAGCGCCTGCAGCAGCGTGGCGCGTTCCTGCTGGATGTCCGCTGCCCACAGGAACGTCCCCTGTGCCACCAGGGGATGCCCCAAGTCGCCCTGAGCGACGCCCGGCGGGAGGTTCCACACCTGCTCGGTGAGCCGCTGGAGGTGCCCGCGCAGGCCGGGAAGCTCACTGGCACGGTCGATCTCAGCACCCAGGCCGTCGCCCAGCCGCAGTCCACGGTCGTCCCGGGGACCCCCGGCGTCCGGCCCCCGCAGCTGGGCGTCTCGTTCGCCGGCCCCTTCGCCGTGGGCCAGCGGCGTGCTGTGATCGGAGGGCATGCACCGCCTCCTCGTGGTTTTGGCCTGCCTGCCGTAGCTATGTGCCGCCCCGGGCCGGAACGCGACCCGGAGCGCGACCCGGAGCGCGCGGCCGGCGCTCAGGCGCTCGGGTGCTCAGTCGTGGATGCGCAGGAGGCGGAGCTGGTCGGCGAGCAGGCGGTAGTACCCGACCAGGGTGACCAGCTCGTAGAGGCGCTTGAGGCCCAGGGTCGCGACTGACTCGGCGAAGCTTTCGTCGGTGAGGTCGCCGGTGGCGATCAGCTCCCGGGTGGTGGTGAGCACGGTTGCCTCCACCGGATCCGGGAAGGAATCCTCGTGGCCGGGGCCAGTCTGGATGGTGGCGATCTGGGCCTCGGTGAGGCCGGCGAGGAGGCCGTCCTGGTGGCCCGCGTCCCGGCCAACCGCAGCATGTCGATCGTGCTGAGCGTGGGCTCGCGCCTGCCGGCCTACCCGACCTCGATGGGGAGGGTGCTGCTGGCCGCGCTGCCCGAGGCCGAGCTGCGCCGCTACCTCGCCAGCGCGCGCCTCGATCCGCTCACCGCTCGCACCATCACCGACCCCGCCGCGCTGTGGCGGGAGCTGGAGCGGGTGCGCGGCCAGGGGTACGCCCTGGTGGACGGGGAGCGCGAGGAGGGGGTCCGCTCTGTGGGGGCGCCGGTCCGCGACGCCAGGGGCGCCGTGATCGCGGCCATCAACGTGTCGGCCAACGCCGGCAGGGTCTCCGTCGCCGAGCTCCGTGGGCGCTGCGTCCCGCTGGTCGTCGAGACGGCACTCGCCATCTCCCGCGACATCGGCTTCGTCGCGTCCGAGTAGGTCTGAATCGCCTCGGTCAGTCCGGGTAGCAACACTCTTGACCGTGGTGGCACGCCGTTCACACTCGTTTCTACTGACGCACAAGTGTGCGACGGACGAACAGGCCTCCGGCGAGGCACGGTTCATCACCGGCACCGAGATCGTCGTTGACGGCGGCATGACCGCCCGGTGCGACTGATGCCCCCGCCGGCCCCGTCCTGCCCACCGCCCCACCCGGACCCGAAGGTCCCCGCCCTGCGGCTCCCCCCGCTGAGCTGCGACGCGCACTGCCACATCTTCGGCCCCGCCCACCGCTTCCCCTACGCGCCCGACCGCACCTTCACCCCGCCCGACGTCTCCAAGGACGACCTGCGCCGCCGCCACGACCACCTCGGCTTCGAACGCGCGGTGATCGTGCAGTCCTCGTGCCACGGCAGCGACCACACCGCGCTGCTGGACGCGCTGGCGTCCGGCCAGGGCCGCTACCGGGGGGTGGCACTAGTGACCCCGCAGACGCCAGCGCGCGAGGTCGCCCGCCTCGACGCCGCCGGCGTCCGCGGCGCCCGCCTGAACTTCCTGCCCCATCTCGGGCAGAGCCCCTCGCCGGAGGACATCCGCGCGGTGGTCCGCCTGATCCAGCCGTGGGCCTGGCACCTGGCCTTCCACGTCGCCGGTGACGGGGTGCTCCAGCTCCACGACCTCATCCGCTCACCCGGAATCCCCGTGGTGATCGACCACATGGCCCGCCTCGAGCTCCGCCTCGGTTTGGACAGCGACCCGGTGCAGGCGTTGCTGCGCCTGCTCGACACCGGCACCGTCTGGGTGAAACTCAGCGGCGCCGACCGCCTCTCCCTCACCGGTCCGCCCTACCCCGACGCGGCAGCCCTCGCCCGCCTCCTCGCCTCCCACGCCCCCGAACGGGTCCTGTGGGGAACCGACTTCCCCCACCCCAACATCCAGGGCGACCCCCCCGACGACGGCCTCCTCGTAGACCTGATCCGCGAGATCGCCCCGGCCGAGCCCGCCCGGCGTCTCCTCTTGGTGGACAACCCTGTCAAGTTCTTCGGCTTTGGCGCGGCAAGATAGAGATCGCGACTATGGCAGGCCGGCATAGCGCTGCTGTCGCCTTCTGGCCCCATGGCGTACATGGTGAGGGTGAGGTCCCTGGCGAGCTGGCGAACAGATGCACTGGCGCGGTGGGAGGTCTTGAGATCGGTGAACTTGGAGCGCCGCCGCCGGAACAGCCCGGGGAGGTGCGGTTCCGGGCGCTGAGCGAGGGGACCCGGCGGTTTCCCAATCATGACCGGGTTGAGACCGGGCCGGGGCTTGCGGTGGTCCTCGACGGGGCGTTCACGCCGATTGAGTGCGGGCACACAACGAGCCGCTACGTGAGCGACCTGGCACCCGCAGCGGCAAGGCATGCGAGTGACCGGGACGTCTCCCTGGCGGAGGCTGTCGCGCTGGGGATCGGCGAGGCGGCGGCGGAGCATCGGGAGCGCTGCGGGGACAACCCGCTGAGCAGCCCGCGGTCCACGGTGGCGATCGCCCGGGCCAACTCGGATGCGGGAAAGTTAGAGGCTTACACCCTTGCCGACGCGGCGGTGATGGTCTTACTCGCCGACGGCACGGTCGACACCCTCCAGGACCTGCGGGTCGAGCGCTACAGCCCGTGGAACCCGTCGGCGCAGCGGCTGGCGGAGCTGCGCAGCGACTGGGCTGCCGGCTGGGTGGGCAGCGAGCCCGCGCTGCGGTTCCCCGAAGGCAACTGGTCCGGGTCGCCCGAGGACCGCAGGCAGTTTGACCAGGAGTTGAAGGGGTTCGCCGAAGCCCTGGCCGAGCGGCGGCTCCCGCCTGGCCTGGCTGGGTTTGATCGTCAGGTCCAGACGTTCCTGGGCTGGATGAAGGACCAGCGCGAGGCCACCCTCAGGGCGGTGAACAACCCCGACGTGGAGGGTGGCGGGTTCTTCGTCGCCGCGGCGAAGCCTCAGGACGCCTACCAGGGACTCCAGCGGGAGTACCCGCTCGGTGAGGTGCAGGCCGTCGCGGTCATGTCCGACCGTGGCCGGGAGCTGGTGACTCTCATGGCCGACGCACGCGGCGAGCTGCCCTACGGCATGGGTCGCCGGCCACCTTATACCGACGCGCACGTCATGCGGCTCCTTGGCGAAGGTGGTGTCAACTACTTCCGGAATGCGCTCCGCCGGGCGGAGCACAGCGACCCCGACGGCATGCGCTACCCCCGTGGTGCCCCGTTCGCCGACTTCACCGTCGCCTTCGCGGACCTCCGACCCTCACGTCGCCGTTCGGGAAAGCTGGCGTAAGCGCTGTAACGAGCTACCAGCCTTCGGGCAGCTCGGTGTTGTCCTGGGAGGTCAAGGGGCCGAGGAGCCGCTCCGGCAGTAGGCGGAGCCTGACCCGAGGTACGTCTTGTGGGAGGACGTTCTCGCTTGTCTGGAGTCGCCGATCGGCCTCGACTGCTCGCGGGTCGCTGGCGCTGATGAGCTGGTCGCGCGCGAGTTTGGCCTGCTCACGTTCCGGGCCGTCCATATGCGGGTGGCCGCGGAGGACCGCCTCCGTCCAGTTGAAAGCGCCCAGCAGGCTGAGGGTGGAACGACGGTCGGGGGCGCTCGCATAGGCGGAGACACAGGCCAGCCGCGCGCGCTGCAGGCTCCCATCGAACACCTGCCGGAACCAGGACTGCCGCTCTTTCGTCTCCCCCTCCTGCCGGAACCGCTCGGCAAAGTCGCCAGTCAGGATCAGCCAGGTCCGGCCCTCCTCTTCGAACCTCCCGTGTGTGTTGTAGCTGCCGGCGATGAGTTCCGCCTGGTCCAAGGTATCCGTCGGGGATGTCTCCCGACCGGCTCGCATCGTCGCGACCAGCAGGTCGCGCTGGAATGCCGGCCACAGCTCGTGCTCGTGCGGGACCTTGCCGTGGCGCTGCTCGATTCCCTGCAGGCGCAGCCAGGCGGTCTCGGCGTCACCCCACTCCGGCTGGTCGCCCTCGCCCTGGTCGAGCATGAGCTCAGCAAGCTTCCGCTCGGTGTCGAACAGGCGCTGCTTGTCCAGCGACGCCGGGTTGTCGAGCGCGAACGTGGACACGCCCTCGGCCCCGGATGCGGACAGCAACTCGTGGAGCGACGCTCTGGCCAGCACCAGGTGTTGGTCGGAGAGACGCCAGCCGCCGCGGTCGGCGCTGTGCAGGGCTGCTGCTGCGTGCGCTTCGAGCAGCATGCGGTTCCGGTACGGCGGTTCGGCGGCCTCGGCGATCCGCAGCCCCTCCGTCACGGCCTCCCACGCGGCGTCGAGGTCCTCCAGCCCCACTCCGACACCGCGGGCGATGCGTAGCTCCCCGAGGTCCCGGTAGAGGTTCGCCTTGTCAGCCTGCTGCTCGACGAGCTGGACCCTATACAAGGGAGTGCCGGAGACTGCCGCCAGCCTGTTCTCCAGCTCGCCCTCGTGCTCCATGAAGCTGGGTTCGATCGTCCAGACCGGGTCCTCCCCAGCTGCGTCCAGGTCATGGATGCCGATCTGGATGCCGATGTCGTCGGCCTTCGGGTCGGGCCGCCGGTCCCGAGCGCCCTGCCCCTCCCCTTCGGAGCCGCCGTCTGGTTCCTGATCCTGTTCCCCGTGCCGCTCGAAGCCTGTCACCGTGTGCTGTTCCCCGCCGTTCGCTGCCGTGCTGCCGTCCGCCCAGCCATGCGCGGCGCGGGGTCGGAACGCGACCTGGAGCGGAGGTCGGAGATCAGGGGATAGGAGCCGATGAGGGCGTAGAGGTCGGCGGCGCGGATCGCCAGGGCGTGCTCGTGCTAGGGGCGGGCTTGCATGGTCGGGCCGCTGCCGCAGGTGGGGTAGGCATTTCCCTGTTGTCCTTTGTTCGCTGGCCTGACGCGGACTTGGCATAATCACAGCACTGTAGTTCGGTGCACGGAGGAGGCCGGGATCTACATGCAGCTCCGCCTGCCTCGCGAGGCCCGGGAAGCCAAGGGCGTGGTCTACACCAAGCCCTGGGTCGTCGACCTCATCCTCGATCTCGTGGGCTACCGAGCCGAAGCTGACCTCGCAACCCTGGTAGCCGTCGAGCCGGCGGCGGGCGAAGGTGCCTTTCTGGTCCGCATGGTCCGCCGTCTGCTTGCATCGCTCCAGCTCCATGGGCGCAGCTTGGGGGACGCCAAACGAGCTCTGCTTGCTTATGAGCTAGACGGCAAGGCATCGGCCTGGGCCCGTGAGCTGGTTGTTGACGAGCTGACTGACGCAGGGATTGCTCGGCGTGAGGCTGAGCGCACGGCTGCTGGCTGGATCGTCGAGGGCGACTATCTCCTTGCGTCCACTACGGCGCCGAGGGCCGATGTGATCGTCGGCAACCCTCCCTACATTCGCTACGACGACCTGCCTCAAGACCTGTTCAGCTCCTACAAAACTGCCTATCCCACGATGACCGGCCGTTGCGATGTCTACGTCGGCTTCATCGAGGCCGGTCTGCGCCAGCTCAAGGTCGGCGGCCGCCTCGGCTTCATCTGCGCCGACCGCTGGATGCGCTCGGCATACGGGGCTGAGCTGCGCCGCTTCGTTGCCGAGAACGCCAGCGTCGAGGCCGTGATCGAGATGCACGACGTCCCGGCCTTCGATGGCGAGGTGTCAGCCTATCCCGCTGTAACGGTGATCAGGCGGGGTGAGCAAGGGGAGGCCGTGGTCGCCTCGGCGGACGCCACGGCGGGTCCGGTCCCCGGCGGCGAAAGCCTGGCTGATGCGATCGTCGAGCTGGCCAACAAGCGCCGGGCCACGCTGCCAGGGTTCCGAGCGGCCACGCTTCTCGGGTGGTATCCCGGCAACACGCCTTGGCCGTGGGCCGAGCCAGAGGAGCTTGACCTGATCCGGCGGCTTGAGGTCGAGTGTCGGCCTCTCGAGGACGCACAGACCGGGACCAAGGTCGGTATTGGCGTGGCTACGGGGGCTGACAAGGTGTTCCTCACCACCGATACCACCGTGGTCGAGCCCGGACGGCTCCTACCTCTGGCCATGGCGCGGGACACAAGGACGGGCACGCTCCAGTGGTCTGGCCACTACCTGGTCGATCCCTGGGGGGCTGATGACCAGCTTGTCAATCTCGACGACTATCCCAAGCTAGCCGCCTACTACGAGGCAAACGCCGAAGCGCTGCGACGCCGAAACATTGCCGGCCGGCACCCAGCCCGCTGGTACCGAACGATTGACCGGGTGACCCACTCGCTGCTGCGGCGCGACAAGCTCTATTTCCCGGACATGAAGCTGCAGGCCAACCCAGTCCTTGACCGGGGAGAGACCTACCCGCATCACAACCTGTACTTCATCGTCTCGGATACCTGGGACCTCGAAGTGCTCGGCGGCCTTCTTCTTTCCAAGATCGCCGAGATGTTTGTCGCGAGCTACTGCGTGAAGATGCGAGGCGGGACCCTTCGCTTCCAGGCCCAGTACCTTCGCCGCATTCGTGTCCCCGAGTGGGAGAGTCTCGACGAGGAGCTCCGGGCTCGCTTTCGTGATGCGTTCCGGCGTCGTGATCGGGAAGCGGCCACGGCTGCAGCATTCGAGGCGTATGGCATCAAGCGCGAGGATCAGGGTTCGCGGGCGAGGGTGGATTCGAGGGCGGCGGCTTCGGTGAGGTAGGCGTTGGCGGCGACCTGGCGGTAGAAGGCGAGGGCGGCGTTGAGTTGGTCTTCGCCTTCGGGGGCGTGGCCGGTGGCGAGGTCGTCGCGGGCGGCTTCGAGGCGGGCGTGGGCTTCGTCGGGGTAGGAGCCGATGGTGGCGTAGAGGTCGGCGGCGCGGGCGGGGTTGCCGCTCACGAACGCTTCGAGGGCGTCGCGCCAGCGGGAGGGCGGGATGTTGAGGACCGCCAGGTCCAGCGTGTCCTCCGCATCGACGGGGGAGAGGGCGAGGCTGGCGAGGACCACACCCAGGTCGACGCCCAGTTCCGGGCCGAGGAGGCTGCCGGCGAGGCCGTCGAGGAGGCCGGAGGCGGCCTCGCCGGCTTCGAGGTGGTGGCCGGCGGCGAGGAGGGCGCGGGCGCGGAAGGTGCGGGTGGGGTTGAGGGCTTGGGGGTCGGCGACCACGGTGGCGAGGGTGAGGGCGGCTTCGGCGTCCTCCAGGGCGGCGGCGACCTGGCCGCGGGCGAGGCGGATGCGGCCGCGCCACAGGCGGCACTCCCATTCCAGGTAGTGGCGGGCCGGGCCCTCGGCGGGCGGTTCGGCGAGCAGGGCGTCGACGATTGCGACCGCCTCGTCCCATTCGCCGGTCCAGTAGTACTCGGCGACGCGCTGCAAGCGCATGGAACGCAACCAGCGCAGCGACCCGAAGCGCTCGGCCATCTCGGACCCGGCTGCCAGCGCCGCGAAGCAGCCGGGCAGGTCCCCGAGGGTGGCGCGGGCGTAGGCGAGGTTCATGTGCCAGATGATCGCGCCCGGCGTGCCGAGCTGCTCGAAGATGGTGATCGCGTTCTCCAGGTCCACGATGCCGCCGGGGTCGCCCGCGTCCACCCGGGCGAGGCCGATGGTGGCGAGCGCGCTGCCCTCCAGGTCGCGGAGGCCAAGGCCCCGCGCCATGCCCAGCACGGAACGGGCGACCTCCTGCGCCTCGGCGTGCCGGTTGGCGATCACCATGTGCAGCATGCAGCCCTTCAGCACCGTGGCCTTGCCCGGCGACGGGGGCGCGTCGGCGACCAGCGCGAGGGCCTGGTTCACGTGCCCGGCGCGCTCGTCGCCCTGGCCGTGCAGGAAGGCGATCTCGGCGAGCAGCATCTCGGCCTCGGCGGCGCCCGTCCGGTCCCCCTGTTCCAGCAGGAGTGCGTGGGCCTCGCGGAGCACGTCGGCGCCCGCGCCCTCGCCGGCGCAGCGCGCCCGGCCGAGGCGCAGCAGCAGCGCCGCACGGCCCGGTTCGCCAGACGGGCAGAGGGCCAGCGCTTCGGAGTAGTAGCGGTTCGCGCCCGCGTAAATGCCCAAAGCTGCTACCCGGTCGCCAGCCTCGCGGGAGGCGCGCATGGCCTTGGCGGCGAGGCCGGTCACCTCGACGCCGGCCGCGCGGTTCAACCCGTAGGCCGAGTGGTAGTGGAAGGCGAGCAGCTCGGCGTGCTCGGCGGCGCGGTCGGTGACGATCGCCTCGATCCAGGCGGCGGCGCGCTGGTGCTTGGCGGCCCGCTCGGCGCGCAGGATCTGGCCGTAAGCGACGTCGCGGACCAGCAGGTGCTGGAAGCGGTACTCGGTCTCGCCGGCCACGCGAGAGCGCTCGGCGCGCTGCAGGAAGTCCTTGCGTTCCAGCTTCGCGATCAGCAGCTCGACGGCCTCCCGGTCAGAGTCAGGTTCCCCCCCACCGACCTTGGCGAGCGCGCCGGCCCAGCCGACGTGGCCGATCACGGCGGCGTCGTGCAGGGCCGCCTTCTCATCGGGCGGCAGCGCGTCGAGCCGGGCGGCGATGATCGCGTGGACCGTGGTGGGCATGGGCGGCGGACCCACGGCGACGGGCGGCGGGGCGGGTCCACCATGTGCCCCTCGCCCCACCGGCCCAGGATCGACCAGGGGCGTGACGGTGCCGCCCCGGTCGCGCAGCATGCGGACGTATTCCTCGGCGAACAGCGGGTTGCCGGCGATCCTTGCGAGGAGGGCCGGGTCCACGGCGGCGCTGCCGCTGTCGGTGCCGCCGTCGAGTTCGTGGTGCGCGAGCAGGGCGGCGACCAGGCGGCCCGTATCAGCCTCGGAGAGGGGTTCGACCGGGACCACGGTGATGCCGGGACGGCCGTTCTCCCAGGAGGGCCGGCGGTCCAGCAGCTCCGGGCGGGCGGCGGCGACCAGGATCAGCGGGACCTGGCCGGCCTGGGCGGCGATCTCGGGGTCGACCAGGGTCTCCAGGAAGTCGAGGAGAGTGTCGTCGGCCCAGTGCAGGTCCTCCATGCACAGCAGCAGTGGGCGCTGCTGGGCGCGGCCGTAGAGGTAGTGGCGCCAGGCGACCAGCATCTCCTCGCGGTCGCCGGCGCCGAGCTGGCCCTCGGCGCTGGTGCCGAGCAGGCGGCGGAGGTGGCCGTTGACCCAGACGGCGGTGGCCGGGTCGTCGATGGCGTTGAAGACGGCCCACTCCAGTTTGCGCTCGGCCTCGTCGGCGGAGTCGGTCTCGAGGATGCCCGCCTCGGTCTCGACGATCTCCGAGAGGGCGCGCATGCCGTCGTTGTAGGCGAGCGAGCGGCCGTGCCGGAAGACGGCGGGGTCCACGCCCGCCTCGGCCACGCGGGAGAACTCCGTCAGCAAGCGGCTCTTGCCGATGCCCGGCGGGCCGGTGACCACCACGAGCTGCGGGGTGCCGCCGGCGCGGGCGAATGCGAAGCGCTCCAGCAGCGCGCCCAGCTCCCGCATCCTGGCGACCAGGGGCGGCAGCCGGCGCGGCCGGGTCCCGGGCGGCAGCTTGGCGCGGGGTTCCAGGGCGCTCCAGACGGTGACCGGTTCGCCGTTGCGCAGCGCCACGATGCTGGCCGGGCCGTAGGCGATGGCCCGTTCGGTCGCCTGCATGGTGGCGTCGGTGACCATGATGGCGCCGGTCGGGGTCGCCTCCTGGAGGTGGGCGCAGGTGGTGACCAGGTCGCCGAGGACGCGCTGCCCCCCGCGCCGGGCGGCGTCGTGGCGCACCAGCGCCTCGCCGGTGGCGATGGCGATGTGGAGGCGCACGCCCGCCCCCTGGCCCCGGCCGGTGAGCGCGTCGCGGATCGCGAGGGCGGCCCGGACGGCGCGCTCCGGGTCGTCGTCGCGGGTACGCGGCACCCCGAAGGTGCTGAGGGCGCGGCCCCCGACGACGTGCTCGATCTCGCCGCCGAACGATTCCACCTCGTCGCGGATGCGGTCGAGGTGTCGCGCGAGCATCAGGTCGACGTCTTCCGGGTCGCGCTCGGCGAAGTCCTCGACGGACTCGTCCACGTCGCACAGCATGACGGTGACGAGCTTGCGTTCAGCGGGATTATTTCGTGCACCCCGGGCGTTCGCCCCAGGCGTGAGGGGGATACCCATCCCAGCTCCTTGCGGACGCTACAGCCGACTCGGAGCTTAACGTACTTCCGGACGGCACTGAATCCCGCCACCAGGGACGGGACCCATTTGCCTGTTCGTTCGTTACACCTTGAGGAGATTTGCGTGTTCAAAACGGAACCGGGTGGGCCGTGGCGCTGACTGCCGCCGGCCCACCCGGTTCCGGAAGAGTGTGTTAGTGCATGCCGTATGCGGACGCAGCGAAGGCGGGCACGACCAGCAGCGCCAGGGTGGCGAGCATGACGGCGACGAAGACGACCTTGCGGCCCCAACCCTTCGAGCGGACAGGGGTGCTCTTCAGGTGCTGGGGCTCCGCGTTGGCGAAGACCACCTTGAAGAGGACCACCTTGAAGAGGACGACGGGAGCCGTCACAGCGACGAGGACGGCGTCGAGCAGGGCGGCGAGCAGTCCCTGGCGCTTGGCGTGCATGGGGGCCTCCTTGTTGTGCTCCATGGGAGCGAGCCGAGTACGAGAATGATAGAGAGCGTTATCACTCACATGCAAGTCCCACATGCCCGCCAGGCGTCCGAACTTCGGCCCACACAAGTCCGCGAACCGGCAGAATCCAGCACCGATGTTGCGTAGAGCGAGGAATGCGCGGTTGTGGCTGAGATTTCCGCAGCCATAGCAGACCATCACCAAGCGGGATGAACGTGCCCCTTAACCCATACGTGCGTGAAATCCCGCGCCGATTTGCCTTCGCCATTGCCGGAGGGCTATGACGGAGCCTGCCGCGCCGTCGCCCCCAGCGGCCGGCATCGGGTTCGTTAACGGTTCGTTAGGGCGTACTGGCATCAATCACCGCATGGCGTACTTGAATGGGACGTTCGCAAAAGCTCTGGAGCATGCGAGCACGCGCTGGCTGGAGTGGTTCCGTGGATCGCTCGCCAGGCGTGGCAGCACCCCCAAGGCACAGCTCCTCGGCATCTGGGACGCGCTGGAGGAGTGGTTCGAGAGCGACCACTTCTACGGCTCGACCATCACCAACGCAGCCGCCAAGCTGCAGGACCACCCGCAGCATCCCGGCCACCAGATCATCGCCGCTCACCGCCGCGCCCTCCGGCAGCTCTTGGAGGAGCTGGCGGCAGCGGCCGGAGCCGACGACCCGGCCGGGCTGGCCGGGCAGCTCCTGGTCCTGATGGAGGGCGCGATCGTGGGTGCCGTGATCGACCGTCAGCCCGCCGTCGCCCGCATCGGGCGCGACCTCACCCAGATGGCACTGGGCGGGCAGGCGGCCTAATCAGCCTGACTAAGTACGGACGTGTTTGAAGGCCTGGGGCCGTTGCCCCAGACCCTCAACCACCGTTCCGGCTAGTTGATGCCGCTGCGGAGCGCCACGCTCGCAAGCATGCGGGCGTTCTGGGCGGCGCCTGGCTGGCGGTCGACGGCGGCGATGGCGATCGCGCCGTCCATC
>WNGD01008721.1_pt1 | contig 21081 bp, 22 predicted proteins | sample 5400671 | NCBI WGS metagenome assembly WNGD01 (sample SAMN13153369, study PRJNA577476) | soil metagenome | isolation source: 40 cm soil or saprolite under grassland replicate 2 | place: USA:California | collected 2016-06-15 | reverse complement strand
GAGATTCGGACTTTCGCCACGACGATTCCCATGGCCTCTCGATGCATCGGATCCATGATATCGCCGGTCCATACAAGTACGTTACCCGCCGCGTCCGGGAGCTTTCCCTATCCTCGCTAGCGGAAGGGATATGCCGATATGGAGGGATGGATGTTTAGGCATGGATGCGAGGAAGCGACTGATTGGAGGCGCGGCGTACCTGGGCTTCTTCGGGATACTCGGCGTGGCTCTCATGGTCTACTTCGGCGCGACCAGTCAAGACCGATGGATTGTGTTCGCTAGCGTAGTTGGGGCCGTCTACTTCGCGGCCGGGCTCGTCCTCGTGGGCCTGGTCGTGGCTCACGCCCTGAAGAGAGCGGAGGGTGGGTCCGAAGCGGGACCTATGCTTGAACCGCGGTTCCAACGTTCGATAACTCTGGCTACAGTTGCCTTGCTGCTGGCCGCCTCGGCCACTCTGTTCGCAGCTTCGGTCCTTGCCAACATGGGCATGGTCGCCGAGGGTCCTATCGGCCTCGTCACGGCCTTCGTTGCGATCGTGTTCGGACTTGACCTGCGAGACTATCGGCGCAAATTCCCACGCCGGTCGATGCCCCGATCGTACGTCTCGGCCAAAACCGGGTGATTGCGGCACGGCTAACCCGGGCCTCCGTCTCTCCCGTGCCCTCCGTCGTTTCCCGCGAGGCCCTTTTGGTGACAGCCTTCTAACGCTCGTCCACTCCGCGTAGGATCCGTGCCGCATCGGAGCGCTCCTCGACCAGGGTTGCGCCATGGCGACGGGAGCGAACCTGACTTTGAAGTGACGGGCGACACGAGGCGTCTCAGGCGTATCCGCGGATCCGCTCGCGGCGGGGCGGCCCCTCTTGCAGATGGTCCGTCGACATGAGGGACGACTTCTTCGTCTCCCGCTCCGCCGCCCGGACGAAGTCTTCCATCGTGATCCGGTGCCGCTTCCCTCGACGGAGGGCGTTCCGCATCGCCTGGCGGACGACGTTCAAGATCGACCCTCCGCTCAACGGGAAACGGCGGGCGAGACCCTCGAAATCGATGCCCTTCGCCAGCGGCGCCTCCTTCGGGACGAGCCGCTCGTAGATCTGCCGTCGGAGGTCCGCATCCGGCATCGGGAACTCCACCGCGATGTCGACGCGCCGGTCAAGGGCCTTGTCCATGACCCGCGCGAGGTTCGTCGCCAGGATCACGACGCCCGGATAGGTTTCCATCTGCGACAAGAGCACGTTGACGTCCCGGTTCATCCACGGGGTCGACATGATCCCTCGGCGCTGGAACACCGCGTCGGCCTCGTCGAAGAAGAGCACCGCGCCGCCATCGAGGGCCGTGTGGAACACGTGCTCGATGTTCTTCTCCGTCTCCCCGACCCACATGTTCTCGAGCTGCGCGTAGTTCACGACGTGCAGCGGACGTCCTAGCTCGCTCGCGATCGCCTCCGCCGCCATCGTCTTGCCGGTGCCCGGAGGCCCGGCGAACAGGAGGCTGAGCCCCTTCGTCCTCCGCATGACCTTGCGGAGCCCCCATCGGCGGTACATGAGGCCCTTGTTCCGCAACTCCGTCAACGCGTCCTGCAGCCCCTCGCGCGTCGTGTCGGCGAGGACGAGGTCCGCGATCGTGAACCGGGGCTGGACGACCTGCGCGATCGGCCTCGAAGGCTCGTGGAGGTGCGGCTCCGGCGCCTCATGCTCGTCCTCGGCCTGATAGACCTCGACCCCGGCATCGAGGAGGCGGACGATCCGGCGCACGTCGTCGCGGGACACGTGCCTGCAGGATTCCCGGATGCGGCCGCACTTCGGGCACTTCACGATCCACTCGTCCCGGTCCTCTTTCGCCATTCGAGATCCCCCGACGGGCGCGCGCGGCGTTGCGCGACGCCGTCCGGCGAACACAGGCACGCCGATATTTAAACATCGCCGGCGCGCGCGCCGGACCCCTTCCGGGCGGCGCAGAACTCGCGCGCCATCTGCACCGCGACGTCGAAGTTGTGCGTGGAGATCATCTCGACGTTGACGCCAAGGGGCACGGGAGGGCGGGAGAGCGCGGCCGCCGCCCGCAGTTGGGACCACAGGGTCCGCGCCCGATCGAAGGACGGACGCCCGGATCCCGGCTCGACCGAGGCGAGCAAGGCTTCCTCCGTCCGCGGTGTGACGGTCGCGCCGAGCCACACGAGGAACTCGATGTCCTGGTAGTCGGAGACGGGAGCGAAGCTCAACAGGACCGTCGCCGGCTCGATGCCTTGCGCCGCGCAGCGCCGGCCGTACGCCCGGAGGACGGTCGCCATCGGTTCCGCCTCGAACAACACCTGGGACGTGAAGAAGTCGCACCCGGCCTGGGTCTTCTCCATGAGCCGATCGATCTCCGACTCGCGCTCCGGAATCGTGATGTTCCCCAGGGCGACGTCGGCCCGGCCGCGCACGGCGGCGCGCAGGACGCGATCCGCCTCGACGACGGACGGGCCGGGATAGCGGACGCGGCCGCTCGTGCCGCCGACGAGGACGAAACTGCGGACTGCGAAATCGGACGACGACTCGCCGACCCAGCGACGCAACGCCGCGGCGGACGGCAGGTGGGCCACCACCTTGTTCACGATCGGATCGACGCCGAGGTCCGCCCCGAGTCGCGTGACGAAGTCGCGCGGGTCCAGGTTGCGGTAGAAAGGCTGGCCTTCGTGGTTCTCGTCCAGGACCTCCGGCACGTTGACGGCGTCGAGGTCGGGGATGGAACGCGCCGCCTCCCGCACCCGCTGCACGAACCCCGCGATCGACTTGTCGCTCGCGCGCCGGGAGGGCGGCACGATCTCGAGGACGACCGGCGAGGAGCGGAGACGGTCCCGGAACGGAGCGGGCATCGCGGTCGAAATGGCGCATGGCAGCCTTGAAACGTTCGCCCGGGCCGCCCGAGGGGGCAAGCATAATGTATTCCTCACGATTGTCGTCTTCGAGGCGAAGGGTTGGGCGAGCGGTTCCTCAGGCGTGGTCGGAACACTCCTGCTACAAGTCGTCGAAAGCGATCCTGAGGGAGTTCATCTTCCCCGTGCAGGCGCCGTGGGTGCTGGACCGCGGCGACGCGGGCGTCGTGGAGTTCGATGCAGACCACGCGTATGCGCTCCGGATCGAGAGCCACAACCATCCGTCTGCGGTCGAGCCGTACGGCGGCGCGAACACGGGGATCGGTGGGATCCTGCGGGATGTGCTCGCCATGGGCGCGCAGCCGATCGCCCTCGCGGACCCGCTCCACTTCGGACCGCTCGACACCCCGATGGACGCGCTGCCACCGGGGGCGAAGCATCCCAAGTACCTCTTCGGCGGGGTCGTCGCGGGCATCCGGGACTACGGGAACCGCGTCGGCATCCCGACGGTCGCAGGGTGCATCGTCTTCGACGAGGGATACCTCGGGAACATCCTGGTGAACGTGGCGTGCGTCGGCTTCGCGAAGAAATCGCAGCTCGTCCGCAATCGCGTGGCGTCCCCGCACGATGTCTTCATCCTCGCCGGCGGCCGGACGGGCCGCGACGGGATTCACGGGGTGACGTACGCGAGCCTCGAGCTGACGGAGAAGTCGGTGAAGGGATGGCAGGCCGGCGCCGTCCAGCTCGGCGACCCGATCCTGAAGGAGCCGCTCATCCACGCGTGCATCGAGTGCGCGCGGGCTGGATTCCTCGATGGCCTGAAAGATCTCGGCGGCGGCGGGCTGTCGTGCGTCGTCGGCGAGATGGCCTTCGCCGGCGGATGCGGCGCGGAGGTCGACCTCGAGAAAGTCCCGCTGAAAGAAGAAGGCCTCGCGCCTTGGGAGATCTGGGTGTCCGAGAGCCAGGAGCGGATGATGCTCGCGGTGCTCCCGGAGCACGTGGACGAGGTGATGCGAATCTTCGATCTGTACGATGTGCCCGCGACGGTCATCGGCCGGGCGATACCGCAGAAGATCGGTCGCGTGTCGTACGCCGGCACTCCGGTTCTCGAGATGGATCTCGAGTTCTACACGGGCGGACCCGAGTATACCCGCGGATACCGGCCCGCCCGTCCGCCCCCCGGGGAGGGAGTCCGGCTCCCTCCCGAGCCGCGGGACTATCGCTCGACGATCCTGAAGCTCCTCGCAGCGCCCAATATCGCCTCCAAGGAGTACGTGATCCGGCAGTACGACCACGAGGTCCGCGCGGCGACCGTGCTGAAACCGATGCAGGGAGTGATCGGCAAGGCGGCCCACGGGGACGCGTCCGTGATCCGACCTCTCGTCGATTCGTGGCGCGCCCTCGCGATCGCGGTCGCCTCGACCCCGCATATCACGTCCATCGACCCTTTCGCCGGCGGCGCATCCGCGGTGGATGAGATGTGCCGCAACCTCGTGGCCGTCGGCTCGAGGCCCCATTCCCTGACGAACTGCCTGAACTTCGGGAACCCGGAGAAGCCGGATCGGCTGTGGTCCTTCCGCGAGGCGGTCCGCGGGATCGGGACGACGGCGAAGGCACTGGGCATCCCGATCCCCTCGGGGAACGTGTCGTTCTACAACGAGTCTCCCCGCGGACCCTGTCCGCCCACGCCGGTCGTCCTCGGCGTCGGGATCGTGGAAGACCTGCGGCGGTGCGTGACGTCGGACTTCAAAGAGTCGAGCAATCCGATCGTGCTCGTCGGGGCGACGGGGCCGGAACTCGGAGGTTCCGAGTACCTTCGGCTCCGGGGCAAAGGGCTCGCGCCCGTCCCCGGCGTCGACGCGCTCGGCCTGCGGGCATCGATGGACCATCTCCTCCAAGCGATTCGCGCGGGAACTGTCCGCGCGTGCCACGACCTCAGCCACGGCGGCCTCGCGATCGCCGCCGCGGAGATGTGCCTGGGGGGCGACATCGGGGCCGACATCAAGACGTCCGCGATGGAGCCGTTCCGCTGGGACGTCCAGCTGTTCTCCGAGTCGAACGGACGGTGGCTCGTCGAGGTCGCGAAGGATCGATACGAGGAGTTCATGCACCTCTTCGAGGGCGTCCCGACCACGTACATGGGGACAACCGGTGGCGGCTCCTTGCACCTGGGCCGAGGCCGGCAATGGACGTCCCTCGCCGTCCCGGTGATGCGCAAGGCGTGGACCGAGGCGATCCCGAGGCAGGTGGTCGTCGCATGAAGCGGTCGGCGATCCGCGTGGCGGTCGTGTACATCGAAGGCACGAACTGTGAGGACGAGTCCGTCGCATACTTCCGGCTATTGGGGGCCCACGCCGAGAAAGTCCATCTGAAGCAGCTGACCGGCGACGTGGCGCCCGAACTGCGGCGGGACCTCGACGACTACGACATCCTCATGATCCCGGGCGGCTTCGCCGCGGGCGACTACGTCCGCGCGGGCACGATCTTCGCGGCCCGACTTCGATCGAAGCTTTCGAAAGGCCTCGTCGACTTCGTGAAAGCGGGCAAGCCGGTCTTCGGCGTGTGCAACGGGTTCCAGGTCCTCGTGGAGGCGGGCCTGCTCCCCGCCCTCGGCGGTGTGATGACGGACGAGCCGGAGGCGGTCCTCGCGACGAACGATTCGAGCCATTACGAATGCCGGCCCAGCTTCTTGCGGCTCGAAAACGGCGGGTCGTGCGTCTTCACGCGGAGCCTGAAACGGGGCCGCGTCGTCACGTTCATCTCCGCGCACGCGGAAGGCAAATTCCTGTTGCCCAAAGCCCGCGAGAAGGCGATGCTGCGGGAGCTCGTTGACAACGACCAGGTCGTCTTCCGATTCGTCGACGACCGCGGGAAATACGCCGGCTACCCGTGGAACCCGAGCGGGACGACCTTCAACATCGCCGCGCTGTGCAACCGCGACGGGAACGTCTTCGGGGTCCAGCCGCATCCGGAGCGGTGCTTCTTCCGCCACCTCCATCCCGACTGGACGCGCCGAGACGATGGCGATCCCGTCTACGGCGACGGGAAAGAGATCTTCGAGGGCGTCCTACGATACGTGGAGAAAAGGTTCTAGCCGCAACGCCGATCCGACGGACCGTGAGAGATGCCCGGCTCGATCTTCGCGGAGCGCGAGCGGCTTGACATAGTTATATGCGTTGGAGACAGGCATGCGGGGCGCTATGGAGGGACGCCCCTATCGGTCGGGGCTCGACCGCGTCTACCTCGTCGGCTTCGCAGCGGCCGTCGTCGTACAGCTGTCGGCGGGGGCGGCCCAGATCGTCACGGGCATCGCCGTGCCCGCGGCAACGGTCTTCGCGACGGCGTTCGTCATCGCGTGCATGCTACGCGTCCATGGCCTGTGGGGCACGATGGCGTTCCTCGGCCTTGTGGTCGCGATCCCGTTCGCGTCCGAGTTCCTCGGAGTCTTCACGGGCGTCCCGTACGGCGCGTACGCGTATCTGGACGTGCCCGGGCCGTACGTGCTCGGACTCGTGCCGATCTTCATCTTCGTCGCCTGGATCCACGTCGGATACCTCGCGATCGCGTCGACGACGGCGGCGTTCGGTCGCTCGTCGCTCTGGCTCGCGCCCATCGACGGGCTCGTGGCCACGGCGTGGGACCTCCTCGTGGACCCGGTGGCGGTCCGGTCCGGATTCTGGACGTGGCTCTCGCCCGCGACCATCTATGGGGTCCCGCTCTCGAACTTCCTCGGGTGGTTCCTCGTCGTCACGGCACTCTCCCTGGCCGCGCGGTGGACGTGGGCGCGCGATACCCGGGCTCCGGCCGCCGCGCCTCGGGTGGTCCTCTCGATCCTGCCGGGCGTCCTCCTCGCCTCCGGCCTGCAGTTCGGGATCCTCGCCGCGGCGTACGGGTTCCTCGGGAGCGCGGTCATCGGGGTGGGGGTGCTCGTGACAACGATTGCGATCGGATGGCGCCGCATCGCGACGACGCCTCGCGAGCGCCTGTCCCCAAGCCCGTGGACCCGACGTGGGGTCGCGCGCCCCGCCCGAGGAGCGGCCCGGGGCGATGGACGAGCCTGAGACGAGGCAGTGATCGCGAGCCGAAAAAAGTACGCCCGAATCAGGCTTTATCGCACCGAAATCCCGACTCCGGATCTCATTCGGATCGGTCCATGATGGTTTCGGACCTAGATCGTCACGATCAACTCGGCGATGTCCCCGTCCTTCAGCCCGACGGCGCTCCGCAGATAGTGCTTCGAGATCACTTCGAGGACGTCCGTGTGGTGCGTCCGGATCGGCATGATGACCGCACAATCGACGTGGCCCATCGAGGCGAGGAAACATTTCGCGCCCCCGAACGTCCGGCCGGCGGCTTCGAACCCCGAGATCTCGATCCCCGGGTTCTCCTGGAGGATCCGCAGCTTCGCGAGGTCCGGGCCTCCGACCTTGAGGTTCAGCGTGCCCTCGTACGGCTCGAACCAGAGCTTCTTGCGGAACTGGTCCTTGTACCCTTTCTGCCGCATGTAGAACGCGCCTTCCCCGAGGCCGCTCGCCACGCTCCCGGCGATCGTCAAGGTCTCCTTGATCTCGAACACGCGCTGGTAGTCCGCGTACTCCTTGCGGAGGACGTCCGAGCCTTTCGGCGTCAGGCGGATCCGTTGCTTGCGTGTCGCCAGGTCGCGTGCCACAAGGCCGTCGCGGATCATCTCGAGGATCCGCTGGGACGCGCTCTGCTGGCTCACACCGACGAGCTTGCCCAGGTCGCGCGACGACAAGTTGACGAAGTCCTTGAGCCCGCCCGTGAGGGCGATCGCCTTGAGCGTCTCAACGTGGTACGGCTTCAGCGGCGCGTGACAGGCCGTCCCCGGCTTATGCCTTTCTCAGGGTCACAGGCCTTCCGCGACGAGGTGGTTGCGGGATCGCAAGAAGACGCGAGGGACGCCCGCCGTCCGGAGTCGTTCGAGGAGCGGTTGGTCGTTCGTCACGACGACCGCGCGGTGCGTCGTCGCGAGGTCGAGGAGCGCGTCGTCCGCGGATCCGTGGCCTTCCAGCCGGCGGTACTTTCCTGCGAGACGCAGCGCGGACCGGGCGTCCCGAGAGGACTCGGCGAGGACGGCCAGCTCCGCCAGCACGGGCGTCGGGACCGCGACCTCGACATCGCCCACGACTCGGCGCAGCTCCGCGTCGAGGTGGACCTGGAACTGGAAAGGCATCAGGAGGGCGTTCGCGTCGAGCAAGATGAGTCGAGACACCGTTTTCGTGCATCCGCGCCGAACTATATGGGCGTGCGGTGAGAGTCGGGTCGATGGTATTAAGTACAGATAGAATCATAGCGACACTATGTCCATAGTGTGGCGATATATCGTCTCACGGGGAAGGTGAACGCATGCGCACGTTGGTGGTGGCATTGGTCGTGGCGGCCCTGCTCGCGATCCCCCTTGGCTTCATGGGATCGGCGAGCGCGGCGGCCCCACCGCGCGATCTTTCGCCGGTCGTGATCGGTCCCATCTCGACGGACCGGTTCGGCGGCGGTGATCTCGTCGGTGTGAAAGCCGGGGACGCGGTCTTCGGCGTACGGTACGGAACGACCGCTCATGTGAACGACGTCGTGATCTTCGCGGAGTACAAGCGATTCCTGGGCGGAGCAGAGATCGTCGATGAACAGGGCAACTACATCGCGACGCGCGGCGTGCCGGTGTACACGGTCCTGGCGCAGAGCCTGAGCCGGTTCATCGAGTTCCGCGCCGTGAACGCGAGCGACGGATTCGACCTGATGAGCGTCGACACCTTCGGGATCCCACTCACGCAGAATGTCCCGATCAAAGCGCGCAGCCTCGTGACGGGGTGGACGCTGAGCGGCCTGACGAACGAGACCGTCGATGACGTGACCTACGTCAACTTCACGGTCGGTGCACCCGACCTGCCGTACACGCGCGTGCTCGACAACACGAGCCTCGGAGACGGGATGCTCAACTATGTCGCGTTCACGTTCCACCTGATCGTGGACACGCGCGACAAGAGCGCCCAGATCCCGTGGTTCAAGGTGACCGTGGACGACGGCAACCGCTACGACATCACGGACGTCGACTTCCTCGGCTACAGGAACGTCACGGGCCCGACCGTCGCGATGGGCGCGAAGTACGACCACCTGATCGAAGGCTGGGACTTCGCGTACCCGGACAGCCGGCTTGCGCTCGAGACCCACCTGATCATCGGGAACTACATCCCCGAACGGACGGCGGACTTCATCCACGCGCTCCTGCGTGAACGCGCGGACGACGGGAACAGCACAGTGGGCGATGCGCGCACCCTGAACGACACGCTGCGGACCCGGCCCCGCCTCTATACGCGCGACAGCGTGTACTTCGACGACAACTACACGCGGATCGGCCGGTTCGAGTGGGCGACGAGCGTCACGGTAGACGGGCGGCCGTCGACGATGACGTTCAACCTCCAGGGCGGCGGGAGGCTTTTCTTGGAGCACGGGGGCGCGTACTTCGTGGGCTTCTGGCTCCGGGGTGCATTCGTGTATCCGCAGGGCCAGACAATCGAGCATGACCCCGTCCTCTCGACGGAGGCGCTCGTCGATCTGCCGACCGCAGTAAACCTGACTCCCCTGACGATCCTCGCGGCGCAGCTGGCGGTTGTCGCCATCGCCATGGGTCCCGCCCTGTACCTGCGAGTGAAGGCGAGGCGCCAAACGTAGCGCCTCCCCTCCCCCTTTTTCTCTCGGATCCCAGCGCGATGATCGAAGTCTTCGGAGGGATGGACGCCGATGACGAATCAGCCCTCGCCGACGCAATCGGGTCACGAAAGCCGAAATAGCGAGGCACGGATACGAGGTGCCGCGGATGCCCGAAGTCTCGCCGGAGTGGACGGCAGAACTGAAGAAGGGCTCGATCCAGCTCTGCCTCCTCGCCCTCCTCTCGAGCCAGGAAAAGTACGGATTTCAGATCCTGCACGAACTCAAGGACAAGTCGAACGGGTTCTTCGATCTGAAGGAAGGGACGTTGTATCCGGCCCTGCGGCGCTTGGAAGAGCGGGGATTTGTCGAGAGCCGATGGCAAGAACCGGAGACGGGCGTGCCGAGAAAGTACTACCGACTCACGGACCGCGGCCGGGTCGCGCTCACGGAAGCCCTCGGGATCTGGGACGCCATGACGGCGGGTGCCGCAGCGGTCCTGGAGGACGCCCGATGACGCCGCAGGAGGACTACCTGAGCCAGGTGCGTCGCGCGATGTCCGGCATGGAGCCCGCGGTGCGGGACGACGTCTTGCGTGAGCTCCGGAGCCACATCGCGGAATCCATGGCGGCGAACGGCGGCAATCCGACCGCCGCGTTCTCCGGACTCGGCTCGCCGCGAGAAGTGGGCCGTCACTATCGGGCCATCTACGGATACAGTCGCGTGTATCGCGCGTTGTTCGCGATGATCGCCTTCCTCTTGGCCGTCCCTTCCATCCCCGTGCTGGTTTCCGGGAACGAACGGATCTTCCCGTATGGCCTCTCGATCATCTTCCTCATCGTCGTCGCCGCCTGGGTGGTGTGGGTGAGCGTCGCCGCGGGATCGCGAGCCGGTATGATCGCCGGCGTCGCGGGGTTCGTGGGCAGAGTCCTTGCTTTCGCAATCGCGGCTCAGACGCAGCCCGGCGCGGTGGTGACCGCGGAAGGCATCGAAATCCTCCTGGCGGCCTCTGTGGCCCTCGTGGTCCTCGGATGGTTGCCGGGGACCGCGAAACAGACTTGGTCCGGGCCTCGGGCGGAGCTCTAGTCGCCTTTCCATCGCCGAATGATCTCACCGTGGTCGAAGGCCATCCTCGGAAGATCGTTCGGATTGATGAGCATCACATCGGCCGCATCGCTCCCCGCCTTCAAGACACCGCCGATCTCCTCGAGCGCATACGCGATCGAGACGACGTGGCCCCTCGGGTCCCGGGACGGATCCGAGAACACGCCGACGAGGCGCAAGACTCGCGTTCCGAGGCCGGTCTCTTCACGGACCTCTCGCACCGCCGCGGCTTCGACCCTTTCTCCGAGTTCCACGAAGCCGCCGGGCAGCGCGGGCATCCCACGGAACGGATCGTTCCGACGGCGGACGACGACGAGCTTGCCATCGTGGAGGACGATGCCGTCCACCGCCACCCGGGGATGGCCGCCCCGCGGCATCGAGATCACTCAAGCGACGGCATGCGAATGTCGTGGTCCTTCGCGAACCGGATCGCGTCCTCGTACCCCGCGTCCGCGTGGCGCACGACGCCCATTCCCGGGTCCGTCGTGAGGACCCGCTCGATCCGCCGCTCGGCGTCCTCCGTGCCGTCGCAGACGACCAGCGCGCCGGCGTGGGTCGAGTAGCCGATCCCGACGCCACCACCGTTGTGCACCGCGACGAGGTCGGCGCCTGCGGCGGTGTTCAGGAGCGCGTTCAGGATCGGCCAGTCGGCGATCGGATCGGACTTGTCCTTCATGCCTTCCGTCTCCCGGTACGGGGAGGCGACCGACCCGGCGTCCAGGTGGTCGCGTGTGATGACGATCGGCCCGCTCAGCTCGCCCGACGCCACCATCCGGTTGATCACCTTCCCGAACCGCGCGCGCTCTCCGTATCCGAGCCAGCACACGCGGGCCGGGAGGCCTTCCCACGGGAGATGCTTCTCCGCGAGGCGGATCCACCGGGCGAGCGTCTCGTCCTCCGGAAACTCCCGCAAGACGACGCTGTCCGTCTTGACGATGTCGTCCGCGTTGCCCGTGACGGCGACCCAACGGAAGGGACCTCGGCCTTCCGCGAAGAGCGGACGGATGAACAGGGGCACGAACCCCTGGAACGCGAACGCGTCCTCGACGCCCGCCTCCTTCGCCTGCCCGCGGATGTTGTTCCCGTAGTCGAAGACCACGCTCCCGCTCCGGAGGAACGCCAGCATTGACCGCACGTGGATCGCGATCGATTCCCGCGACCGCCGCACGTATTCGTCCGGGTTCGAGGCCCGGAGCTCCGCCGCTTCTGTGACGGTCAAGCCTCGCGGAATATAGCCGCCCAGCGGATCGTGCGCGCTCGTCTGGTCCGTGACGACATCGGGCTTGATGCCGCGCTTCACGAGCTCCGGATGGACGTCCGCGCAATTCCCGACGAGTCCGATGGACAACGGAGTGCCACTCGCCTTCGCGTCCAGCGCCATGTCGAGCGCCTCGTCGAGATGGTACACGATCCGATCGCAGTACCTGTTCGCGACCCGTCGTTTGATCCGAGACGCCGCGAACGTCTCGTACGTCCCCTGGACGATCCCTTGCGAGCCGATGTACGACCAGCCGCCGGCCGTCATCTGTCCGTACATCGTGAGGCCGAGCCGCTCGAGCTCGTAGAACGTCTCCCAGTTGGACCACTTCGGGACAAGGTGCGCGTTCGCGATGAGGACCCGCGGTGCGTCGCGATGCGTCCGGAAGACAGCCACGGGCTTGCCGCTCTGCACGACGAGCGTCTCGTCGTCGCGCAAACTCTTGAGCGTCTCGACGATGCGGTGGAACGCATCCCAGTTCCGCGCGGCCTTCCCCGTGCCGCCGTAGATGATGAGCTGGTCCGGCTGCTCCGCGTTCTCGAGGTTGTTCTCAAGCATACGCAGGATCGCCTCCTGGCGCCACCCCTTGCACCGTAGACCGGGCCCGCGCGCGGCCTTGATCCGCTCCATGCAGATGGACCGTACGTTCGGCGGGGCGTAAAGCCTTTTCCCGCACATCGAGGCTCGGCTCTGTCCTACCGATATCGCAAGATACTTTGAGGCGAGGCGACGATGGGGAGCCGTCCATGGCGTTCACCAACCGCCGGCTGATCGCGATCCTCATCGTGCCCTTCGCCATCGTCCTGGCCACGGTCGTCGTGGCGACGTACGTCCTGCCGGCCGTGACGTTGCAGGTCGATCAGCCGACATATCACGTCGGCGACGCGGTCCGCTTCTCCCTGCACAACGGATTGAAGGAACCGGTGTACCTCGCGTGCACGGCCCCGTGGCAGATCTCCCGCGAGATCGACGGGAGTTGGCACCCTGTCGAGGCGCACGTCTGCCTTGCGGTGATCGTGGCTGTGGCGCCCGGCGACACGCGGAATTGGACCTGGGTCAGCCAGACAACGGGGGACCGACCCGACCTTGCGCCCGTGGAGCCGGGGCAGTACCGCATCGAGATGTCGGCGTTGACGGCGTGCGCGTCGCCCGCACAAGGCTGCACGAGCGTCCACCTGACCGCGTTCTTCCGGCTGCAATGAGCGCCCGCGAATCAGAGCCGCGATGACACGACCGCCATCGCCTCGTGCCCGATCGCGTCGGCGCGCTTCAGGAGCCGGTCCGCTTCTTCCTCGACCCGATCCCGGAACGCCTCGTCCTTGATCGCTGCCAGGTTCACGTAGCAATTCAGGCTCGAACCCCGAATCGCAGCCTCGGCGAGCAGGATCGCGACGCCCGCATCCGTCGTCGCGCCGCGGTTTCCCTTCTTCACGGCGGCTTCCGCGAGCTCCAGGGCCTCGATGCAGCGCCGCATCGTCTCGAGCGGCACTTCGGTCGCCTTCCGATAGGCCGACTGCATCGCCTCGACCCGCGCGGCCCGTTCCGTGGGCGTCGCCTTCGCCATCCGAGTCGCGGCGAGGACGGCGTCGTACGCGCGCGCGTCCTCGTCGACGAGCGCCTCGAGTCTCGCCTGCGTCGCACGGCCCTTCGATCCGATCTCGGCGAGCTCCGAGTCGGCTTCCTCGTAACCCTTCTTGCCCCGGGCGAGGCCCGCCACCATGCGACTCAATGCGACGGACAGCGCGCCGGCCAGCGCGGACGCGCTCCCGCCACCCGGCGTCGGCGTGGCGGCGGCGACGGATGCCAGGAACTCCTCCACGGTCTGGTCCTTCACTCCCACAGCCGCGTCTCCAGGATCTGCTCTCGATGGAATCGTGCGAGCTTGAAGTATTGGGTCGCGCCGTCGACGAGCGCATCGAGCGGCACGAGTCCGACGACCTCGCTCTCCGCGATCTCGACGCCTTCCTTCGCCGCGAGCACTCGGATCGCCTCGAACGCCTGGACGAGCGACGTCCGCTGGTAGTCGACCATGTTCATCGAGACTTGCACAAGGCCTCGTCCGGAAAGCGCGAAGCCTTTCGCGCGGACCGCAGGGAGACCGCCGTCACTCTCCCGGATCGCCTTCGCGATGCGCTTGGCGACCCCGACGTCGGCCGTCCGCAGGTTCACATTCCACGCGATCAAGACCGGCCGCGCCCCGACGATGCACGCGCCGGCGGTTGGGTGGAGTCGCGCGGGGCCGAAGTCCGGCTCCCGGTCCGGGTTCGTCTCGATTTCCGCCTTCAGGCCTTCGTATTCGCCTCGCCGCACGTCCGGGAGGGCGCGCCGATCCGGCCGGCTCGCGGCGGCCTCGTACAGATAGACCGGGACGTGGAGCTCGTCCGCGATCCGCTTGCCAACGGCCCGTGCGAGCGCCACGCAGTCCTCCATCGTCACCCCCGCGATCGGGACGAACGGGAGGACATCGAGAGCGCCGACCCGAGGATGCTCACCGCGATGCACATTCATATCGATCCGCTCGACCGCGGCGGACGCTCCTCGAAAGGCCGCCTCGGACACCGCCCGACGGTCGCCGACGAACGTGATCACGGAGCGGTTGTGGTCCGGGTCCATCTGCACGTCCAGGATCCGCGCTCCCGCGACGGAGGCGATTGCGGACCCGATCGCGTCGACGACGTCCTTGCGGCGCCCTTCGGAAAAGTTCGGCACGCACTCGACGACCTCGACCATCCAGGGCTCCAGGGAACGCGACGAAGCCGACGATTCCTTAAAACCTTTCTCGGCGCGCGGGAGCCGCACCCACGGTGGGAAATGTATAAGTAAAGAGAACAACGTGGCACGACGCGACGCCTTCGAACGAGGTGGCGAAACGACGGGGCGCGCGAACACGAAGGGGTGCCTCGTCCTCCTCGCTGTCCTCGCATTGACGATTTTCCTCGCGGTGCCCACCGCCGCTCCGCCGCCGATCCCCATGCGGACCGACGGCCACGCGTTGGACCGGACCGGCGCGCCGCTACCGCTCGGCACTCCCATCCGGACGTTCGTCGACGGCGTCGACTATTCGAACGGTCCGAGCGTTTCGGACGCGCAGGGCTCGTTCGCCATCCTGACGACGGGGAACTCCGTCACGAGCGGCGGCGCTTCCGAGACGACGTCGATCCAGGAAGGCGCGAACCTCGGCGATACGGTCATCTATGCCGCCAGCGACTTCTCGACCACCACCGACGTCTTCCTCGAGACCGCCGCGTGGTCCCCCGGTTCCGTCCTCACGATGGACGTCCACGTCGGCTCCGCCGCGTCGACCCCGGAGACCCTGAAGCTCCAAGGCATCGTGGCGCGGCCCGCCCGCGGCGGAAGCCAGTACGTCTTCGTGTGCAACCCGACCGCGGGCGTGGTCTCCCTCGCGGACTACTATCTCGAGGTAGACCGGCCAGGGACCTACCACGGGCCCTCCCTCTCGCTCGCGGGAACGATTCCGCCGCAATCTCCGCTCCGCGTGAACCTGTCCTTGCCGCTCAGCCTGATTCCGACCGGCGACGCGCTGAAGCTCGTGTATCGGAACCCCGGCGGCGCGGGGGCGACCGCGGGCGGCGGCGACATCGTCATGGACCGCGTCGAGTACAACGCGACGAAAGGCGGCACGCTGACGTGGGAGCCCGGGAACACGATCCTCGGCGACGCGCCGGCTCCCACGGTCGGTCGGATCCTCGAGCGGGACGCGGCCTGCACGGACTCGAATTCGCCGCAAGACTTCTCCCTCGGGATCGAGCCGGGGCTGCCGGCGAACCAGCCTCCCACCCTCACGATCCAGTCGCCCACGGACGGGCAGACGTTCCAAGCGTCGTCGGCCGTGACGTTCGCGTGGACGATATCGGACGACATCTTCGCGAACGCCGACCTCCTCGTTTGGGCGAACGTGACGATCGGCAGCGTCACGACGCCGCTCCTCGTGGCGGCGGCCGGAGAGACGTCCGTCGTATGGACGGCGCCGGACATCGCGGTGGACGGAGTGGTCGTCCACGTGGACGTCGTCGATCCGTTCGGAGCGAAGGCGTCCGCGAGCCGGACGTTCAATCTGACGCGCCAGACGCCGTTCGCGATCCTCATCGCGGTCCTGATCGCCGCCGTGCTGCTCGCGTTCCTCGTGTACGGCCTCCTCCGCGCGCGGAAGAAGGAAGGAGAGGCGACCGCCAGACCGCCGCCCGCGGGTCCGCCCCAACCGCCGCCGCAGGGGCCGGCGACCGTCCCGCCCGCGGCCCCCGCCGCAACCGCGTCGACGAAAGCCTGCCCCCGCTGCCACACAATCGTGAAGGCGGAGGACGTCGCGTGCTTCTTCTGCGGCTACTCATTCACTGAAGGAAAACCCTCACCGTAAGCGTATTATCGCCCACCTCCGTTGGGGGCGCGTCCCATGAGGAAGGACGAGGAATTCAGCGAGTGGTACAACGGACTCGTCGAGGGCGCGGAGCTGAGCGACAAGCGCTATCCGATCAAGGGGATGAACGTCTGGCGGCCCTACGGCTGGTCGATCATGAAGCTGATCGATCAGGCGATGCGGGAGGAGTTCGACTCGACCGGCCACGGCGAGGTGAACTTCCCCGTGCTGATCCCGGAGACGGAGTTTCAGAAAGAGACGGAACACGTCAAGGGCTTCGAGGGCGACGTGTTCTGGGTCACCCGGGGAGGGTTCAACGAGCTCGACGTGAAGCTCCTCCTTCGACCGACGTCGGAGACGGCGATGTATCCGATGTTCAAGCTCTGGATCCGGAGTCACGCGGACCTGCCGCTGAAAGTGTACCAGATCGTGCCCGTCTTCCGCTACGAGACGAAGATGACCCGGACGTTCATGCGCGTCCGGGAGATCCATTTCTTCGAGGCGCACACGGCCCACGCGACGTTCGAGGACGCCGAGCAGCAGATCCGGGAAGATTTACAGATCAACGAACGCCTGATGCGTCTCCTCGCGCTGCCGTACATCGTGTCGAAGCGTCCGGACTGGGACAAGTTCCCCGGGGCGCACTACAGCCTCGGGTCCGACACGCTCCTGCCCTCGGGGCGGTCGCTCCAGCTCGCAACGTTCCACCAGTACCGCGACAACTTCGCCAAGGTGTACGAGGTCACGTACGAGGCCGAGGGCGGGGAACACAAGCTCGTCCACCAGACAACGGACGGGATGAGCGAACGCATCCTCGGGGCGCTCCTCGCGATCCACGGGGACGAGAAGGGACTCGTGCTGCCGCCCGCCGCGGCGCCGATCCAGGCCGTCATCGTGCCCGTGCTCGAGAAGGGCCGGCAAGAGCAGATGCTCCTCGAGGCGCAGCGGGTCTTCCTGGAGCTCCGGGAACGGATGCGCGTGAAACTGGACGATCGAGACATGCGCCCCGGCGAGAAGTACTACTACTGGGAGGCGCGCGGCGTGCCGCTCCGCGTGGAACTCGGGCCGCGCGAGATCGAGAAGAGTATGGCGACCGTCGTCCGGCGTGACACCGGAGACAAGAGGGAGCTGCCCCGGGACGCGCTGGGAGACCGCCTACGGTCCGTACTCGAGCTGATGCAGATCGCGATGTGGGATCGCGCGGAGAAGATGATCCGGCAGAACACCTTCACGATCACCTCGCTCAACGAGGCGAAGGATGGCTTCAATCGGATGGGCTGGTGCGGCAGCGAGGCGTGCGGCAAGACGATCGCCGATCAGACGGGAATGAGCGTCCTCGGCACGCCCTTCTACCCCGAGGAATTCAAGGGCGTATGCATCGTCTGCGGCAAGCCGACGAAACAGGTCGTGTACGTGGCGAAGGCGTACTAGGCCCGCGCACCGACGCCCGCCGTCACCGTGGGAATCCCGCCACCATGTCGTTCCCGCTGCCGTGTGGCCGTTTGTTTGGATATCAATTTCCGGAATCTCGGTCCGTACCGGGAGGCGGGGGGGCGGGGGTCTCGCGGTAGAGGAGCATCCCGACGATGCCGAAACCCACCAGCACAACCGTGACGGCGTATGCACCGACCCACTCGGGCCGGAGCAGATTCCACGATCCGTACGAGAGGCCCCAGATGAAATAGAAGATGATGCCGGCGAGGAATGTGAGCGCGTAGAACCAGAACGCCACGCTCCGGGGGAAGGGGACCTCGGCCACACAGCGAGCAAAGAGGGGCCGACCATAAACCTTTTCGGTTCAGCCCTTCGGAGGCCGCTTCCGACGGAGTGGCGCGGTCGTCCGCGCGAGCCGCCCGCGGGTCCGCGCCCACCACGTCTCGATCCGGGGATACGCCCCCGGGTTCTCCTCGACCCAGAAGAGGAACGCCAGCACAAGGAAGAACGCCGCGAGGACGATCAGCAGGTAGAACGGCCATCGGGGGATCGGCTCCTTCACGCCGAATGCGGTATCCGGGATGATGCCGTCGATCCGGTTCACTCCGAGGAACCCCGCGAGCATGGTCACGTTGACGTGACCGCGGCAGTCCGGGAGATTGCACGGATCCGTTGGCGGCACCCCGGCCGCGTCCCATTGCGCCGGCGTGAAGAACCCGAACGACACCATGCGGAAGCGGGTCACGGTTGCGCCCACGGTCCCGTTGAATTCGAGCCAGAACCGCACGAAGTAACTCGACTGGGAAAATATCGAGCCGTGCGGCATGTCGTCCGAGCTCGCGGCGGTGACGATGGTGAAGTTGAGGGAGATCGGATTCGCAGGAGGGGGGGCCACCATCGACGCCATCCAGACCCACTCTCGGCGGTCGGGCGACGTGCTCTCCGCGATCTGCGGGTAGGCGTACGGCCAGCCGCCGTCGACCGCGACGCTCGGATCCGTGTACGTCGAGTTGAAGTAGAAATCGACCCGCCCGCTGTCTCCCGGGGCGAGTTCCGGGGTGTCCTGGATCCGGACGAGTTTGTTGACCTTGGAAACGTCGCCGAAATCCTCGGCCGATGCCGACGGGACGAGGAGCGAGGCCACGATCAGGGCGGCGAGGGCCAAGGCCGGGGCCCGCATGATGCGCGCCGAAGCGGGTGGCTCCTATTATAGATATCGCGGAGTGTATCGCGGAGAAAAGCGAACCGGGAGGTGGACGACCGTGAACGGGACGGACGCGGTTGAGGTCCCGAAGGCGAACGCGGCCGCGGTGCTGCGCGCCCTTTCGTCGAGCGACCTCGTCGATCCGGGGCGACAGATTTCGAAACGCGGCAGCTCGGTGCTGATCCCGGTCCGCGCAGAACCGGAGGTCGACCTCTCGCGGTACGGTGCCCGAATCATCCAGGATGGCCGCCTGGCTCTGCGGGTCCGTCCGCGCGACACGAGAACGCGGCTGCTCGCGGAATTGGCGGCGCTGGGGATCCCGTCCAGGATTGCGCCGTCGAAATGGGAGCGGATCGGGGAAATCGTGGTCATTCGGGTGCCTCCCGAGGCGCAGGCCCTCGCCGCGAGGATTGGGCAAGCGTACGGACGCGCCTTGCGCGTACGAACGGTCGTCCAGGACCAATCGGGCATCCACGGGCCGCTGAGGACGCCGGACATGCGCGTGTTATGGGGAGACGGCACGGAGACGGTCCACACGGAGGCGGGCGTGAAGTACCGCCTCGACGTCGCGCACGTGATGTTTTCCTCCGGGAACATCCGGGAGCGCACCGGGATCTCCGCGCGCGTCAAACCGGGCGAGGTCGTCGTCGATCTATTCGCGGGAATCGGTTACTTCACCCTCCCGATCGCCCTGCGATCGAGGCCGTCCGCCATCTACGCCTGCGAGCGGAGCCCTCTCAGCTTCCGATACCTCGTTGAGAACGTTCGGCTCAACCGCGCGGACTGCGTGATTCCGCTCCTGGGCGATTGCCGCGAGACGGCTCCGTGCGGCGTCGCCGACTGGGTGCTCATGGGCCACTTCGACGCGCGCGAGTACCTCGATGTCGCGTTCCGGGCGCTCCGGGGTCGCGGGACGATCGTATACCATGAACTCGGCCCGAAGGAACAGTATCCCGATGCCTTGACGCGCCGACTCGCGGCCGCGGCCCGTGCAAGCTGGATGGACGTGAGGTCGATCCGAACACGAATCGTGAAGTCGTACGCCCCGGGAATCGTGCACTCCGCTGCAGAACTGGAGGTTAGACGCCAAACTCGTGGGAGTGCGACCGAAATACAGATGAAGGATGACTCGCTAGAGCCGCCGGGGATTGAATGAACTGCCCTAAGTGCACCGCGGAGCTGCCGGTGGGAGCGACCTACTGCCCGTCCTGTGGCGCACCGCGAAGCGAGATCGACCGGCTTCTGCGAGACGCCGAGAGAGCCGCCAAGAAGGCCGTCGACGCGGCTGGCGCGGCGCTGGATCGTGCGGCGAAAGAGCTCCAACCCACGTTCGACAAGGCCGTGAGCTCCATCCGGCCGGCGGTCGAGGAAGTCGCGAGGACGGTCAAGCCGCTCGCCGACAAGACGGCCCGGGCGGCGAAGGACGTCGCGAACGCCGTCCGACCCGCGGCGGAGACGACCGCGAAGGTCGCCAAGGAAGTCGCGGACAAGACGATCGCGGCGGTGAAGCCTGCCGTCACGAAAGCGGCGGAGACAACGGAATCGGTCGCGCGCCGCGTCAAGGAGAAGGTACAGGGCCGCTAGCCCGTGCGATGCGGGCCCAGGCCGCCGGGGGAATCCATCCAAACCGTTTTCTACGCAACAAGGCCTAGCATGGCCGTGCGTCAACGCGGGACATCGCTGGTCGAGGCCCTCCTCCTTGCCTACGTCCTCGCGGTTATCTTGTCCCCTGCCTCGGTGGCCGCCACAACGCCCCGGGTGCTTGCCACGCCCGCGGGCGCGATCGTGGTGAATTTCAACGTTCCGGTGGACGCGGGCTCCGCGGACTACGTGCAGCACGCCGCGCAGCTCGCAATCGATGACCGGGCGGATCTGATCATCGTCATGAATACGCCGGGCGGTCTCCTCGCGAATATGGTCCAGATCGTCGGATCGATTCAGACGGTGCAGGACGCCGGCCTTGCCGTCTATACGTACGTCCCGCCGGTCGCGCTCGCCGCCTCCGCCGGGAGCTACATCGCGCTCGCGACGAACGCGACGTACATGGGGAGTGGCTCGATCATCGGGCCCTCGACGCCGTACATCGTCGGCGGAGATCCGAGCGAAGTCCAGCATGTGCAGAACGCGATGACGGCTTACATCAGTTCCCTCGCCCAGAAGAACGGATACAACGTGACGGCGGCGGCAAA
>WNGD01003404.1_pt1 | contig 21081 bp, 22 predicted proteins | sample 5400671 | NCBI WGS metagenome assembly WNGD01 (sample SAMN13153369, study PRJNA577476) | soil metagenome | isolation source: 40 cm soil or saprolite under grassland replicate 2 | place: USA:California | collected 2016-06-15 | reverse complement strand
TGCATCACGGCGAGGCCGTCGAGCAGATGCTGCTCGGGGAGCAGCCGACCGTGACTCCGCGTGGCCGGCGACGAGGTGAGCCGGTCGACTAGTTCATACAGCCCGACCGCGCCGAGGCCGCTCGTGGCCGCTCCGACGAGTACCTGCCTGCGAGTGAAGCGCACTACGACTTGGCGGGGACGAGGACGAGGTTTGTGAGCATCCGATTCAGGTTGCGAACCACACGCGCATACGTGTAGGGAGGAGTGACGTGCTCGCTGATGGCGTAAAGCGAGCCACCGCGACGCCACGCGTAGAGCACGTGCCATTGGTCGGCGCCCTGGTTCGCCGTATAGACGCGCGCGACGATGTCACCCCCACGCGTGTTGCCCTTCGGATCCGAGAAGCACGGAACCGGCTTGTCGGTGTCGAGGTCGCTGCAAGTCGGAATCCTCGTCCGGTCCGGATATCCGCGAAGGTTGACGTGCACCTCGCCGCTACCCGGCTCACGCCAGATGAAACTGATCAGATAGCTGCGGTCGCGACTGACGGACTCGCCATTTGCGTACCTCCCGCCGATTCGCGCGTCCAGAGGATCCGGCATCCAGGTCGGGCAGTAGACGGAAGCCTGAATGCGATTCGCAAGCGTCTGCCAACCGTCTCGCCACGCTGCGGGACATGATCGTGGCGCCGCGCCCGCAACGGCGTCTCCTGGCTTCGTCGAACCGCACCCGGTGAAGACAACGAGTAGCAGAAGAGGGACGACCCGCGTCGCGGCGCTTCTTAGAGCTCGGTGCCTCTCGACCATCAATGCCGAAGGTGGGACTCGAACCCACACGAGGTTTCCCTCACCGGATTTTGAGTCCGGCGCGTCTGCCAGTTCCGCCACTTCGGCGCGGCGACATCGTAGCCCCGCGGCTGAGTTCTTTACGATCGGCGCATGAAGGTTGAATCCTCACCGGGGGCGGAGACTGCCCAGGGCTGAACGCGGTCATCCGCGCGACGGGACGCCGGGTGATGACCCGGGAGGGCGAGGTCGTCGGCGTCCTCGAGGGGTGGAAGGGATTGGTCGAGGGTTTGTTCACGCCGCTTGGCCCACGAGAGATCTCCGGTTTGCTCCCGCGAGGTGGGACGATTCTGCGCACCACCCGGACGAATCCCTTCAAGGTGGACGGCGGGGTCGAGAAGGTGCTCGCGAACTTCGAGCGCGAGGGCTTCGACTCCCTGGTCGCGATCGGCGGCGAGGACACGCTCGGTGTCGCAGCCCGGCTCTACGAGGAGCACGGTTTTCCCGTGGTCGGAGTCCCGAAGACGATCGACAACGACCTCTCGGCGACCGACTACACATTTGGGTTCGACACCGCGGTGGCGATCGCGACCGAGGCGATCGACCGGTTGCACACGACCGCGGAGTCGCACAACCGTGTGATGGTGGTCGAGGTGATGGGCCGGCACACCGGCTGGATCGCCGTCGTGGCGGGAATCGCCGGCGGCGCCGACATGATCCTGATTCCAGAGCAGCCCGTGTCGATCGAGGACGCCTGTAAGGAGCTCCGCCATCGGCACGAGCGCGGGAAGGACTTTTCCATCGTCGTCGTCTCGGAGGGGTACGAGCTGGAAGGGATGAGCGAGGCGCAGGACGTCGACCAGTTCGGCCACATTCGTCTCTCGGAGCGAGGCGTCGGCACGGCCCTCGCACACGAGATCGAGGCGCGAACCGGCTACGAGACACGCGTGACGGTGCTCGGCCACGTGCAGCGCGGCGGCTCCCCCACTCCACGCGACCGCGTGCTCGCAACACGCTACGGGCTGAAGGCCGCCGACCTGGTCGAGGAGGGGAAGTTCGGGCGGATGGCTGCTCTGGACGGCGACGAGATCGTCGACGTCCCGCTGGCCGAGGCCACCGCCGCGATCAAGACGGTGCCCGCCGGGTGGTGGACGGTCGCCCAGGCATTCTTTGGCTAGAGGGTCGACCGCGCCGCGGCTCTTCGGCGGACAAAATATGACTGGGAAGCTGTGGCGGGTACTCGTACGACCACCCGCGGCCGCCGGCTTCGCGACCTGGCGCGAGTACGGTTGGCGCTCGGAGCCGGACGTCGCCAGGCTTGCAGAGGAACACGAGGCCTTCTGCAATGCACTCGGCGCGGGCGGCGCAGAGGTCGTGGTCGCCGAGACCGCTCTACCGGCGGATCCCGATGCGATCTACGTCTTCGATCCTGCGATCGTGTCCGAGCAGGGGGCAATCGTCCTGCGCCCGGGAAAGGAAGGGCGCCTGGTCGAGACCGATGCCATCGCGAGAGACCTGGAGCATGCCGGCGTACCGATCGCCGCGCGGCTCGGAGCGCCTGCGTGCGCCGACGGCGGCGACACGATCTGGCTCGACCACGGGACCCTGCTGGTCGGCCGCGGTTACCGCACGAACGACAACGGCATCCAGGCCTTGCGGAAGGCATTGCCCGGAGTCGGCGTGCTCCCATTCGATCTCCCGCATCTGCACGGCTCCGATGTCGTACTCCATCTGCTCTCGCTCCTCAGCCCCCTCGACGAGGATCTGGTCGTGGCGTACTTGCCACTGCTGCCCGTGCGGCTGGTGCAACTGCTGAGGGAGCTCGACATCCGCATCGTCGAGGTCCCTGACGACGAGTTCGAGACCATGGGCTCGAACGTGCTCGCGCTCGCGCCGCGCGTCGCACTCGCGCTCGAGGGGAACGCCGAGACGAGGAAGCGGCTCGAGCGCGCCGGCGTCGACGTGAGTGTCTACCGCGGCGACGAGATCTCGCGCAAAGGCGACGGCGGGCCGACCTGCCTTACGCGCCCGTTACTCCGAGTCTGACCGCGAGAACCGCGACCGTCGTAGGCGTCGTCAAGAGCTCGACTGCAAGGAGCTTCGGGTTGTCGAACAGGAGCTCCCGCACCGGGTCGGGGCCTTCCCAATCGGGACTGAGGTCGTCTTTGACGATGAGGCCTCCGGGAACGACGAGGTCGATGGCCTCGGGCGATTCGTCGAAGTGGCCGCCGTCGAAGAAGAGCAAGTCGAACGGTGCGCGTTGGGGAAGATGATCGCGCCAATCGCCGGCGAGAAGCTCGACGTTCGGGAAGCGACGGAGGCGGTAGGCGGCCACCGAGACCCGGTCGGGGTCGAGCTCGACCGTCACCAGAGACCGCGCTGTCGACGCCATTGCTGCGGCGCCTTCTCCGAACGCCGTCCCGACCTCCGCGCATCGCTTTCCTGCAGCGAGCACGGCCAGCAGGCGCTGCACTTCGGGGAGCGATGAGCCTCCTCCCGTCATAGCCGGTAGACCGCCACCCATGGGCCGGCAAGATCCCCACCGGGCGTGAGGTAAAACACGCGCCGCGCCTGCGTGCGCAGGTTGTCGTAGAACGCGGCCTCCCGGGGATAGCGATCACGTGCCGCGAGAACACGATCCGTGATTGCTCCGGTGACCACGACGTCGTGGACACCGAGTCGGCGGAGACGTGCAACGTTCCGGTTCGGATCGAAAGTGCGCTTCGGGCCCGGCAAGAGCAAGGACAGCACGACTAGCCGATCGAAGCTCGGCGTCGACGGATCCGCGGCGATACGCGTCCCCGGCGGGATGTGCTGTTCGACCCACCGGTGCGCGACAATGCGGGTGTCGGTTCGCGTCAGTACTTTCGTGTCGCGAATCGACCACGTCAGGGGCACGACCAGCAAGAGCAGGGTCACCGGCGCAAGCGAGCGCATGCGTCCGGCGAGTGCGCCGAGGGCCGGCACGAGCGGAAGCACATAGCGGTCGAAGTGCGCGGCCAGAGTCAGCAGGTCCGCGAAGTAGACGACGACGAACGACGACAGGATCAGATCAGTGCGAGTGCGTCGGACGAGGGCAACAACAAGTCCGACGCCACACAGGATCAGCGCCGGGCCGAGCCCTTCCCAGAGCCGCACGACGAATGCGATCGGAGCGATGTGGTCGTGTTCGAAGCCGAGCCAACCATCCCGTGCCAGCCGCTGCACGCGAAATGCCTCGTGCCAGGCCTGATGGCCGTGCACGACGATGAACGGGCTCGAAGCGAGGAAGGCTGCGGCGGCAAGCACGCCGGACACAACGAGCCTGCGCCACTGCTTCCAGCCGGCGACGACGAGCGGGACGAGCAGGAAGACGCCGGGGTACTTGAAACCCATCGCCAGACCGATCGCGATTCCCGCCAGCTCGAGCCGCCCCGATACGAGTAGCGCGAGCGAGACGGCAACGCCAAGCGTCAGCGGTACGTCCGTCACCGCGGCATGCGAGTAGGCGACGTGGACCGTGCAGACGGCGACGGCCGCCGCCGCGACGACTCCGGCGGAAGGCGTCCCGAACGCCCGGCGGCCCAGCCACCAGGCGGCGGCGATCGACGATGTGGCCAGCACGACGCCCACGATCCGCGCGGTCAGGTACGACGGCTCGTCCTGCCAAGCCTGAAATGGGGCATTGACGTACATCAGCAGGGTCGGATAGTCGAACCAGTGCGGGTCGCCGCCTCCTCCGTGCACCAGCTTCCACGCGCGGGGAACGATCGACTGCTCGTCGGGGTTGAGCAGGTTTCCGAACGGGAGCCCGTACTGGATGCCGACAACGCGGATCGCCGCCGCGCCGGCGAGGATCGCCGCAAGCGCCGTTCCCAGGCCGCCCCACCGGGTGCCGGCCCAGCGGTCGATCGCGTTGGTCTTAGACCTGTGGCGGGCTGTCACCGACGAGCTCGGCGACGTTTTGCGTTCCGACGATGACCGCATCGACTCCCGCCCGCTCGAGCTCGTCCACCTGTTCCCTATTCGACTCTCCCACGTCCGCGACGGCGAGCTTTCCGGCCGGGACATCAGGCAGGAGCTCCAGCGCCTGGCTCAAGGCATCACCATCAACGTCGTCCCGGGGCGCGAGCAGGAAGATCTCGGGGTCGAGGCGCTCGAGCGCAAGCTCAAGCTGTTCCTCGCTCAGTCAAGCCCGAGCGCGACGGCCTCGTCGTGCTGGCGGACGAGCCAGTCGCCGTCCTCACCCGCATCTTCGACCGCCACGAGCCACGCGTGGGCTCCCGCGAGCGCCGCCTCCGAAGGCGATCCGGGCGCTCGCCAGAGAATCGGCAGCTCGGTCACCGCGCGCAGGTCACCGACGTCGCCCCGGACGGCGAGTGCCTCTGCACCCTGGGCGGTAGCGGCGCGCGCCGCTTCGGGATCGCCGACGTCGACGATCACGGAGATCCCGTCGCCTTCCGAGATGGCCTGGCTGAAGCGGCGTTCCCTCACTGCGGGAAGTATCTACTGGCCGACCGGGTGCCAGACGGTCTTGAGCTCGAGGAACGAGGCGATCTCCCACGGGCTCTGGGAGTCGGGCTTTCCTCGGACGACCCGCTTCACGTTGTCGGCCGCAGCGCGCTCGAGCTCGGTGGAGGACCCGTTCGCACCGGTGATGTCGATCGCGTTGACGTCCATGTGGGACGCGAGCCACGGCGCGAGCTCGTCGCGATGTCCCGTGAGGAGATTGACGACCCCGCCCGGCAGGTCGGATGTGGCGAGGGCCTCGGCCAGCTCGATCGCGGCCAGCGGATGCGTCTCGGAGGCGACGGCGACGACCGCGTTCCCTCCGGTGAGGGCCGGCACGACCCGCGATACGAGACCCAGCAGCGGCGGCTCGTCGGGCGCGAGGATCGCGACGACGCCTATCGGCTCGGGGACGGTGAAGTTGAAGTACGGGCCCGCCACGGGATTCGACGAGCCGAGCACCTGGGCGAGCTTGTCCGCCCACCCGGCATACCACACGATCCGATCGACGGTCAGGTCGACTTCGTCACGGCCGGTGCTGAGCTCGGCGAACTCGGAGCTCCGTGACTCGATCATCTCGGCGAGGCGATACAGAACCTGGCCGCGGTTGTAGGCGGTCATGCCCGCCCACTTGGGCAGCGCGGCTCGAGCCGCGCGCACGGAGTCGCGGACGTCCTTTCGAGAGGCGCGCGCGACGTTCTGCCCCTCGGCCTCGTAGGTGCGCCCCGACTCCGAACGCGGGAACGCGCCACCGATGAAGAGCTTGTACGTCTTCTTGACGGGGAGCCGCTCAGCCAACTCAGTCGCCACCGTCGAACCGCATGTACGGCTCCAGCCCATGGCGGCCGCCTTCCCGGCCGAAGCCGGACTCCTTGTAGCCACCGAAGGGCGACGAGGGATCGAAGCGGTTGAAGGTGTTCGCCCACACGACGCCGGCACGCAGACGCTCCGCCATCCAGAGGATGCGTGAGCCTTTCTCTGTCCACACACCCGCGCTGAGACCGTACGGCGTGTTGTTGGCCTTCTCGACGGCCTCCTCGGGGGTGCGGAAGGTGAGAACCGACAGCACGGGCCCGAAGATCTCCTCCTGCGCGATGCGATAGCTCTGCGCGACGTTCGTGAAGACCGTCGGTACGAACCAGTAGCCCTTCTCGGGCAGCCGACACGGCGGCTGGTAGATCTCGGCGCCTTCCTGCTCGCCGGATTCGACCAGCTCGCGAATCCTTTCGAGCTGCTGCTTGGAGTTGATCGCTCCGACGTCGGTGTTCTTGTCCAGCGGATCGCCCACGCGAAGTGTCGTGAGCCGACGCCTGAGCTTCTCGACGACAGGCTCATAGATCGATTCCTGCACCAGGAGGCGCGAGCCGGCGCAGCAGACGTGGCCCTGGTTGAAATAGATGCCGTTGACGATGCCTTCGACAGCCTGGTCGAGCGCTGCGTCGTCGAAGATGATGTTCGCGGCCTTGCCGCCGAGCTCCAGCGTGAGCTTCTTTCCCATTCCAGCCAGCTCGCGCTGGATCGCCTTGCCGACCTCCGTGGAGCCGGTGAAGGCGATCTTGTCGACGCCTTCTGACTTCACGAGTGCAGCGCCCGTCCGTCCGTCGCCCGTGACGATGTTCACGACTCCTGCTGGCAGCTCGGCCTGACGCAGCACGTCGGCGAAGAGAAGCGCTGAAAGCGGCGTCGTTTCCGCCGGTTTCAGGACGACCGTGTTGCCCGCCGCCAGGGCCGGCGCGATCTTCCAGGAGAGCATCAGCAGCGGGAAGTTCCACGGGATGATCTGACCGGCCACGCCCACCGGTCGGGGCCGGCGGTTCGGGAACGCGTACTCGAGCTTGTCCGCCCAGCCTGCGTAGTAGAAGAAATGTGCCGCCGCCAGCGGAAGGTCGACGTCCCGCGACTCCTTGATCGGTTTGCCGCCGTTGAGGGACTCGAGCACGGCGAACTCTCGCGAGCGCTCCTGCAGGATGCGCGCGATGCGGAACAGGTACTTCGCGCGCTCTGCAGGCGAGATGCCGGACCAGCCGTTCTCGAACGCGTCGCGCGCTGCAGTGACTGCCACCTCAACTTCCTCGGCAGTCGCCTGGCCGACCTCGGCGAGCGGTTCCTCGGTCGCCGGAGAGATCGTCGTATACCTCTCGCTCGACTCGAGCCACTTGCCGCCCACGTAGTGCCCGTAGCGATCCTCGAGGCTGACGACGTCGCGAGACTCCGGCGCGGGCGCGTACGCCCACTCCTTCGGAACCGGGGTGCGGTCGTGCTTTCGCTCGAGGTCAGTCAACGGTGAAGTAGTCCGGGCTTTGGTAGGCGCCGGTCTTTTCCTTCCGGAGCTGCATGAGAACGTCGTTCAGCAGAGACGATGCGCCAAGGCGGTAGAGGTCGGGCGTCAGCCAGTCGACACCGAGTGTCTCGTGCAACTGGACGAGGTACTGAACCGCCTGCTTGGCCTGGCGGATACCGCCCGCGGGCTTCATTCCGATCATCCGCCCCGTCTCTTCGTAGACGTCGCGGATCGCTTCGAGCATGCAGAGCGTCACGGGCAATGTGGCCGCGCCCGGCAGCTTTCCTGTCGACGTCTTGATGAAGTCCGCACCGGCCGCCATCGCAAGGAGCGAGGCTCGCCGGACGTTGTCGTAGGTTCCGAGCTCCGCCACCTCGAGGATGACCTTCAGGTGCGCGTCGCCGGACGCCTCCTTCACCTGGACGATCTCGTCGTAGACCTTCGCATAACGCCCGGAGAGGAACGCCCCGCGGTCGATCACCATGTCGACTTCGTCGGCGCCGTGCTCGACGACCCAGCGCACCTCCTCCAGCTTCGTCTCGATCGGCGACTGGCCCGATGGAAACGCGGTCGCAACCGATGCGACCTTGACGCTCGTACTCTCGACCCGGGCGACCGCGGACGGAACCAGATTCGGATAGACGCAGATTGCGGCCACCGACGGGATACCAGCGTCGCTCGGATCGGGCCTGATTGCCTTCGACGCCAACGCGGCCACCTTTCCAGGAGTGTCCTGGCCCTCGAGGGTCGTCAGGTCCATCATTCGCACCGCAAGCTCGAGCGCGAAGACCTTGGCGTCCTTCTTGATCGACCGTTTAGCGAGCGAAGCCGCCCGTTCCTCGAGCGCCACAGCATCGACCGATCCGACGCGTGGCAACCTCGGTTCGAGCGGAAGCTCGAAACCGCGTGGAAGGACGGGCGCCTGCGCCATTTTGTGAGTGTAGCTCCCGGCCATCAGCCGAAATCAGCCCCGGTTGGATCCTTAGAGGTACACGCGCGACAGACCGGGTCCCACCACTCCCGCCCACCGACACACTAAGACGGAATCCGTGACGTGTCCGTCCCGGGACACAGGCGAAACCGTCTCGTTGAAGTTCGTCTAGAGGCCGAGGCGTTCAAGGGTTGCTTCGTCTCGGCGCCAGCGCGGCTTCACCTTCACGCGAAGCTCGAGATAGACCGGATGCCCGACCACCGCTTCGATCTCGGGCCGCGCCTGCCGTCCGATCTCCCGCACGACCGAGCCGCCCTTGCCGACCACGATCTGCTTTTGCGACTCGGTCTCGACGAGGACGTCCGCTTCGATGACGCGCTCCCCGAGCTCCTGCACCTCGACCGTGATCGCGTGGGGAATCTCGTCCTTTGTCAGGCGCAGGGCCTGCTCGCGCACGAGCTCAGCGATCTGCACCTCGACCGGCAGGTCGGTGCGCTGCTCCTGCGGGAAGTACAACGGCCCCTCCGGGAGTAGCGCGACGAGCTCCTGGCGCAGTTCCTCGATGCCGTCGCCGGTCTTCGCGCTGACCGGATGGAGTGCATGGAAGTCGCCGAGCTTCGAGGCCGCCTCCATCTGGGTGGCGATGTGAGCGCCTTTGAGCCGGTCGATCTTGTTCAGGACGATGATCACCGGAACGCCAAGCTCGAATACCCGCCGCGCGACGAAGCGATCGCCCGCGCCGATCCGCTCGCGTGCGGAGAGAACGAGCAGGACAGCTTCGACATCCTCGAACGACCTGTCCACTGTGCGCTGCATGTGCTCGGTGAGCGCATCGAGCGGTCGTTGGAAACCCGGCAGGTCAGCGAGGACGAGCTGATAGTCGTCGCCGTTCGCGATCCCGAAGATCCTTCGCCGCGTCGTCTGAGGCTTGTCGGAGACGATCGCCACCTTTTCGCCGGCGAGCGCGTTGACGAGCGTCGACTTGCCGACGTTCGGCCGTCCTGCGACGGCGACGAAGCCCGATCTCAAGCGGGCAGGTCCCAGGTATCCGGCAACAGCTCCGCCGCCGAATATGTGGCGAGCTCCCCGGTTGAGCTCAGGAATGTCACCTCGTCCACCCGAAACTCGTAGAGCCACTGCCGGCAGCCCCCGCAGGGCGAGGCCGTGATTCCGATCGCCTCGATGTCTCCGGGCTTGTAGCCCTCGCTGACCGCCTTGACGAGCGCGGTCTTCTCGGCGCAGACGCCGAGTGGATACGCGGCGTTTTCGACGTTCACGCCCTCGAACACCTTGCCGTCGCGAGTGCGAACTGCGGCGCCGACGAAGTAATTCGAGTAGGGCGCGTACGCCCGTTCCGAGATCGCGACCGCGCGTTCGTAGAGATCCCTGCTCACAGCAGCTGGAAGACTGAGAGGGTCACGAGCGCGCCGAGCGCGCCGCCGTATGCAACCTCGAGGGCGGAGTGAACGCCGGATTCGACGCGAGTTTGGGCCACGAGCATTGCCATGAGGAAGGTCAGCGCGCTGACGACGAAGCGGTGCGAGTCGCCGACGATATAGGTGGCCGCCGTCCACCCCGCGAAAGCGACGGCGGCATGTCCGGATGGGAGGCCGCCGCGGAGCGGGGTGCCACGACCCGTCCAGGCCTTCGTGGCGATCACGATGATCACCGTCAGGACGAGGGCGACCAGCGTGATCTCGGCGGGAGCGTTACGGAGCTTGTCCAGCACGCGCGCGGTTTTGTCCGCAGCCTTGCCCGCGAACACGAGGTAGCCGACGGCGACTGCGTTCACGGATGCAATCAACACAGCGCCTGCCGCGATGTCCTTCGCGAGCTTCGCCATCGGGTCGAAGGACGTCGTGGCGGCGTCGATCGCCCCCTCGATCGCGGTGTTGATCATCTCTGCCACCAAGACGAAGGCGATCGACATCAGCAAGACGATCAGCTCGATCTTCGAGACGCCGACAGCGACTGCTGCGACGATCACCGCGACGGCCGCGGCAAAGTGGATCCGGAGATTTCGCTGCGTCCGCAGCACGTGGATCACGCCCTCGATGGCGTAGTTGAAGCTCTCGATCACTGACGGCCGCAGCCTCATGCGTGTGCCCGTTCCCGCGCTTCCATCTCCGACCCGTGGTCGTAGCCGACGAGATGCAATACGGCGTGCACGAGCGGAGCGCGCCACGCCTCTCCCACCACTTGTGGGCAGAGCACGACGTCGCCGAGCTGACGCGGCATTCCCGCGGGCAGGGCGTCGCGCCCGTCGATCGGGAAGGCGAGTGCGTCGGTCTCTTCGTCGATCCCGAGATGCTCGCGCTTGAGGTCCCGGATCTCTTCCGGGCCGACCAGCTGGAGGCCGAGCTCACCGTCCACGATCCCCTCCGCCCGCAAGACCTCGCGGATCAGATCCGCCGCGGTCCCGAATTCGAGGTCCGTGCCGGAACGGTTTGCCACCTCGATCTCCACCATCGCTACTTCCGCCGTGCCGTTCCCGTCTCCTCCGCGTGCAGCTTGTAGGCCTCGACGATCCGCTGGACGAGCTTGTGTCGAACGACGTCCTCGTGGCCGAAGCGGACGAAAGCGATGCCGTCGATCGACCGGAGGATGTCCTGTACCTGGATGAGGCCCGATGCTTGCTCGCGAGGGAGATCGACCTGAGTCACGTCACCCGTGACGACCACCTTGGAGCCGAACCCCAGTCGCGTGAGAAACATCTGCATCTGCTCGGGGCTCGTATTTTGCGCCTCGTCGAGGATGATGAAGGAGTCGTTCAGCGTGCGGCCGCGCATGAAGGCGAGCGGGGCCACCTCGATCGTTCCGCGCTCCATGTACGTGTTCAGGCGATCTGCATCGAGCATGTCGTAGAGCGCATCGAAGAGCGGTCGCAGATACGGATCGACCTTCGCGAGCATGTCGCCCGGGAGAAACCCGAGCCGCTCTCCCGCCTCGACCGCGGGGCGCGTCAGGATCACGCGCGCAACCTGGCGGTCCTGGAGCGCGGCTACCGCGAGCGCCATCGCCAGGTAGGTCTTCCCCGTTCCGGCCGGGCCGATCCCGAACGTCACCGTGCAGTTCCGGATCGCGTCGACGTACTGCTTCTGCGTGACGGTCTTCGGCGTGATCTGCTTGCCGCGGTGGCGCCAGACCACGTCGCCGAAGACGTCCTGAACGTTTTCGGCCTGGTCGATGGCATTGAGGACGGCGTCGACCGTCGCAGGCCCGATCTCCTGTCCGGTCTCGACGAGCTCGACCAGCTCGTCCACGACCGCACGCGCCTCTGCGACGTGAATGTCGTCTCCCGAGAGCGTGAGCCGGTTCCCGCGGAGCAGAATCGTGATCTCGAGGCGGTCGCGGAGGGCATCGAGGACGCCGTCGCCGATCGTCGCCAGCTCGGCGGCGACGTCGTTGGAGATGTCGAGGGTCTGTTTCACCTGCTGCACGCGCTCAGTGTAGGCGCGACCCTCCGGGGTTCCTACGCGAGTTTTTCCTTGACGAGCTGGCTGACGACGGAACCGTCGGTCCGGCCCGACACCTGCGGCATGACGTCGGCCATGACACGGCCGAAGTCACGCATGCTGGTCGCCCCATTCTCTGCGATGGCGTCGTCGACGATCTCCTCGAGCTCGGCCTCGGAGAGCGGCTCCGGCATGAACTCCTGTAGGACCGAGAGCTCCTTTTCCTCGGCTGCCGCCTGCTCCTCTCGGCCGCCCGTGCGGAACGCCTCGGCCGCCTCGATGCGGCGCTTCCGCTCGCGCTGCAGCACTTGGAGCTCCTCGTCGTCCGACAGCGGGCGCTGCAGCTCCTTCTCCGCCGAGCGAAGGCTCGCGAGGATGAGCCGGAGCGCGTCACGGCGGTCGGCATCGCGCGCGAGCGTCGCCTGCTTGACCTCGTCCTCCATCCGGGCAATGAGACTCATCGGCCGTTCTCCGGCCGATGAGCGGTGGAAGGGGCGTAAGGGGAAACCGGGAGGTTTCCCCTCTTGTTCTCCTCGGCCCACGCGGCGATCTCAGCGGCGCGGGGGCTGAGGCGATCCCTAAAGAAGGGAGCTCGTGAGGGAAACATGGTTTCCCTCACGGGAGCGAGCCGCAGGCGAGCGACGCTCATTCCGGGAGGCCCCGGATTCGTCCCCCAAGCATGTGCCAGTGGAGGTGGAAGACCGTCTGGCCGGCCCCCTCGCCGACGTTCACGACGACCCGATAGTCCTCGAGGCCGGCCTCGCGAGCGGTCTCGGCGATGAAGTCCAGCATCCGCTTCGCTTCGTCGGGCGGGAACTCGCCGATCTCGCGAAAGCTCGGGACGTGCCGTTCGGGCAGGACGAGCAGGTGTGTGTCGGCCTTGGGGTTGATATCGCGGATCGCGACGAAGCCGTCGCCCTTCGCAACGTGATCGCCCTCCTGCACGAGCTTGCAGAAAAGGCAGTCCTCAGGCAGCGAGGATCCCCTCCTCCGTGACGCTCGCGCCGCGAACGTCGACGAACTCACCTACCGGTCCCTCGACGAGCCACGGCGAGTAGTCGTCCCCGTAGCCGCGGCCGGGCCGATCAACGAGGACGACGTCATCTGCGCCGATCTTCTCACGCCAGCGCGCGAGACATGCCGCTTCCGACGCCGCGCGCAATCGGACGCCGCGGTCCTTCTTGACGGCAGGCGGGACGGCGTCGTCCCCGGCAGTGACCGTTCCGGGTCGCGGCGAGTACGGAAAGACGTGGATCTTGGTGATGCCGGCCGCTTCGACGACAGCAAGCGTGTTCCGGAACGCGCGCTCGCTCTCGGTCGGGAAGCCCACGATCGCATCCGTCGTGAGGTTGAAGTCGGAGAGCGGCTCGAGCCGGCGGAGGTAGGTGGCCGAGCTGTAGTGGCGGGCCATGTCACGCAGCACCCCGTCGTCGCCCGACTGGAGCGGAACGTGCAGATGCCGGCTGACATTCGGCGTCTCTCGCAGCGCCGAGACGAGGTCGTGGTCGACGTGATTGATCTCGATCGAAGACAGGCGCAGCCGTTCCAGGCCGGGAACCGACCCGACCTCACGCACCAGGCGCGGCAAGGCGTAACCGGCCGCACGGTCCCGATAGCAGCCGAGATTGATGCCAGTGAGGACGATCTCCCGGTGTCCCTGCCCGACGCGTCGCCGCACCTCGTCGAGCACCGCGGCCGCGGCGCGGCTTCGCGATCCCCCGCGCACGAGTGGGATCACGCAGAAGTTGCACGAGAAGCTGCAGCCGTCCTGGATCTTGACGAAGGCTCGCACCCGGTCGAGCCGGGCGTCCGCCTGCACACAGCCGATCGCACCCACGTCTCCGGCCACGAAGGCCGGTGTCTCCTCGCTCGGCTTCGCAACGACCGTGACGTTGGCAGGTAGGTCCGAGAAAGCGTCGCCGGCGAGGTTTGCCGCGCAGCCGGTCACATAGACGCGCTCGTGCGTGCGCGCCGCACGAGCCGCGGCCTGACGCGACTTTCGGACCGCCTCGTGCGTGACGCAGCAGGTGTTCACCACCGCCACCCCGGCTTCATCCGGACGCCGCTCGACGTGACCCTCTGCGAGCAGGCGCTCGCGGACTTCCTGTGCGTCCGTGTGGGAAACCTTGCAGCCGAGAAAACGGACCGAGAACGTCGTCACGGGCCTGATGCTAACTGGCTTCAGAGCCCCGCTTTCACGGCGTCTCGTAATGATCCGCCGCCCAGCCGTCACGTGTGATGCGGCGCAGATGCCGGAAGCCGGGAAGCGGTGCGTTGTCGGTCGGAAGGTAGCCCGACGTCACGAGGGTCCCCGAACGCAGGCGGGGTGCGAGCGCCTCCACCGAGTCGCGGGTGATGTTCGCGAGCGCAACCTCTGCGGCCGGAGCCTCGCCGTCGAGCACATTCGACCGCCGTGCATCGACCTCGACGCCGTTTGCCGCGGCGTTGGCGATGGTTGCCGCCACCGCATTCTCGTCGGCGTCGAGGGCGATCACGGGCGCAAAGCCGAGCTTCGCGGCGACGATCGACAGAACGCCCGAGCCGCAGCCGACGTCGACAACGCTCGCCGGCTCGAGCTCGAGCATCAACTCGACGCACAACTGCGTCGTCGGATGGGCACCGGTGCCGAAGGCACGACCCGGGTCGATCACGACGGGAGTCGCGTCGGGAGGCGGATCGGCCCAGGGCGGCCCGATCCAGAGCGGGCCGAGACGAACGGGCTGGTGAAACGCCTTCCAGCGGTCGCGCCAGTCGGCGGCAACGTCCTGTCCTCGTACGCCTCCGAAGACATGCCACAACCGTTCCTCGCCACTCGCATCCGTGTAAGCGACGAGCTCGATCCCGTCGGAGCTGTCCACTTCTTCGAAGCCCTGTGGGAAGAGCTCGAGCATCTGCGCGCGCGCTTCCTCTGCGCGCTCGGCCGGGACGGCAACCGAAACCCGCCGGATCGCGTTCAGCGGAATGCGCTCTTCAGCTTGTCGAAGAACCCCTCGCCACCCTCGTAGGTCGCATCGGTCGACAAGCCGTCGAACTCCTCCAGCAGACGGCGCTGTTCTTCTGTCAGCTGCCGGGGCACCGCGACCCGAACGAGCACGCGCTGATTCCCGCGCCCGAAGCCCTGTAGAACCGGCAGCCCGCGGCCGCGCAGGACGCGCACGTCACCGGGCTGAGTCCCGGGCTCGAACGCCAGCTCCACGTCGCCTTCCAATGTCGGCACCGGAACCGTGGCGCCGAGCGCCGCCTGCGTGAACGTCAGGTCGACGGTGGAGTAGATGTCATTGCCTTCGCGCACGAAACGGTCGTCGTGGCGCACGTGCACCTCGACGTAGGCATCGCCCGCACGGCCCCCGGGTGTTCCTGAATGTCCTTCCCCGCTCAACCTGATGCGCTGCCCGTCATGGATCCCAGCCGGTATCTCCACCTCGAGAGTGCGCTCTTCGATTACACGGCCCGCACCGTGGCATTCTTCACATGCGTGCTCGACGAACTGCCCCGAGCCCGTGCAGGTGGGACACGTCCCAGCGCGTACGAACTCCCCGAAGACGCTGCGCGAAACCTGGCGAACGCGCCCGCTGCCTCCGCAGGTCGGGCAGGGACGGATCTCGGTGTCGGGCTCGGCGCCGTTCCCACCGCAACGCTTACACGGAACAGCGACGCCGAAGGGCACCTTGCGCTCCGCTCCGGATGCCACCTCGGTGAGGTCGATCTCGACCCGTGCGGCAATGTCGGCGCCGCGGGCGCGACCCCCGCTTCTCCCTCCTCCGCCGAACAAGTCGTCGCCGAAAAACGCGGAGAAGAGATCCGAGAGGCTGCCGAGGTCGAACGCGGTCGGCTGGAAGCCACCGCTGCGTAGACCCGCATGGCCGAAGCGGTCGTAGAGCTCGCGTCGCTCCGAGTTGGAAAGGACCTCGTACGCCTCGACGACTTCGCGGAACCGGTGATCGGCATCCGGCTCCTTCGACACGTCGGGATGCAACTCGCGGGCGAGGCCCCGAAACGCGCGCTTGATCTCGTCGGCGTTCGCCGTTCGCGACACGCCGAGAAGCTCGTAGTAGTCGCGCTCAGTCGTGGCCATCGGCTAGGAGAAGCGTAGCGACGGCCTCAGTTGTCTTCGTAGACCTCCTCGACGAAGCGCGAGAGCTCCTGCACGGCGGCCCGCACCGAGCGGATCGCCGACGGCGCCGCTTGCGGTGCCGTCGTTCAGGACACACGGGCTTTGCCCGTGTGTCCGTCTAGTCCCTCACACCAGGGAGGCCCTCAGGCGTAGCGACGGCGTCAGTTGTCTTCGTAGACGTCCTCGACGAAGCGAGAGAGCTCCTGCGCGGCGGCTCGCACCGACCGGATCGCTTTCTCGTAGTCCATGCGCGCCGGCCCCAGGAGCCCGACGGCGCCGAGCGCGCGATTCGTGAGCCCGTACGTCGCGCCCACGAGCGCTGCGTCGTGGAAAGCGGGATGGTCGAGGTCGCCGCCCATCCGAACGAAGGCCCGGCGCGGATCGAGCGCCTCGCCGAGGATCTCTAGCAGCGCGGCGCGGCGCTCCAGCGTCATGAGCACGTGCCTGTAGATGCCGAGATCGTCTTCGTTCGCCGAGTCCAGCAGGCCCGCCGCGCCACCCACGTAGAGGCGCTGCTCTGCCTGCAGCAGGTCGGTGAACGCAGGCCGCAACGCAGCGAGAAAGAGGCGCTCGGCTCCCGAAAGGCTGGAGTCCTCGAGCTCGCGGCGGAGCCGGCTCGTTCCGAGCTGCAGCCCTGCGACCCGCTCATTCAGGTACTCCCCCGCCCACTTCGCGAGCCCGGGATCGACAGTTTCGTCGAACGTCACGACGCGTTTCGCAACGCCGCCGGTGGAAGTGATGACGACAGCCATCACGGTGCGCGGATTGAGGAGCAAGACCTCGACGTGCCGCACCGTTGTCGTCTCGAGCGGCGGTGCGGAGACCAAGGCGAGCTGACTGTTGACACGCGAGAGCATCTCCGTCGTCGCCTCGAGGGCCGAGTCGATCTCCCGGCGCAACTCGGAGAGGTCGAGCGGGAACGTGCCCGGGCGTGGATCCTGGCGAGCCAGCAACGCGTCCGCGTGGAGCCGGTAGCCCTCCTCGGTCGGGACCCGGCCGGCGGACGTGTGGGGATGCGTGAGCAGGCCTCGCGTCTCCAGCTCGGAGAGCTCGTTGCGCACGGTCGACGGTGAGACCTTCAGGCCGCCGCGCTCGACGAGGTGCCTCGAACCGACCGGCTGGCCGGTCGCGACGTACTCCTCGATGACGAGCGCCAGCAGCCCGCGCTGTCGCTCCGTCAGGGTTGCCGCTGACTCAGAGGCCATTTGCAGGAATTTTAGCGCTGACCTACGCGAGCAGGTCCGCGGTGACCCCGCCGCCGAGGAATCTCCCGCGTCGAGTGAGCGCCAGCGTGTGCCGACCCGAATCGCTCTGCACGAGCCCGAGGAGCTCGAGTCGAGACACGGCACGCTCATCGAGGACCGCGGAGAGCTCGCCCAGCACGAGAGGCTCGTCCAGCCGCAGGCCGAGCATCACGCGCTCACGCCGGCGCACGTCGTGGGAGAGCGGCTCGACTTCACGCTCGGGCGCTGTCCCACGCTCGAGTGCCTCCATGTATCCGGCCAAGCGAGGCGTGTTCCGCCAGCGGCGTCCGCCCAACGTTGAAACGGCGCCCACGCCGAGCCCGAGGTAGTCGCGTCCCAGCCAGTAGGCGAGGTTGTGCCGAGAACGAAGGTCAAGCTCGGACGTGCGGCAGAAGTTGGCGGTCTCGTACCAGCGATATCCAGCACCCGTCAGCCGGTCGACGACCAGCTCGAAGTACGACTCCATCGCGTCCGCCTGGCGCTCGAGCTCGTGGCCGTGGGCGTGTGTGAAGCGCGTCCCCGGCTTCGCTTCGAGCTCGTAACACGAAAGGTGCTCGGGCCCGAGCTCGAGCGCGTCGGCGAGGTCGGCGTCGAGGTCGGAGGCGGTCTGGCCCGGGATCCCGTAGATGAGGTCGAAGGAGATGTTGTCAAGCCCGGCATCACGAAGATGGTAGAAGGAACGCCGGACGGTGTCAGGCTGGACAACACGTTCGAGAACGTCGAGCAGATGCGGCCGGAAGCTCTGCACGCCGAGGGAGACTCGAGTCACACCCTGCGAGTTCAACATGCGGGCGAGCTCCTGCGTAACCGTCTCGGGATTTGCCTCGACAGTCACCTCTGCAGCAGGCGGCAACGACGCCAGCAGGCGTTCGAGCGCGGCAGGCGCCGTGAACGTCGGCGTGCCGCCGCCGAGAAACACCGTCTCCAGCTCCGAGGCAAGCCCCCCACGCTCCAACTCGAGCTCGGCGAGCAGTGCGTCGACGTAGGGGGCATGCTGCGAGTGGCGTCCGACCGCGGTCACGAAGTCGCAGTAACCGCAGCGATGCGCGCAGAACGGCAGATGTACATAGAGGTGGCGGACGCCGGAGGTCACGATTTCTTTTGCGCGTCGAGGTTGAGCACGGCGAGGAACGCCTCCTGCGGCACTTCGACCATTCCGACCTGCTTCATCCGCTTCTTCCCGGCCTTCTGCCTCTCGAGCAGCTTGCGCTTGCGCGTAATGTCCCCGCCGTAACACTTCGCGAGCACGTCCTTGCGTCGGGCCTTCACGGTCTCGCGCGCAATCACGCGGGCGCCGATCGCCGCCTGGATCGCGACGTCGAAGTGCTGGCGCGGGATCTCCTCGCGCAACCGCTCCACGAGCGCACGCCCCCGGTCGTAGGCCGAATCGCGATGGATGATCAGCGAGAGGGCGTCGACCGGCTCTCCACCCACGAGGACGTCGACCCGCACGAGCTTTCCGGGCCGGAAACCGATGATGTCGTAGTCGAAGCTCGCGTATCCCTTGCTGCGCGACTTCAGCTGGTCGTAGTAGTCCAGCACGATCTCCGCGAGCGGCAGCTCGTAAGTCAGGTGCACGCGCTGCTCGGAGAGGTACTCCAGGTGGTCGAAGCGGCCGCGGCGATCGTTGTTCAGCTCCATGACGGCGCCGACGTATTCCTTCGGAACGATGATCGAGGCCTTGATGTACGGCTCTTCGACTTCCTCGACCTCGTTCGGCATATCGGACGGTGAGTGCACCTCGATCCAATCGCCATTCGGGGGCTTCACGCGATAGGCGACGTTCGGCGCGGTGACGAGGAGGTCGAGATCGAACTCGCGCTCGAGACGCTCGCGCACGATCTCCATGTGCAGCAGTCCGAGAAAACCGCAGCGGAACCCGAAGCCGAGGGCCTGCGACGTCTCGGGCTCGTAGAAGAGCGCCCCGTCGTTGAGCTTCAGCTTCTCCAGGGCGTCGCGTAGTTCCGGGTAGTCGTCCGAGTCCGTCGGGAACAGCCCGGCGAAGACCATGGGCTTGACGTCCTTGTATCCCGGCAGCGGCTCGGCGGCAGGTCGTCTCTCGGACGTGAGCGTGTCGCCCACTCGCAACCGCGAGACGTCCTTGAGGCCGGTGATGACGTACCCCACCTCTCCCGCTTCGAGAACCCCCGACTCGCGACGGGTCGGTGCAAAGAAGCCGAGCTCCTCAGCCTCGAAGCGGGTGCCGAGGGCCATCGCGCGCAAAGGCTCGCGCGTCGAAAAGCGGCCGTCGACGACGCGCACGAACGCGACGACGCCGCGGTACTGGTCGTACGAAGAATCGAAGATGAGTGCGCGGGCGGGCGCGTCCGGATCTCCTGAGGGTGCCGGCACCCGCTCGACGATGGCGTCCAGAACATCCTCGACACCCTGGCCCGTCTTCGCCGAGATGCGCAGGACGTGCGAGGGGTCGTCGCCGATGAGGTCGGCGATCTCGGCGGCTGCCGCGTCGGGATCGGCCTGCGGCAGATCGATCTTGTTGACGACCGGGACGATCTCCAGGTTGTTCTCGATTGCGAGATAGGCGTTCGCAAGGGTCTGCGCCTGCGTCCCCTGCGCAGCGTCGACGAGGAGTAGGGCGCCCTCACAGGCCTGGAGGGAGCGTGACACCTCGTAGGTGAAGTCAACGTGGCCGGGCGTGTCGATGAGGTTGAGCTGGTGGCCCTTCCATTCCACACGCACCGCCTGCGCCTTGATCGTGATTCCCCGCTCGCGCTCGAGGTCCATCGAGTCGAGGACCTGCGCGCGCATGTCGCGGCTCGAGACCGCGTGAGTGAGCTCGAGAATGCGATCGGCCAGGGTCGACTTCCCATGGTCGATGTGGGCGATGATCGAAAAGTTGCGGATCCGGTCTTGAGTCATCTCAGGCTCGCTTTGAAACGGTTGAGCAACGCTAGCAACGCCCCCAGCTCACGAACCTCGAGCGCCCGGCACGCGAGCAGGTAGGCAGCGGTGCCGACGACGAGCGAGGTCACGACGGACCCGAGTTGCCCGGCGAACGAGCGTCCAAGTGCCTGATCGAGGCCGAACCACGTTCCGTAGGCCGCACCCGCCAGGACGGCGGAGGCGGCCACGATCCGCAGCACCGAATCGGCGATCTCGCCGAAGTTGATGCGCCCGAGCCGGCGTCGCATCAGGACGAGCAGAACGCCGCTGCCGACGACGTTGACGACGGAGGTCGCGAGGGGAAGGCCCCAGGTGCCGAACCGGTAGAACGCGCCGTCGAGAGCGGCGTTGAGACCGAGGTTGCCGAGCGCGATGGCCGTGGGGATCCAATTCGACTGCAGGCTGAAGAAGCCGCGGTTCAGCAGGAGCATCATCCCGTTGAAGAAGAGGCCGGCCGAGAAAGCGGCCAGGGCTCCCGCGACCACGGGGGTCTGCGCCGCCTCGAACGCGCCACGCTGATACACGAGCCGCGTAATCGGCTCCGCGAGCAGCGCGCTGATCACGCTCGCGGGAATCAGGAGGAACGCGATCTGCCGCAGCCCGAGCGCGAGGGTGTTTCGAAAACCGGCCCGGTCGTCGCGCGCGGCGAGCCGCGCGAGCGACGGGAAGAGCACTGTTGTGATCGCGACGGAGAAGATCCCCTGCGGGAGCATGTAGAGACGAAAAGCCCTGTCGATCGCGGTCGGAGCGAGCTTCGGGTCGATCAGCCTCGAAGCGAAGATGGAGTCGACGACCGCGTTGAAGTTGATCAGCCCGAGCCCCAGCGTCACCGGCAGCATCAGCTTGAGCACGCGGAAGACTGCAGGGTCGCGCCAGTCGATCAATACATGCAGCCGTC